>Ga0129333_10002811_pt1 | contig 16266 bp, 7 predicted proteins | sample CPB6_08_DNA_FD_94474 | JGI IMG/M metagenome (GOLD analysis project Ga0129333, IMG submission 94474) | Freshwater to marine salinity gradient microbial communities from Chesapeake Bay, USA - CPBay_Sum_0.6_0.8_DNA | ecosystem: Environmental > Aquatic > Marine > Coastal | place: USA: Chesapeake Bay...
CAAGGAAGAAGACCTGGAAGTGCCGCAATTTACCTTGAACCTTGGCACAAAGATATCTTCGACCTATTAGAAATTAAAAAGAACACAGGTGCCGAAGAACTAAGGGCAAGAGATTTATTCACCGCTCTTTGGATTCCTGACAACTTTATGAGGGCGGTTAAAAACAACGAAGATTGGTATTTGTTTTGTCCTAATGATATTAAAAAAGCGGGAATTAAAGCGTTACAAGAATGTTACGGTCAAGAATACGAAGAAAATTACAACAAGGCGGTATCGTTAGGTATTGGAAAAAAAGTAAGAGCGTTGGATGTTTGGACTAAAGTAATTGAAGCTCAAATTGAAACAGGAGTACCCTATTTATGTTCAAAAGACAATGCAAATAGAAAAACAAATCATCAAAACATAGGAGTGATTAAACAATCGAATCTATGTAATGAAATCTATCAATATACTGATGAAAGAACTACCGCCATTTGCACATTATCTTCAATGGTTTTGAAAAATTTTATAATTGATGGTAAATTTGATTTTAAACTTTTATATAATGAAACAAGAAAAGTTGTAAGTGCTCTTAATAAGGTGGTAGATATTAATAACTACTCTACCGAGAAAGGAAGAAAAGGTGGTTTAGAACAAAGAGCAATTGCAATTGGAACTCAAGGTTTAGCAGATGTTTTTTATTTAATGGATTATACGTTCACTTCTGAAGAAGCTCGAAAACTTAATAAAGAAATCTTTGAAACAATTTATTTTGCTGCAATCACGGAAAGTAATAGGTTGTGTATGGAAGAAAAGTACAGACCTTACGAGTTTTTTGCGGGGTCACCAATGTCAAAAGGAGTGTTCCAGTTTGATATGTGGGGATTAAAAGAAGATGATTTATCAGGTAGATGGCCTTGGGATGTATTGAAAGAAAATGTAAAAAAGTATGGTGTATGTAACTCATTATTTACGGCACAAATGCCTGTCGCGTCCTCAGCTAAAATAACAGGGTCATATGAAATGACAGAACCTGCACATTCGGCTATTTTTAATAGAAGAGTTGTTGGTGGTGAAATTATGATTGTTAACAAATACCTAATTAATGACTTCGAAAAATTGGGTATTTGGTGCGAAGATTTAAAAAATGAAATTATCTTAAACGAAGGCTCAATTCAAGGAATTAATTTTAACAACTATTTAGACCCTGAAGATAAACATTATCACAAGAAGGTTAAAAGAATTGAACATTTAATTCCTAAGTACAAAACAATTTGGGAAATTTCACAAAAAGAATTAATTGATATGGCGGCAGATAGAGCTCCGTTCATCGACCAATCTCAATCTATGAACATCTATATGGGTAACCCAACATTATCAAAAATCACTTCTTCACATTTCCATTCTTGGGAGAAGGGATTGAAAACTTTATGTTACTATGTTAGAACAAAGGCAATATCTACAGGAGCAAAACATTTGGCGGTTGATATATCAAAGATAGAAAAACCAAAAGTGACACCTGAAGCACCAAAAGTAGATTATTCTAATTTGAACTTAACACAAAAACCAAAAGATTCAGAGTTTGAGTGTTTTGGATGTTCATCCTAATAATTTGACCCGACCACAAGTCGGGTTTTTTATTTTATGCTATTTATAGAAAATAATCACGACATATATTTATAATTAATGCCGCAAAATAATACATATGGTATAAATTTCCCTTTCAGAGATTCAACAACTGGAAAATACCTCAAGTTATCCGTTACGGCGGATGAAGAAGTTAGAAACAGTTTGATTCATTTACTATTAACAAGAAAAGGGACTAGATATTTTTTACCAAATTTCGGAACAAGATTATATGAGTATTTATTTGAACCAATGGATGCACCGACTTTTTCAGAATTAGAGTTTGAAATTAGAGAATCTGTTGAGGAATACATACCCGGTATAACTCTTACTAATATTGAAATAAAACCGGCTTCAGAAGGTGAAGAAGGTAAGGGGACAATAATAAATGATAATGATGATAGGATTTTCAGAGTGCCTGGCATTGGAACTAAAGAACACACCGCAAAAATAAGAATTGATTACACTATCACAGATAGTGCATTCGAATCAAGTGATTTTGTAATTATAAACGTTTAATTATGGCAAATAAAAAAATTTCATACACAACAAGGGATTTTCAAGGAATCAGAACAGAATTAGTTAATTTTGTAAGAACTTATTATCCAGAACTAATTGATAACTTCAACGACGCAGGAGTTTTTTCAGTCCTAATGGATTTGAACGCCGCGGTAACAGATAACTTACATTTCAATATTGATAGAAGTATACAGGAGACCGTTTTACAGTATGCTCAACAAAGGTCATCCATTTATAACATAGCAAGAACTTATGGATTAAAAGTGCCCGGACAAAGACCATCGGTTGCTTTAGTTGATTTTTCAATCACAGTTCCTGCGTTTGGAGACCAAGAAGACTTGAGATATTGTGGTATTTTGAGAAGAGGTTCTCAGTTTAACGGAGCGGGTCAAGTATTTGAAACGGTTTATGACGTTGACTTTTCATCAGGATATAACGCTGAAGGATTTCCTAATAGAATCAAAATTCCAAATTTTGACGCAACAGACAGAATTATAAACTACACAATTACTAAAAGAGAGACAGTAGTAAACGGGATTACAAAGGTATTCAAAAGAGTAATTACTCCAAACGATGTAAGACCATTTTTTGAATTGTTTTTACCCGAGAGAAATGTTTTGGGTATAACAAGTGTTTTATTAAAAGACGGAACGGACTACGCTCAAATACCCGAACCACAAGAATTTTTGGGTTCTAATAATAGATGGTATGAGGTAAGAGCTTTAATAGAAGATAGAGTTTTTGTTGAAGACCCAACAAAAGTTTCGGATAACCCTGGTATCAAAGTTGGAAAGTACATACAAACAAATACAAGATTTATAAGTGAATTTACTCCCGAGGGTTTTTGTAAAATAACATTTGGAGGGGGTTCTCAATCTGCTGAAGAACAATTAACCGAATTTGCAAGACAAGGGTTCAAGCTGGACTTGTATAAATACACAAACAATTTTGGATTGGGAAGTTCATTGAAATCTAATTCAACCCTTTTTGTTCAATATAGAATAGGAGGGGGTCAAAATAGTAACGTAGGGGTTAATGTAATTAATCAAGTCGGAACAATATCTTTTTTTGTGAACGGTCCTTCAGACTCAGTTAATACAAGTGTTGTCAACTCACTTTCTTGTAACAATGTTACCGCAGCGATTGGAGGAGCAAACAATCCTTCATTAGAAGAGGTTAGAAATTTGGTAACTTATAATTTCGCAGCACAAAATAGAGCGGTAACCGTAAATGATTACAATTCAATAATCAGAACAATGCCATCCCAGTTTGGAGCACCTGCAAAAGTTGCAATAACAGAGGAAGACAATAAAATTAAAATCAAAATGTTGTCTTTTGACGAAACTGGAAAATTAACAGAGGTTATTTCAAATACATTGGCGAATAATTTAGCTAACTATTTATCGAACTATAGAATGATTAATGATTATGTCTCAATAGAGGTTGCTAGCGTAATAGACTTAGGTGTAAATTTAGAAGTTGTTTTGGACAATTCTCAGAATCAAGGGGCAATTATTTCTAAAATAATTAATATCGTATCAGATTATTTTAATTCTTCTAATATAGAAATGGGTCAAAATATTAATGTATCAGAACTCAGAAGACAAATACAAAATGAAAATGGAGTTATTTCAATATCCACTTTAAGAGTTTTCAATAAAGTTGGAGGGTCTTACTCTTCATCACAAACATCTCAAAGATATTTGGATTCACAAACAAGAGAAATTGAGTTGATTGATGATACAATTTTTGCAGAACCAAGTCAGATTTATCAAATCAGATTTCCTGGCCGAGATATTAATGTAAGTGTTAAGAATTTAAAGACGGTTAATTTTTCTTGATAATTTATTTTGTTAAAATCTTCATTATCTTTTTGAAAATAGACAATAAACTATTTATCATAAAAGATTTCGTAGATGTCAAATTCATATAGAATAAGAACCCAAGTTGGTGTTGATAAATCAGTAAAGGTATATTTAGACCAAGACTTTGAGTATTTAGAAATTCTATCTCTCAAATTATTACAGAGTCAAATTTATACCAGACCTTGTTCCGACTACGGTGCCGTTGTAGGACGTGTATCAGTTAATAACGGATTTGGAATACCAAACGCAAAGGTATCAATATTCATCCCATTAACACCACAGGACGAAGAAAATCCAATAATTTCCCAACTATACCCGTATAAAACTATCTCAACAAGAAATGATGACGGGTATAGATATAATTTATTACCATATGTCCAACAACATGGAGGACATACACCAACAGGTACTTTTTTTGATAGAGAAGATGTTTTGATTGACACAACTCTAATTCAAGTTTATGACAAGTATTATAAGTATACCGCAAGAACAAATGATAGTGGTGACTTTATGTTATTTGGAGTACCATTAGGTTCTCAAACTATTCATATTGACATTGATTTATCAGACATAGGAGAATTTTCACTTTTCCCACAAGACTTGGTCAGAATGGGATTGGCAACTGAAAATCAAGTTGCCGGAACAAGATTTAGGTCTTCAAATAATTTGGGAGAACTACCACAAATTATATCAATGAATAGAACAATTGATATTGAACCTCTATGGGGACAAGAAGATTTATGTAATATAGGAATAACAAGGACTGACTTTGATTTGAGTGACGCATTAAATTTAAGAATTGAACCAACTGCAATTTTTATGGGTTCAATATTCTCATCCAATGATTTTTGGGCTCAAAAACGAAATTGTAGCGTCAGATTACGACAAGGTAGATTATGTTCTCTCATTTCAGGGCCTGGCGAGATTTTAGCGATTAGACAAACAATATTTCAAGATGAATATGGAAGACCTGCATTACAAAGATATGTTTTAGAGGAAGGAGGTCGAGTAATAGATGAAGACGGAACATGGGTAGTTGAAGTACCAATGAATCTTGATTACGTCACAACAGACGAATTTGGTCAACAAGTAACATCCTTAAATCCAAACGTCGGAATACCTACAAAAGGTAGGTATAGATTCAAAATAAAATGGAATCAACCGCCGACAATGAGAGAACCCGTTAAAAGAGGTTATTTTCTTGTACCAAATATCAGAGAGTGCGGTTGGTCAGGAGGATTACCTGATGATGACCCATTTTATAGTCAAACCTTAGCGGCAATAAGTCCTTCTTATTACAGAGCCGCGGTAAATTCTTACGCTTTTAGTTTAGACTGGAATGATTATGGAGAAACGGGGACAACGGTAGGAGACCAAATGATTTTGGATGCTATAAGATGTGAAGATAGGTTTTATGAGTTTCAATATAACAAAGTTTATACAGTTTCAGAATTAATTACTCAATATAGAAGAGGTAGAAACACAAATAGAATAATTGCAATTAAAGACATTTTGGATGATTTTTGTGAAACAGATATTTTGAAATTTCCCACAAATGATGCTAACTATAGAATAGATATTTTGTATTTGTTTTTCTCATATTTTATGGTTTTGATGAAAATCATTTTGATTGTTTTGGTTATTGTTGCACACATTTTGGCATTTGCATTGTATTTGATAGGTATATTAGTTGCCTTTACTATACTCATAATTGGACTTTTAGTCCTTGCCATTTGTTCGGTAATAAATTGGATTATTGATAAACTTAATGATATTCTTAATAGCCAAATTTTACAATCTTTAGGAATCGACGTGGATATCACTCCATTACCCTGTCCTGATTTAGATTTTTTAATACCGTTGGTTGAAAAAATTGTAACATTTTATCAGTATTTTGGTAATTACAAACTACCTGTTCTTACATATCCTGATTGTGAATTTTGTGAATGCGAACTTCCAAATCCAAATAACGGAGCGTCGGGAGCGGCAACTGGTTCGGGAGGTTCGGCGCTAAATCCCTCAACAAGTTCAGTACCAACTGTGATTGGTTCTGTGATATCACAATATTACAATTTTTCAAATTATACTAACTTTCCATCACCAATTACTGTAAATGGGGTAACAAATAGTACAAAAGTAAGGGAGTTAATGGCGGGATATCCGATAACGAACCCTACGTCTTCTTATACAAGAGTTCCACAAAGTGGTTCATGGGGACAAGATTCATCAGGTAATAACATATTGGTTTTTACTACAAGTTTAACATTGGCTGAGAGGATAAACCTTTTCAATACAAAGGCCAAATATTTTAATGATACTATCGACAACCCCGGTGGAGGAGTTAACCAAATAGAAGTAAAATTTAATCCAACCGCTAATCCAGGTAAGTCTCATACAGACAACATGTTGGTTATGAGTTGTAAAGCAAGTTCATTACCTTTTTTCACTGCGGGTAAAGTGATTTCTTTTCAAAATCCACAATTTTCTACTGATGTAAACTTAACTGGTTTGACAACATTAAATGACTTTGGAACATTTAGTACTACAGGAAGTACAATTGGAACACCTGTAGGCGGAGTTGTTCAAAGGATATATCCATTAAATTACGCAAATCCAAATGGTTCAGGAAACTTGAGTGTACCTGGAGGTTATGTTGTAACAGGGGACACAGGTAATACATATCATAGATTTGCGGTTGACATAGAGTACTTCCAAGTCGTAACCGCAATGACTTATTCAACATATTCATCTTTTGCAGGGGTAACTTTACCAAATTCTTTGAATACTCGAATTTTGAATAACGATATGAGATTCGAATTTCTGAACAAAGATACTGGTAGTTCCGGTAACAATAGTGCAGGAGAATGGTTTCAGACTAGTCTAATAAACCCTATACAAACTTATGGAACGGGTAATGATGAGGTAATTGTATTTTTAGTAAGAGGTGTTGACCCATATTCTAGTAGAAATTATTGCGAGTACGATTTAAATAAACTATTTGGTAATTTGAATTTTGGGACAAACCCAAATTTAATAATCAAAGGTCAATATAAACTGAATATTCCTATTCAGGGTAGTTGGAAACCATCTAATCACGATGATTTTGCAACAGACGCTTTTTTACCATCCGACAACTACGCGAATATACCTTTGTATTATCCTGCTTTTACATACAAAGACTCAATAACAGGTCCTGGGTCTTTTAGTTCATTTACATCTAACCTACCAAGTTATTATTCAAAACTAACAAACGGAACCATTTTATCAGGAAATATTAGTGATTTATTCAATTCAATTAATCCGAATTCAGGATTTAATTTGCAATCTATTACAACTGATGCCTTTCCAGAGGGTACAAAAATATCAAATGGTTCGGTTGTAAACGGGTTTTCAATTGAATTCTCAAACCCAAGCCTTAAAGATGATTGTGCACCTGGAATTGGAACTGTGGTTACAAGACAAGCCGGGTCAAGTTCTAATAGAGGATATTTAAGTGGAGAAGTTGTTGATGGAGGTTCATTATTTTTACAATACACAAATCCTAATACTTTAGGATTAAACTTTTTCTATTGCGCTCCATATTCATATCCTGGATATCTATATTCTCCAAGATATTCAACAACAATCACATACGACCCAACATCGCCTAATTTCAATGGGGAAAACATCGTAATGAGAGCTGAAAGGTTACCAACTTCAACTTCACTTGAAGATAGCGGAAATAATAGTTTCGCGTTACAAAATAATTCTGCATTCACTGTATATGAAATTAATGATAATGGAATAATACAACCAACATCAAGTTTAGGTACTACAGGAGGAATAGGGGTAGACCCAAATGACACATTCTCAAATGAAGATGAGGCGGGAAGTCCAATTTTACAATCATTCTCATGTGAGAATTTAGTACCGTTAGGTTGTTATGATACAGTATCGGGAGACTTGGTCATCAAACCCCCAACTGACGATTGTTATTATACAGACGTTCTTGATTTTACTTTTTCTTTTACAATTCCGGTGATAAACGTAACAGTACCCTTAGTAATTGAAGATAAACCTAAGATGAAGGGCGGTTGTTACAATTTAGTTTCGGCAATATTCTTTTCACTTCTTGACGACATTAAAATGATTTTGGAATGGTCTTCTAGAACTCAGATTAATTTTGCGGCATGTAGGAATGTTTTTGCTCACATGTTCACAAATAATTGGATTAATGGTACTTTATACGCATTTCCAATTAATAACGATAGGTTTTATACCGACCCAAACGCTAGTGAACCAAACAAAGGATATAGTCTTTATTGTAAGAATACAATGCACTTAGATAATAATAACAATTATTATTATAGAGTCTCACCATACACAGACGGAAATGAATTCATAGGGCAACCATCACCAAGAACACCAATATTTGGGAACGTATACGGGGGAAATAATAGAAACTTGATGTTTCCTGTAACAGTGATGGATTTGGGACCTAAAAATGCTTATATCCAAGAGTTAGTAATGTCTTCTCAATACGACGGATTTGTTGTTGACAAAATAGGACAGACAACATTTCAAGACGTTGAAGAAGTTTTAAACACTTTTATTATCAATCGATTGACTGATGCAACTTTTTTACAACAATTAATAGGGGGGCAGAATGTAAGTGCTTTAAGTTTCTTTAATGAAAGAGGAAATAGAAGAATGGTTGATGGTGATTATGCACAGGCAATATCCGTGAACTCTGAATTAGGAGTTGCGGCACTTCAAGCAGAAAACTATCCGGCAAATCCCCTAGGTACAGACCCAATATATTTTAATTGGTCAAGCGGTCAGGACAGAATATTTGGTATTTTTTACACTGGAGACACTCAAATAAGAGATTGGATTTCACCAAAAAGAACAATCGTTGTACCTAGTGCAAACACAGTAACATCTCAAATATGTGCTTTCAACAACTATGGAGTTTTTTCTCAAATAGTTCCATTTTATCAATGGGAAAATAAAGATAATAAAGACGCAGGTAATCCATCTTACGATAGTATTTTTGGTTCTCAAAAGAATGATTGGTACACAGTGGGTGTTAATGGACAAAACTTTTTCAAATACAGATATCAGTCTATGGACAGGATAAATCCTTCATGTAGATATTTTAGACCATTAAACAATACCTCACAAAGTTTTTTCAGAGGATATATATACGCGGTAACACCAGGTTCAACATTCGCGAACACAAACCTATCGACAAGTAGAAACGATTGGGATACCAACGCTCCAATTGCCACCGCGATAACGGTTGGCGCTCCGTTTCATTTCTATTTTGGAATTAAAAGAGGGGCGACCGCTTGGGACAAATTTGCAATAAAATATGTAGAATTCGATACGATAGAAGATGTCTAATAATAATGATATAAGAGTTGTATTAGGGTCACTTAGATATAAGTCGGCACCTGATGTTGATTTCGGATTTAAACTTCCACTCGTTCAAAATGTTAAAATGAATGTGGAATTTGATAGAGTGGTTGACATCAATCTACAACAATTGTATGACGACGAAAGACAAGCGTCTACGTTGTTCAGACCAACAGTTAAGTATCAGTTATTATTCAAAAATTCATATGCAGGGGAAACTAACTATCCTCCTTTTGAAAATAATCTGTATTACATAAACGCTTTGGATGCTGCGGGAGCTCAATGTGCTAATCCGGCAAATCCTCAGTTTGTTTCATGGACAGGACTTCCTTTATATAATGAATTCGATTTCATAAGAAATGATTATAATGTATCTGGTTACACACAGGGACCGAATGAACATCTGACTTTCATTCCAAAAAGTGCAAATTCTTATAATTGGAGTTTTTATTTTTCTTATCCATACCAAAATGTGTTCAATAAATTATTAGATGTGGTGGATAACGTTACACAACAAACTATGTCTTGGTTATCTGGTGACGGACTACCTTTTGTAATTTTAATGTCAGAATTCAATGGACAAAATTACGTATCATTTAGATGTCCTATGAAACACGGATTATCTGTAGGAGAATATGTTAAATTAAGTTTCGATTATAACGGACAATCCATTTTTCAAGTAGATTCATTGGGTAATGGATTTTTCGGAACTGAGGAATACGTTTTCAATGTTAGCGATATAGGGTTTACAGGATTGACATTCCAAACAGGGATACAAGGAACTTTTAAGAGAGTGATTTTGAATTCGAATTCGGCAGATACAATGTCAATTTATTACATTAGAAAAAATAGAATACTAACATCAACAGATGAAGCGGTTATAGTTAAAACAGGTTTTGAAGAAAATATTTTCGGTATTCAAAAAAAGTTAGAAAAAAGTGCCGCAACCCCAAATTATCTCACAAGAGTTTCAATAAAAGAAGGTTGTCAATCCTATACGTTTTCTTTGAATAAAGATATAGATTTAAACGGATTGATTGATAATTTAGGAAGACCTGTGACAGAATTATTTGCAACGACCATTTGGAAAGGATTTTTTGGGTGGACTTTAGGAGGTCCTCCATTACCAGGTTCTCCACCATTAAGATTAAAACAAGGTCATGAGTTTAATTTACCTTTGAATTCTGCAACAAACCAACCAAGTGTGTGGTGGGATGACTTAAATTCAAATTCGGACAGTTCCATACCAACTTCGCAGTGGAATAACCCTTCAGGTAATACATTTTATTATGTTGAGTCATTGAACAAAGGAGACCTTTTTGATGGTGATTTATGTGAATGGAACAATTTTGAACAATTAGAAAGAGTAATATCTAAATCAGTTCATAAGATTAAATTCAATCCAACATATTTTGATATAAAAACTACAATACCTACAAATCAATTGGGATATTATTATTATCCTAATGAAGGTATTAGATTGAAAGATTATTCGGACTATATTGAATTTGGTGACCCGGCAACGATAGACAATTTACCAAATTACGCTTACTACTCAACCACATTAGGACAGTTTATTTGGAGGGATTTATTCACATATGGATTCTTGGATACAGGTTCACCTGAAGATACAAGTTTCCCTTTCTTGAACAATTCTCATTATCCATATAAAAATTGTATTTTCAGAATTATACCTGAAGGAACTAATTATGTAGAAGATAAACTAAACATCGTAAAAGACCCAACTACAGATGAATGTGAGTAATAATTTTAGATTTACAGTACCCACAAATGAAAAGTATATAAATCTTCCATTGGAGATAAAATGGGATTTGGGGGGTAGAGAGGACGATATTCAAGTATATCAACAAGGGGTGGTAAAAGAACTGACTAAACCTAAAGGTTTTTTTGAAATAAGTAGGTATTCACATAAATCTTATCTTCCTGACGAACAAACTGCAGTGGAATATAAATTTTATTTTTATAATTCACCATCGTCAGTTACTGCATCAACACCTACCGATTGGGTTAATAACTATAGATATCCATTAGCCAATCCGTCTGGATTTTCGGCTTACCAACTTTATTATTTTGTAAATCAATTCAGTAAATCTTTTTTCAAATTGGATTTTTATGATACACCCGAATCTGTAACACAAAAAAATTATTTCACAATAATTTTACCTGTACAACAAGGGTTTACAGAACAAGTTTTATTATCCCCATTGATACCACCTGTTGATGTCAAAATACCACATATGAAATTAGATTTTGTAAAAGACAAAGAAGGTTTTTTTATATATTGGTTAAGATACCCTGAATACATTAATTTGTCCACTTTCTATATGTCTGCAAAGTTTTTTGATGCAAGACAAGGAGTATTTGTAAGAATGATGAATACCCCGCAGGGAGACCCAACTTTATCGGACAAATTTCTTTTTGATACTGAGGAGTACTTTTTTTATAAAGTCACATTAGATTATGATACCAAAGAATATCAAGTTTTTGATTCGGCAGGTAATAGAGTTGGGGTTACTGGTAATCCCATAAATTGGTACGAATATATTAACCCTTAATGGATAATAGAATATATCATATAAGAATTTCACCCGAAGTCATCGAAAATGACATTTTTATCGTACCATACGATGCGGGACCTATATTCCCAAATCCTGAGATAGACCCATGTTGTGATGTAGTAACAACGACAACCACAAGTAGAGACATTGCGTACGCGCCGGTGTATTCCTCGATGACACAAATTTTATCAGGTAATACTGGAGGTACTTCATTACTAACAGGATTGACCGTCCCAATATTCCTAACACAAAACACAGTAGATATGGGATTTTATTCCGAATTTGATGGTTTGGCGGAGCAAAAGGATGTTTTCAATAACTTTTTATTTTCAGCAACAACAGGAAGTCCTTATACGTATTATTTCTACAATACATCCGAAGTTTTATTTAGGAGATTTTTGAATTTTACAAATTATATGATTGATTGGGGGGATAACACAGGGTCTCAAACAGTAACATCTGTAGCTCCAAACTTCTATACTCACACATATTCTACCGCAGGAGAATATACTATTAGTATGTCAGGAATGAATCCATGGGGCTCTACAGTTGTTAAAAAAACAATCGAAGTTCCTTTTACAGGAACAACGATACCCAATCCTAACGGAACCGCGTATTTTATTCCACAAGGAGGTAATTGGTCGGCAACTCCAATATCTTTAGATTATTTATTTACAGGAGATTCGATATGTGACGTAAACATCCATGCTAGTTCCGCGTATACTTCAATACCGATAATTGTGACAGGGTATACTAGGTCTAATTTGAATGACTTACAGGTTTATGGTAAGAAAAGTTCTTTATTTGCCGGTAAATTCTTATTGGGAGTTCAGGTCTCAGGTTCGTCAAACAGTATTGGAACGTTTCACGGACCTTCACCTAATGGAGATTACACCGCCTATACAATTAATGATATTGATTATTATGATTACTCAGATGGGACTACAATATTTGTAGTACAATCTTCAGGGTTAACAACGGATTGGTTAATTTGTACAGGGTTAACAAAAGAAGAAGTCTATATTAACGTGGTTGAACAGGCTCAAATACAATCTAATGTTTTTGTGGATAGAGGAAAAATATCAGGATACGAAGTAATTGAAAGATTAGGAGAAGTTGATAATTTAGGCGATTTGGAAAAGTACGGATATGGATTTTTCAAAGTAAATAATATAACCCCATAGTATTTATAAATGGGAGAAACAAAAAAAATATAAAGTATGGCAACAGGAACGTATGGAACAATAAGACCGGCAGACGTATCAATAACGGATATTGAAATTATAATGAATTACACCCCTTCGAGGGACAACACTTCAAACTTTGTTTTAACCAAATTAGACGCTCAAAGTTTGTTAACTCCTTATTTTAATAATTCAGATACGGGAGGAAACCCAAATGTCGAAGTATTAGGTGGATTATATAATTTGAAACTACCCGCAGACCAATTCAATCGAATTGGAATCTATACTTTATTGGTTAGACCCGCACAAATTAGGACTAAAATACTAGATTGTGGTGTTTTATCAGCGTTACCTAATGTAAAAGGTATAATTATCGATATCAATCAAGTACCAGGAGAATATAGAAATAAATTTGTCAATCAAGGTTTAGTAGGTTTCAGAATTGAATATTTGAATTCAGATGGTACGAAAATACCAAATTTTTTCAGAATGATTACTTCATCATTCTTTTGTGAGCCCGTCATTCAAAACCTAACAAACACAGTTCAAAAAGCTGTAAGATATAGATATACTGACGCAAATACTAATCTGATTTTTTGTACATTATCACCATCATCATCACCAACAAACAAACCTAATGCAACTCCTTACATCGGACAACCAGACCAATCAATTATAATAACAAATACATTTTTTAATCCGATTACATTAGACATTGAAATTGCAGAACACGATTTCTCAACACTTGCTATTGCACTTTATGGAAATCAAACTAAATCTATTGACGATGGTATCTACACCATCTACGATAGTTCTAACAACATTTACAGACAGTACAACTTATATGAAATTAGAGACCAATTTAATTCACTTCTTTATGAAGTTAGACAAGATAGAGGTAATAATATTGATTTTAGTAAAAACTTTACAAATATCACGACATAATGGCTATTAAGAAATTCATTTGTCCACCAATACCAGCAACAGGGGCCGGTACTTTTTCAGATGACTTGGTAGGGTTTCAACTCGTACAAGGGGGAGGTCTTACGCAAGGTAATTTTGAATTTACAACTTCTACAAACGAAAAACAAAACAGAAACTTTATCACAGGTCTATTTTCCGAACCATTTAATTTGGAAAATTTAGGACTCGATGCGGTCATTCAATCAAAATTAGTTGCCGAAACAAATTTCAAAGTTTATCCAAATTTTGATTTATCTCAAGTTACAAATTTTACCATTTTCGGTTCTATGGTGAAAAGAATGTCAGTTTCGATTTCCAATATTATAAGTTATTTTCCTGCCGCTATAGAGTCAACCACGTTAGGATTAAATTTGAAAACAGGTGCAACTGCACAAAACGCAATTTACAACTTAACTAATAATGAAACAAGTTTTGAATTAGAAATCGAAAGATTAAGAAACCCATTTGAGGTAGATTTCACCGTTAATGCAACAAGAAATTTAGAACTTAAAGAAATTAAAGTTTCTGAATTGAGAAATTTAACAACCGAAACAACAAGATATAGTCTATACTACAAAGACAAAGAATACCAATTGAAAAGGATAAACCCAACTATTTCATTAACCAATGGTATCTTAAAAGTTTATGTTGAAGGTAATCCATTCGATGGACAATCCCTAATATTTTCAGATATTGTAATCAGACCAAATGATATTGAAGTAAATAAAGTCTTCAAAGAAAGATTTGACGAAGTACAAAGGTTTTTGTTAGAAAGAAATCAAACACCCAAATATACCGCCAAATTCACAGTTCCAAAAGAATCCGATGATGGAGCTTATTATGTAACATCTGATTTGGTTACATGGCCGTTATACGGACCTTGGAATCTTGATATTATAACGCCATCCTTCACAAATTATTTGGAAAAAATCAATGATATAAGTGAATCCTTCGACTCGTATAGGACAAATTTAGTTTCAAGATTTTTGACAACAGGAGCAATAAAAGATTTCGATACTGTTGGACAAAAAGTAGAAAAAGTATTGCAAATTTATGGAAGAAGTTTTGACGAAACGAACAAATTCATAAGTGCTTTGGCATATATGAATTCGGCAAATTATAACACAGGAAACGATATCCCATCACAACTTTTGAAAAATTTGGCGGAAACATTAGGATGGAACATAAGCATGTCACCAATCAGTGAAGATAACTTTTTAGGTTCAGTATTTGGTGAAAAGAAACAAGAAAAATCTATGTTTCAAGGAGTACCTAATACACCAACTCCTGAAGAACTTAATTACAACTATTACAGAAATGTAGTACTAAACGCGGCATATCTTTTCAAATCAAAAGGAACAAGAAAAGCAATTGAAGGATTGATGAGATTGATTGGAGCACCTGAAGCATTAATTGAATTTAATGAATACGTTTATGTTGCCGACCAAAAAATAAACATGAAACAATTTGACTCCAAATATGCAAATTTATCTGGAGGAACTTACTCACAAGAACTACCTGTTTTTGATTTCAATGACATTTACACATTACAAGGGGTTCAATATACAGGATTTACAACAACAACCGTAGTTAGTGATGTTGCAATCGCAAGAGAAGAATATCCAGTAGATTACGATGGATATCCGTCAGCCCCACCTGAAAGACCGGATTTCTTTTTTCAATCAGGTAGTGGTTGGTTTGAACAAACTCCCGCACATAGAGCTCCTGAATCCGTAAATACAACAACAAGTGTCTTTACAGGAAACAACCCTAATTTTCAAACAACATTAGTACCATATCAATACGGACAAGACTACTTTAACAGATTTAGAAAGTTTCCATATATGAATTTGGGTTTTTCATTACAAAAACAAAGAGACAATAATAAAAGTTGGGTTAATACTGAATTAAATTTCAGAATCAACAATGACGCAGGATTTGTTGGTAATTATTTTGTGGAGAATGAAAAATTGGTGTTAAATGCTAAAAATATTGATTTATATTTGAACCCTGGTCAAGGGATATTATTTGATATCTACAACATGTCAAGATTATACAACTACCCGATACCTGTTCAAGGGTTAAATTATGTTCCGCCTTCACCTTGTGAACAATTGAATCAACAAAACTTGAGAACATTATCACAACCATTCA
>Ga0129333_10002813_pt1 | contig 16265 bp, 14 predicted proteins | sample CPB6_08_DNA_FD_94474 | JGI IMG/M metagenome (GOLD analysis project Ga0129333, IMG submission 94474) | Freshwater to marine salinity gradient microbial communities from Chesapeake Bay, USA - CPBay_Sum_0.6_0.8_DNA | ecosystem: Environmental > Aquatic > Marine > Coastal | place: USA: Chesapeake...
AGATTTTCGATGGGCTTGCGCGCAGCATCGCGCGACTTCTCCTCGGCCGAGCGCCACTCGCCGGCGACCACCTGCTCCAGCGCAGCATCCGCGGACGTCGCAGCGATCGCACTGCTCGCTGCCACCGCCATGACGACCGAGGCCAAAAATGTTTGCTTCAATACGGAACTCATCATAGACGCACCTCACATCCTTGAGTGGTGGATAAAGGGATTGGTGGATAGAGGCTAACAGAAGCTTGTTGCACAGCACAGTCGGGTCGACGCTCGACCACGGCTCGAACGTCGGGCTGGCATCTGTGAGCGTGTCGCAACCAGTTTCGGCTAACTAGCCGAATGAATACCAAACTCGATATCAAAACCATCACCGAGTTCCTCGCCGAGCAGCCGAACGTCGATGTCAGTCGAGCCTGGGAGCGCTGCTGGGGAATCCACTCCGGCATCGTCGATCGCGTAAAACAGCGCTTCGCAGTCGAAAAACATCCATCTACGATCGGTAGCGAGTACTACACCTCGCTCGATGGCGGCATGGAGGGATCATTCAACGCTTGGAGCGGTCCGCGCGTCGAGTGGCTCGTACACTCTTGGCTCGGCAATCGCAAAGCCAGCTTGCTCGACATGAATGCGACCGTTTTTTTGTCGCAGCAGAGTCGAGTGCCTCACTTAGTCGTGATTTTCGGCACGGTACCGAAGCTATTTTTCTACGCAGACTACACGCCGCGCGTCGATTTACGCACCAACCTCGATTACGTCAACCAGTACTACGAACCCGCTAACGCTAGCGCTATTCGCTTCCGCGGCCTTTCAAATTTCACCTGGAATTGGAGTCACGGCACCTACTTACGCAGCTTGATGTCGCCCATCTGTACGAGTGTGATGGGTGAACTGACCGAGGAAAATATCGCTACTTGCGAAGCTTACTTGGAAGAGTTTGTCGGCCGTTGGTTTAAGTGGATCGACGAAGCCGATCAAGTTCCCCTTGCCCTCGAGGAACGGCTCGCCCAACAGGCCTATGATCACTACGTACGCGAAATCGGGTACCGTACCGATCCCATGAATGTGCTCGCGCAACGCGCTTTCGGCTCCGATGAGTTTCAGCGCCGTCTCGAACTACGTATTGGCCTCAGCCAAATCGCCGAAGTACGAGGCAAGGTTGCAGCCGATTGATTTCTGTAAGACTCGCAAGACCGGATGATGCGCCCGCGATCGTGGCGCTCGTAAACTCGGCTTATCGCGGCGATAGTAGTCGCGTCGGCTGGACAACCGAGGCGGATCTCCTCGGCGGTCAGCGGACCGACGCCGCAGCAATCCGCGATTTCCTCGCGGATGCATCTCAACACAGAATGCTACTGAGCGAGCCTGCCGATGGATCCTTGCAGGCTTGTGTGCAGCTCCAAAACCGAGGCGATCACGCGTACCTCGGAATGCTGACCATCCGACCGGACCTGCAAGCCGGCGGCTTGGGCCGTGCGATGCTCGCGGCAGCAGAGCAGGACGTTAAAATCACGTGGGGAACAACCCGCATGGTGATGACCGTCATCGAACAGCGCGAGGAGCTCATCGCCTGGTACGAGCGCCGCGGCTACGCGCGGACGGGCGAAAGAGCAGCCTTCCCTTATGACGACCCACGATTTGGCGAACCCAAACGGCTCGACCTGTGCTTCGTGGTGCTCGCCAAAGATATATCCGCAGCTCCATGACGAGAGGAAGATCACCAAAACTGGTCACCGATTCGTCATACGAGCTCACTACGCTGTCAGCATGTCGAAATCCGCAGCAATCGCCATCTGTCTGTTGGCGGCCTATATGGTAGACACCATCGCCGCACCCATCGTCATTGCCCACCGCGGTGCCTCAGGCTATCGCCCCGAGCACACGCTGGAGGCCTATCAGTTAGCGATCGAAATGGGCGCGGATTACATCGAACCCGACCTCGTCGCTACCAGTGATGGGCACCTCGTGGCGCGGCATGAGCCGGACATCAGCCAAACGACCGATGTTGCGATGCGCCCCGAGTTTGCCGCTCGCAAACGAACCATCGTCATCGATGGCGTCGAAACGACAGGATGGTTCACAGTCGACTTCACGCTGGCCGAGTTGCGTAGCTTACGAGCTGTGCAGCCTCGAGCAGATCGATCCAAAGAATTTGATGGTCGGTTCCTCGTCCCGACTTTTGAGGAAGTCATTGAGCTTGCACAACGGGAATCGCGAGCCCGCAATCGAACGATAGGTATTTATCCGGAAACCAAGCATCCGAGCTGGCACTGCGCACTTGGACTGCCACTCGAAGAGCCATTGCTGCGCGCGCTTGAGCGGGCCGGATGGAATCACGAGGAGGCCCCCGTATTCATACAATCGTTCGAAGCAGGAAATCTGCAGTGGTTACGCCAGCGCACCCGAGTGAAGCTAGTCCAGCTCGTCGGTGGTATCGGCTCAAATGCTGACGGCTCGGTCATACTCCCGCCAATATTTGAACAGCCTGGCTGTGGGACCTATCCGGTTGGCCGTTTGCCAACCGACTATTCATCGGTGCGGGCGTTCGAATCAATCGCAAGTTATGCCGATGGGATTGGTCCCTGGAAGCGTTTCTTGATTGGCGAAAATGATAATCGAGCAAGTCGACCAACCAACTTCGTCGAGCTTGCTCATGCGGCGGGTCTGCTCGTACATCCTTGGACATTCCGCAACGAGGCCGTGCATCTGCTCGCCGATTACGACGGTGATCCTCTTGCCGAGTATCGGGACTTCATCACACTCGGCGTCGACGGCGTATTTAGCGACTTTCCCGACACCGCACGCGCCGCGATTGATAGCACAGCAACCAGCGATCAATCGAAACGCTAGCCGACGCGACGTGCCCCAAAGAAAAAGGCCCGGCGTTTGACGGCCGGGCCTTGAGAACTGCGGTCTTTCGCCGCTTAGAAGTTGTAGCTGAAGTCGAGACCGATCTGGCGCTCGCGGCGCAGCACGCCGAAGAAGCCACGCGGCAGCGAGTACGAAGCTACGCTGGTCGACGGACCGCCCGGCAGCAGCGTCGCACCGGGTACGCCGAAGAGATTCAGCTGCAACCAGCGGGTAACGCCCGGCGAGGAGTCTTCGTTGGTCAAGTTACGGCCATAGATACCCACCTTCCAGTTGTCGGTCTGGAGACCGAAACGGGCGCCGAGCAAGGTGGCAGCGCCGCTGTAGGCGAGGTTGTGCACCTGCACCCACTTCTTGCTGGTGTAGGAAAGGTCGCTGTTGAAGTAGAACTCGTAATCACCACCGAACACCGGACGAACGAAGTCGGCCGTGACTGAGGCGGTGTGCTTGGCAGCCAACGGGAATTCGTTACCCGCGATCGAGCAACTACCTTTGCCGTTGATGTTACGAGCAGTCGAGTTCGGATCGTTCGGGTTGAACACGCCACCACCACTGGTGATGGTGAACTGCATGTCGTCACAACCTTCGGTGAACTCTGTATCGGCCAAGGCGTAGTTGAAGCCGAGGGTGAGCTCGTCCGTCGCGGCGAACTTGGTCTCCACTTCGAAACCCTTGACCTCGCCATCACCTTGGTTGGTCGAGATGGAAGTCACAGCCCCTGAAGATGCCTGGATCGGGGTCGTCAGCTGAATGGACGTCACATCCATCTTGAACACCGACACGTTGAAAATGAGGCGGTTGTCCATCCAAGTCGACTTCATGCCCACTTCATAGTTGACCGACTCTTCTTGGTCGAAGGCTTCGTCCTGCGGACGACCATTGGTGATGGCGATCGAACCGTTGAAACCGCCCGGCTTATAGCCCTTGGCGTAGTTGGCATAGAAAGTCAGATCGTCGGCGGCTTTGTAGTTCACCGTCACACGAGGCGTAGTCGACTTCCACGTATCGTTACCGCGCGCAGCCGAATCATAGAGCAACGTGGTCGGTCCACCCTGCACGTTGACAACGGAAGCGTAGTCAATCTGACCTTTCTGCTCCTCGGCGCGACGCACTTCAGCCGAAGCCGAGAGTTTGTCGGTGAAGTCGAATTCAACCGAGCCGAACACGGCATCGTTTTCGATCGTGTAGATCTTCTCCGGGCGGTCCTGACCGTTCAGGCTGCCGAAGTCGATACGATGCTGTTTCTGCTCCCAGTCGAAGTGGTAAGCACCCAACGTCCAGCGGAAGCGACGATCCTGAGGCGACTCGATTTTGGCTTCGAGCGACCAGTCACGATATTTATCGAGTCCCGAACTCGCGCCGGTGGCCATCGCCTGGATGCCATTCACGTCGGCACCGATGATGTTCATCGACGAGTGATCGCTATCGGAGCCCGTCTTGCGATCATCACTACGATTGCCGGCATTGAGGCTGAAGGTGTAACCGGAACCGTTGATGTCCCAGCTCAGCGATGCAAGCAACAGATCGAGGTCGCGATGCACGCCCGAGAAGGCCACACCTTGACGGGTGTCGTATACGCCGTTTGGCGTTGAAGGAACGACGTAGTTGACGTTCGGGATACCCGGCACTTGAACGATCGGCTGGGTAACCGGCGCGTCGTTCAAATAAATCGGCCGCTGCACAATCTCACCGCAGAAATACTGGTTCTTATTAGTCGAACCCGTAGCGCGGTAAGAACCGAGCGAGCGCGTGCCCGGCGCGCAGTTGTTGAATTCGGGCGACTGGTAGAACAACGCGCGCGTCCCGTCACGATCGCGGTTGTGTGCAGCACGCAAACGCAGCTCGACATTCTCAGTTGGCTGGAAATTGAGCGTTGCGCCGAAGGAGACGCTGTTTTCATCGCCGATGGTTTTACCGGTCAACTCGTTTTTCCATTGACCGTCGAAATCCATGTAGCGAGCCGACAGACTGCCGGTCAAGGTGTCGGACAAGCGACCGCTCAAGCGACCACTGATCTGACGCTCGTCACCATCAGCCGATCCGCTGACCGTGCCCTTCATTTCGTCGCCCGGACGGCGGGTGATGAAGTTGATCGCGCCCGCATAGGTGTTACGACCGTAGAGCGCACTCTGCGGACCACGAATGACTTCGACACGCTCGACTTCGGCCATATCCAAAGTCTGAATATCACCGGGGTAGTAGACGCCGTCGACGAAGTAGGCGACGCCGGTTTCTACCGTGGCGTTCGTACCCGCGAGCACGCTCGCGAGACCACGCACGACGGGACGTTCGTTAGAACGACCGAAAGATTTTGAGAACACGAGACCCGGTGCGAACTTCGCCAAGTCGTCGATGGTATTGACCTGACGATTGGAGATGTCGGCGGCCGTCAACGCCGTCACGGCGAGAGGCACTTCCTGCAGCGACTCTTCGCGCTTACGCGCGGTCACCACGATCTCTTCAAGAGCAGGACCTGCAGTCGCAGACTCCGATTGCGCAAAACCGGCTTGACCCGCAAGCGCGCCGGCGCCCATGGACAACAATGCCGCAAGCGGCACTTTCTTCAGACTCATGTTGTACTCCCCGTTTGCGTCGCCCTAGGAACAGATATCCGTCAGGCAACTAGTAATTCATCCTTCTTATATAACTTTATCCCACAATTTTTCGACGATGTAACCCCCCACGCCACACTGTCGCAGCCTCACCACAATGAGGTTATTTCGATTATTTAGAATGAGTCTGATTCGCTAAATCAGTCGATCAGCCTCGCAACTGATCGATGATGGCGGGGTTCTCCAAGGTGCTAACGTCCTGCGTGATCGGCTCGCCGCGCGCGATCGCTCGTAGCAAACGACGCATGATCTTGCCGGAGCGCGTTTTGGGCAGATTGTCGGCAAAGCGAATGTCGTCGGGTTTGGCGATCGCACCCAATTGTTCGGTTACCCAGTCACGTAATTCTTTCTCGAACGCGCGCGTGTCGCCCGATGGCCTCTCGCCGCGACAAACGACGAACGCGAAAACGGATTCGCCCTTGATTTCGTGCTGTCGTCCGACAACCGCCGCCTCGGCGATTCGCGGGTGAGCAACGAGCGCCGATTCGATTTCCATCGTGCCCAAGCGATGACCGGCGACGTTCAAGACATCATCGATACGACCCATGATCCAGAAGTAACCTTCTGCGTCTCGATGCGCGCTATCGCCGGCGACGTAGTAACGATTTTGGAACTTCGACCAATACGTATCGAGGTAGCGCTGGTTATCACCCCAAATGGTGCGCAGCATCGAAGGCCACGGCTCTCGAATGACGAGATAGCCACCCGCATCTGGCGTCGTGACGCTAAGACCCTCGTCATCGACGATATCGGCCTCGATGCCAGGCAAGGGTTGCGTGCAAGATCCGGGCTTGGTGGCAGTCACCCCGGGCAAAGGTGAAATCAAAATGGCACCCGTCTCGGTCTGCCACCAGGTATCGACGATCGGACATCGTTCTCGACCGATCACGCGGTGATACCACATCCAAGCTTCCGGATTGATCGGTTCACCAACGCTGCCGAGCAAACGCAGTCGCGACAAATCGTACTGCGCAGGAATATCGTCACCGAGCTTCATCAGCGCGCGAATAGCCGTCGGTGCGGTATAGAAAATGGTGACGCCGTGTTGCTCGCAAATGCGCCAGAAGCGTCCGCCATCAGGAAACGTCGGCGCGCCTTCGTACATGACGATGGTTGCCCCCGCCGCGAGCGGCCCGTAAGCGACGTAGCTATGCCCGGTGATCCAACCCACATCAGCGGTACACCAAAAGACATCGGATGCTTGCAGATCGAAGACCCAAAGATTGGTCAGCTTAGCGCCAAGCAGATATCCCGCACTCGAGTGTTGAATCCCTTTGGGCTTACCGGTCGAGCCCGATGTATACAGCAGAAACAGCGGATGCTCAGCGTCCACCCATCGCGGCGCACACTCGGTCGACATCCCGTCGACAAGCTCGTGCCACCAGTGATCTCGCCCCGACTTCATCGGCACTGCGGCACCGGTGCGTCGCAAGACGATCACGTCACGCACGCTCGGACACCCTTCAGCGAGTGCTTTATCCGTCGCCGCTTTCAACTCGACGACGTTGCCACCACGTCGCCCGCCATCGGCGGTGATGACGCAAACGGCGCCTGCATCTTCGATGCGATCTTTGAGTGATACCGAAGAAAAACCACCAAACACAACCGAATGTATCGCACCAATACGCGCACACGCCTGCATCGCAATCACCGCTTCGGGAACGAGCGGCATATAGATCACCACACGATCACCGCTGGCGATCCCGCGGGCCAACAAGGCGTTGGAAAAACGGCAGACCTCAGCGTGCAATTGGCGATAGGTCAGCGTGCGTATATCGCCGGGTTCGCCCTCGAAGATGATCGCCGTCTTGTCGGCATCTCGCTCAAGATGCACGTCGAGACAATTCCACGAGACGTTCAGATAGCCATCCGTGAACCAACGAAAGTTTGGTGCCTGCGATCGATCGAGGGTCACCGTGAAGGGCTTTTGCCAAACCAAGTGGGTGCGCGCGAGTTGCGTCCAATAGCCCTCAGGATCGCGACTCGCCATTTCACGCAGACGGGTCAACTCGTCCGGACCAATGCGTGCTAATTCAACGAAAGCCGGATCGGGCTCGAAGCATCGCTTCTCGATCAACACCGATTCGATGTTCTTCTGCATGCCGCCTCCAACCACTGTCGATTTATACGTAAGGATCTACCGATAAGCGCTTGAATCGCTTGTGCAGCCAAAGATATTGCGACGGTATCCGACGAATCTCGGCTTCGATCAGCTCGTGATGCAAACGTGCATCTGCCACGCTGTCGCCCGAGGGAATACCTGTGAGCGCCGGATCGATACGAACCCGATAGCCGGTGCTGCCGGGCAAGCGCTCGACGAAATACGGCATCACTACGGCGCCGGTGAGTTCTGCCAAACGCGAGGTAGCCGTATTGGTTGCTACCGGATGACCAAAGAAAAGGACCTCCTCGGCGCCTTTGCCACGGAACGCCTGATCGGGCGCATACCATACGACGCCGCCTCGCTTGAGTACGCGCACCATGCTGCGAATATCATCGCTCGCAATCATGCCAGCCGAGACGGCGCCACGATAACGACGAAAGAATTCGGTGAGCAGCAAATTCTTAGACGGTTTGTAGACGGCGTGAACCTCGCGAACGGCGGTCGCCAGTCGCGCCCCGATTTCGAGCGTCGTGAAATGGGCTGCAAGCAAAATGACGCCGCGACCTTCGGCGCGATGACGATCGAGTTCCTCGAGCCCCTCGAACTCCGCCAGTGACAGCAAACGATCTCTATCAGCGAACCACGCAAGCGCCGTCTCGCAAAGCGTAATGCCCGAGTCGCGAAAATGCTCTTTAGCCACCCGTGCTCGTTGCTCCGAGGTCCAATCGGGAAAACACCAGCGAAGGTTTCGATCGACGACCGATTTCTGTGGGAGCGGCAGTCGATAAGCGAATTCGCCGACCTTAGCGCCGAATCGCAATAGCTTCGGATAGTCGCGACGCGCCAGTCGTCGCAACAACACCAACGCGCCCCAGAGTGGCCAATATGCTGGCAACAGAAACCGTAATCGCATCAAGAAGGTCTCGATGCCGAGTGCAGAGCCGAGAGTCGCTCGCTCTGACGACGTAGCATTGGCCCGAACTGATGCCGATCGAAGAACTCCTCGAGCGCCGCTCGATCCGGCGCCGCCGGCCGCAACTCTTCACGTGTAGCCTCAATGGGTGCATCGCGCACGATTTCGGTCAGACGGCGCGCCAAAAATGCCGCCTCACGGTGCGTTGACAATTTTTCCGGTAATTTTGCTGCACCACGGATCGGCAATCTCGCCACCATGTCGAGGTTATCGTAGAGCTCTTCTAGCGATACGAATTCTTTGAGAAGAGCAGCCGCCGTTTTAGGTCCGACACCAGGCACACCTTTGATGTTATCGACGGCATCGCCCGTCAAGGCGAGATAGTCGGCGTACCGCTCAGGCGCGACGCCGAAATGGGCTTCGATATCGTCATACTGCAGCCGAAGATTTTCGGTGTAGTTCCAATAGGTGTCGCCTTCGCAGATGAGCTGCGCGAGATCTTTATCGCGAGTGACGACGGTAGAGGCAATCCCCTCACGACGCAGCCGCGCATGCAAGGTGCCTATGATGTCATCGGCTTCGTACTCGCCGCTGCCGAAATTGGCGACCCCGAGATGACGACAAAACTCGCGACAGCCTTCGAACTGTAATTTCAGATCCGGTGGCGCCGGTTCGCGGTTGGCTTTGTAACTAGGATCAATCCGGTTTCTGAACGACGTGGTCAGGCTTTCGTCAAAAGCGACCGCTAGATAAGCGGGCTTCGCTCGCTCGATGAGATCGCTTAAGAATCGCGCGAAGCCAAACACGGCATGAGCGGGATTCCCGTCACGATCGAGCATGTCGGGTGGCATGGAGTAGTAGGCACGGAATATGTAAACCGACGCGTCGACGAGATGAATCACGAAATATGGCCTTGAGAGAACGTCAGTCGACGCGGGTCAACTGAAGAATTGGCGGATGCGGCCGTGCAAGGGGCTGCTGCGCGGGAAATGGGCGAGCAGATATTCCATCTGGTCGAAAAGCACTCGACGCCCCTTCAAGAAAATGTATTCGGCGTAAGTGGGCGTGAATGGCACGGCGAGCAGCTGCATCTTGGCCTGCTCGGGCGTGCGCCAGGCCTTGAAGTTATTGCAACGACGGCAAGCCGTAACGACGTTGGTCCAGACATCGCGCCCGCCTTGGCTGAACGGTCGCACATGGTCTCGCGATAATTCGCGCGTCGAAAACCGCTGCCCGCAATACAGACAAAGATAAGCGTCGCGGCGAAACAAGGTCTGATTATTGAGCGGCGGGACGTAGTCCTGACGCAAATGCCCCGGATTGCCGCTCTGGCCTCGCGTGGCAATGATCGAGTTGACCTCGAGCACCGTGCGCTGCCCCGTCAGGGCGTTGGTGCCGCCATACAGCCGGATGATCGGCGTGCCGCAGGTGTAGGCGACCTGTTCTTGGTGGTAGAGGCGCGCCGCTTCTCGGTAGTCGATCCATTCGAGCGGCATACCCGAGACATCGGTGCGCAGCACCGGCTGTTGCAGACTCACCCCTTCGGCGGGGCGGGCAACGATGCGCAGGTCCTCATGATCGGCAGCACTCATCGGTCCCTTAAGATAGGCAGTCCGGTGACGAGATTCAACGGTAAAAACGTGAACGTCGTATCATCCGGCCTGCCCGCTGCGACCCTGAGGTTCCCATGTCGTTGACCATCGGTATTCCCCGTGAGATCTACCCTGGCGAAAAGCGAGTCGCCGCCGTGCCGGATGTCGTCGAAAAGTGGCGCAAACTGGGATTTGCGGTCGCCATCGAGACGGGCGCAGGCGCTCTAGCCAACTTTGCCGATGACACCTACCTCGCTGCAGGCGCCACGGTCGCCAATAGCGTTGAAGCACTGTTCGCCGAGGCCGATGTCATCCTCAAGGTGCGCGCTCCCACGGCGACGGAAGTGGCCGCGATGCGCCCTGGTACCACCGTCATCAGCTTCGTCTGGCCCGCCCAAAACCCCGAATTGATGCAGGCGATGGCCGCGCGCGAGCTCACCGTGCTCGCGATGGATAGCGTGCCGCGCATTTCACGCGCACAAAAAATGGACGCCCTCTCGTCGATGGCCAACATTGCGGGCTATCGGGCCGTGATCGAGGCAGCCCATCATTTTGGGCGCTTCTTCACGGGCCAAATCACGGCAGCCGGCAAAGTGCCGCCCGCCAAAGTCTTCGTCATCGGCGCCGGCGTCGCGGGTCTCGCAGCACTCGGTGCCGCGGTGGGTTTGGGCGCCATCGTGCGCGCCAACGATACGCGGCCGGAAGTTGCGGACCAGGTCAAATCGATGGGTGCGGAGTTCGTGCCCGTCGATTACCAGGAAGAAGGCAGCGGTGTCGGCGGCTATGCCAAAGTGATGAGCGAAGGCTTCCAGCTTGCGCAGCGCGCCACTTTCGCCAAACAGGCAGCCGACGTCGACATCATCATCACGACGGCGCTCATTCCGGGCAAGCCCGCACCGAAGTTGATCACCACGGAGATGGTCAAATCGATGCGTCCGGGCAGCGTGATCGTCGATCTGGCTGCCGAACAAGGTGGCAACTGCGAACTGACGGTTCCGGGCGAAGTGGTGGTTCGCGAGGGCGTGACCATCATCGGCTACACCGATCTGCCGAGCCGCCTCGCCAAACAAGCATCGACGCTGTACGCGACCAACCTGCTGCGCCTGATCGAAGAGCTCTGCAAAACCAAAGATGGCCGCATCGACGTCAACTTCGATGACGAGGTGATTCGTGGCGCCACGGTAATCAAGCAAGGTGAAATCACCTGGCCGCCCCCGCCGCCGCGCCTGTCGGTCGCGCCACCCGCAGCCAAAGCAGCGGCAGCTGCGCCCGCACCGGCCGCCAAAAAATCCTCTCACGGTCATGGTGGCGGTGGCGAGCCGATGTCGGGCAAAGCCCTCGCTGGCGTGTTCGGCGTTGGCGCTCTGCTCTTCTGGTTGGTCGGCGCCTACGCTCCACCTTCGTTCGTCGCGCACTTCACGGTGTTCGTACTCGCCTGCTTTATCGGCTACATGGTCATCTGGAACGTGGCACCTTCACTACACACGCCGCTGATGAGCGTGACCAACGCCATCTCGAGCATCATCGCCGTCGGTGCGCTCGTTCAGGTTGCACCCCCACTTATCGATGGCGGCGACCGACCCAATGAATTGATATTGGGCTTGGCTATCACGGCGCTCACACTCACTGCCATCAACATGTTCGGCGGCTTCGCGGTCACGCGACGCATGCTGGCGATGTTCCGCAAATAAGAGGCCACGGACATGTCGGAAAATCTCGCAACCGTCGCCTACATTGGCGCGACCATCCTCTTCATCATGAGCCTCGGTGGTTTGTCGAATGCCGAGACGTCTCGGCGCGGCAATTTTTACGGCATGCTCGGCATGACCATCGCCGTCATCGCCACCGTGCTCGGGCCGCGCGTTACCGCTGCGGGTCTACCCTGGATCATCGGCTCACTGGCCATTGGTGGCGCAATCGGCGTTTATGCTGCACGCAAGGTGCAGATGACGCAGATGCCCGAGCTCGTCGCGTTGATGCACAGTCTCGTCGGACTTGCTGCCTGTCTCGTGGGCTTCGCGAGTTACGTTGACACCTCGATCGTCTACACGGGCGCCGAAAAAGCCATTCATGAAGTCGAAATCTACATCGGCATTTTGATCGGCGCGGTCACCTTCTCAGGATCGATCATCGCCTTCGGCAAGCTCTCGGGAAAAATCGGTGGCAAGCCGCTGTTGCTGCCCGCAAGACACTGGCTCAATCTGATCGCGCTGCTGGCCGTGATTTGGTTCGGCGCAGAATTTTTGGCCGCTCACGATGTCGATGCGGGCATGTTGCCGCTTGCGATCATGACGATCATCGCGCTGCTCTTTGGCATCCACATGGTGATGGCGATCGGCGGCGCCGATATGCCGGTCGTCGTCTCGATGCTCAACAGTTATTCGGGTTGGGCCGCAGCAGCGACGGGCTTCATGCTCGCGAACGATTTGTTGATCGTAACCGGTGCGCTCGTGGGCTCTTCGGGTGCGATCCTCTCGTACATCATGTGCCGCGCGATGAATCGCAACTTCATCAGCGTGATCGCAGGCGGATTCGGCACGGGCGGTGGTTCGACCCCAGCAGCGGCCGCGGGCGATCAACCCGCCGGCGAAGTGGTCGCAGTAAGCGCCGTGGAGACGGCCGAACTCCTACGAGCCGCGAAGAACGTGATCATCGTGCCAGGCTATGGCATGGCCGTCGCACAGGCACAGCACACCGTCTATGAAATCACCAAATTGCTACGCGAGAAGGGCGTCAATGTCCGCTTCGGCATTCACCCGGTCGCGGGTCGTATGCCAGGCCATATGAACGTGTTGCTTGCTGAAGCTAAAGTGCCTTACGACATCGTCCTCGAGATGGATGAGATCAACGACGACTTCCCGGAAACCGACGTGTCGATGGTGATTGGTGCGAATGACATCGTGAATCCGGCGGCCGAGGATGATCCGAATAGCCCAATCGCCGGCATGCCGGTGCTGCAGGTTTGGAAGTCCAAGACTTCCATCGTCATGAAGCGCTCGATGGCCTCGGGCTATGCGGGCGTCGACAATCCGCTGTTCTTCCGAGACAACAACCGCATGTTGTTCGGCGATGCGAAGAAGATGCTTGATGAGGTGTTGGTCGCCCTCAAAGCTTGAGGTCATCATGAACAGGTTCGCGAACGGATTCGCCCTCCTGCTGCTGTCGACATCGATACTCGCGCCATCGATCGGTTGGGCCTTTGCGCAGGAGTCGCCGATCTCGAACGCGACGCTCGAGATCGAGGTCGATGCTGACAACGTGATCATCGACGATCCGATCGTCGAAGAAGTCACGGTCGTCGGCGAAGCGGCAGGGCCTGGCCTCTGGAAGGTCCGCAATGGTGATAACACGCTCTATATTTTGGGCACCCTAAGTCCGCTGCCGAAGAAGCTGCAGTGGCGCTCGCGCGAAGTCGAGCGAGTGCTCTCTCGCGCCGATCGTTTGATCCCCGCTAGCAGCAAGGTCGACGCCGACATCGGCCCCATCTCGGCCGTGCAGCTCTATTTCCAATACCGGAAGCTGCGCGGCAACGAAGACAAACAATCGTTGCAAGCCATTCTTCCGTCGGATCTTTACGCGCGCTTCGAGCGATTGCGTCAAAAATATGCGCCGCGGGATACTGACATGCAAAAGCGCCGGCCGGTGCTCGCCGCCGGAGAGTTGTGGCGCGAAGCCGTCTCGCGCAGCGGTTTGACTTCGCGCAACGACGTCAACAAAGCCGTCGAAAAGCTCGCCCGCAAGAACAAGGTCAAAATCGTGCAGCCTGAGCTGCGCATTGAGGATCCGAAAGCGACTTTGGCGGAAGTGGCAAAAATCCCGCGCGAGGCTGAACTCGCCTGCATGAAATCCACGCTCGATCGCCTCGAGTTTGATCTCGCGCTGGCGCGTGAGCGCGCCGAGGATTGGTCGCTCGGCGACGTCGCCGCCTTGCGATCATCGAATGCGTTGGCGCAACAGGAAACCTGCTGGTCGGCGCTCATGCAAAGCCCGCGGGTTGCCGATATCCGACGTCAGTTCGACGAACAATGGTTGCAGCTCGTCTACGACTCTCTCAAGAACCATACGATTTCTTTGGCGGTGGTGCCGATCACGGAGCTTTTTAAGCAGAACGGCGTGCTCGATTTACTGCGCGCACGCGGCTATCTCATCGAAGAGCCTTGAATTTCGGCCGAGACCGTCCCGCCTCGTCCATCCGCTGGGCTCAATCGGGCCGTCGGTGGGGCCGGTGACCTGCCCAAAATGTGATCGAGCAATCCATTGAGCTCGCCCAGCAACTGCAGGGCACGCGCCGTCGGTGCAACCGCCTTCTCGCGCCGATCGCCTCGAACGCCGGGTGCGATTTCGATCAACTCGAGCCGCTCGAGCCGGTGAATCAATTTGCGGCAGCTGCGCGCACCCCCAAAGCCCATCTGTTGATAGAGATGGACCAACTCGGAGATCGAGATCGCCTTGTTTTGGGCAATCAGTAAGACGGCGGGTGCGAGGCTAACCAGTTTCATTAGGAACAATAACTGTATCAAATTCGGTTGCAAAGAAAACCCGATTTTCACCCGGCGGCTCGAGTGTCTTGCAGACGAGCCGGGGAGCAAGGCGGGCTTGGGTTACATCGGCAGCTTCTGCAGCTGCGATTTCAGGTCGCGTAGCAGTTGTCGCGACTCGTCCGTAAGGCACACCGACTTTTCGCGTCGATCGTTACGGGAACCTGGCACGATCTTCAGCAGGTTCAGCTTCTCGAGCCGGTGAATCAGCTTGCGACAGGCGCGATCACCCCCCAAACCGTGCATGCGATACGTCATGACGAGGCTGGAAATCGAACTGGTGTCGTGTTGCGCGGCAATCAGCAAAGCCGGCGTCAAGCTGAGATATTTCATCGCACTGGTTGACGTTGTTGTCTTTGGAGATCCGAGCCTGCGCGGCGATCGGATCAAAGATCGAACCACCGCGCGGTCAGTTGGTATGGATGCGGAATGTAGTGCTCCCATCGTCGCTTTCCCACAAAAAACTACGATCATTTTTGCCGGCTTTCTATGCCTACTGTTGCGGCCTAGTATCTGAACGTGATCTCGCGCACATTCGGGTCGGCGACGCTCGCTTCCCGTATAGTCCCGCCCCCATGAATACCGGCAACCTCCGCGGTCTGGCAGCGATGTTCATCGCCGTGGCTGCTTTCTCGTTCATGGATGCGTTGCTGAAGTTGTTCGCCGCACACTACCCGCCGATGCAGGTGACGGTCCTGCGTGCCGCCGCGTCGCTGCCCTTCGTGCTGCTGCCCCTGCTGTGGCAGGGCAGGCTCGCCGAACTACGCATCCATCGGTACGGGCTACACCTAGTCCGTGGCGTACTCGGTGTCATCATGCTCGTGACGTTCGTCTATTCCCTCGGCACCGCCTCGCTCGCCGCGGTGTATTCCATCTACATGACCGCGCCGCTTTTGATCGCTGCGATGGCGGCACTGTGGTTAGGCGAGAAGATCGATCGCGGTCGTTGGCTCGCCATTCTGATCGGGCTGGCGGGTGTGTGGATCATTCTGCAACCGCGGCCGGGCGGACTGCCGCTGCTCGCGGGCTTTGCTGCGGCGATCTCGGCCTTGAGCTACGCCCTCGCCGTCATCACGGCACGCGTGCTCACCCGCAGCGAAACCTCTTCGTCGATGGTGTTCACGTTCTTGCTGCTCGTCACGCTGATCGCCGGTGTGCTCGCGCTGCCCCAATGGGCGCCGATTCGACCACAAGACTGGTGGCTCATCGCCGCAACCGGCGGGCTCGGCGCCATCGGTCAGTACTACATCACCGAAGCGTTTCGTCATGCGCCGGCGGCCGTGGTCGCCCCGGTCGAATACACCGCGCTACTCTGGGGTATCGGTATCGATTGGGTGTTCTGGCAGGTATTCCCACAAGCCGGCATGCTGCTCGGCGCGGGCATCATCATCGGTGCCGGCATCTACGTCGCCTTGCGTGAGCGTCGCGATGAAGACGCATCAGCGGCGGAGTCAACACCATGACCTCAACCTACCTACGTCTCGTCGGCGTTGCCGCCCTATGGGGCGGCACGTTCATCGCGGGCCGCCTAGCGGCACCGCAGATGCCGCACTTCACCCTTGCCGCACTGCGATTTTGGGTGGCCGCGGCGGTGTTGATACCACTCATGCTGTGGATCGAGCGCGGCTGGCCGCAACTGCGTCGC
>Ga0129333_10002815_pt1 | contig 16252 bp, 8 predicted proteins | sample CPB6_08_DNA_FD_94474 | JGI IMG/M metagenome (GOLD analysis project Ga0129333, IMG submission 94474) | Freshwater to marine salinity gradient microbial communities from Chesapeake Bay, USA - CPBay_Sum_0.6_0.8_DNA | ecosystem: Environmental > Aquatic > Marine > Coastal | place: USA: Chesapeake Bay...
GATCTTGTCATGAAGCGCACTCTGCGTAATGGTAAGAGCCTTCAGTTTATCTACACTGGCCGTACCACGGCTGAGTTCCACACGCCTGGCAACAGCATCCTGGGTAACACCGATGGTGCACCCCCGGTGGCTGAGAAGACCATCACCTGTGATGACCTTTTGATCAGCTCTGCCTTTGTGTATGAGCTTGATGAAGTGCTGTCTCACTACGATCTGCGTGGTGAAATCAGCCGCAAGATCGGCTATGCCCTGGCTGAAAAGTATGACCGTCTGATCTTCCGTGCTATCGCTCGCGGCGCTCGTAAGGCCAGCCCGATCACCAAGGCCAGCTTTGTTGAGCCTGGTGGTACCCAAATCCGTGTTGGCTCCTCTGTTAACGATTCCGACGCCTTTGATGCATCTGCTCTGGTGTCTGCGTTCTATGACGCTGCTGCTGCTATGGATGAAAAGGGCGTGAGCAGCGAAGGCCGTGTGGGTGTTCTGAACCCCCGCCAGTACTACGCGCTGATTCAAGCTGTGGGCACCAATGGTCTGGTGAACCGTGACGTGCAGGGTTCTGCTCTGCAAGGCGGCAACGGCATCATCGAGATTGCTGGTATCCGCATCTATAAGTCCATGAACATTCCGTTCCTGGGCAACTACGGTACCAAGTACGGTGGCACCACTGGTGAAACCTCTCCTGGTAACGTTGGTAGCTTCGTTGGCGCTGCTCTTGAGAACGCTGACGGTGCTGTCACTGGCATTCAGAATGACTACGGTACTGCTGCTGAAGTTGGTACCAAGTCCTGCGGCCTGATCTTCCAGCGTGAAGCTGCTGGCTGTGTGGAGGCCATTGGCCCTCAAGTGCAAGTGACCAGCGGTGATACCTCCGTCATCTACCAAGGTGATGTGATCGTGGGCCGTCTGGCCATGGGTGCTGATTACCTGAATCCTGCTGCAGCTGTTGAGCTGTATGTGGGTGCCACCGCTCCTTCTGAGTTCTGATCTCAGATTTATTTCTTACGGGGACTCTTCGGAGTCCCTTTTTTTTAGTTTCTGATATATGACTTCTACTCCTTCGACAACTACACTCGATACCGAACTATCCGCAGTCAATACTATTCTGGGGAGTATTGGTCAATCCCCAATCACTGCATTTGATTTTGACAATCCTGAGCAACTGTATATCTTTAATCTTCTACGTGAAGTGAATGTTGATGTGCAGAACGAAGGTTGGCATTTCAATACTGAAAACAACTACACGTTGTCTCCTGATGTTAACGGATACTTTCTATTGCCAAATAACGTCCTTCGTTATGACGTAGCTGATGGCCAAGATAAGCGGACTACGGATGTAGTTGTACGCAATGGCCGTCTATACGATAAGATCAAACATACAGATATCTTTACTTCCAATCTTGACCTAGATATTGTTTGGTTGTTTGACTTTAACGATATCCCCTCCGTATTCCAACGCTACATTACTTACCGAGCTGCAGGCAGAGCCGCTACACAACTTGTGGCTAACTCAGAGCTTGTAAAGCTTCTTGGTATTCAGGAGTCGCAAGCCCGAGCTGCTTGTTTGGAATATGAATGCAATATGGGTGACCATACATTTTTTGGTTGGCCAGATGAATCTACTTATCACTCATATCGTCCTTATCGAGCACTTCGACGTTCATGACAAGCATCACGCAAACTATTCCTAGTTTTGTTTCTGGTATCTCTCAGCAGCCAGATGACCTTAAGCTTTCTGGTCAGGTTAATGATCTGGTCAATGCTATTCCTGATGTTACTGCAGGTCTTACCAAGCGTCCTGGTAGTAAGTTCGTCTCTACTCTTACGGGAGCCACCAGCAACGGAGCTTGGTTTAGTTACTTCCGTGATGAGTCTGAAGGCGCGTATATTGGTCAAGTAGATAGCAACGGTTCAGTTCGTATGTGGACTGTTGCTGGTACTGCTTGTTCTGTCTCCAACAACGCTAGCAGCTATCTAGCTACTAACAGCCCTGAAACACAACTCAAGTTCTTAACTGTCAACGATTATACCTTTGTTACTAACACCCAAAAGACTGCTCAGATGTCCAATTCCTTGTCACCTACACGACAGGGGTTGACTGGGTATCAATACAATGCCTTTGTCGAACTCAAGCAGTTAGCACCAGGTCGGCAGTATTCACTTGATATCAGCACGCCCGGCAGTGGCATCCAAGATCTTGACTCTGGCAAAGGTAAAGCAACCCGGATTGGCTTTAGTGGGAATGCTTCTTACAACACCCTTTCTGGCGGCGGTGGTGCCTTTACTAGGGTTGACCCCAACCTCCCCAACATGGGAACTCAGATATTTACTGTCAGCTCTGGAAACGGTAAGAACCTTGCCTTTCGTCTCACTGTTACTGGTCAGGTTGCAGTAGACAAGCAAGCTACAGGCACCGTAGAAGCCGATGATTACGCAGGTGTTTATGATCGTAAAGTCGAGCTCCTTTATGGTGGTAATGGGTGGAGCCAAGGCGATACAGTAACTGTTTCTTTAAATGGTGTTAACCATACTATTGAAATTAAAGAGATAGCTGTAATCAAAGCACGCTGCAACATTGGAAGCTTTCGACCTAAACCCACCTCATTTGAATCTGGTCAAGAACTTTCAGCAGAAAGCATTCTTAGCCAGTACGACAGCACAGGGTCACTTGGAGCCAATCGTGCTTTCACAATGACTGGAAACGGTGTCAGCGTTGCCGCTGTCCCTATTGGAAATGGCTTGTTTCTTTGGAGCACTAATCCTTTCACTGTTACTACCTCTGAAACTGACCTATGGAGAATCATTCAACATGAGGTCAATGATGTAACCAACCTTCCTGTCCAATGCAAGCATAACTATTTGGTAAAGGTTGTTAACAGTCAAGACAGCAACAACGACGATTACTACCTTAAGTTTGTAGGAGCCAACGGCGCTGATGGTAGTGGTTCCTGGGAGGAAACTATTGCCCCAGGGATTAAGTACTCATGGGACACCACTACACTTCCAGTAACGATTGTACGTACAGGCAACCTTGCTTTTACTGTTGATTCATTTAAGATCAACGGTTCAAATGCCTGGACTAATCGCACGGTAGGAGATAACACAACAAATCCTATTCCATCCTTTGATGGCAAAAAGATTAGTCAGACGTTCTTCCACCGCAATCGACTAGGTTTCCTTTCTGAAGGTAATGTCATCCTGTCTCAGGCTGGTGATCTAGGTAATTTCTTTAATGACTCAGCGTTGTTGATTGGTGCAAGTGATCCAATCGATATTGCAGCAAGTTCCACCACGCCTACTGTATTCAAGGACGCAATTGAGACAACATTAGGCCTTGTCGTGTTTGCTGATAATCAGCAGTTTCTGCTTCATACAGATAGCGACCTACTTACTCCCGAAACAGGTAAGCTCAATAATATAGCAACTTATAATTATAACACATCGGCTCCTCCAATCAGCCTTGGCACCACTTTAGGCTTTACCGACAATGCTGGTAGCTACACCCGATTCTTTGAGATGTTTGATATTCGCCGTGAAGGTGAGCCTCAAATCATCGAACAAACTAAAGTGGTACATCGGCTCCTACCTAATAACATCAATAGGATTACCAATTCACGAGAGAATAGTACTATCTTTTTCTTTGCCAAAGATACCAGCACTATCTACGGGTACCGCTATTTTAACTCTGGTAAGGAGCGTGTACAAAGTGCATGGTTCAGATGGGTGATGCCATATAACTGCTCTCACAGCTTCTTCTTGGACGACACGCTTTACCTGGTGACAACTGACTATAAGTTATTGAGAGTTGATCTCAATGCAAGTTCTGTTTCCGGTAACCGTGCTGAGATTACTGGTGAGGATTATTTTGGGCAATCTTTTGTCTACCCCATTTACCTAGACTCTTGGAGTAAGTACACCATTGGTGGCTCTTCTGAGTATAGCTCTGCTACAGATTTAACCCGTATCCCCAAGGCAAGTATTTCTTTGGCTGGTTCAGGCACTCTTGTGATTGTGACAGATCCAATTGGTTATTACGCCTCATTGCACAGTCAAGATGGCTCCTATTACTACTTCCGTGGAGATTACACCAGTTCCACTGTTTACGTCGGATATCTTTTTGATATGCTTGTTGAATTTCCACGAGTCTTTGTCAAATCCAAAAAGGGAGACTCACTTGTAGCCGATGTAACTGCTTCGCTCACAGTTCATAGAGTAAAGCTCAAGTTTGGTTCTGTTGGTGTCTACCAAACTGAACTCAAGCGCAAAGGCAAGTCCAGCTACACCTGTACCTATGACTCTCGCCTTGCAGATGGCCAGGATGCCAACGAGCCTGCTTTCATTTCTGAATACCTACAGCAGGTGCCAGTATATGACCGAAGTAATAATGTTGTCTTGACATTGAAGTCAACCCACCCATCTCCTGCAACTGTCTATTCAATGACCTGGGAAGGAGATTACAGTAGTATGCATTATCGGCGTGTCTAAATATATCCACCCAATCACCATGCAGGCTGCTTATGAAGTGGCCTGCAATCTACGTCCCGATGACTACAGGGAGTGTGTTGAGGGTCACGGACGTGATCCAAAGGTATGGCTTCCTATTGGGGCAAAGATGTGTGATTCTATTTATTTCACTGTCCCTGATAACTCCTTAGCGGGGTGTGCAGGTGTACACCAAAACGGAGCGATCTGGATGTTATGTACATCTGCCATTCATAAATTTCCAACCACCTTTGCTAGAGAAGCGAAGCGTTATGTTGACTCTCGACCTGAGAAGCTTCTTTGGAATGTTGTTGATAAGCGTAATACTGTTCACTTGAAACTGTTGAAGTTTCTTGGGTTTAAGTTCATACGTGAGACAACGGTTGGTCCCAACAATTTACCCTTTATAGAATTCTGCCGTGTGCGATCCCATCTCGATGGGGGTAGCAACGTTTGCTAGTGGAGCTACTCAAGCATTTGCTGGGTACCAAGGTCAGATGGACCAGTACGGTGCACAAGTGCGTGCAACCGATGCTCAGAACAAAGCTCTAGCAAACAACTACTACCGCCAAAAGCTACAGTATGAGCTTGGTAACTTTAATAAGGTTACACAAGCCAAGACTAACATTATTGACTACGAAATTTACAAGGACGATTCTAGTACTGCAGCAGCACGTGCATTTGCCAAAAACGAAGCACAGATGCAACAAGCTATTGATACATTTAAGTTGGCTGAACAATCGGGCTTTGTAGAGGCCAGGAAGGGCGTTAAAGCCTTTGAAGGTGGTACCACTACCGCAGGTTCAATCAACGCCCTTAGAGAGGCTGGTAGAGCCCAAGCAGCGCGTGTTAACACACTTACCCGCGTTCAAGAAACCCAGTTTGCATCCAATCAAGATGTTATGCAAGAAGTGAATAGTCGGCTTAACCGGGCTCATGACAAGGTGTTCAAGTCAGTTCAATTCAACGAACTTGCACCTGATACACCGATCTTCCTTGAGGCACCTCCTAAACCCAGTGCTCTTGGATTGGTTGCAGGTTTGGCTGGTTCTGCTTTGTCTGGTATGTCTTCTTACCAAAGCCTTAAACCACCCAACGGATTGAAAGCGCCATCTGCACGTCCCTCTGCACCATCAACCTTTTCAGGTATGAATACGGACTTCTACACCAGCAGTTACAGATCAATGTTTAGCCCATTGACCGGAGACTGATCGTGACAAGTTCCTTCAACCCAGCGGGGTTTCAACCCCCGCAGCAGACCAGCTACGGTGAGCAATTTGCACAGTCTGCTCAGAACTACCTCACTTCCTTTCAGATCCCCTTTGCTGCTCAACAAAGAAATGAAGAGGTAGCTGCTCAAAATGCTAAGCAGTTTGCCAGCATGTTTGATGAGCAAACCCTTTCTTCTTTATCCCAATTCAGTAAGTCACTGACCGCAATGATGGGTGACATGGCAAAGAAGAAAGTAGAAGGCCAAATGGCTGAGGGTAAGGCCATGGTTCTTGATGGTCGTATTAACGCTGATGACCTAAAGACCTATCAACAGCAGGTCGATCAACTACGCAAGCAGCAAGATAAGCTTGATAAAACTGCTGCCAAGGCCCAGGCTAATGGTGCCCCCTTTGAAGCAGTTAACCCGATTCGTAAGCTGTCTGGGTGGCAGCAATACGCAGCCGTTTCAACCCTTACCAAGCAGTTGAGCGAGGGCTATGCTCCTTGGCTTGACGAACAATTCCAGACCAACACTACTGACGCTTTTGATCTTCCTGATGGGTCAAGGATGACCCCAGCTCAAGCACGTGTCAAAGGTACACCAGCTCAGCAACGGGTCATCCGTGCCTTCTTGAGAAACAAGTACCTTCAAGATACTGGTTTGATTGGTGTGTCAGATATGGTCCTGGCTTCTCATGGTGTGGATTCGTTTGCAGAAGCAGAGGCTAGGGCCAGCCGTGTTGCATCCAGAGACTTTTCCATTAATGAGTCTGCCAAAAGCCTTGAGTTGGCTAACAACGAGTTCTTCACCTTCAAAGATCCCAACAGGTATCTGAATTCAGTTTTGGGTCTGGTTACTGAAAATGGTCCCATCACCCGTACAGAGGCTCTTAATAACTTCCAGAAGCTTATAGCTGAAGGATTGAAGCCTGGCACTGATATTAATGGTAACCCTACCAAACCAAAGCTTACCTCTGATGACTACCAACGTATTCAGCGGTTTCCTATTGAGGGTGATCCATCTAATCAAACCTGGGGAGAACGCCTTAGACAACGGTTTGATGCTGTTGCTAGCGAGGTAGCAAGTGCCAAACGCCAAGCCTATGACGAAGGTGAACGTGATCGACAGCGAAGAGCTGACCAGTGGCAGCAAGATGTTATTGCCAAGATTGGAACTAATGGGACTGAGGCAGACTTCGATGCTGCTATCCGTAAATTCAACGATAGTCCAGAGTTCAACGGCATTGACCCACGAGCTTTGCAATTTGAGAAAGCAAATAACAGTGTTGAGGCTAAGAACCTAAACAACATGCGGAAAGAGCTTACTCGGATGGCTGATTCGGGCCTTCTTACTAGTCAAGTTCTTAGTAAATACCCCTTGGCAATACGTGAGGAGTTCCGTCGTTCTGCTGTTGAAGGTGATGCTTATGCTATGCCTGAATACAAGCAATGGGATAAAACCCTTGAGAACCTAGTTCGTACTGCAACTCGAGTTTTACCTGACGGTACGATCAGCCCAAGCGCTACCTTTATGATCCCCCTGCTTCAACAACGCTTTAGAGCAAGGGTTAAAGCCCTAAAGGCTGTCAATAATCAGAATGCAGAGCAGCAAGCATTTAGTGAGCTCCGTACTGAATTTGAGAAGGGTCGTGCGGATAAGAGCAGCATCTATTATAAGGATGCAACTGGTTTCCCAAATGTCTTTCAGAACTCAGGTACAACCATACAAGGAGCCAAAGCTGCTAATGCGGAGCTTAGAAAGCTTGATGCCTGGATTTCTGGTGGTAAGGCAGGACTAGCCCTTTATCCCTTCTACACCAAAGAACAGCGCGAGCAGCTAGATCTTCGTTATGGTCAGCCTGGCTGGTCTCCTGATGACAAAGCTACGTACATCGCTAGCAGACTCAATGTGAACCCGCTGACTGTTATCAACATTCAACGCCGCAGGCTTAATTTGCCAGAACTTGGCCTCCCCCCTTCTTTGTTGAAGGTATCCACTAAGGTACGTCCTGAACTGCAACAGTTCCTCAACCGATATCAAGGCCCAGAGCGCACTACACGTGCACTTAACTCTATGGGTTGGGAACCTGACATCGTGCCGTTGAAGCTTGGTCCAACGATTGAACGAGCAGCTAAGAAGCACGGTATTGAACCCGCCCTTTTGGCTGGTCTTCTTGAGAAAGAATCTAGTTGGCGTCAAGACATTATTTCTGGACGGACTCCCTCTTCTGCTGGTGCTTTAGGCATTGCTCAATTCATGCCTGCTACAGCCCGTGAGCAAGGTGTTGATCCTTTGAATGTGGACTCCGCTATTGATGGAGCAGCACGTTATCTAGGCTCTTTGCGTAAGCAGTATGGCAGCGTTAATCGTGCGTTGGCACACTATGCAGGATATGGCGGTGATGCTGATGACCCAGGTTTTAAGCGTGACTATCTAACTCCTGTCCTTAGTAAAGCTGCAAAGTTTGGCTATGGAGCTGCTTGGCGTGATCCAGACCTAATGCGTGGGTCTATGGGCCAACGTGTTCCATTCATTACTGGTAATACTGGTACTTCAACTGGTCCTCATGTTGATGCACGAATCTTTAATCGTGCTACCAACAAGTATGAGGATCCTTCAGGTGTTGTTGATCAATACCTGTCAATCAATGGTAAGCCAATCTCTCAGGCTGCACCCCAAACCTCAGGTTATGGCAATCGTGTTCACCCTGTACGTGGTGGTCTTCATTTCCATGCCGGGCTTGATTTCGGTGCACCTGCTGGGACTCGTGTTGATGTACGCGGTCGGTTCTTGGGAACCTCGTGGGATCCCGGTGGTGGTGGATATGTTTCTCGATATTTAATTGATGACAACAGGGAAATTGTGCTGATGCACGGTTCACAACAGAATGCTAATTAAAAATGTATAGCAACCCTCTTAATGAGGTCTTCAATGGTACGCCAGAACTGACTCAACAGATGCGTGAGCAAATGCAGCAGGAGGAACAACTCCGGCTTCAATCTCAACGCGCTCTTGAGGAACAGGTGAGTCAGCAACAAGCAGGTACTACGCCTGCCCCTGCTGGCTCTGGAGCCTCACCCAAACCTCAAGCTCCTAAGGGAGCTTCTCAAAACCCGATTCAAACAGCCTTTGATGCTCTGGCCGCACCTGGTCAAGGTCTCAATGATTACTTTGTTGATGAACTAAATAAACTTCCGTTCCTTAAGCTACGGAAGCGTCCTGAGTTTGAGAACAAAGCCATTCAAGCTGTTCGCAATCTTTCATCGTTGATTGGTCCAATGATCCTGCTTCGTAAAGCAGCAGGCAAAGCTGGTACTGCAGCTCAGACTCGAATCCAGGCAAAGCTTGGCGAGGATGTTGCATTCAAGTGGTTTGCCAACCGTGGTCTTGACATTGGTGTTGGTGCCTATGTTGGTGCTACTAACAAGCTATCTGAAACTGACGATAACCTAGCCGGAACACTCAAGAAGTCCTGGCCTCAAACAATGGGCTGGATTTCTGATGACTGGGCTACCCTTGATACCGATAGTCCTGATATCAAACGAGCTAAGAACATTAAGGAAGGTGTGGCACTTGATGCCTTTACCAGTGTCCTTGGTGCAGCAATTAAGCTTGGCTGGGCAGGACGTGGTGTAAGGAAAGCAACTGAGTGGGTACCTGAAAACGAGCTGGCTAAGAATAACCTTCCCAAGCTGCTTGCTGAAGATATTTCTCTTGATGATAATCCGGCGGTTGACTTTGCCTACAAGTCGATTCAGAAGTCTGAAGATGCCCTTGATGAACTTGGTGCCTATAACCTTTCAAAAGGCGTGAACTTTGATGAGCCAGTTTTTGGTGTACATCCTGTTTACGATCAATACGAAAGTGCAGTCCGTACCGTAGATGAGGATGGCATCCTTGGAGCTTCTATTGATGCTGTACGTATCGAAAAGAATATCGGTACTGTCTATGGCAGGGTTGGTTCAGTTATGTCTGAAGCAGCTCTTAAGTATGGTCTTGAGGTAGATGAGGGTGGCCAACAACTTGTTCGTGCCTTAGCCAACCAACTCAGTGAAGCTGGTGACTATGGCTATAAAGCCTCGAACGGTCGTTACATCAGCTCTGCTGAAGTCAAAGATGTGGGAGATCGGCTTGCTGCAGATTTCCTGCAAATGGATGTGCCTGATATGAAGCGTGTCCTTGCTCCCCTTAGTGGTATCGATCCTGATACTGGAGCAACGGTACTCAAGTCTGAAGCATACGCAGGCGTGTTTAAAGCCATCAAGGGTTACCTCAATGAGTTCCTGAACCTGGATTACGTCCGTGCTCAGGCTTATGTCAATACATCCTTTGCTGGTCAGGTCTCTGACCTTGCCCAGGGGATGCGTCTGATGGATGGCACTTCTGCAGTTGAACGTGCCCAGGAGCAGATCCTTGATCGTCTTGAGTTCTTAATGACTCAGAAGGGTGTGACCTCTTATGCCCGTGGTAGAGCTCTCAACATGCTGAACCTGTGGAACCGTGTCAAAAGCGGATTCAGTGGTAAATCAGCAACTGAGATGATTCAGCAAGAGCGTAATGAAACGCTTCGTGCTATTCAACGTATTGCTCAAGATAGTAAAACCACAATTAATACACTGCGAGCTGTTAAGGAAGAACGGCCAGAGATGCTTGGTCCTCTGATGCTTGCTTATGAAGTGACTGATGGCAAGATCGACACCATCTCCAAACTCAATACTTACATCCGCAATAAGAACGCAGTGTTCTCCAAAATGTTCCTTGACCTGGAACCTGGAGAGTCATCTTCGTGGATGCAAGGTGCATGGTCGAATATCTATAACTCAACCCTTTCTGCTTTTAGTACCCCCATCAAGGCTGGTCTTTCCAACGCTGTCCTTCTTCTTGAGCGTCCTATCGCAACGATGGCCGGTGCAGTTTTTACTGGTCAAAAGGCAGTATTGCGTCGTGGTTGGTATCAATACAGCGGCATGGCTGACACCCTGCAAAAGGCATTTGTACATATGAACGATGTGTTCCGCAGAGCTGCAGCTGATCCTAATTCTGTCGGTTACATCATCCGTGATGACATTGTTCGTAAGAACGAGAATGAAATTGCCATCCTTCGAGCTGTAGCTGATGCAAAGGAGAAGGAAGGGTTCTTTGGCCCCAGTGTGATGTTAGAGCAGATTGAAGCTTTAAATGATCTTTCTGAGCACCCGTGGTTGCGGTTTGGCACCAATGCAATGTCTGCATTTGATGGATTCACTCGCTCTGTGATTGCTAACTGGGAAGCACGTGGTCAAACCTATGACCTATTGAATCCTGTTGCCAATCAGGTTGATAGCAAGATGTTCAAATCAATCTCTGATGGCATCTATAGTTCGATGTTTGATGACACTGGAATGATTACAGATAACGCTGTTAATCATGCCAGCAGGGAGATTGCAATGAACCTGGATAATCCAGCGGTTGATGCAATCAGCTATTTGATCAACCGAGCACCGATTCTTCGTGGCTTCATGATGTTCCCTAAAACGTCTGTCAACCTGTTGGCGTTTGCTGGTTCTCACAACCCATTTGCTTTGTTTGTTGATCAACTTAGTGCATTCAAAGCACCATTTGCACAGATGGATCTAGCAACCACTGAGAAGCTTCTTGCCTCTCGAGGAATCCCATTTGATGATAATGCAGAAATTGCATACGAAACAATCAGGGCAGAGCTAAAGGGTCGTAAAGCTATTGGTACGTTGTCTGTGATGGGAGCTGTTGGGATGGTCCTTAATGACAGACTCAGAGGCAATGGTCACTACGACAAAGAAAAGCAAAAGGTCCGCACCAGTCTCGGTTGGAAGCCTAGGACTTATATGGGTCTCGATGGCAAGTGGTACAGCTATGACAACCTTGGAGCAGTGAGTGATTGGTTAGCACTAACTGCTGATGTGATAGATAACTTTGACACACTTGAGGAACCATCGATTGCTACATTCCTCAATCGTATGGGGCACCTTCTTGGTGCAAACCTTACGAATAAGTCGGTTCTTGTTGGTCTTGAACCAATGAATGATGTGCTTGCTGGTAGGCCTGATGCCATTTCACGCTGGGGTGCAAGCTTTGTTAGCAGCATGGTTCCCGGCAGTGGTCTTCGTAATGAGATGGCACGCCTTATGACCCCTCAACTCAAAGAGGTTGAGCAGGACCTTCTACAGCTAGTCACGAACCGTACACCAATTGCCAAGGATACCTTGCCTGATATGCATGACTGGATTGATGGTGGCAAGATTGGTATGCCTGACAGCATCTGGGCACGTATCTGGAACACCTATATGCCCTGGAAAGTTAACGGCAAGATCAGTGCAGAGAAGCAGTTCCTGATTGATGTTGAGTACGACGCACGCCCAACTCTTCAAACCAACGGCAAAGGTGTTGACTACTCCCCTGAAGAGCGGTCACAAGTTCTCGATCTGATGGGCCAGGATGGGTACTTCAAGTCTGAATTACAGAAGATCATGTCTTCTACCACTGGCAAGGGGTTTAGAAAAGCATTTAAGGATGCACAGGCTCAGGGTGCTTCGGTCAACGTAAAGGACTGGCAAAACATCCACCACGAAATTGATTATGCCTTGCAAGCTGCACAACGCTATGCAGAAAGCAGAATTGATAACCAAGCGGAGATTGCCAATAAGCAATATATCAACGAAGAGTCCGAACGCCAATCCCGGCTAGGCAATGTAAAGGAAATTCTTAGACTGAACAACAATGACCATTAGAACTCCTGTTAACTCATACTCACTGTCTGCTGGGAATGGATCTCAAACTACGTTTGCTTTCCCCTTCAGCCAGTTTGAAACCGATGATCTTTTTGTCTATGTGTGGAACAGCACCACTGAACAATGGGACAAAAAAACGTCGGGTACTCACTACAACATTAATGCATCCACTGTCGTATTCACCGCCGGTAATGTTCCGTCCGCACCGCCAACGGGTGTAACTGGAAACGTTCTTGTTCTGCGTAAGACAGATGTTGATGAAGACTACCCTCAGGCGTTGTTTTCTGCTGGATCAGCAATTAAATCTGGTGATCTGAACAACAACCAGAAGCAAGCTCTTCGTGCCATCAAAGAGCTTCGTGATACGTACCTGTCAGCTTATGCACAGATAGACGAATCAACGGGTACTACCACCAACCCCAAGATGTACGCCAACCTGGACATGACAGGGCGTCGCATCTACAACGTTGGCGCTGCAAACAGTGATGATGATGTCGTTACCCGCAAACAATTGGGTGATGTGATTGCGATTGACATTACTGGTGATGCTACTCAAGGTATTGTTCTTACTAAGACTGAAAGCGGTAGCAACAGTGGTGATGAAATGGAGATCAGCATTGCTGACTCGTCTCCCAGCCAAAAAGGTAGTGTCATTATTCAGCAGGCTGCTGGTGAAGCTGTAAACGTCTCCTATAGCAGTGGCACCGCCACCATTGGGGTAGACAAGAGCACTGCTGCACAGCAAGGTGTAGTTACAGTTTCAGAAGAGGCATCTACTGCAATTAACATCACGTACACCGCTGATGGTGAAGTGAGTGTGGGAGTTGATAAGAGTACTGCCGCTCAACAAGGTGTTGTTCAGATTAGTGCTACAACTCCAATTCAACTGGATCGTCCAGCAGACGGTGAAGTAGAGCTTTCTATTCCTGATGGTTCTGTTGATCTTGCAAAGCTTAAGCCAGAAGATGTTCGCACTCTTGCAGAACAGAATGCTGATCCCAATGCAGCAGGCTCTGATGATGAGATTGGCACTACGGCTGCTCTAAACAAACGACACGACATTATTTATCAGAGTGGTACTCCTTCTGGCAGTGATTGGTTTGTCGGAAAAATGTGGTATGACCACACTAATGACCAGACCCTCTCTATTTGGAACGGTTCAAACTGGCTTGGTGTGAGTAGCGGTGGTACTTTTATTACGCAACCAACCGTCATCTGGGTTGACTCCGTAAACGGTGATGATGCCAACGATGGTCACAGGATCATCGATGCAATGAAGACTATTAAAGCTGCTGTGGCTTCTGCTGACAACGGCGATATCGTTCTTGTAAACCCTGGTATCTACCGTGAAGTAGCTCCAATTGACATTACGGTGAATAACCTGTCAATTGTTGGTCAGTCTATCCGTAGTTGCTTTGTTCACCCTACTCCTGCTACTGAGACGGAATCACTGTTCCGTGTGAATAGTGGTACTTTGATCTCTAACTTCTCGTTTGCAGGTATTAAGGCGAGTGGTGTGCGTGGTGGTCACCCTGTTGACAACGATCCTGTGTATGGTCTGCCAACTAATCAAGGTTGGCTAGCGTCGTTTTACCCGAACGCTGTTATCTATAAGTCTCCATACATTCAGAATTGTACTAACTTCAGTGATAGCTCAATTCCCAACTGGACTGAGGCTGAATACAACGATCAAGCCACGTATCCTCAGGCTACCGCCTACTTTGATCCTAACAACGTAAGCCAAGGTGGCTTCGGTGGTGACCTTACCTCTGGTCCTACTGGTGGTGGTCTTTTTATTGACGGTTCTGTTCCTGCAGTTAACAGTCCACTGCGGTCGATGGTTGTTGACTCATTTACTCAGATCACTCTGGATGGTCCTGGATGCCTTTGTGCTAACAACGGTTATGCACAGCTGGTCTCGTTCTTTGGTACTTTTGCTCACTACCACGCTAAAGCGCTCAAAGGTGGTCAACTTAACCTGAGTAACTGTACGACTGACTTTGGTCGTTATGGTTTGATTGCTGATGGCAAGTCTCCTACTGCAGTCTTTACCGCTTCTGTAAGCGCTAATGCTGCTGCAGGTGCAATTACGTTTACCATTGGTTCTCCTACCGCATCTCCTACTTGGTTTGGTGCTGCTACCAAGCCTCAGGACAGCATGTTGGTTCAGATTGGATCTGATATTTATCCGATCCTGTCTTCTGTTGCTAATGGTTCTGGGTGGGATGTTACTGTCCTTAATCCTAACCCCGTTAAGCTTTCTGAAAACCTTGGCCTAATTAATGCAATCACTGCAGGTGATACTGCAAGCTTCTATCAGCGGTCTTTTGTAAGTACTGGTGGACATACATTTGAGTATGTTGGCTCTGGTACTAACTACACTGCACTACCTGAGAATGGTGGAACGGCAGATGAGACTAAGCAAGCTATTAGCTTGAACAACGGTAAGGTCTGGCAATCAAGTACTGACCACAACGGTGTCTTTAAAGTTGGTGATACCTTTAAGGTTGACCAGCGTTCAGGTACTGTCAGCATCAGTCTTGACGCATATCGTCCTGAGATTATCAATGATCTTACCCCGCAGTTGGGTGGTGATTTAGATGTCAACGGTTACGATATTACTGGTACTGTTAAACTCAACGGAATCACGTATCCAGCAGTTGATGGTGCTTTAAATCACATCATGGTTACCGATGGTAATGGAACTCTTAGTTTCCAGCCTATTGGGAACCTGACTGGTGCTGGTTTGCAAGCTATTGTTGATGATACAACTCCTGAATTAGGAGGTAATTTGGATGTCAATGGGTATTCCATTGTCTCCACATCTAATGGAGATATTACACTAACTCCTAATGGCACTGGTAGTGTTGTTTTGGATGGTCTTAACTATCCACAGACTGACGGTACTGCAGGCCAAGCAATTGTAACTGATGGTGCAGGCAATCTTACATTTAGTGATGTAGCTGCGCCAACCCTTGACGGTGGAAACTTTGACACCGGAGGTTCACTTGTAACCAGTACTACAACCATTGACGGAGGATCATTTGACTAATTATGCCTACACCTACTAATCGTACTCCTATCCGCGTAGCACGCGGTACTTACTCTAATCTGAACAGTTCTGTTGCTGACATCCAAGAAGGTGAGATTGTCTATGCAACAGATCAAGACAAACTTTATGTAAAAGAAAGCGGTGCTCTTGTTTCTACTCAAGCAGATACCTCAGCTTTTCTTGATTCTGGTGATATTGGTGTTTCTGTTCAAGCATATGATGCAGACAACGCCGTTACTGATGTTGTTCAAACCTTTACTGCAGGTCAACGCGGTGAAATTACTACGCTTACCAGCTCCTCTGGTGTACTTGCTATTGATTTTAACGCTTCTAACAACTTCTACATCCAACTATCTGAAAACGTTAGCAGCGTGACTGTTAGCAATGCCACTGCTGGTCAGTCTGGTTCAATCTTTATTGCACAGCCTGCCTCTGGTGGTCCTTACACTGTTGGTGGATGGGCAGGAGCTTTTAAGTTTTCTGGTGCTACTGCTCCTACAATTACTGCTACTAACTCCAAAACTGATCGGATTGATTATGTCATCCGTACTGCTAGTGAGATTCAAGTAGTCTGGACTGGGAACTACTGATTATGGCGGTATTTAATAATATACTTGCTGGTGCTAGTGGACAAGCTGCAGGTGGGTACAGCATCGACAGGAGCCTGCGGTTCAACTCAGCCGATTCGGCGTACCTCAGCCGCACTCCGGCATCTGCTGGCAACCGCAAAACATTCACCTGGAGCGGCTGGGTAAAAAGATC
>Ga0129333_10002816_pt1 | contig 16246 bp, 15 predicted proteins | sample CPB6_08_DNA_FD_94474 | JGI IMG/M metagenome (GOLD analysis project Ga0129333, IMG submission 94474) | Freshwater to marine salinity gradient microbial communities from Chesapeake Bay, USA - CPBay_Sum_0.6_0.8_DNA | ecosystem: Environmental > Aquatic > Marine > Coastal | place: USA: Chesapeake...
AAGAACCCCAACATTTTCTGCCCCTGCACTTTCTGGGGACGGAAGCTGGGCGAGTTCTGCAAGCATTGGGGTGAGGCGAGTTTCGTGGACGGTCAACCCGACAGACGTATATGGCTCAAATGCCACTGCCGGTACAACAACGGAAATATACCTTCAGTGGATGTACGCAGATGGGACATGGTCAACACCAAATGCGGCAGAAGAATTAGTGGCGACATATACAGGAAACCAGTCATATAGCGGCTATGGCACAGCATTTACTAATTCTGGTTCCGTCGTTGCTGGCGAGCAATACAGAATACGTGCTAAACAATACTCAACCGCAGAACCATCATATGCTATTTATACGTCATGGGTAAACATACAAATAATAGGTACGCAAACTGCGTATTTTGACACCTGGACCAGTCTTTCGAACGTTTCATCTTCGTCAGAACTCGTTGCAGTTACCGGAACATCATTTACTCATACATATGCTGCGGCAGTGGGCGGAGTTAATACACAGAACTACGGCGACATCCAACATAGGGCAGTTTCCGTCTATGTAACCTCATATACTGGAGATTCTCAAACGACAATTTGTACATCATCGAGGTACTGGGGCCTATTTTGGTCTGGAAACTCAACTAGTGGAGGAACGGGGGGAAGTATTGATTACACTGGACTACAGGCGCCATGGTCAAACAACGCAGGGTCTACGCAACGGAGTGAAACCTGGACGCCAACCGCGACAAACTGGGGCGCCGTTGGTGCGGGCAGGGTTAGTGTAAAAGGTTTTGGCACTATAGCTACATGGTCGGCATCAAACCCTGACCAAAGAATCAGGGTTAGAATTAGTGTTAATTACGAAAGACGACAGTGGACACAGAATGGCGGCTCGTTCCTGTATTAGGATTGGCGCAGGGGATAATATTTCATTATGAGCGATACAGACGACATTTTTATAATCCCAGATTGTCAACCTACTGATTTTGCCTCGGGAGATATAGTACTTGCTGACAATGAAACAGTTCTATCTAGACTTTCTGAATGTTATAAATGTGATGAATTCATTGGAGAATCATCGCTCTGCAGGCAAAGTGGTTGCCCTATTCCAACAAAAGTAAAAGTCAATACTTCTACTTGTCCGATGGGGGTATGGTGACGTGAGGGAGAGAAGGGCAAACCCTCTAGATTTTTTTAAAACATCGACAAAGTATGTAGACGATGAGACTGCCGAGTTGCGATACTCGATATGCGACGGCTGCGAATTTTTCTTGCAAATCACGAAACAGTGCCGCAAGTGCGGATGCTTTATGCATCTGAAAACAAAATTAGCTCATGCTGAGTGCCCAATTGGCAAATGGTCAGCAATCAATCAGCCTCAATAGACAGGTCCCTTAGTTCGCCCCAACCCTCGCCCCACAGCGTGTAGAGGCGTCTAAAATATTTTTCATACATTAGAGCAACAGTATCAAGACCATATCTGTTTTTGGAATACTCAGATATTTTGCGTCTATCTAGCTTTTCGGCATTTACCGCTGCGTCCATAAACTCTTTTAGAGTGTGGCATCTAAATCCCGTTACCCCATCAATTACTGTTTCAGTGAATGCGCCCCAGTCTGTTGATATAACCGGGGAGCCACATGCCATGGCCTCAACCGCAACTGTACCAAATGGCTCAACATAAATAGTTGGAACAAATGTAGCAATTGCACCACTCATTAGCCGCCCACGCTCCTCGGTGCCAACCACACCGACGTACTCTCCATATGCTGGGGGCTCTCCGGCCCCAGCAATGATTAGACGCTTTCCAAGTCTTTGGCATACGTCTACCGCAATTTGATATCCCTTTCTTTCTATTAAGCGGCCAATGTAAAGGTAGTAGTCGTCTGCTTTTTCTTTTACTGGGAAATCATCGATATCTATATAGCTGGGTATGACAGTGTCGTAGAACTTGCCGTCCAGTGCATGCGGGTCAGTAACTTTTGACCCATAACACGAATGCATCCATGCATATGACTCGAACACTTTGTATTTAGCAAAAGAACCACCATAGCCGATTCCAAATTCAACGCTCATTTCGTTTGGAAATGCATCAGCAATTGGCTTAGATGCATATCCGGCTATTAGGCAAATAAAATCGCGATGCTCAAGGCGCTTGTCTATTTCATTGATAACATTCCTGTTGAATCTTCTCCAATGCGGCAAGCTATAGTCAAAAGACGCCGATGAATAGTGCTTATCTCCAACAGCGGCTAGTCTTTCATCCTCGGTAATGCATGCAATATGCTCGTCGCATGGCGCTTCATTAAATTCACCCGCATATAGGTAAACCGTATGGCCGAGATTTTTCATCATTATGCAGAACTTGCGGACTTTTTCCGTATAGGCACAGGCCGTGAAGTCCTCTGTCGTATTTGTGTGCGGCAATGAAACTACATGAAATCTCATGTTACGAGCTCCTCTTCAACGAGAAATATTTGTATCGAGTATCTATGTTCGCCTGAAATAAGACTAACTGGAGAGACGCAATGAGGTATCCCTGACGAGGCAACTACGGCCATATTGAATTCAGGTTTAATCCCCTTTATGCCGGAACCATCGTCATACAGAAACAGCCCGCCCCAATCTCTATCCCAGAAATCATTTAGGTAAATGCTTATCCCTACGGGTGTTTTGTCTGTATGCCAATTCACATACGAACCGCGTGGCGCGTCATAGAAAACTGGGTATGGAGCAGACAGGCCGTTAACAAAACTATCGCCCAGCTGCATTCGGCAAACCTTCAGGAGTTCGTCCTTGAACGGCTCCAAAGACATGAGCATGATTGCTGGAGAGCCACTCGTCAATCCCGGGTCCCACACAAGTGTATTCGGCCGCCACAGGTACTCGCGCGCATTGGAAGATACGTATCCGTGTATCTCATCAATCATGGAACCTGGAAGAAAATTTTCTACCTTCTCTATTCCTACGGTTCGCCCCATCTTATTTCCACTTCTGGTTTAGGGCCTGGGCCTTCCCATTTATGCCATTGGTTTGTCCATCTTTTGCTTGGCACGGAACCACCATGGACATGCGAGCGCTCTTTTATGCTTGGAAGCCACAATGTTGGCTTCTCGTGACCTACAAGGACAGTTGTATCGTACATTATCTTAAATCCGGCATGTCGAGCCCTGATACAGAAAGACGTATCTTCGGATGAGCAAAGATATTTAGACTTTACTCCATCAACCTCGAAGTCTGCATCAACTGCCGTAAACCATGAATCTCCAATTGATTTGAGAACGTCAGCATCCATGCATATAAATCCAAAGCCAGTAGCTTTTACCGATACATACTCGGTCATGGATTCCATTTCATCGACAGTATAAAATAGCTCATACTCTTCATTAATGTTGAATGGCTCAAATGATTTGTCTTCGCTTACCCTAGCAACAGAAAGATGACCATTCGGCGTAATCATATAAGCGCCACATGTAATCTGGAATGGCGACATTAGTATTTTTAAGAAATCACCAACAACCCAAGAAATATCACTATCAATCCAGAAAATTTTGTCATACCCAACTCCCTCCATTCTCGTTATCTCGCGAGCCATACTTTCACGCATTTCAGTTATGTTTGAACCAGTTCTTGTATAAAGCTGTATTTCCACGTTATTTGTGTTGGCCCAAGCAAGTGTTTCAACAAGGCTTGTAACATATGAAGGTGTAAACGACTGAGCTGGTGTACAAACTAAAACTCTCATTTTTGCCGGACGGTTTACTTATCGTCTTCTGTCTTGGTTTCTGCTGGGTATACAAAGCCGTCGTCATTAAGACCATCAACCTGGCTAGAAACTCCTCCGGGGTTAAGTTCAAACGGGAAAACGGATACAGCGTCATACCGAGTCGTAACGAAAGAGCTGATTATCCACTTGTCTCCGGAAAGCGGAACGGCTCCACTATGCGGGAATTGCCATGTTGTTGGGAATACGACAACTCTGCCTGCAACCGCATCAGAAACATAATCGTGCATTGGGAATATTGTTCCGCCCCCTTCGTTGACTGTATTTAGGTAGGCAACTATTGCCAAAATCCTATTAGGGTGCTCGGCAGTTGCCGGAATCCATGGGTGGCCATCACAGTGCTCACGGTACCACCCGGCATTCCTTGAATAGCGCTGTATTCTTGAGCCAGTTATGTCAACATTGGGGGCCCCCTGAAGGTGCCGATGCTCCTGAATATACTCCACCACACAGGACCATAACTGATGACGGATGTGTCTATGTGACTCGAAATATATGTCGAAGTTTCGCATCTCTGGGACATAGCATTCGGGGTGCATAAAGTTTGTATCAGAGCACAATTTTATGAACGGGTCGACCCCGCCAAGAGTTGGCCCTGGGGAAAAAAGTGTTTGGAAATCCTCCGATAGGGCAAATAATAGGTTGTCCAGAAAACCAGTATCAAAGACATTGTCGTATACGGCTATTCCTGATGATTTACCAATTGGGTAAGTGATATTTATCTGTCCCATCGCCTCTGCTCTCTTTTGTATTTCCCTTTTCTCCATACCGGCGGCCACGGGCCACCAAATCCACGGTGAGACAGAAGTTCATGTACCGAGCTGTCACCTTCTAATATTTCACGAACATTGTCATTTCTCTTGAATACAATTGCTTGCGCTATGGGATACCCCTGCGCTACGTAGAATTCCTGTGGAGTCAGCACGTTGATTACGACGTTCATGGTGTGGTACGAATCTGTATTAACAATCCCAGGAACGACAGAGAATTCTTTTCTTGGATACATTGGATGTCCAACAATCATTGTCGAGTAACCACGTGGCGTTTTGATATAGAAAGGCGAAACTAGTTTTAGGTAGTTTGCCTTGGCAACATCTTTATCGCGTAACTCCGTCCATGGACATGAGCCAGTTTGTCCATAACTGAATGGCTCTATTCGCCCAACAATTTGGTTATCTCGAATCTTCAATACGTTTAATTCACACTCTAGGCCGCCATCTGGCATCATTCTGCACCTGAAATCTGCCCAAAGAGGTATTGTTATCCCGAGTTGTGCTAAATCTGTCGTTCCAGGACATGTCTTAATAGGGCCATTTCCTTCATTGTAATCCCAAATCCATGGGACCTTTGTGGAACGATTGACATATGGCATGATTGTTCCATCATCAAGCATTCTGTTGTCTTCAACAGCTACCAAAACCTGACCAGGATTTAGTTCCGGAATATCACCCATTCTTCTGGCGTCTTTAATAAATGTTTTTTTCTTACTTGAATAACGCCCCATGTGGAATGACCTTTTCTTCCAGAATGCTCTTTCTAGCAGACGTTAACATATCCGCCCCTACAGCATAAAGCCTCCTATTCATAAGAGACATTTCGCAAAGCTCACGCGAAACAAGCCCCTGGCCTTGGGCTACATGCCAGAAATGTGGGGCCTGAAAGAGTTCGTAACCATTTAAAGTAAGGTCATTAAACTGTGGTGGTCGCTCTTTCCACAAAGAGAGCATATTTTCTAAATATTCCGGCTTTTTATTGTTGCTGCAATCAATCCAGAACTGGCTATCACGCCTATCCGATATGTAATGAAGAGCAATCATTGCAATCAAGTTCTCATGAAACTCGCTCATTATTTTGTTGTATCTGTTAATTATTGCTATTGAGTTTTTTGTATAGGTAGGCAGGAATGAGCTGAGCAGAAGAGACTGCTGTATTGCTGTAGATATAGAGGTTGCTTCTAGTGGTTCCACAAATGAACCACATAGGCCTATTGCTACGCAGTTTTTCGTCCACATTTTGTCAAGATGCCCAGCATTATAAGAAATTACTCTTGGGTTTTCTAAAGAAACGTTAACCATTTTTGATATTTCAGAACATGCTTCATCAACCGATATGTGAGAAGAAGAAAAAACATAGCCATTACCGCGGCGCTTTTGCGTTGGTATTTCCCACACCCACCCTGCCGATGCAGCACGAGCCCTCGTATACGGCCTTATCTCCCCAGACTCATCTGGGCCTGTTGGGAATGGTATTGCCCTGTCAACAAGCAAATATTCTGCTGCAGAAACCCACCTGCTTTCACCTATTGCAGAAGATAAAACTCTATTAAATCCAGTTGCATCAATCCAGAGGTCTGCGCTGTATTGGCCATGTGCGCCCTGCACAGAATTTATAAATCCAGACTCAGTATCTATTTCCACCATACTGATTGTGTCGTCAACTACGGCTATCCCGCGCTCTGTGCACAATTTGTGAAAGTACTGATTTAGCTTAAAGGTATCGAAATGGTATTGATTGACGGTTCCGGATACAGAACCATCTTTATTCATGACGACAAAGTTGTTTATTAGCTCGGGATGAGCAAGATTGTTTGTCAATAGTTTTCCGTGCATGGCCAAGTACTCATAGACAGGTATTTGGCTATCAACTTTTTGCATATACCCAATACTGTGGAAGTAGTCGGGAGTGTGGGTTGTCCAATTCTCAAACCTAATGCCCTGCTTATGCGTAGCATCTGTATTCATAATCAGGTCAACTAAATCTATTTCTACCTCATTGCAGAACATTCTCCAATGTTCAGTAGAGCCCTCGCCAACGCCGATTATCCCTATCTTGGATGATTCTATTATTGAAATATCGAAGTTTGGGAGCTTATGTTTTAGGGCTATTGCCGCAATAAGACCGGAAGTTCCCCCGCCAACTACTGCTACCTTCATTGCCTACCTGAACCATGTCACAAATGAATACTTTATATCGTTCTTGTTTGATTCACCAACAGGCATTGCAGTATGGGCAAATAGATAGTTCGAGGGGAACATAACACATCCACCCTTTTCAGGCTTAACGCTAATATCTAGGTGATTAAAGTAAAGTTCTCCACCTTCGAAGTCGTCATTAAACCACCCAACGAGGCTCAACTGTCTATCATTGTCTTTATGCCAGTCGATGTGCTCTAAATACTCTGCGCCATTTGAATATTTCAGAATTCTATAGCCTTCATCAGAGCTCAACTGGAGAGTATATTTTTTTCTATACTCGTGGACGCATGCGTCTATTTTACAGAAGGCGTCTATCCATTGTTTTGAAACGCCGTATAGCCTATGCCCCTCTACAATGTCTGGATTTGAAAGAATGGTTAGTTCCATCTGATATGACGTTCTATAGTCGCCAATAGAGCCAGAACCAGTTGACGATGGTGTCCAGGACAAGTACGGCCAGTCTTTTGCTGCCTCTTTCTCGACATCATTAATGATTGACCCGGGGTCAAATACGTTTTTATATAAAACGACGCCCGGGGTGAGCTCGACAGTTTCCATCTCTTTCATTAGAACGAATCCTCCACTACTGAGTACGTAAAAGAATCAATCACAGTGTCGCCATTTTTGATATACGCCGTAAATGTTTCAGGTGTATAAAATGAGTGCCAGCAATATATTCTATGCCTATGTATTTCAACGGAATCGAGGCGGCACAGGCCATTAGGCAAACCGACAGAGTGGTTGAGTATTTCTACAATAAAATCCTTGGTAATTGTTACAAAGTCGTTATAATACTCAACTCTATACGGGGAGCCAACTACTGGTTGCGGTGGCGAAAATTGAACATAATGATGAGTTGGTATCATTAGTGGGACTGGAGCAGATTTATCAAAATTAAGATTTCTTGTTCGCTCGCTTTCCCCGATTTGTATGGGGGCGAGGTGAAGCCTTGATAGACGCTTAGCCTCATCGAGCATACTTTCATCTGGACAAAAAATTACCCTATCCATGACAATGTAGGCTACTACAGAAAAATAGTTATTGCTTCCAGCATTTAATCTTCTAGGGCTGCTATCTGCTGTGCGTTCAAAACGAGAGATGCTGCCATCTTTTGTAACTGCTCGGCGACATGGGAATTATCTTGGTGCATGCCGATGAAGTTGTAGGTTTCCAGGTCTACGGAAAGTGGGTCTATTCCAATCATGTAGCACTGGACCATAAACATCTGCTTTAACTGATTACGCGACTGAGTTAGGTGAACAAGGGCTTCCTGTGGATTTCCTAAGTCAAGAGTTGTCATTGTTTTTCCTATCACGCATTTAAGATTATTTTTGTGCTAGATGAAAGTGTCTGAGAAATTCCCCATGAATCTGTAACAATAATAATACCACCGTCTTTTCCGCTCCCCCCCGCTGACCCGGCATTCCCTGCCGCGCCACCTGCTCCGCCTGCGCCGCCTGCTCCGCCTGCGCCGCCTGCGCCACCTGCGCCACCTACGCCACCTGCGCCACCTGCTCCATTTACCCCAGGGTTTCCGGCGTTGCCTGCAGTTCCGGGGTTGCCTGCAGTTCCAGCGTGTCCACGCTCCCCTGCTGCAGTGTGGTGGTGGTGGGACGTGTAGTGCGGCGGGTCGTAGTTGCCATAGTGGAAATGATGAGCTGGGTAGGGGTTCCCAATTTGGATATTAAAGTGCGCAACGTTTGCTGGAACAGCACCACGAGGCCATGTTCTAAAGCTTGCTCCACCAGACCAGTGGAATGCGTGGTTGATAAACCGAGTTGCTCTATGCGGGAAGTGGGCACCATTTGATTCGTTTGCCGGCCTCCCCGGGGTGCCGCCATAAGTTCTCATTGAGTCATTGTGTTGATGCTGAAATCCGGCTGGGTTAGTCGCAAAATGTCCGTACCACCATCCACGTGCGTCATAAGCACTAACTACAGCATCGCCCCCGTGTGCATGATGGTTGCCGTCAGTTCCAGCATGCCCTGCGTTCGCAACCCCAGCACCACCAGGGTTGGCCCCAGTTCCTGCTGCACCTGTATTTCCACTTGCCCCGCTTGCTCCGCTGGCCCCACTTGCCCCACTTGCCCCGCTCGCTCCACTGGCACCAACTGAGCCAGCATTGCCTGCATAACCAGACTGGCCAACATTTATTACTTCACCGGAACCAGAAATATACTTAGCAACAATTATTACTACCGGCCCACCAGCTCCTCCATCTCCGCCTATTCCGTTTGAGCCAGTGCCTCCTGAATCACCAGATGCGCCAGGGCTTCCAGATGCGCCAGGGCTTCCAGATGCGCCAGCGTTCCCAGCACCCCCAGGGTTTCCAGCGCTTCCAGCGGCTCCACCATGACCAGTGCCGTTTCCGCCTGGATTTCCCGGGTTTGTATGCCCACCACCACTATGATTGCCCCAGTGATAAACAACATGACTACCACCATGAGCATAATGCCAGTGGCCAGGTAGGCCAGCCGGTGCATATCCCGGGTTTCCCGGGTTTGCCCCCGAACCATTATGTCCACCAGTGCCAGCATTGCCGGCATGGCCAGCATTGCCTGGTGAGCCACTAGCTCCGGGAGAGCCGGTAGCTCCGGGGGAGCCAGTAGCTCCGGGAGAGCCGGTAGCCCCATTTGCCGCGCCACTACCAGATGACCCAGATGACCCAGAATCACCGCCAGTCAGAACTCGGAGTGTTGCTGAGCTATCTACATATATTCCGCTGATTGCCTTTTCCACGTCATGGAGAAGTGACATAGAAATCGGGTTTGATGAAGTCTGACTAACACTGTATTGCTGAGTGCCAATACCCCTACCAGACAGGGTTGCGGTATCTATTGGCGTTGTGTAGCTCCCAGTGGCGCCAATCGTCCCATTATTTACTAATGTATTTTTTACAAATACTCTAAACCCATTAGTAATCAATACACACCCTGTATTAACAGTTAGGTTGTTGTAGTACATATCACGTACAAGAACGGTGGGTGTACCAGAGTTGTTAATAATAATATCGCCATCAACTCCAGGCCCATAAACATCGTCATTACCAAGTTTTGCGACGCTTTGTTCAATTCTTTGAATTGCCATGGTTCACACCAATTGCCTGTAGATAACTGTTCCTGCATTTGCTCCAGTTACGTCTGTTGTAACGCTTGCTGGGAGCGCGCTCGCAGAAGAGACTATCAAAACTACGCCACCTCCGCCGGGAGATGTGGCTGGAGCCTTTATTGAAGCTGTTCCTGTAGATGGTCCAGATATGTATCTGGCGACAAGAATCACAACTCCACCGCCGGCCTGAGTAGAGCCGCCAGCGCCACCACGCAGAAAAGTTGGCGTTGTTGTCGAAGCGTTAATTACGTAGCCAAGGATTGCTTCGCGTGGGTTATACCAATACTGAGTCCCACCCTGTGCTGCAGTTGGCGCTGTAGCCGTATACGTAGACGCAGCACTGCCACCAAGACTGCACGAAACATTTTCACCTCCCGATGTGCCGCCCTGTCGTATCGAGCCGGCGGTTGAATAACCAGAGTTAAAACCGACTACGGAACCACTGCCAAGACGCAATGTTCCTCTAACAAAAATTCTATAACCGTTGGGGGAGAGGCGTATATTGTCATCAATTGTTAGGTCATGCAAATAGACATCTCTTGTCATTGAAAATACGGAAGATGAATATGACGTCCAACCGCTATATGTTCCGCTCCCTCCTGTTGTGGCGCCAAGAGTTGCATCACCATCTGCGGCGGTTCCATAGATAGAGTCTGTTGTTTCGTTGTAGTAGGCAGCCCAAACAGAACCATCCCACTGCCAGCTCTTTTGACCTACTGTATATATTTGATACAAGTATGGAGATGACGGGAAAGTAATCGCCGGCATTATTGAGCCTCATACATTAGGTTAACTTGAATAAAGTCACCAGTTGTCCACGTAAATGGGGATGTTGAGCTAACAGCTCCCTCAACAACACTAGAACCAACCGTATGGTCTGCCCTAAATAGCAAAACATTGCCACTTGCATCCGAAAGCGGCATTAACATATAGCTTGCTGTTCCTGCATCACCAAGCAAACCGGTGCCTAGATTTGCAAGGTCTCCGTTTGCCCTAGTCACTGGAAGTGTCATTCTTGGAGTGCCGCTTATTGATGTTGTGCTTCCAAACGTAATTCTTCCAAACACGTGAACCAGTTTATTCATTACTGTATATTTAAATGACTGAGTTGCATTTCCAACTGTTAATGATGTCCATGTTGGCGTGTATGATGACCACGCTCCAGGTTCTGTTGTTTGAGGTGTTGTTACGTACAGCCATGACGAGCCGCTATATACTAAAAGCTTGTCAGTGTCTGTTTCATAGATTGTCTGACCCTCCCATGGGGCTGACGGGCGCGTTGTTGATGTGCACTGAAGAGGCGACATAGTGCCGCCGCCAAGCTCAACCCACGCAGAGTTGTAGTAGATGTATGTAGCTCCGGTGTTTGTATCAAACCAGAGGTCTCCAGCAGAAGGTGAAACCGGTGCAGTTGCAGAGCTCGTAAGCGGTGCGCCGGCACCCGTTGCCCCAGTAGCGCCCGTCGGTCCAGTTGCGCCAGTTGCGCCAGTTATACCCGTCGGACCAGTAGCGCCTACTGGACCAGTTGCGCCGGTCGCGCCATCGGGACCAGTTGCTCCAGCAGGACCGGTGGCTCCAGCAGGACCTGTAGCTCCAGTTGGGCCAGTGGCTCCTGTCGCTCCAGTATTGCCAGCAAGCAGGTTTGTGGCAACACCATCGCTGGCCGCAGTGATATCGATATATGCACCGCGGGCGTTGCCTCCCTGCTCAAAAAACCGCAACTTATTTTGATACACATCAATAGTCACGCCGCCGTTAAGCGTTGTATTCGTAACAGCTTTATTTAGGAAGATTTCTCCGCCCTCGTCCCCAGAAGAGGCATTTGAACTAATTTTTCCACCAACAACAAAATCTGTTCCGTCATATGTAAGGCCAGATGAACCAGTTGGAGCATTGGAGCCATTCTTGTAAATAATCTGATTTGCAGTTCCATTTACTGGCCCTGTTGGACCAGTTGCTCCAGTTGGCCCCGTAGCTCCAGTTGGGCCCGTCAGTCCAGTTGGTCCCGTGGCACCAGTGGCACCGTCTCCGCCCTGTACGCCGGTTGCTCCCGTTGCGCCGATTGCTCCCGTTGCGCCAACCGGGCCAGTTGCGCCGACATCTCCTTGTGGGCCGGTTGGTCCGGTGGCACCAACGCTTCCCTGAGGGCCTGTTGCGCCGGTTGGACCAATATCTCCCTGCAATCCGGTAGCACCAACTGGGCCTGTTGCGCCATCTGGGCCTGTTGCTCCCGTCGGGCCCACTGCCCCAGTAGGTCCTGTCGGACCAGTTGCGCCAACGTCACCCTGAATGCCTACGGCTCCCGAGAGATTTACTGACCATGATGAATAAGTTCCAGAACCATCGCTATCTTGGAGCGTTACAACCAACTCGCCATTTGAAGGATTGTATGTATCAACTTCACCATGCATGTGATTGCTGATGTCATATGAAATCAACACTGTCTGGTTTGTCGAGTATGAAAGGCCTGTCCCAACAGTTAAAGTTGCCGTGCCGGTTGAAGCAATCGTCAGACTGGTAGAGCTCGTTGTTTTATACTTGTCTCCAGCAAGACCGGTCGCCCCCGTTGGGCCAGTCGCACCAGTGGGACCGGTCGCCCCTGTTGGACCTGTTGGCCCTTCTGGGCCGGTTGCACCAGTTGCACCCTGCTGCCCAGTTGGTCCAGTCGCACCAACATCGCCTTGAATTCCAGTTGCGCCAACATCGCCCTGAGCTCCAGATGGACCCGTTGCGCCAGTGGGACCCGATGGCCCGACTACTTGGGTATTTTTCCAAAGACCAGTGCTTGATTCATAAGCGAGAACATCTCCATTGAGGAGAGTTCCCCCATTTATATCAACGTTATGAAGTTCATCTAGCTCATAACCATTTTGGGTTGCAACATATATGATGCCGTTGCTTGTTGCTCGAACGACTACGCCGATAAACACTAAGTGGTCAGGGGCTGTTGGTTTTGTTTTTGTGAACGCTCCGTTTTCCCCAAGCCAGAGAACATCGCCAGAAGAGTATCCAGTAGAGAGGTCGATACCGTCTACATACCCACGAGTAATAATTGGCCCGTTATTTGATGCTGTTATAGATGCCCCAGCAACACCGATTGTTTTTGATGATGTCGTGTCGGAGCTGTTATCTGCGCGTTTTACGGAAGCGTGGTCACCTGTTGCACCGTATAGATAGACGCATGTGCCGGTGGTTATCGTTGTTGACTCGGCATTTCTTACATACGAAACAACCGGAACATGACTATTTACCCAGTTTGTTCCATCGTAGGAAAGGCCTTGAAACTCCTCTGCAGAAGTAATAACAACATCTGTTAGTTCATCAAGTGGCCCAGCAGGACCAGTAGGTCCAGTAGCGCCAGTTTGGCCAGTAGCACCGGTTGCCCCAATATCTCCTGCTGGACCGGTCGCGCCAGCTGGACCAGTGGCGCCAGTAGCACCGGTTGCCCCAGTATCTCCTGGCAGACCCTGTAGTCCAGTTGCCCCTGTTGCTCCTTCCGGACCAGTAGCGCCAGATGGACCAGTTGCTCCTGTTGCGCCTGTGGGGCCAGTTGGGCCAGTAGCTCCGTCCGAACCAACGTATCCATTTGCACCGCTGGGGCCAGTGGCACCGGTTGCTCCAGTTGCACCGGTAGGGCCGGTTGCCCCAACTCCTCCACGGTTAAATGGAAGCCAGTATGGGTCGTTGTTGCCATCTACTGAACCACTATTGGGGATAACGTTTGTCGAGGTAACGTTTGCAATCCACAGTGCTTGCCCATATTCAACAACCGGGTTCTCAGTAGCATCGTATTCGATAACGTCAGACCAGCCACCAACATAATTAAATGGGTATGGTCCAGTTGCGCCAGTTGCGCCAGTTGGTCCAGTTGGTCCAGTGGCACCGGTTGGTCCTTCCAGACCAGTTGCGCCAGTTGCGCCCTCTGGGCCTGTTGCTCCGGTTGCACCCTCTGGGCCCGTTGCTCCGGTTGCACCTTGATTTCCATTTTCACCATCTCTGCCCCGAAGCGTCAAAACCCAGTTTGATGATTCACTCCCAGTAACATATTGTGGGCTGTTTAAGGTTATTGATGTGTTGGCTACAACTGTTGCAGTTGCATCAATGATTGCAAATGGCGATTCTGAGTAGGCTCGAACATATTGATACGACTGAAATGCACCAGTATCAGACGTGTAGAAAACATATGGACCGCTCGGCCCTGGCATTACGGTGCTCGTTGAATACACCGTGTACCCGGGTCCGGTTGCGCCAGTGGGGCCAGTTGGTCCAAGGCCGCCGGATGCTCCAGTCGCACCAGTGGCTCCTGTTGGGCCGACAGCGCCTTGTGGTCCAGTAGCGCCAGTCGGCCCATCTGGTCCAGGTGGCCCATTTACACCCTCCGGCCCAGTAGGACCTGTAGCCCCAGTTGGCCCGGTTGCTCCAGTTGCTCCAGTTGGTCCAGTTGGTCCAGTTGGTCCCGCATCGCCCGTATATGGAACAAATTTTGCTCCATTAAATCTAAGTATCTGCCCCTCCGATACTCCAGATGTATCAATCTCTATCCCGTCGACAAAAATTGCCGGAACTTTAAGAGTATCGTCGGTCTTCAAGACGTTCGCTTCATCGCGATACAGATTTACGTCGCCAACATTAGTTCCATCGCCCCATACAAGACGGCCACCGCCTTGAATCTGGAGTCTGGCATAGGTTTCGCCATCTATGAATATGGTTAGGCCATCAGAACCAGCTGAACTTAGCTGTTTTACAGTTATTGGTGTTGTAAATTTCTGGGCCACGACCTCAATCGCTTCCTTACGAAACCCCCCTCAAGGGGCTATAGGGCTACTTTGTTTTACCGAACGCTGCGTCGTTCTTGTTAAAGTAACGCATTGCAACGGGAAGAAGTGCAGCCCATAGCGCATTAAGTGCAGCTTTTGGGTCGCCTGTTGCGGCATATGCTGCGACCGCTGCGCCAATAACGCTTCTCGCATACGATGCGACCATTGCTTTTTGCTGGACTGTTAGCTTCATAATTATTCCTTAGCCAGTTACAACGATTGTGTAATCGTTGGCCGAAATTGTTCCGTTCATCACAACAGTAACAGTGTTTACGTTTGCGCGAGTTGTATCTGCAAAAACTGTTGCGCCTGTGGCAACTTCATACACTTGAACCATTACATCAGTTGTATTGAAATTATGGGTTACGGTTGTTGTTGAAACACCTACTGAAGATGCAGCACATCCCTGCTTTGCGACTCTTGCCAGAGCCGGAGTGCTGGTCGTGCGGCCAGTTGCCTCTGATGCGGCAGAAGCAAGGTTTGTTCTTGCACCAGACTCTGAAGATGAGCCAGTACCGCCATCAGCAACGGCAATGTCAGTGCCATTCCATGTACCAGTCGTAATAGTGCCGAGGGTCGTAATGCTTGATTGACCAACATATGTTGACGCGATATCAATCGAGTCGGCATTGACAGTTATTCTGTCTGATGTCCCAACGGCATCAATCGTATTGCCGGCTTTAGTAAGACCGGCTCCAGCAGTGATTTGTCCAGCACCAGAGAACTGTGCCCAGTTGATGGCATCGGTTCCAACAGTAATTGGACCATTGCTTGTTACTACCCATCCGCTATCTGCGTTTGTAGTTCCCTCTTCAACAAAAGTAAACGCCCCACCAGATACTTCGCCAGCGCCATCGAAGTCCGTAGCGCGAACTGCCGCACCAGCCTCCTGGACAACATAGATGCCGTTTTCAGATGCGGTGGTCTGATTCTTGACAAGGACTCTGTCTCCAGCAACCAGTGTTACTGTTGTGTCAATCGTGTCGCCGGCTTCAAGTTGGTTTGCGAGGTTTACTGGACCAGTTGTTGCCGCTCTAACTGATTGCTTTACGTCAAGGCCAGAGCGTGCAGCGTCAACATACCCCTTTGTGGCAGCATGGGCTGGGTCTGTTGGTGTAGCAACCTTTATATTTCCGCTTGCATCGCGGATAACTAGCTTGCTTGCGGTTGCCTCAGATGTCGCATCACCAAGTTTTGTAAAATCTGATGACGTCATCAAACCAGCGCTTGCCGATGTAGCAAGATTTGGAGTGATGGTTATCTGTCCGCCAGACTCGGTTATTGTCAGGGCAGTTGAATATGAGCCCCCAGAAACAACACCCGCATCAGCGCCAATGCCAGCAACTATTTTTCGCCATGCTGCTGCCGTCGCGTCATATACCTTGATAACTCCATCGACGCTGTTGAAGTACATGCGGCCATCGAACAAGTTGGTATTCGGGTCAGACGCAAGGACCTCGAATGTCGCATTCAGAATTTGATTCTGATTTAGGTCAAGATTTGTTACGAATTTTGTTGCCATTTGTCCTTGCCTTTAGGTCAGATAAGCGAATCCCGAAAATGCCGACGTGAACTCC
>Ga0129333_10002817_pt1 | contig 16244 bp, 8 predicted proteins | sample CPB6_08_DNA_FD_94474 | JGI IMG/M metagenome (GOLD analysis project Ga0129333, IMG submission 94474) | Freshwater to marine salinity gradient microbial communities from Chesapeake Bay, USA - CPBay_Sum_0.6_0.8_DNA | ecosystem: Environmental > Aquatic > Marine > Coastal | place: USA: Chesapeake Bay...
AATCCACAAAACCGCGTAAATCGGCCTAAAAGCGACCCAAGGTGACGGCAGGGCTACCGGTCGGACTGTCAGAAGGTGTTTCACCCTGCAACACGGGTGTTGCATTTTGCAACGTTTGCAAGGTGCTGAGGTCCGGTCCCCATCGCTTACGCGATTGGGCTTTCTGAGCTGCAGGAAGCGTAACGGCGTGAGCCGTACGGGGGAATGACGCGGGAGGTGGCCGCAGTCCCTATCGCCTACGCGATTGGGCTTCCCGAGATGGCCGAGGAGGATGGTGGCAACTTGGCGGCCAGCCAGGCCTTGAAGCCGCCCACGAGGTCGCGTGTTTCGGCGCGGCCGAGGTGCTGCAGCAGGCTCGCGGCGATGGCCGACCGGTAGCCGCCCTCGCAGTGAACCACCACGGGCCGGCCTGCGGGGATCTCGGCCAAGCGCTCCTCGAGGTGCGTGAGCGGGATGTTGACGCTGCCCGCGACGTGACCGCCGCCATATTCGGCCGCGGTTCGCACGTCCACGACCATCGGCTTCGCGCCGAGGTCGGAGCGGCCGCCAGCGAGCCACTCGGCGAGGGCCGGGGCCGTGATTCGTTCCGTCCGCTCGACGAGGTCGTCCCGGGAGACCAGCGCGTTCATGCCGCCGGCGAGGTAGCCGGCCACGTTGTCGAGGCCGATCCTGCCCAGCCGCATCACCGCCTCCTGCTCGCCCCCTTCCTCGGCGATCACCACGATCGGCCGGTCGGTGGCGAGCATCGAACCGGCCCAGGTCGCGTATTTGCCGCTGAGGGCGATGTTGAGACTGCCCTTGAGGTGGCCTCCCTCGAAGTCGATGCCGTCACGGACGTCGAGGATCTGGGCTCCCGCCTTCGCCATCGCCAGCAGTTCGTCGAGCGAGAGGCTCCTGAGTGTCGTCTTCATGGCGTCGTCGAGCGACGCCCGCTCCTTGCGGTTCAGAATCGCGTCGTGGACGAAGTAGTCGGGGGCCTCCGGCTGGTCGGCCGTGACGATCTTCTTGAACTCCTCGCGGCTCATCGGCTGGAGGGCGTAGTTGAACTTCTTCTGCTCCCCGATCGTCGAGACCGTCTCCTTCGAGAGGCTCTTGCCGCACATGCTGCCGGCACCGTGGGCGGGGTACACGAGCGTGGCGTCGGGCAGCGTGACGAGTTTGGTCGTGATGCTGTCGTAGAGCATGTCGGCCAGTTCGTCGGCGGTCACGCCGATGCTGGCCAGCAGGTCGGGCCGTCCCACGTCACCGATGAAGAGCGTGTCGCCGGTGAGCACCGCGAGTGGTGCCGTGTCCGACTTCGCGAGATCGTAGACCAGGATCGAGATGCCCTCGGGCGTGTGGCCGGGCGTCTCCATGATCGCGAGTTTCACGTCGCCAAACTCGACCGCGTCGCCGTCCTTCATCGAGACGTACGCAAACTCCGCCTGCGCCCGTCGGCCGAGGTGGATCGTCGCGCCGGCCCGATCGCGGAGTTCGATGTGGCCGGCGATGAAGTCGGCGTGAAAGTGCGTCAGGAAGACGTGCCGGATCGTGTAGCCGCCCGCCCGGGCGTCGGCGAGGTACTGGTCGATGTCCCGCTGGGGATCGACCACGGCCGCCGTCTTCGTCGCCTCGTCGGTGATCATGTACGACGCGTGCGAGAGGCAGGCGAGGTAGTACTGCTGGATCTTCATGGGGCGGTCTCCGGGCAGGGAAGGCGGAGGCGGGAAGGGCTTGCAGGATCTCGCTCAGGGGCCGACGACCGAGGAGAATCCGGCCCGCGTCAGGTCGGGATAGCCGGGCTTGAGGGGGCGGACGTCGTAGCCGCTCTTCTGCAGGATCTTCGCGGCGGTCAGGCAGCGACCGCCGGCGAGGCAGTGCACGTAGACGATCTTGTCCTTCGGCAGGGTGCGGGCGAGCTGGTCCGGCGGCACGCCCCGCTCGAGCGTGCTTAGCGGCAGCGACACCGCTCCGGCGACGTGACCATCCTTCCATTCCTCGGGTTCGCGGCAGTCGACGAGCACGGCCTTCTGCTCGGCGACACCCTGCTTGACGACATCGAGGGAATCCTTCGTGTGCTGGGCGGTGGCCGTGCCCGCGAGGCCGGCTGCCAGGAGGGCGGCGACGAGCAGGCGCGTGCTGCAGGTCGTGGCGGACCGGCAAGCCTGGTTCCACGGCATGCGGGCGAGGAGCATCGCCATGCCGCAGGTATCGGTGACGCCCGCGAACACGAGTCCGCAGCCGATGAAGCCGGCGAGGCCGACGCCGATCGCCTTCCAGTTCACCGGGGCGTCCGGGCCCAAGGCGGCCAGGGCGGCGCCGGTGGCGACGAGTGCTCCGGCGGCGATCCGCACCTGCCGTTCGAGCGACATCGCCTTGCGGCCGCGGACCACGGGCAGGCCGGCGGCTTCGCAGGCGGCCGTGCCACCCTCGACGCTCACCACCCGCTCGATGCCCGCCGCGTGCATCTTCTCGCAGGCCTTCTGGCTGCGGCCGCCCGACTTGCAGACAAAGTAGACCGGGCCGTCGCCCCCCAGGCCGGCGATGTCCTGGGGGCTGAGGCGGTCGAGGGGCACGTTGCGGGCGAAGTCGACGTGCACCTCGCCGTATTCCGCCGGCGTGCGGACGTCGATCAGCGTCACCTTGTCGCCGCGGCGGCGAAGATCGGCGAGCGTGGCGGGCGAAATTGTGGCGACCATGGGGTCCTCCGTGAAGATGGCGTGGTGGGAGCGGCGGTTTCCGGCCCCGCTGCCCGTGTAATATATCGGAATCTCGCGATATGTCAATCACTTTTTCAGGGCGAGGAACCGCAGCGCGGAGCGCCGGCGTCGGGTTTCCGTAGAGTGGGGGTCCCCCGGGTCCGCCATCCTCCCGCAAGGAGTCGTCATGCATCCCTACAGTGTCAAGATTCGCTTCAACGGCACGATCTCGTACGTCACCGTCAACGCCAGTTCGGCGGGCATGGCGAAGCAACTCGTGATCGCCCAGTACGGCGACTCCGTCGACGTGCTTTCCGTGACCAGGTCCTGACGGAAGTCGATCCCGGACGTACGGCCGCGCGGCGAACTCCGCGCCGACTCTCGTCCATTCGCCCCCGTTCGGCAGGCACCGGAACGAGCGTCGAAGCGCCGCCAGCTCGTGGGCGTAGATTGGTGCGACCCGGCCTGTCCGGAGCGGCTGCGAATCACTGGAAAAGGAACCGACATGTCACGAACGTGGATGGCGATCGAGGAGCGGGTTCCGGGGCACTCGGGGGCGGTGCGTCAGCACGTCGCGGCAGGCCCCGTGCACCGCTCGACGCTCGTCTCGTCGATCGTGGCGGAGCTCGCCGCGGCGCCTCGCACCAACGCGTGGCTGGTGGCCCCGAGTCGCCGCGTCGCCAGGCAGTGGCTCGATTCGATCGCCCTGTCGGGTACGCCCGTCTTCAACGTCCGCGCGACCACGCCCCGGGCCCTGTGCTACGACCTCGCGGCCGCGTCGCTCGCGGCCGCCGGTCACGTGGTCGCTTCGTCGCGGGCCTCGCTCGTGCTGCTCGAGAAGGTGCTCGTCAACGCCGATCGCGGCGGCAAGCTCCAGTACTTCGCGCGGCCACGATCCTACCGCCGGCTCGCGGAACGGATGCTCGTGAGCCTCGCTGCGATCCGCATGGCCGGCCTCACGGCGGCCGACATCCGCGGCCGGCAGGGATTCGGCGACAGCTCCAAGGGACGCGACCTGGCCCTCCTGCTCGAGGGCTACGCCGCGGCGCTCGCGGCCGCGAGGCTCGTCGATGCCGCGGACATCGCGGCGGCTGCGGTCCGGGTGGCGAGCGAAGGGCCGATGCCCGCTGGTTGGAATCGAATCCTGATCCCCGAGGGGATCGAGCTCCGGCCGATCGAGCGCCGAGTCGTGGCCGCGCTCGGCGAGCGGGTGCGGTGGCTCGCCATCGACGGTGAGCCGGGGTCGTTCGCCGATCCGGCAGGCGGCCCGACTCCTCAGTTCTCCCGGGCGATCGGCGAGGTCAACGAGGTGCGGGGCGTGCTGCGTCACTGCCTCGCCGCCGGCATTCCGCTCGACACGGTCGAGTTGCTCCACACCGACTCGGCCACGTACCCGCCGCTCATCCAGGAGGTGCTCTCGGTGATGGCCGAAGGGCCCGACGCCGCAGCCGCAGCAACAGCCGAGCTGCCGGTGACGTTCGCGGAGGGCCTCCCGATCAGGGAGTCGCGTCCTGCGCGGGCGTTGGCCGCGTGGCTCGCCTGGCGCGACGACGGCTATCCGCAGTGGCGGCTCGTGCAGATGCTCCGCGACGGACTGCTCGACTGGAGCCGCGTGGCTCGCGAGATCGCCGCCGGTGACCAGGCCGACACTGCAGCGGAGGTGGATCGGCCCGCTGGAGACGACGGCGAGGTCGAGTCGCCCACGGGCACGCCCGTCACGCACGCCCGGCTCGTCCGCGAACTCCGCCGTCTGCGGATCGGCTTCGACCTTCCCGCGGTGCCTGCCAAGATCCGCGGGGCGATCGCTGCCGTCGAGGCAGCGCCGCTTGCTTCGTTCGCGGTCGGCAGCCGGAACGAGGACGAGGATGCCGACTACGACGAACAGGCTGCAGCGCGACTCCGGGCGATGCGGCTCGCCACGCTCCAGACACTCGCGGCCCTCGTCGACCGACTCGTCGCCTGCGAACCGAAGCCATCCGCCACTGCCGCCGACATCGTGGCCTGCGCGGAGGCATTTCTGAATCGCGTCGTCGCCAGCCGGAGCCAGTTCGACAACAATGCGAGGAACCGGCTGCGGGCGGAGATCGCCGACATGGGCCGGTGGCTCGCGGAGCACCCGGGGGCCGAACCCAGGGACCTCCTCGACTGGCTGGCCGGCCTGGCCGACACGCTCGTCGTGATGGGCAACGCGCCGCGTCCCGGCTGCCTACACGTGGCCTCGATCGCGACCGGTGGCCACTCGGGGCGGCCGCACACCTTCATCGTGGGCCTCGACGAAAACCGTTTCCCCGGTCCGGGAAGTTCCGATCCGGTCCTGCCCGACATGGATCGGGCTGCGTTGTCGTCCGATCTCGACCTCGCCGCAACCACCACGCGGCGAACCCGCGCCGAGTTCTGGAGGCTGCTCGGTCGCCTGCGGGGCGACGTCCACCTGTCCTACAGCTGTCGCGATCTGGTCGAGCAGGCGGAGACCTTCCCGAGCCCCCTGCTCCTCGAGGTCTACCGCCGCCGCGAGGCCGCGCCGCAGGCCACGCTGGCCGACTTCATCGCCGCCGTCGACGCCGCGACGGAGTCGTTCGTTCCCGGTGACGCCGGCTCGGCGATCACCGACGCGGAGTGGTGGCTGGCCACGCTCGGCGAGAGCCCCTCGATGCCGGCCGTGCGGCAGGCGATCGCGTGTCACGGCGAGCCGCTCGCCCGCGGGCTCAAGGCCGAGGAGGACCGCAGCTCTGAACGGTTCACCCCGTTTGACGGGCTCGTCCCCGCCGCCGGTGAAGCACTCGACCCCACGAGCCCGCTCGGTCGCGTCGCCTCGGCACACAGCCTCGAGACCCTCGGCACCTGCCCCCGGCGGTTCTTCTTCCGCTACGGGCTCGACGTCCAGCCGCTCGACTCGCTCGAGCCGGAGGAGGGCCGCTGGCTCGATCACATGGAGCACGGCAGCGTCCTCCACGAGGTGCTCGAGAAGTTCATGCGGCTCTTCCTCCATGCGACTCCCGGCCGGCCTCCGGCCAATGCCCCTCGCCCCACGTTCGACGAGCACGAGGAGACCATCCTCGGGATTCTCGAAGACGTGCTCGCGGCGAAGCGGGTCGAGAAGCCTTCGAACGACGAGGCCGCCGTTGCCGCCGCCCGTCGTGAACTCGCCGCCGCCGTGCGGACGTTCCTCCGGGCCGAGGAGGAGTATTGCGCCACCACCGGGTCCCGACCGGTGGCGCTCGAGGCGGCGATCGGATTCGTGCCCGAGGGGGAGGGAACGGCCTTCGACCGGACGGAGCCGGTGCCGCTGCCCCTCCCGAACGACCGCACGCTTCGCGTCCGCGGCTTCGTCGATCGGATCGACGCCGACGGCCGCGATGACGAGGGGCACGGCTACGTCATCATCGACTACAAGAAGGGCCGTTCGAACCGATTCAAGAAAGGTGGAGCCGATGCACTCGCCGTCTTCGACGAGGGTCGGCGGCTGCAACACGGTCTCTACGTGTTGATGGTGCGGCATCTGGCCGGCGACGTGACCAAGAACCCACATGCCACCGTCACGCAGTTCGCGTATCTCTTTCCCGGGGCCGACACCGACGGCGAGCGGGTCGAGTGGACCGCTAGGCAGCTCGAGGACGTCACGCAGGTCGTGGGGAAGCTCTGCGACATCGCCGCGGCCGGCACGTTTCTGCCGACGAACGATTCGAAGGACTGCAGCTACTGCGACTTCCTCGAGGTCTGCGGCGACCCGGCGAAGACCGCCCGCCAGGCGAGCCGCAAGCTCGCCGGCGACGACGGCCGCTACGGTCCGAACAAGGAGACGCTGGCCAAGCTCTTCGCGGGCGTCCGCGAGGCCGGCGACGCCGCGCCGAAGGCGGGGGTGTCGCGGCCGAAGCCGCAGGACTTCGACCCGGTGGACGAGCCGCCGCCGGGTGATCTGCAAGACGCCGAGGCACGTCAGGCCATCGCCACCGAACTGGGCACCAGCATGCTCGTCGAGGCTTCCGCGGGTACCGGCAAGACGACCTGCATGGTCGATCGGATGACGGCGCTGGTCCGCACGGGCACGGCCACGGTGGGTCAGATCGCGGCCATCACCTTCACGAAGAAGGCCGCCGCCGAACTGGCTCGCCGGTTTCGCGAGCGGCTGGAGCGAGACGCGGCCGATGCCCGGCTGCCGGAGGCCGAGCGACGTCTGCTGCAGGCGGCCCTCGCCGAGATCGATGCGGCGGTGATCGGCACGGTGCACTCGTTCTGTGGTCGCCTCCTGCGGGAGCGGCCCATCGAGGCCGGCCTCGATCCGTCGGTCGAAACGCTCGACGCCGCCACCGAGCAGACCCTCCGGGCCCGGGCCTGGCGGCAGTTCTGCGATCTCGTCGGCCGCGACGAGACGCTCACCTCCCACCGGGAGTCGCTGGAAGAGGCCGGCGTGGATCTCCGCGATCTCCGCGGGGCGTTCGAGACGTTCGTGTCGCAGGGCGACGTCCGCGACTGGCCGCACGAGCGGGTGAACGCGCCCGACATCCACCGCCTCATGGCGCAGATCTGCGGTGAGATCGACGACCGACTCGAGGGCGTGTTCGTGCCGTGGAACGAGCGGGCCACGAGCGACAAGCTCATGAACGTGCTGGACGCGGCCCGTCGCGCCTGGCGGACACGGCAGGACGATTCACCGGCGGCCCTGTTCCGCGTCGCGGAGAAGCTGGAGGGCGACTGCCCGGACATCGTCCAGAAGATGTGGTTTCCCGGCATCACCGGCCGCGATGAGAAGAAGGCTGCCGTGCAGGAGGTCGAGGAGTGGTGGGCAAGCGTCGCGACGCGTGTCCGCGAGCCGCTCCGCGAGTGGCGGGCCTACCGCTACCAGTTCGTGATCCCGCTCCTCGAAGCCGCCCGCGATCACTACGAGCGGCTCCGGATCGAGGAGGGCGTGCTGTCGTTCCAGGATCTGCTCTCGAAGACCGCGGAACTGCTCCGCTCGCGGCCGGCGATCCGCGTCGGCTTCGCGGCCCGCCACCCGTTCCTGCTCGTGGACGAGTTTCAGGACACCGATCCTCTCCAGGCGGAGATGCTGCTCCTGCTCGCCGCCGATGATCCCGGCGCGACCGACTGGCGGCAGACGCGCATCCGGCCCGGCAGCCTGTTCGTGGTGGGCGATCCGAAGCAGTCGATCTACCGCTTCCGACGGGCCGACATCGACACCTTCGAGTTCGTCAAGCAGCGGATCGAGGCGTCGGGAGGGCGGGTGCTCCATCTCAACACCAACTTCCGCACCAACCGCGAACTCGTCGACTGGGTCAATCAGCAGTTCGCAGATCGTTTCGCCGGCCACCGTCCGGAAGGAAGCGCGGCCTACGGGCCGGCGTTCACCGCCAGTGAGGCCGGGCGGCGCATCGGCACCACGGGCGTGCTCTCCGGCCTGCGGCAGCTGCGGGTCCGCACGAGGAACGTCGATGCCGAGGCGGATGCGGTGGCCCAGTTCATTCGCCGTGCGATCGACCACCGTCTCTCGGTGCCCCGCTCCTCCGCGGACGAGGATCCCGCGTGCCGGCCCGAGGACTTCATGATCGTCACCTGGGACACGAGCGAACTCTCGACGTATGCGGCGGCCCTCAATGCGGTGGGCCTGCCCTGCGATGTGACGGGCCGCAAGGGCCTCCACGCCGCGGAGGAACTCGCCCTTCTGCAACGCTGCCTGCAGGTGGTCGCCGACGCCGACGACACGGTGGCGGCGCTGGCCCTGCTGCGGGGCCCGCTGTTCGGGTTCAGTGACGCCGACCTGTATGCCGTTCGGCAGGCCGGCGGGCGGATCGACGGTCGACTGCACCTGCCAAATGATCTCGGCGACGAGGCCATTGCAGCCCGCATCCGGGCTGCCGCCGCGGCGTTCCTGCGGTGGCGGAGGTTCGCGGGCTCGCTCCCCGTGGCTGCCGCGATCGAACGGATCGCGGACGACGCGGGGCTGCTCCTCGTCGCGTCGGCGGCCGGTGGGCTCGCGGGCCGCCGTGGCCGTGCCGCCGTCGGCACGATCGCCACCTTCATCGAGCGGGTGCGGGCGGAGCGGTCGCTGCTCACCTCGGTGCAGGACGTGGTCGACCGCATCGGGGAACTCGTCGCCGACGGTGCCGTGCGCCAGGATTTCGACACGCTTTCGATCGACGCGACGGCGGGTGGGGCCGTGCGGGTGATGAACCTTCACAAGGTCAAGGGGCTCGAGGCCCCGGTCGTATTCCTCTGCGATCAGGACGGCCCCCGGCGTGATCGCGGTCCCTCGTGGCACGTGTCGCGTGCCGGGGGCGCGGCGAGCGGCTCGCTGAAGGTCGCGCGGCCGGGGTTCTTCGGCAAGGATGGCCCGATCCTTGCGGCGCCGCGGCAGTGGGACGAGCACGAGGCGACCGAGAAACGCTACCTCGAGGCCGAATACCTGCGGCTCAACTACGTGGCGGGCACGCGGCCCGGCACGTGCCTCATCGCATCGGTCTTCGAGACGCAGAAGGGGGACATCTCGGGGGGCTGGAAGGAACTGGCGCCGGACGTGGGTGCGATGGCGAATCTCCCCGATCTCGCGCCCCACGCTGCCGCGGAGCAGGCGCGGGCGAGGGAGGAGGAGCGGTCTTTGGCCGATGCCACCGCGATCGCAACGGCCCGCGCGGCCGCGGCCGCGCGGATGGCCGCGATCCGCACGCCCACGTTCGGCACGGTCACGCCGCGGGATTTCCTCACGGAGCCGGCCGAACGCATTCGCCACACGGGCCGGGGGCTGGGTCAGGACTGGGGCACGGTGATCCATCGGCTCGTGGAACTCGCGGTCCAGGATCTCGCCGATCCGTCACGGCCGCTCGATCTGGCGGCCGCTGCCGCGAGCATCGTGCAGGAGAGCGACTTCGCGGAGTGCGACATCGACCGGGAGGAACTGGTCGAGAGGGCGGTGTCGCTCGTCGAGGAGATCCGCCGCAGTGACGTCTGGCAGCGGATCACGGCCGGGGGCGAGCGCCTCGTCGAGGTGCCGTTCTCGATCGCGGTCACGGCCGAGGAGATTCCGCCGGGCGTGGAAGTCGATCGTGGCCCCGCCGCAGTCGCTGCCGTAACCGCGGATCCGTCGTCGGCGTCACCGGCACCGGCTGTGGCCTCGTCGTGCCCCGTCCTGATTCGTGGCCAGATCGACGGGGTGTTTCACGACGCTTCGGCCGCGCCTCCGGCGGGGATGACCGACTGGGTGATCGTGGACTGGAAGACGACATCGGTGGCCGACGCCGACGCCGCGAAGCTCGAGGATCACTACCGGCCCCAGCTGCGGCTCTACGCCCGCTGCTGGGCGGTCGGCCCCGGTGCCGGGTGAGCGCCTCGCCTGTTCCCGACCAACGGGCTGCATTCGCGTCGGCTGTCCGTCACTGACTCAACCTCGCCACCTGCTCGTCGTGACACGTATAGAAAATCACCTGCGAGCGTTCCGAGAAAGCCCGGAGGATATCGGCGGCCGCTGTCATCCGGTCCTTGTCGAGGTTCACAAGTGGGTCGTCGAGCATGATGAAGCCCGAGCCGCCGTCAAGATAAGCCTCCGCCATCGCCAGTCGCACCGCCAACGCAAGGGCTCCGCTCGCCCCCTGTGACAGCCGATCGTGCGGGATCTCGACTCCGCCCCGCTCGACGGTCTCGGGCAGTTGGCCATCGAACGCGAGCGTCGTCGCGTCGCCCGTGATTCTGGTGAACATGTCGGCCACCTTGGCACTGAAGTCCACGAGGGGATCCACACCGGCGCCGGCCGCGATCCGGTCGAGTTCCTCACGGATCCGCAGGTAGTCTCGCCCCTTCGAGCGAGCCCGTTCGAAGGTTCGCATGGTCGTCTCGGCCTCTTCGGCAATGTCCTCGCTGCGGCGATCGCCGAGCTCCGCCGTGAGCCGGGCCTGCTGTTCTTTTTCGACGGTCAGTTGCATCTGCCCGTCCACTTGAAGCTGCCGCGCCCCGTCGAGCTTTTCCAGGAACGCTTTCACCGATGCGAACTGCTCTGGCAAGGCGGGCAGGCTCGCCAGGCGGTTCCTGTCCTCCATCAGCCTGCTTTTCGCCTCCAACAGTTGCTCCGTCAGCGTGTCATGATCGGTGTGCTGCCGCTTCCATTCGGCGATCGCTTCGGCGTGCCGCTTGGCAGTCGCGTTGCCCTCGGCAAGTCGGGTGCGGTTGGCCGTGATCTCCTCCTCGATCGCCGCCAGCTCACGGGTGGCAGGAAGCCTCTCGATCGCAGCGACCCCTTCCGTCCACTGCTCGAACGTCTTTCCCGCCAGCAGGGTTTCGTAGAGCTGCTTCCTGCCACCTGCGGTCGCCGCCGCCTCGCGATGCTGCTGGGCCATCACCTTCACGGCGGCCATGGACGTGGCACCACAGGCCTCGAGCAAGTCGTTCAGGCTCGTTCGTTTTTCCTTCAGCGATGAGAACAGCGCATCGACGTCGTCGCCGCCGCCGCTCTCGACGGTGAGCCTGATTCCCATGGCTGCAATCCGCACGCGGGCCTCGGCTGTGCCGACCACGCCTTCCGGCCCCACGGCTACCGACTCGGCTGGCTCGACGCCCCGCTCGACCGTGACCGCAGCGTCGACGTCGGCCTCGATTCTCCACGACAACTGCCGGCTAGCGAGCTTGTTTTCAGCGGTCGTGATCGCCGTCTCGAGCCGCTCGAGCTCCTCGATCCGATCGGCACCAGGATCCGGATGCTGCGCCGCCTCGGCCTCGGCGTCTGCCCAGGCCAGCTTCGCCTTTGAGATCCTTTCGAACTCCGCTTTCCTGGAGGCTCCCTCTCGCTTCGCATCGGCATCGGCTCGCTCCTGCACGAGCTTGCCGTGCTCGGCCTCGAGCTCCTGCGGTCGCTGCTCCCACTCCGCGATCGCGGCTTCGGCCCTCGGCCAGCCAGTGAACGCTGCGTTGAGGGTGGCGACACTCTGTTCAAGCCGCGGAACCCGCTCCTCGAGCACGCCACGCTCACTCAAGGCCTCGCGCAGGCCGCCATACCGCCTCACGAAATCCTCCGCGAGGTGGATCTGCTCCTCGATCCTCGCGACGTGCGCGGCCACTCGATCGAGCTCCGTCTCGATTGCGAGCACCCTGCCGCGTGCGACTTCGTGAGTCTGCCAGGCGTACCAGGCTGCGAGAATGTCACCGACGTCACGCTTCCAGGGATCGTCGAGGCCTTTCTCCCTGCCGCTCTGCCGCTCGGGTCTGCCCGTGCCGTCGTCCCAGCGGGAGAATGCCGTCTCGATTCGCTCCTCGAGCAGGCGTCGCAGCTTCTGCTCGTCCACATCGGCCGCGGCACCTGCGGCTGCGTTGAGCAGGTCGCGGACGTCGCGCAGGTCTTTTGCATTTGCCTTGATGGTCGCGAGTGTCTGCTCGAGTTCGGCCTGCCCCGTGAACAGCACGTGCCGATATGTCGCCTCGCCGTGCGCCAGTATCTCGCCGAGCCTGGTCTGCACGGCAGACGGGTCCGCGATGGACGTCGCGCCGTCGCTCAGCCGGCAGGCCTGCCCTGCACCCCAGCGTTTTTCGAGTGTCCACGCGATGCCGGCATGCTCGAACTCGAGGGTGACCGCCGCGTAGTCGCCTGTCGGAAGCGGCAGCCACGGGGCGACCGTGTCGTCGAGTCTCGTCTTCGTGAGCTTCGTCGGCGTGAACAGCCCATGAAAGATCGCCTGCCGGAGCGTGGTCTTGCCGAGTTCGTTCGGTCCGTGGACCACCACGAGAGGCTTGGCGAGATCGAACGTCCTGTCAGCGAAGTGACCGAACGGATGGAGCCTGGCGGTGACGAGCCTCATGGCTTCCTGGCCTCCTCGATGAGTTCGTGGGCGAGCGTGGCTGCGTCGGGACGGGCGGCGTCGTTCAGAAGGGCCGTGAGCAGCCGGGCGGCGAGCCCCTGATCGCTGTAGGTCGCTGCGATCTGCGCCGCGTCGATCCGGTCGTGGATGTCCGACTCGTCGCTGATGTGGAGAAAACCGGGCCGCAGCCCTGCGATGCTCTCGTCGAGCGTCACCCGATCGGCGGCGGACAGCCGCCCCGAGAGCTGCAGGTCGAGGACGGTGCGGGCGGGCTCGTGGCCGCGGCACTCGGCGAGCACGGCGGCCACGTCGTCGGCCGAGGTCAGCTGCCTGTCGATTCGCACGAACCGGATCCTGCCCGGCGACAGCCGCTCGTGCCGCGAGACTCGGTCGCCCTCGCACTCGATCCACCAGGCCGAGCCGGCGTGGCGACAACGGAGCGAATCGGGCGTGTGCGTGCCGGCCATGAAGTAGGGCGACCGCTCGCCCGTGTCGGCCGTGGGAAAAGGCACGTGAATATGGCCGAGCAGCCAGGCCGCAACGCCCGCGTGCTCGAGCGCCGCGGGGTCCATGTTGAAATACCGGCCCTCGGCGTCGAGGCCGAGGCCCGTCACGTTGCCGTGGGCGATGCCGATCCGCAGGCCGTCGGTTTTCTCCCGCGCGGCGTCGGCCACCCAGCCGATCGTCGAATCCTGGCCAGTCTTCGACGGGCACGGGCAGGGGAAGAAGTGCACTCGCTGACCTTCGGCCTCGTACGTCTTCACGTCCGCTGAGGTCAGAAGATCGATGGTGCCCGCGCCCTCGATCTCCTCGCGAAACCGTTTCCAAACCTCGGTTGCCGGGCCGGCGTAATGGTCGTGGTTGCCAGGCACGACGATCACGGCCACACCGCTGAAACCCTTGAGGATCCCCGCCGTCTTCCTGACGTCGCGCACCGGGACACGGATCGAGTCGAACAGGTCACCCGCGACCACGAAAAAATCGGCTTTTCGCGAGTTGGCCGTCTCGACGAGCCTCGCGAGGGCGTCGAATCGCTCCGTGACGAGCGTGTCGCGGACCTGTTCGTTGTAGTGCTTGTACGGCAGCCCGATGTGGTTGTCGGCCGTGTGCAGGATGCGGATCGGCATGAAAACGGCTCCGTAAACGAAAAGACGCACGGTGGCTCGCTCAGTCTACGGGGAAGACGGCGATGCGCTTCGCCACGCGGGCACACTGGGACCGCTTCCGCAGAGTCGCCCCCGCGGGAGACGCAGTCGGCCGGGGATCTGGAAGACGTCAGGCCCGCCGCGTGTAAGCCTCGCGGATCGCCGCGACCTGCCGCTCGGTCTCGGGGGAGGGCCGCTCGCCCTTCCGCGTTCCCGCCCGAGCCTCGCGGATCAGTTCGAGAGCCGTGACAGGATCGTGGCCCTGGTACACGTGCCAGATGCCCACCACCGTCCCGGTGCGGCCCACGCCGCCCCAGCAGTGGATGTAGACCCGGCGGCCGGCCGCCAACTCCCGCTCGATGTCGGCGATGATGCGGTCATACCGCTCGGCCGTGGTCACGTTCATGTCGCGAATCGGGTGCGACAGCCGCCGGATCGTCACCCCCCGCTCCGCCGCCACATCAGGCAGCTGATCGTGGTAGGGCGTCAGCAGCTCCGTCTCCTCCGTGAGATCGATGATCGTGTCGATCCCGGCATCGGCGAGGAGATCGAGCTTCCATCGCGTCGCCTCGGCGTCGTTCAACACGCTCGGGAACTCGCCGCCGAGAATCCGTCCCTCGGCGTCGACCCACCAGGCGTGCAGCTCGTCGTCGTGTTCCCAGCGAAGCCGCGTGCCCACCGCGGCCCGGTGCAGGGCGTCGGCGAGTGACTCGATCCGCGGCCGCATCGCCACCTTCTCGAGCCAGCCACCGGGAATCCCCGTGGCGCCCCAAGCGGCTCCGGCCAGCTGCCCTGCGATCGCCGCGGTCGTGTCAGCGTCGTCGCCGAGATTCGCGGCTCTCAGGATCGCGTCCCGGAAATCGGCCGCCCCCGCCACCGCCCAGATCGCCGCCTCGAGGGCGTCGATGCAGTAGCCCGTGCCCCGGATCGCGGGCGGCTCCTTGCCCCGCCAGCTGCCGTCCACCACCGCCTGCACGTCGGGATGCAACTCGCCGTGCTGCCAGAACTCCTGCCCAAACACCCGCTCACGCGATGCGCCCCGGATCAACGCCGCCGTCATCGCGGCGAGCACCCGGCAGGCATCCACCGGCCGCTGGGCCGCGTGCGTGGGACGGCTCGACGCCGCCGCCCGCTCGACCACCAGCTGCGGATCGTCGAACCAGCGGATCGACACCGGGGCCAGACGCATCAGCGACCCGTTGGCGGCCGCGGCCTCGTCCACCTCCGGATCGTGTGGCTCGCCCGTCCGCACGAACCGGCCGAGTTGCCGCTGCGTGGTGCCGCCGATGTCGAAGCAGACGCCCGTCGGCGAGAAATGCCCCTCCTTCCACCAGCGGACGTAGCGGCGCATCTGATCGACCGGATCATGGTCGCCACGGACGACCAGCGACTCCGCCAGGCATAGGGCCATCGAGGTGTCGTCGGTCCACTGCCCAGCGGCGAGCCGAAACGGCCCCCCGCCGACCATGTCGCTCACCGGCTCGAAGGTCCCGGGCGCACGAAACTCCAGGGTCGTGCCGACCGCGTCGCCCGTCGCCAGCCCCAGAAGCGTTCCTCTGGCACGGTCGCGTGTCAGTTCTGCATCGCACATGCGTCGTCGTGCTCCTTGTGACTCGGGATGACGGCGAGGATCTGGAAGGCCCGGACCATCGCGGGAAGGGGATCGGGATCTGCATTCCACCGGCGCGTGGATCCTGGGCGATTCTATGACCTGCGTCGCCCACAGCCGGTTCACGCCGCGGCGAGCAACGCCCTGCCAAGCAGCGTGGCCACGTGGTCCACGAGCCGCTCCGGTGGGATGTCGGTGACGGAGTGCTGGAAGTAGCGGGCCAGGCAGGCCCGCCCCGAGGTCGCGGAGGCAGCGGCGACGTGCGCCGTGGCAAGGGCTCCTGCCATGAAGGCGGAGTGCGTGTTCCGTGCATGATGCGAAGGAAAGGGGGCGCCCGGCCCGCGTCCGTTCTCCCGCGTGAGAGCCTATCTCGGGCAGGTGTAGCGACGAGTTGGTGAACCTGAGTGCGGAGGCGAGGGGTCGGCGAACGCTCGAGGAGCCTTGGGCGTATCCTCGCCAGGACGACGAGGCTTTTGCCATCCCGAGCCGGCGATCCACGTATCCCGGATGTGATCTAAACTGTTTTCCGTCTGGACTTCGTCATCGCCGTGTGACGGCGGGACATGCCGGCGCCTTTTGATCCACCGCAGCCCTCTCGATGCTCACGGCTCTTCTCCTGCTCGCGATAGTCCTCGAGGCCGACGACGGGGGCCTGCGTCCGGGGGACCATGCTCGCACGATACGCGTCGGAGACCTCGATCGCAGGTACCTCGTGCACGTTCCGCCGCAGTACGATCCCGCTGAGCCGATGCCGCTGATGCTGGCGTTCCACGGCGGCGGAGCGAACGCGGCCACCATGGCGGCCTTCAGCGGCCTCGACGAGAAGGCCGACGAGGCCGGGTTCATCGTCGTCTACCCCGAAGGCACCGGTCGGTTGCCGCGGATGCTGACCTTCAACGCCGGCAACTGCTGCGGACACGCTGCCGCGACAGACGTCGACGATGTTGCCTTCACGCGTGCCCTCCTCGATGACCTGGCGACGGTTGCGAATATCGACGAGCGCCGGGTCTACGCCACCGGGATGTCGAACGGCGCGATG
>Ga0129333_10002818_pt1 | contig 16244 bp, 18 predicted proteins | sample CPB6_08_DNA_FD_94474 | JGI IMG/M metagenome (GOLD analysis project Ga0129333, IMG submission 94474) | Freshwater to marine salinity gradient microbial communities from Chesapeake Bay, USA - CPBay_Sum_0.6_0.8_DNA | ecosystem: Environmental > Aquatic > Marine > Coastal | place: USA: Chesapeake...
AGTGATCTTGCCGACAAGGATGTCGCCGGGCTTGACCTCCGCGCCGATGCGGATCACGCCGTCGCTGCCGAGGTTTTGGAGAGCCTCTTCGCTGACATTCGGAATGTCGCGGGTGATTTCCTCGGGGCCGAGCTTGGTGTCGCGGGCGCCGATCTCGAATTCATCGATGTGGATGGAGGTGTAGATGTCCTCCTTGACCACACGCTTGGAGATAAGGATGGCGTCCTCGAAGTTGTAGCCATTCCAGGACATGAACGCGACGAGCACGTTGCGACCGAGGGCGAGTTCGCCCTTCTCGGTGTTCGGGCCGTCCGCGATGACATCGCCTTTTTTGACCGACTGGCCTTTTTTGACGATCGGCTTCTGATTGATACAGGTGCTGGCATTCGATCGCATGAACTTCCGCAGCTCGTAGACATGCACATCGTTTTCGGGATCGTGCTTGATCTTCTTTTTGCCCTCCGGGAGCGAGCCATCCTTCGTAATGATGATCTGGTTCGCTGTGACAGAGGCGACCTTGCCGGCGGTCTCGGAGCAAATAACGGCGCGGGAGTCGCGGGCCACACGGCCTTCAATGCCGGTGCCGACAAGCGGCGAGTCGGAGGTGAGGAGCGGCACGCCTTGGCGTTGCATGTTCGAACCCATGAGGGCGCGGTTGGCGTCGTCGTGCTCGAGAAACGGAATCAAGCCGGCAGCGACGGAAACAAGCTGCTTGGGCGAGACATCCATGTATTGGATTTTCTCAGGCTCGATTTCCATGAAGTCGCCACGGTAGCGCGCCGAAACCTTTTCGCCGGTGAGCTTGCCCTTGCCATCGACGGTTGAGTTCGCCTGGGCGATGTAGAAATTCTCGTCGCGGTCGCCGCTGAGGTATTCGACTTGATCGGTTACACGACCGTTCACCACCTTGCGGTAGGGAGTTTCGATGAAGCCGAAATCGTTGATCCGAGCAAAAGTGCTGAGCGAACTGATGAGACCGATGTTCGGGCCTTCAGGAGTCTCGATCGGGCAGATGCGGCCGTAGTGCGATGGATGCACATCTCGAACCTCGAAGCCAGCGCGATCGCGGCTGAGACCGCCTGGCCCGAGGGCCGAGAGGCGGCGCTTGTGGGTGAGCTCCGAGAGCGGATTCGTCTGATCCATGAACTGGCTCAGCTGCGAACGGCCAAAGAAATCACGAACGACGGCGCTGAGCGATTTCGGGTTGATGAGCTTTTGCGGAGTGATCTGGTCGGTGCCGACATCAAACAGCGTCATGCGCTCACGAACGAGGCGCTCGGTGCGGGCGAGGCCCACGCGGCACTGGTTGGCGAGAAGTTCGCCCACGGTGCGGACGCGGCGGCTGCCGAGGTGGTCGATGTCATCGGTCACACCATCGCCCGCGCGGAGACGGACGACATATTTCATCGCGGCGACGAAATCCTCCTTGGTGAGCGTGCGCTCGTCCTCGGAGACCTTGAGATCGAGTTTTTGGTTGATCTTGTGGCGCCCGACGCGGCCGAGGTCGTAGCGCTTGGCATCGAAGAACAGGCGCTTGAGCATGCTGCGCGAGTTTTGGACTGTCGGCGGATCGCCGGGGCGAAGCTTGCGGTAAATGTCCTTGAGAGCCTCGTCCTCGTCATGGGCGGGGTCTTTTTTGAGGGACTTGATAATGGTGTCGTCCTCCTTGGTGTCCACGACCTTGACGGTCTTGTGGCCGAGTCGGAGGAGTTCGCGGACAATCGCGGTGGTAAGTGGTTCGAAGGCGCGGCCCACGGTGATTTCGCCGTCGCGAATGTCGGCGATCAGAACCTTCGTGGCGATCTCCTCCTCGTCGAGTTTCTCGCTGAGTTTGAGATCCTCGGTTTTGTAGAAAAGTTTTACGATATCCTCGTCACTCGGATAGCCGAGGGTGCGGAGGAATGTGGTGGCCAAAAATTTACGGCGGCGCTTGCGGCGGTCGAGGTAAACATAGAGCAGGTCGCTGGTATCGAACTGCACTTCGATCCAGGAACCGCGGTCTGGAATGATGCGGAAGCCGTGGAGGACCTTACCGTTCGTGTGGATCGAGGTCTCAAAGCAAATGCCCGGAGACCTGTGGAGTTGGGAAACAACGACGCGCTCTGCGCCATTAATCACGAAAGTGCCCTGCGGAGTCATGAGCGGGAGTTCGCCCATGTAGACCTTTTCCTCCTTGGTGCTGCGCTCGTCTTTGTAGCGGAAAGTCACATAGAGCGGGGCGCTAAATGTCTGGCCCTCGCGCTGGGACTCGAGTGCGGACATTTTCGAGTCTCCGAGTTCATAGCTGACGAAATCGAGGGAGGATTTGTCCTCAAAACCATGGATCGGGAAAAACTCGCGGAAGACGGCCTGCAGGCCGACATTCCGGCGCTTGCTTACCGGAACATCCTTTTGAAAGAACTCGTTGTAGGAATTGACCTGGAGCTCTATGAGGTTGGGTGGCTCGATGGCCTCTTGCAATTTACCGAATTGGATGCGTTCAGACATGGTTTTGGTGCGGTAGCGCGGGTTTGGGTTGGCCGGTTCAGCCGGCCGGGTTCATCCGCCGATCAATGGAAACGAAAGATCCGGCATCGAGGAACGACCTCTTTTCGAGGTTGTTGCGATGACGGAGACTTGTTTGTTTTGTAGTGCTGGACGGCAGATGTTTGTGAGAAAAACGGATGAAGCGAGCGTGAAAAAATACAGAGATCGGCAGAGGGATCAAGGAAATTTTTCCCGATCCCCCTGCACGAAAAATCCGACTTACTTGATGTCCACCTTGGCGCCGGCGGCCTCGATCTTTTTCTTGATCTCGGCGGCTTCTTCCTTGGTGACACCTTCTTTGATGGGCTTGGGAGCCCCTTCGACGAGGGCTTTCGCCTCGGCGAGTCCGAGTCCGGCCACGGCGGCGCGAACCTCTTTAATGACGGCGATCTTGTTGCCGCCCGCATCGGTGAGGATGACATCGAACGAGGTTTTCTCCTCAGCGGCAGGAGCAGCGGCTCCGGCGGCGGGACCAGCGGCCGCAACGGCCACGGGAGCGGCGGCGCTGACGCCCCATTTTTCTTCGAGTTGTTTCACGAGGTCAGCGATTTCGAGGACAGTGAGTCCGCTGAGCTGATCGACGAGTGCTTGTGTGTCTGCCATATGGTGTGTGTGTTTTGGTGTCGTCGCCTCCCGAGGCATCGGGATGATTGAGCCGGGCAGCCGCCCGACCGACGAGGAACCGGTTTATGTTTGGTTGGTATCCGCAGGGAGGTCCGAAAACCTCCCCGCGAAAGTGTGGAATTCGGGTTAGCTGGCGGAGCCGAGGGCGTCGGCTTTGGCTTGCAGGACGCGGGCCAGGCTGGCGCCGGGCTCGTTGAGGACGCGGACGAACTGGCTGGCCGGGGTCTGGAGAAGTCCCAGGAGCTTGGCACGAAGGACATCCTTGCTCGGAAGCTCGGCGAGTTCGTTGACCTGTTTCGCATTGAGCGGCGAGTTGTCGAGCACACCGGCGCGAACGGTCGGGAGCTTGAACTCGGCGGCAAAGGATTTGATGACCTTTGCGGCGGCGCAGATGTCGCTTTCACCGGTGACCATCGCGGTCTGGCCAGCGAGGGACTCGGAGAGTTCGGGCATCTGGAGTTCCTGCGCGGCAATTCGGAGGAAGGTGTTACGCACAACGCTCATCCTGGCGCCTGCCTCGGAGAGGCGGGTACGGAGCGACTCGAAGTGGGGCACTTTCATGCCGGAGTAATCGACGATCAGGAGATAAGGCGAGGCCTGAAGCTTCTCGCGGATGTCGGAAACGATGGTTGTTTTCTCGGGTCTCATGGATGAAGTGGCTTAGTTTTTGAGGTAGGGCGCCGGATCCACAGCAAGACCGGGCGACATCGTGGCGCTGAGCGTGATCGCATCGACGAATGCGCCTTTCGCGGTGGCGGGGCGGGATTTGACAACCGCATCGATGACCGCACTTCCGTTTTCGACGAGGGCTTTCGAGTCGAACGAAAATTTGCCGACGGGAACGGCGACATTGCCATTCTTGTCGAGCTTGAACTCGACGCGACCGGCTTTGACTTCCTTCACGGCCTTGGCGGTGTCGTCGGTGACTGTTCCGGTCTTGGGATTCGGCATGAGGCCGCGCGGCCCGAGGACCTTGCCGAGTTTGCGGACCTCCGCCATGGCAGCGGGGGTGGCGACGGCGACGTCGAAGTCGGCGAATCCGGCGGTGACTTTCTTGATGAGATCCTCGAATCCGACATGCTCGGCGCCGGCCTCCTTGGCGGCTTCTGCAGCCTGGCCGCTGGCGAAAACAAGCACGCGAACGTTTTTACCACTGCCGTTGGGCAGGGGGCAGGTGCCGCGGACCATCTGGTCGCTCTGCTTGGGATCGACGCCCAACTTGAAGGAGAGGGTCACCGTCTGGTCGAACTTGACGGGCGGAAGGGTTTTCAAGGTTTCGACGGCGTCGTTGAGCGAGTATTTTTTACTCGCCTCCACTTTGGCCGCCGCTTCGCGGTAGCGTTTGCTGCGTTTTTTTTGCATGATGTTTTTGCAGTGCGAACGACCATCCGGTCTCCTGCGATTGAATTTTTCCCGGTTCGCGGGAGGGGAGAGACTAGGGGCCGATCGATCGTTGTCAAAACAATTTTCAAAAAAAAATTGACTCCCAGAATGTGACTTCTAGTGTACCCGCCCGCGCTTCACCAACCGGCGCCACCATTTTTCATGAAAGCCAAAAACATCGAAGCAGCCTCCAAGGTCGTCACCGAGCCCCAGATTTTGATCAACATGGTCTCGCGCCGCGTCCGCCAACTCAATGCCGGCAGCCGTCCGCTCATCGACGCGGAGCTCGGCGAGGGCTACGCCGACATCGCGCTGCAGGAAATCGCCCAAGGCAAGCTCGGCCTCGCGGAGAGCGAGACTCTCGCGGCTTGAGGCCTGCCACGCGGTCCCGCGCCGCTGTATGTCGTCCGAAATCACCACGAACCGGAAAGCCTTTCGGGATTACCACATCCTTGAGAAATTCGAATCCGGGGTGGAATTGAAGGGAACAGAAGTCAAGTCCCTAAGGGCCGGTCTGGTCTCCCTCCAAGGCGCTTTCGCCCGCGTTCAGAACGGCCAAATCTGGCTCCATGACTGCTCGATCCAGCCCTATGAGCGGGCCAGCCACGAGCAGCACGAGGTGAAACGCCCGCGCCGCCTGCTCCTGCACCGTGCCGAGATCGATCGACTCGCCATCGCGGTCGAGCGCGAGGGACTCACTCTCCCCGCCCTGCGGCTTTATTGGAAAAAAGGCCGCGTCAAAGCCGAGATCGGCTTGGGCAAAGGGAAGCACGCCGCCGACAAACGGCTGGATTTGAAAAAACGCGTCGAGACCCGCGAAGCCGAGCGGGCGGTCTCGGCCTTCAACAAGCGCGGCCGCTGACCCGCCGGTAGGTCGCCACGCAGCGGCCACCGACCACCTTCATCGAGGTCATGCGGTAATCGAGCGGCTTCGCCAAAAACCCCCCGGGCGATCCCGTGAGCGTCGGGGTTTTCGCGCCGCCGCGGATTTGCGGGGTAATTTCGAGCTCGATTTCGTCAATAGAATCCGACGCCTCCAAGGCCCTGAGCACTTCTCCCCCACCCTCACCGGCAATCAACTTGCCATCCACCGACATCGCGACCCGGGTCTTTTTTTTCGCGCTCATGCACCGGGGTTCCGACCCTGCTCGAGGTTTTGCTCGACGCGATGTTCGAGGTCCTCAACCACTTTTTCGATTTCGCCGAGCGGCATCGTCTGCGAGGAGCGGTAGCCGAGATAGACCGCCCCCCCAACGAGACTCCAGAAAACCTGCATCATGAAACCCGAGAGCGAAACGAGCGTGGCGATCGACTCGGGCGTGGCGTAGAGCGCTCCGAGGATTTGGATGAAGAGACCCTCGCGGAGACCGGCTCCGCCAATGCTGATCGGTAACGCCGTCACCGTCGCCACGATCGGCATCACACAATAAATCGACAGTAGATTCAGGCCGGCGGCGAAGGCTTTGGCCCCGAACCAGAATGTCGAGAACATCAGCAGGTGCGCGGGGATCGACAGGAGAAAAGCCTTTCCGACCGAGCGTCCCGCACGGGCGTATTCCACAAAAGCGCCCGCCGCTTCGACGATTTTGTCATGGGCCGGCAGCCAATGCGGGAGTTTCGAGGCGAGGTTGAATCGTCCGGTCAACCAAGCGACGACAACAAATCCGATCGATCCACCAAGAATCACCGCAACGGTGGCTACGCCGTAGCGGGTGACCTCGTGCGCCATGAGTTCCCGCCAGCGGAGTAGAATCACCGTTGCCGAAACGGCCGCCAACGCAAGAACACCGACCACCCGGTCGATGAAAACACTGAGGAGCGCTCCGGCTTTTTTATCGGGTGCCTCGCGCATGATGAGGAAGATTTTGATGATGTCGCCACCGGTGGCTCCGAGCAGGAAGAGGTTGAAAAACATTCCGACAAGGAGGATTCGCAGGCTCCGCCAATACGAAATCGCGATGCCTTGCACATCGAGGAGAATGATCCAGCGCATGGCCTGAAGGAGCAACCCGCAACCGAGTGCGAGAAGGCCGGGCAGGAGCCACCATTCGTTCGCCACTTCCAGCGCTTCGAGCATTTTTCGGTTCTGCTCGGGATGACGGAAAATCCAGAAAAGCAGGCCGACTGTAACGAGAAGTTGGATGGCTGTGAGAAGGTGTTTTTTCATGCGAAGTGTTTGCTCCAAGCCTCGGCCGCTTTCACGATGTCCGACGCCTCGGTGCGCGGGGACATCTCCAAAACCATCGCGCATTTTTTTGGCAGGAGAGGCACGAGTTCCTCGAAGCGGATCTCGCCGGTGAATGGCGGGCAGTGGTCGCGAAACGGCCAGCGGGTGTCGTGAATATGGCAGCCGAGGAGCCGGGGGGCCATGGTTTCGAGATGCTCGCTGTGGTCGATGAGGCCCAGGTTTTCCTTGATCTGGGCGTGGCCGAAGTCGTGCCAGTAGCCGGCGTTTTTCGAATCGAGGCGTTTGAGAAAATCCGGAAACTCCCGCTCGCTCGGAATGGCCTCGTAGTGCTCGCGATTCTCGATGCCGAGCTTCACTCCACGCTTTCCGGCATGCTCGGCGGCTTCGCGCAGGAGTTCGAGAACGCGGACCGTGTAGTTTTCAGCCACTTTCTCCCGGGACTGAACAGCAGCGAGCTTTTGGCGGACATATTCGCGGGAGTGGAGCTTGCCCTGCTCGACCATGCCTCGGAGTGGTTCCCCGATGTTCAGCGAGCGCATCCGGCCGGTGTGGACAACCACAAATGGCGCCTCGAGTTTTGCCGCCCAATCGATCGTCGCGATCGTGAGCTTGAGAGCACGCTCGCGGTCGGACGCGCGATCGGAGGTGAATTCGTAGCAATCCGGCGAATCGGTCTGAACCTCGACCGGCATGGGCATGAAATTATGGACGCTCGAAACCTGGAATTTTCGCTTTTCGCGGATTTGGAGGATGCCCTCGAATTGCGACGAGCGGATGCCGTGGCTGAGCTCGAGCGAGTCGAAGCCGAGTTGCAGGATTTCCTCGACCATCGAGCGGCCATCCTGGTGTCGCCAGGAATTCCAGCATGTCGACAATGAAAGTTTCACACGGCGGACATTATCAAACACCGGCCGAAGGTCACGGCTTGTGTCGTTTTTAGGAAAAGCAAAAAAGGCGCTCCGCATCGGGACTGCGGAACGCCCTTTGATGAATGAAGCGGTTTATTTTTGGCCGGCTTTGAGGCGGTATTTGCCGTCTTCCATTTTTTCGAAATGGCCGAGTTTCTTGCCCGTGCTGCTGAACCATACATAGATGTGCTGGATCGGCTTGCCGACTTTTCCTGCGATTTCCTTGGCACTGGCTCCGGCCTCGCCGGCGGCGCTCAGGAGCGAGGTGATTTGCTCTTTAAGGAATCCCTTGGGGGCACGCTTGCCCGAGGATTGGGTTTTTTTCGCTTTGGCTTTGCGGCCGCGGCGTGCTTTTTTGGCGCGGAGAACACGGATCGCTTCGCGGGTTTCTCCGGAGGCCAAAGAGGCGATTTGTTTTTCAACGGCTTCGACTTTTGCCAGAAGGGTTTCTTTTTTCTTGGTAAGAGAAAGAAGAGCCGACAAAGTTCTTGTATTGATGTCTGCAAGTTTCATAAGGCCCGCTTTAAAAACACAAAAATTTTGGGCGCACAAGATTTATTTCAACTAAATGTGCCGCTTTGAAATCCCTGCGCCGGGGGAATTCCATATTTACCATGTGATTTCCGAAGGAGACGAAAAAATCTTAAGTGACTTCGAAAAAAATCGATATGCTGAGTTTAAAAATCAAGATGCGGCGCTCATTTATCTCAAGGGGCATTGCGCGGCTCGAAATTTAGCGGCCAGTTATACTCGAAAAAATCCCTCCGAACTGGAATTCCGCACAGCGCCGGAAGGAAAGCCTTTTTTCCCATGCCTTCCGAATCTGCATTTCAACTTGAGCCACTCGGGCGATGACATATTTATCGCTTTTTCATGTGATCCAGTTGGTTTTGATATCGAGAAACGATCCAGAAAGGCGGACTTTCAGAAGCTTTCCACGAGGTATTTTCAACCCGGTGAGATCCAACTTATGAATGCTTCATCGAAGCCCGAGTCGCTGGCTTTTTTGGAGCTTTGGACCGCCAAGGAAGCGATGCTTAAACTCCTCGGAACCGGTATCGCATCGGGGTTGGACAAGAGTCTCGTTTTTAATGAAGAGGAAGGGATTTTTGCCGAAACAAAAATTCATTTCAGACGCTATTTTAGTGGGGATTTGATAGGGACTCTGGCGAGCTTTTCAAAAATTCGCCAACTCCATGAGTTTACTTATTGACCGGATTTTTTTCCGCTTCTTTTTCCGCCATACGAAGGTTTTCCCGAGCATCCGGGAGATTAGGATCAATTTCCAAGGCGCGCCGAAAACTTGCAATCGCCTCGGTTTTTTCACCAGATTGGTATAGCGTGACTCCGAGATTGCATAGGAAGACAGCGTTGTGCGGATATCGGCGAACGAGGTCCGCGTAAAGCCCGGCAGCCGCCGCAGGCTGACTATCGAGCAGGAGCGCCCGCGCAAGATTACTCTGAATGGCAACGATATCCGGAGAAAGCCGAAGCGCTTCTTGAAAATGCTGGATAGCAGTCTTGGTATCTTTCTTGGCGAGAACGGCTGATCCGAGATTGTTCTGCGTCTCGGCCAAATCAGGCCGCAACCGTGTTGCCTCACGGAAGTGATCCAGCGCGACATCGACATTTCCACGATTGAACTCTATGGATCCGATTCTGTTGTGGGCCTGCCAGCACTCCCAGTTGCGCTCCAGAGTGTAGCGCCAGAGCTTGTCCTCGTTTTCCCAAATCCCCGCGTAGCGATGGCTCCAGAAGGCCAGCACGCCTGCCAGCGCCGCTCCAACAATCCCAAAAGCCGGCCTCCATTTTTTCCCCGCCAGGTCGGACACCCGCACCACAACCCCGACGACGAGCGCCACGATTCCGATCATCGGGATATAAAGAAAGTGGTCGGCCACCCAACCTACCCGCATATACGACATCGCCACGAATCCCAGCACAGGCAGAAGCGTGATCAGGTAAAAACCGACGCCCATCAACGCATGCCGGCCCCAGGTTTTTCGCCGCATCCAAAAAACACCCAGCATCCCGGCGAGCACCGGCCAGGCGAGAAATTGGGAGAACTCGGGCGGGTTGGCGTCCCACTGCGGGTAGATCGGCAGGAGTTGCGCGGGCCAGAGGATTTTCGAAAGGTAGAAAAAGATCGCCATGCCAGCGATAGCAAACCGCGAGTCGATTCCCCCGATCGGGATCGGTTCGTTGCCAATCGCGCGGCTGTGTTGGAAATGGAGCGTCACCAAGCCGAGCAACAGCGACAAAAGAAAAAACGGCGCGGCATTCCACAGGTCGCGCCAAACGATCCGGTCACGCCGCCACCAGATATAGAGCAACATCACCACGGGGAACATCACGACCGAGCTTTTGGCTAGCATTGCGGCCAGAAAAAATCCCAGCGCCACCCAGTAAAAGAACCTCCGCCCCGTGTCCTCAAACTTCACAAAGAAGCACCCCGCCGCCAAAAAAAACGGCAAAGAAAAAGTGTTCTTCAACTCCGAAACCCACGCAACAGACTCCACACAAATCGGATGAATCGCATAAATCAACCCCGCAAACCAGGCTCCACGCAGCCCCACCATCCGCAACAAGGTCCACACAAGGCATGATCCCAGCGTGTGCAGAAGCACCGCCGCGATGTGATAGCCGGTGGAATCCATCCCGAAACATTTCCACATCAGCCAAAGCAGGCTCATCGTCAGCGGCAGGTAGTCAGCCGTCGTCGGAGCCACCCAAAAGCTCGCCACCCCGTCGGGCGACTGCACCACGGGATTCGCTGTGATCAGATAGTCGTCATCCCACAGCCAATCCCCGTCGAAAACCGGAGAGTAAATCCAGAGGCTCGCAAACAAAATCACCGCCGTCTTCACGATCGCCGATTCCCATCTTGAAAAATCATGCTCCCGTGGCGGGCGAGCGCCGGGCACGGGCAAGGTTTTGGTTTTTCCAGACATGAAAACTCGAGGAGTCGATTGCGGATTACCACCATCTCGAAAAATGCGCGAAAAAAATAATGTCCGATCCGTTGTGTTCGTATATAAGCGTCGGACCTTTTTCCAACCAACCACTCAACAATGAGCGCCATAACCGCCGAAGCACCCGCCGACACAAGCCACCAGCACCACGACCATCACGAGGTCGGGTTCGTCCAAAAATACCTCTGGACCTACGATCACAAGATGATCGCCCTCCAATATCTTTGGACTGCACTTGCGTTTCTCTTCATCGGTGGCGCCCTCGCCCTCGGCGTTCGCTGGCAACTCGGCTTCCCGGGCGCGCAGGTTCCGTTCATCGGCAACCTCCTTCCCGCCACGGTTGCGGTGGACGGATCGATCATCCCTGGCGGCTACAACATGCTCGTGACGATGCACGCCACGGTCATGGTGTTCTTCGTCGTCATGCCCCTCCTCATCGGCACATTTGGAAACTACCTCATCCCGCTCCAAATCGGCGCCGGCGACATGGCGTTCCCGCTCTTGAATGAAGTCAGCTACTGGCTCTACGCCGCCTCTGGTGTGATCCTCATCGCCGCGTTCATGGTCCCCGGCGGTGCTCCCGGCACCGGATGGACGGCTTACGCTCCGCTCAGCTCCGTGGCGGCCTACAACGGCACCCAGCTCGGACAGAGCCTTTGGGGTCTTGCGATTTTCGTGAACGGACTCTCCTCGATCGCCGGCGCGACAAACTACATCACGACTGTCGTGAACATGCGCGCGCCGGGCATGACGATGTTCCGCATGCCGCTTCCGGTCTGGTCGCTGTTCATCACCGCGATCCTGCTCGTTCTCGCCGTGCCGGTTCTCTCGGCCGCCGCTGCGATGCTTTTCACCGACCTCAACTACGGCACGAGCTTCTTCTCACCCGCCGGCGGTGGACAACCCCTCCTCTGGCAGCACCTCTTCTGGTTCTTTGGGCACCCTGAAGTTTACATCATGATTCTTCCGGCGATGGGGCTGACTTCGGAAATCCTCGCCACCTTCTCGCGCAAGCCGATCTTCGGCTACAAGGCGATGGTCTACGCTATGATTGCGATCGGATTCCTAGGCTTCATCGTCTGGGGCCACCACATGTTCGTCAGCGGCATGAACCTCACGCTGAGCGCGGCCTTCTCGGTTTCGACCATGATTATCGCCGTTCCCTCGGCCATCAAAACCTTCAACTGGATGGGCACCGTCTGGCGCGGTTCGATCGAGTTCACGACCGCCATGTGCTTCGCCCTCGCCTTCGTCTCGATGTTCGTCATCGGCGGACTCAGCGGTATTTTCATGGCCTCCACGCCAGTCGATCTCTTTGTCCACCACACCTACTTCATCGTCGCCCACTTCCACTATGTGCTCTTCGGCGGAAGTATCTTATCGATCTACGGAGCCCTCTATTTCTGGTTCCCGAAAATGTTTGGCAAAATGCTGAACGAAACCCTCGGCAAATGGCATTTCTTCGCCACGCTGATTTTCTTCAACCTGACCTTCTTCCCGATGCACAACCTCGGTCTCGGCGGAATGATGCGCCGCATCGCCGACCCGACCGTCTACGACCACCTCCGCCAACTCCAGCCCCTCAATGTGCTCTGCACCATCGGCGCGATCGGCCTTGGCTTCTCGACGTTCCTCTTTCTCTGGAATGTCGTCATCAGCCTCCGCAACGGCAAAAAAGCTCCCGAAAATCCCTGGCACTCGAATACCCTCGAGTGGACGATCCCCTCGCCTCCAGGGCACGGCAACTTCGCCAAGACCCCGACCGTCTACCACGGTCCCTACGAATACAGCGTTCCCGGCATCGAAAAGGACTACCTCCCGCAAAACGAGCCGGCGCCCGCCAGCGCGCGCTTGGAATCGCACTGATCGCGTCCGCGAATGGACGCCGCCGGCACGACCATCACTCCTCGCCGAGTCGCCTTGCACCTGTGGTGTCTGGCGACCTTGGCTTCGACGTTTGTGCTCCTCTGCAGCGGCGGAATCGTAACCTCGAAAGGCGTCGGGATGTCCGTCCCCGACTGGCCGACCACCTACGGCTACAACATGTTTTTCTTCCCGATCTCGAGTTGGGTGGGCGGGATTTTTCACGAACATCTCCACCGCCTCATTGCTTCGGGCATCGGCCTGATGACAATGATCCTGACGGTTTCGACCCTCGCGGTGGAACCCCGCCGCTGGGTGAGAAACCTAGCCGTCATTGCTTTTGTCGCGGTCTGCATCCAAGGCCTCCTTGGCGGCCTCCGGGTTTCGCTCTACAAAAACGAAATCGGCATCTTCCACGGCATGCTCGCCCAGTCGTTTTTCTGCCTGCTTGGCATCCTGACCATCAGCACCAGCCCGAGCTTCCTGCGCGGGAAATGGGATATCTTCGTCCCCCACCCCTTCCTCAAAAAAATCATCCTCCTCGCGACAGCACTGATCTTTGTGCAGCTCGGCCTCGGAGCCTCGATGCGCCATGCGCACCTCGGCCTCTCGATCCCCGACTTCCCCTTGGCCTACGGAAAAATCCTGCCCGACACCTCCGCTCCCACGATTGAGAAAATCAACGAAGCCCGCATCGCCGACCACCAAATGCCGACCACTCGCGCCCAGATTTGGCTTCAAATGGCCCACCGCACGATGGCCTTCGTCATTCTAGGTGTCGTGGCCGCCGTTGCCGCTGTCGCGTTTTCCAACCCCATTGCCCGCTCCGCCGCACCCTGGGCCGCCCTTTGGCTCGGGATGATTCTTTGTCAGGTCGGCCTCGGCGCCTGGACTGTTTGGTCGAACAAGGCGGCTGACATCGCCACGAGCCACATGGCCCTTGGCGCCCTTTCCATGCTGGTCGGCGTCGTCTTCACCTTCCGCTTGTTCCGCGCCTCGGAAAGCGGACGCTTCACCGTGCCGGACGCTCCGCGCACCACCGAACTCACCCGCATCGCATGAAGCCGGCCGCCGCTGCCACAGAGTTGCAAAAAACCGCTCTCCTCGACGATGTCATGGAACTCGTCAAGGCACGCCTCTCGCTGCTCGTCCTCCTGACAACCCTCGTCGGCTTCCTGATCGCCTGGCGCGGCCCGATTCCCTGGGTGCTCCTCACCGCCACCCTGCTCGGCACCGCCCTCTGCGCCGGAGGCGCCGCCGCCTTGAATCAATGGATGGAGCGCGACATCGACGCACGCATGAAGCGCACACGCGAACGCCCGCTCCCCGCCGGCCGCATGTCGCCCCGCGACGCCCTGCTTTTCGGCCTGCTTTTTTCCCTCGCCGGAATCGCGATCCTCGGCCTCTTCACCAATCTCCGAGCCGCCTTCCTCGCCTTCGCAACCATCGCGATCTACATCATCGTTTACACCCCGATGAAGCGCATGAGTTCGCTGAACACACTCGTGGGAGCTGTTCCCGGCGCGCTGCCGCCGCTCATCGGCTGGGTCGCCGCGCGCGGCAGCTACGGCCTCGAAGGCGGGCTTCTTTTCGCCACCCTCTTCTTCTGGCAAATGCCCCACTTCCTTGCCATCGCGTGGATGTTTCGCGACGACTACAAAGCCGGCGGCTGCGTGATGCTCACCGATGGGGACGCCGATGGATCGATGACCGGCCGACAAGCCCTGCTCTACTCGATCTGCCTTCTCGTCATTTCGCTCCTCCCCGGCTTCCTCGGCTTCAACTCCCCCCTCTATTTCTACGGCGCACTTCTGCTCGGCCTCGCCTTTGCCGCCTTCGCCGCGATCTTTCTCAAGCGCCGTGACCGCAATTCGGCCCGCAACCTCTTTTTCGCCTCGATCCTCTACCTCCCGCTTTTGCTCGGTCTTCTGGTCCTTACGCTGAGATGAGCAACAAACCCCGCCGTGCCAATCTCCGCCTCATGATGATCCTCTGGATCTTCGCCATGGGATTGACCGCGCTCGTTTTAATCCTTATGAACCTACGAGGTCCCATGACCTCACCCTGATTTTCTTAAAAAACAACCACTCACACCATGTCCAGCGCCGCCCTGACCCACGATCCTCACGCCCATCCCAGCGCCCCTCCCGCAGTCGCCAAATTCGGCATGATCATGTTCCTTCTCTCCGAGGGCATGCTGTTCGCCGGACTCCTCGGTGGCTACTTTGTCCTCCGTTGGTCGGAAGTCGGCTTCCCTTGGCAGACCGGCCACGCCTGGCCCCGCGGCGAAGGCATCCCTCACCTGCCCGTCTTCCTCACCTCGATCAACACGGTTTTCCTCGTCGCGAGCAGCTTCACCTTCCACTTCGCCGAAGCCGCCGTCGCCAAGCGCAAATCCGGCCTCGGATGGCTTGCCGTCACTATCTTCCTCGGCTCCCTCTTCGTTGGCATCCAATGCTACGAATGGTGGCATCTCCACCACGAAGGCCTCTGGTTCAACACAGGCGGCGTCTACGGCTCGAGCTTCTTTTTGATCACCGGCTTCCACGGCATGCACGTGGCCATCGGCGTCCTGCTCATCCTCTGGTGCTTCCTGCGCCAGCTTTTCACGAAGTGCTTCACGCCCGAATACCACCCCGCCCTCGCGAATGTCGCCCTCTACTGGCACTTCGTCGATGTCGTGTGGCTCTTCGTTCTCACACTTCTCTACTATGTCTGACCTCCCGGCTCGCACCGGGATCAAACCAACCACTTGGATCATCGCCTTCGCTGCGATGGCCACCCTTATCGGGCTTGCCTATCTGAGCCTGAAAAACACCCGTCCTGCGACGCCCTCCGCACCACTGGAAAAACTCGCGCGGGTTCCGGATTTCACTCTCACCGATCAATCCGGCACCGCCTTCGGCTCCGCAGACCTCCAAGGCAAAATCTGGGTCGCCAATTTCATCTTCACCCGCTGCAAAGGCCCCTGCCCGCTCATCACCACCCGCATGGCCGAACTCAACGGCAAGCTGAAAAAAATTCACGACGGCGTGAAGCTCGCCAGCTTCACCGTCGATCCCGAACACGACACCCCCGATGTCCTCTCCAAATACGGCGCCAACCTCGCCGCCAACCCGGCGGACTGGAAATTCCTCACCGGCACACCCGAGGCTACCAACGAAATCATCGTCAAGGGCCTCCTCCAACCCCTCGCCAAGGAACCTGACGGCACCCCGGCGCACTCCCAGCGCTTTGTCGTCGTGGATCGCGAAGGCTGGATTCGCTCGTTTCAGGAGGGCGAGGACCCCGAGATTGTCCAGAAGCTCATGGTGGACATCGGCGAGCTTTTGCGGGAAAGTCCCTCCACGCAAAAATGAAAACCGCCACGGCACTTCTCGCTTTCTTTTTCCTCGCGCGCCTGCCCGAAGCCATTGCTTGCGTCGGTTGCCGCGCTCCGGGCACCTCCGGCCCTGACGAACCCCAAACCATCACCGCCGGCATCGCCCTCTCGTGGGGAGTCATCGGAATGCTCGGCGTCGTGTTTCTCATGATATCCGGCCTCGTCTACTACATCGTGGACACCTGCCGGAAATTGGACCGCCAAAATTCGCCGCAATGAGCGTCTCCGATCTGCCGGCCCTCAACGCCGGGCTCAACAGCATCGCTACGATCCTTCTTCTTGCCGGCTTCGTTTGCATTAAATCCGAACGCAAAATCGCCCACCGCTTCTGCATGCTCGGGGCGTTTTTCGTCTCCTGCGTTTTCCTCGCAACCTATCTGCTCCACAAATATCTCGTC
>Ga0129333_10002819_pt1 | contig 16242 bp, 14 predicted proteins | sample CPB6_08_DNA_FD_94474 | JGI IMG/M metagenome (GOLD analysis project Ga0129333, IMG submission 94474) | Freshwater to marine salinity gradient microbial communities from Chesapeake Bay, USA - CPBay_Sum_0.6_0.8_DNA | ecosystem: Environmental > Aquatic > Marine > Coastal | place: USA: Chesapeake...
GGCCATCGCCGAGATGGGCTTCGACGTCGTCTATGTGCCCCCGATCCACCCGGTCGGCGTCACCCACCGCAAGGGGCCCAACAACACCCTGACCCCCGGGCCGGACGACCCGGGCACCCCCTGGGCCGTCGGGTCCAGCGCCGGGGGCCACGACGCCATCCATCCGGACCTCGGCACCCTCGCGGACTTCACGGACTTCGTCGCGCGGGCCAACGAGCTCGGGCTCGAGATCGCGCTCGACCTCGCCCTGCAGGCCTCCCCCGACCATCCGTGGGTCACCGAGCATCCCGAGTGGTTCACCACGCGCGCGGACGGCACGATCGCGTTCGCGGAGAACCCGCCCAAGAAGTACCAGGACATCTACCCCCTGAACTTCGACAACGATCCCGAGGGCCTGTACGCGGAGGTCGAGCGGATCGTGCGCCTGTGGATGGGTCACGGGATCCGGATCTTCCGCGTCGACAACCCCCACACCAAGCCCCTGTGGGTGTGGGACCGCCTGCTCTCCAGCATCTTCGCGACCGATCCCGACGTGCTGTTCCTCGCCGAGGCCTTCACGCGGCCGCCGATGATGCGCGCACTGGCGCAGGTCGGCTTCCAGCAGAGCTACACATACTTCACCTGGCGCAACAGCGCCACGGAGATCCGCGACTACGCGCTCGAGCTCGCAGGGCCGTCGGCGAGCTACATGCGGCCGAACCTCTTTGCCAACACCCCGGACATCCTCTCCGAGTACCTGCAGCACTCCGGGCCGGCCGGCTTCGCCATTCGCGCGACGCTCGCGGCGACGCTGTCCCCCACCTACGGCATCTACAGCGGATTCGAGCTGTATGAGCACGTGGCCGTGCGCCCGGGCAGCGAGGAGTATCTCGACTCCGAGAAGTACCAGTACCGACCTCGCGACTGGGAGGCCGCTCGCGTGCAGGGTCGCACGCTCGCTCCCTACCTGACCGAGCTCAACGCGTGGCGCCGCGCGCATCCGGCGCTGCAGGACCTGCGATCCCTGCGCTTCCACCACAGCGACAACCCCAGCGTGCTCGCCTACTCAAAGCAGGACGGCGACGACATCGTGCTGGTGATCTGCACGACCGACCCGGGGCGCGAGCAGGAGACCACCGTGCACTGGGACATGGCGGCCCTCGGACTCGCGCACGATGCGCGCTTCGTCGCCCACGACCTGGTGAGCGGCTCCGCCTGGACCTGGGGGGCGAGCACCTACGTGCGCCTCACCCCGTGGGAGCAGGTCGCGCACATCGTCCACATGAGCTCGATCTGACCTGCGGAGGATCCGTCATGATCGCGCCCATTCCGGTATCCGTGCTCGACCTGGACCGCATCGTGGACGGCTGGCACCACGACCCGCACTCGATCCTCGGGCCGCACGCCGGAACCGACTCCATCACGATTCGCGTCCTGCGTCCGGGGGCCGGTTCCGTGACCGTGGTCACCTCCGACGCGCGGATCCCGCTGGTCCACGAGCACCGCGGCATCTGGGTCGCCGCCGTCCCCGGGACCACGACCCCCGACTACTCCATCGATGCCGAGTACGGAGGGCAGGTCATCCCCGGCGACGACCCCTACCGGTTCCTCCCCACACTGGGAGAGGTCGACCTCCACCTGATCGGCGAGGGACGCCATGAGCAGCTGTGGGACGTCCTCGGCTCGCACGTGCGGACCTACGACACGTCACGCGGGCCGGTCACCGGCGTGTCCTTCGCCGTCTGGGCACCGAATGCCCAGGGGGTGCGCGTCGTCGGCGACTTCAACTACTGGGACGGGACCGCCCATCCGATGCGCTCGCTCGGCGCGAGCGGGATCTGGGAGCTGTTCATCCCGTGGCTCGGCGATGGCACGGTCTACAAGTTCTCCGTCCTGGGCCGGGACGGCCGCTGGCGCGACAAGGCCGACCCGGCCGCCTACGCCACCGAGCACCCGCCGGCCACGGGCTCGGTCGTGTTCACGTCCAAGCACGAGTGGGCCGACAGCGCCTGGCTGGAGCGACGCGCGTCGACCCCGCAGCACGCCCGGCCGATGTCCGTCTACGAGGTCCACCTCGGCTCGTGGCGCCTGGGACTGGACTACCGCCGACTGGCGACCGAGCTGACCGAGTACGTCACGCGGACCGGGTTCACGCACGTGGAGTTCCTGCCGGTCGCCGAGCATCCCTACGGGCCCTCCTGGGGCTACCAGGTGACGTCCTACTTCGCGCCGACCTCGCGCTTCGGCTCACCGGACGACCTGCGGTACCTGATCGACACCCTCCATCAGGCGGGGATCGGGGTCCTCGTCGACTGGGTGCCCGCGCACTTCCCCAAGGACGAGTGGGCGCTCGCCCGATTCGACGGCACCGCGCTGTACGAGCACGCCGATCCCCGGCGCGGTGAGCACCCGGACTGGGGCACCTACGTCTTCGACTTCGGCCGCACCGAGGTGCGCAACTTCCTCGTCTCGAACGCGCTCTACTGGCTCGAGCAGTTCCACGTCGACGGGCTCCGCGTGGACGCGGTTGCGTCGATGCTCTACCTGGACTACTCGCGCAAGGACGGTGAGTGGTACCCCAATGAGCACGGTGGTCGCGAGAACCTCGACGCCGTCGCTTTCCTGCAGGAGCTCAACGCCACGGTCTACAAGCGGGTCCCCGGCGTCACGATGATCGCCGAGGAGTCGACCGCGTGGCCGGGCGTGACCAAGCCGACCTACATGGGCGGCCTCGGCTTCGGCTTCAAGTGGAACATGGGCTGGATGCACGACTCACTCGAGTACATCGCGCACGAGCCCATCCATCGCCAGTACCACCACGACGAGATGACGTTCTCGATGGTCTACGCCTACAGCGAGCACTTCATCCTGCCGATCTCCCACGACGAGGTCGTGCACGGCAAGGGCTCGCTGGTGCAGCGCATGCCGGGTGACCGCTGGCAGGAGCTCGCGAACCTCCGCGCCTACCTCGGGTTCATGTGGGGCCATCCGGGCAAGAAGCTGCTGTTCATGGGCTCGGAGTTCGCGCAGTCGCAGGAATGGTCAAGCGAGCGCGGCCTGGACTGGTGGCTGCTGCAGTTCCCCGAGCACGCCGGGGTGCTGCAGGTCGTCACCGACCTCAACGCGCTGTACGCGGCGACCCCGGCACTGTGGCAGCGCGATGACGATCCAGGCGGCTTCGAGTGGATCGACGCCAACGACGCGCAGGCCAACACCTTCGCGTGGATCAGGTGGGATGCCGACAGCGGATGCATGGCCGTGACATCGAACCTCTCCCCCGTCCCGCGCGAGGGCCATCGCATCGGACTCCCGTTCGCCGGACGATGGACCGAGGTCCTCAACACCGATGCGGCCGACTACGGAGGCTCGGGCATGGGCAACCTCGGCAGCATCACCGCCGAGGAGATCCCCTGGCATGGGCGGCCCGCCTCGGCCGAGATCGTCCTGCCGCCGCTGTCGACGACGTTCCTGCGGTTCGACGGCTGACCCGCGCGCGGTCAGAACAGGGCGCTGGCCAGCGACGTGCGGGCCTTCGGCACCGCTGGGTCGTCACCGGCGATCAGGAAGTACTCGAGCACCCGGGCGCGTGCCGCATCGCGGTCGTCGCCGGAGGCCTCGCGCACCGCGGCGATCCCGAGGTCGAACGCGCGCGGCCAGTCCCCGGCCAGCGCAGCGAGGTCGGCCTGCACGAGCAGCGGGTCATCGGCCTGCGGCTGGACCCCGTCGGTGCGCGCGTAGAGCTCGACGAGCGCACGGCCTGCCAGGGCATCCGGGTCGGCCGGGTCCGAGGCGAGCAGGGTGTCGTAGGCCGCACGCGCGGCGCTCCAGTCCCCGGACTCAATGGCGGCGAAGGCCGCCTCGAAGCGCGGATCGACGGCCGGCTCCGCCGGCTCCTCCGCGGGCTCGCCCTCGTTCGGCGCGATCGAGCCGGACAGGCCCTGCTCCTGCGCCACCCGGAGCAGCTCGTCGAGGATCTGTCGGATCTGCGCTTCGGGGTACGCCCCCTGGAAGAGCGGGATGGGCTGGCCCTTGATGACGGCGAACACCGAGGGGATCGACTGCACCTGGAAGGCCGCGGCGATCTGCTGCTCGGCGTCGACATCGACCTTGGCGAGCACCCAGCGCCCACCGCCCTCAGCAGCCAGCCGCTCGAGGATCGGGGACAGCTGCTTGCACGGGCCGCACCACGTGGCCCAGAGGTCGAGGACGACCGGCACGGTCATCGACTGCTGGATGACTGCCGCCTCGAAGGTGTCGACCGTCACGTCGATCACCACGCCGGGCGGAGCGGAGGCCAGCGCGGCCGCCGCCTTCTGCTGGCTGCTCTTCTGCGCGGCCAGCGCGCCGAGGTCGACGGCGCCGCGGGCATTGAAGGTCGAGGCCATGACCCCATTCTGGCGCACCCGGCGATCGAGGACGCGCGGGCGGGTCCACCGGATCCTCGGCCCGTCGCACACCACAATGGGCCCATGCATGTCTCCGCGAAGGCCGACTACGGGATGCGCGCCCTCCTCGTGCTGACCGCGAGCCACCGGGAGGATCCGGCCCGCCTGGTCAAGGGCGAGGCGATCTCCGGTGCGCAGGCCATCCCCATCAAGTTCCTCGAGGGCATCCTCCGGCAGCTCCGCCAGGCGGGCATCGTCGCGAGCCAGCGCGGAGCCGAGGGGGGCTACCGCCTCGATCGCGACCCTCGCGACGTCTCCATCGCCGACGTCGTGCGCGCCCTCGACGGCCCGCTCGCCGACGTGCACGGCCAGCGACCCGAGGACCTCGACTACTCGGGGGACTCCGAGCACCTGCGGGAGGTGTGGGTCGCCGTCCGCGGCGCCATGCGCCACGTGCTCGAGCGGATCAGCCTCGCCGACGTCTCCGGCGGCACCTTCCCGGAGGAGGTGTCGGCGCTGCTGGCCGAGCCGGGGGCATGGCAGCGACGCTGACCCAAGGAGATGGCAGCGACGCTGACCCAAGGAGACGCCGTCAGAGGCCGTCGATGAACTCCGCGGCAGCCGCGTGCGGCTCGAGCTCCCCCGCGGCGACCCTCACGGCGGCCTCGTCGAGGCGCCGACCGTGGTCGCCGCGCTCCATGCGCTGACGCAGGGCGGCGAGCGCCAGCGCCTCGATCTCGTTGCGGGCCCGGAGCACCCGGCGCTCGGTGCCGGCCCCTGATGTCGCCAGCCAGGCACCGTGCGCGTCCACAGCCGCCAGAAGCTCCGCCATGCCCTCGCCCGTGGCCGCGACCGTCCGCACGACGGGCGGCTCCCACGCCCCGTCCTCGCGTGAACCGAGCGCGATCATGCCCCGCAGGTCCCGGACGGTCGCGTCGGCCCCGTCGCGGTCGGCCTTGTTGACGACGAGGATGTCGCCCACCTCGAGGATGCCCGCCTTGGCCGCCTGGATGCTGTCCCCGAGCCCGGGCGCCAGCAGGACCAGCGTGGTGTCCGACGACGCCGCGACCTCGACCTCCGACTGGCCCACGCCCACCGTCTCGAGCAGGACGGTGTCGAAGCCCGCGGCCGCGAGGACGCGCACGACGGCCGGGGTCGTCGCGGCCAGGCCGCCCAGGTGCCCTCGCGACGCCATGGAGCGGATGAAGACACCGTCATCGGTGGCGTGCTGACCCATCCGGATACGGTCGCCCAGCAGCGCGCCGCCCGAGAACGGCGAGGACGGGTCGACGGCGAGCACAGCCACCCGCTCCCCGCGGGCACGCAGGGCGGCGATGAGGGCGGCCGTCGTGGTCGACTTGCCGACACCCGGTGGCCCGGTGAGGCCGATGACCCGAGGTCCCGGAGCCGGCTGGCCAAGAGTGGCGAGGATCGCGGGGACCTGCGGGCTGCCGTCCTCGATCAGCGAGATCAGACGGGCGAGGTCACGCACCCGTCCGGCGCGCACACCCTCGATGAGGCCGTCGACCCGGCCCTCGGCGGCGGACGTCACGCCCGGGTCCGCACTGTGACAAGTGCCACCCGGATTCGCATGGCGCCCCCTCCCACGACGTCAGACGCGGTGACACCATAGCCCCATGGACTCCCTCCTCACCCGGATCGACCACGTCGGCATCGCGGTCGCCGACCTCGACCTCGCGATCGACTTCTACGAGCGCACCTTCGGGCTGGCCATGGTGCACGAGGAGGTCAACGAGGAGCAGGGCGTGCGCGAGGCCATGATGGCCGTCGGCGACTCCGGGTCGTGCATCCAGCTGCTTGCGCCCCTGTCGCCGGAGTCCACGATCGCGAAGTTCCTCGACCGCTCCGGGCCCGGGATCCAGCAGGTCGCCTACGCGGTCGATGACGTCGAGGCCGCGGCCGCCGTGCTGCGCGAGCGCGGTGTGCGCGTTCTGTACGAGCACGCAAGACGCGGCACCGCCGGCTCGCTCGTCAACTTCTGCCACCCCAAGGACTGCGGTGGCGTGCTCGTCGAGCTCGTGCAGGCGTCGATGGAGGAGGACCACTGATGGAGCGCATCCGCGAGGCGATCATGCAGGGAGCGGAGCCGGAGGCCTACGCGAGCCTGCCCATCCCCGAGCACTACCGGGCGGTCACGGTCCACAAGGACGAGCAGGAGATGTTCGCGGGACTGCCCATGGCCGAGAAGGACCCGCGCCGCTCGCTACACCTCGATGACGTGCCCACCCCGGAGCTGGCACCGGGCGAGGCCCTCATCGCCGTGATGGCGTCGAGCATCAACTACAACACCGTGTGGACGAGCATCTTCGAGCCGGTCTCGACCTTCGGCTTTCTGGAGCGCTACGGGCGCACGCATGCCGATGCCAAGAGGCACGACCTGCCGTACCACGTGATCGGGTCGGATGCCGCGGGCGTGGTGCTGCGCGTCGGTGCCGGCGTCAACGCCTGGAAGCCGGGCGATCGCGTGGTCGCGCACTGCCTGTCCGTGGAGCTGGAGTCCCCGATGGGCCACAACGACACGATGATGGATCCCGAGCAGCGCATCTGGGGGTTCGAGACCAACTTCGGCGGCCTGGCCGAACTCGCCGTCGTGAAGTCGAACCAGCTGCTCCCGATGCCTGCCCACCTGACGTGGGAGGAGGCTGCCTCTCCCGGGCTGGTCAACTCCACGGCATATCGGCAGCTGGTCTCGCGCAACGGCGCCGGCATGAAGCAGGGCGACGTCGTGCTGATCTGGGGCGCGTCGGGCGGCCTCGGCTCGTACGCGACGCAGTACGCCGTCAATGGCGGCGCGGTTCCCGTCTGCGTGGTCTCCTCCCCCGAGAAGGCCGACCTCGCCCGGGCGATGGGCGCGGAACTGGTGATCGACCGGAGTGCGGAGGGCTACCGGTTCTGGAAGGACGAGCACACCCAGGACCCCAAGGAGTGGCAGCGGTTCGGCCGTCGGATCCGCGAGCTCACCGGTGGAGACGACGTCGACATCGTCTTCGAGCATCCCGGCCGCGAGACCTTCGGCGCCAGCGTCTACGTCACACGCAAGGGCGGCACCATCGTCACCTGCGCCTCGACCTCCGGCTTCATGCACGAGTACGACAACCGGTACCTGTGGATGAACCTCAAGCGGATCATCGGCAGTCACTTCGCCAACTACCGCGAGGCCTACGAGGCCAATCGCCTGATCGCCAAGGGCATGATCCACCCCACGCTGTCCAAGGCCTTCCCGCTCGAGGAGGCCGGCCAGGCGACCTACGAGGTCCACAAGAACGCCCACCAGGGCAAGGTCGGAGTCCTCGCGCTCGCGCCCGAACCGGGGCTCGGTGTCGTCGACCCGGTCATGCGCGAGCGCTTCGCGAGCCAGATCAACCGCTTCCGCGACAGCTGATTCGCCACCACGGGAGCACCGACCCCGGCGCATAGCATGGGCCTGTGCCCACGAGCCAGCCCGTCACCGGCGGGGCTGTCCCGTGGGCGCTCGATCGCGGTCGCGCACGCGGCGAGATGGGCTACCTGCCCGGCCTCGACGGCATCCGGGCGTTGGCTGTCATCGGAGTGCTGCTGTACCACGCGGAGCTGACCTGGCTGACCGGCGGATTCCTGGGCGTCGACGTCTTCTTCGTGCTCAGCGGGTTCCTGATCACGTCGCTCCTCCTGGAGGAGTACGACCGATCCGGTCGTATCGCGTTCGGCCGCTTCTACCTCGGGCGCGCCCGACGGCTGCTCCCCGCACTGGTGCTCATGCTCGTGGTCGTCGCCGCCGTGGTGGCCCTGTTCTACCGCGATGCGGCAGCTGCTCTGCGCGCCGACATCGTCGCGTCGCTGCTCTACGTCAACAACTGGTGGTACATCCTCAACGACGCGTCGTACTTCGAGTTCATCGGCCGACCGCCGCTGCTCAAGCACCTGTGGTCCCTTGCCGTGGAGGAGCAGTTCTATCTGATCTGGCCCCTGCTGGCCTACCTGGCCGTGCGACGTGCCGGACGTCGCGGAGTGCTCGCGCTCGCCGTCGTCCTCGCGCTCGCCTCCACCGCGTGGATGACCTACCTGTCGGTGGACAACGGCTACCCGGAGTACGCCGACCCCAGCCGCGCCTACTTCGGCGCCGACGCCCACGCGATGGGCCTGCTCGTGGGTGCAGCACTCGCCACCTTCTGGCGACCGGGCCGTCTGTCGGCCCATGTGCCCACACCGGCACGCATCCTCATCACCGGCACGGGCATCGCCGCCCTCGCAGGCGTCATCGCCTTCTTCGTCCTCGTCGGGGAGTTCACCCCCTGGCTCTACCAGCGGGGCGGGTTCCTCATCCTCGCCCTGATCGTGGCAGTGCTCATCGCCATGGCGACGCATCCGGCGGCGCCGCTGGGCCGGTGGATGGGGACCCAGCCCTGGCGCTACCTGGGCCAGCGCTCCTACGGGCTGTACCTGTGGCACTGGCCGATCTTCATGCTGACGCGGCCGACGCTCGACATCCCGCTCGACGGCCTGCCCCTGCTCGCCCTGCGCCTCGGCCTCACCGTGGGCGTGGCCGAGCTGAGCTACCGGTTCATCGAGCTGCCGATCCGCCGCGGCGCCATCGATCGCTGGGTCCGCGCATGGCGCACCTCGACCGGCGAGGTGCGCCGACGTCTGTCCCGTCAGGGTGCGGCCGTCCTCGCGGTAGCCGTGGCCGTCATCGTGATGCTCACGGTGTCCTTGGCCTCGGCCCCGGCACCGAGTGCGCAGGAGGGGCTGCCGGCCGACGTCGCCGAAGCGATCGGCGTGGCCGACGGCGGCCCCACCGAGGTCTCCCTCGACGATCCGGTCGCGCCCACGGCGTCTGCTGGCCCGTCTGCGAGCCCGTCCACCGCACCTGCCACAGAGGCGCAGGACCCCCGGGTCAACGACAACGGCCGCGTCAGCGCCATCGGGGACTCGGTCATGCTCGGGGCCCGGGAGACGCTGAAGGAGGTCATCCCGGGCACCCGGGTCGACGCCGCCGTGTCACGCTTCCCGGGGGCCTTCGTCGGCAGACTCAAGCGCTACGTCAAGCAGGACAAGCTCGCTCCCACCGTCGTCCTTCACGCCGGGACCAACGGCGTGATGCCGGAGGCGATGCTCCGCGAGATCCTCGACATCGTCGCGGATGTCCCCCGCGTCGTGGTGCTCACCACGAACATGCCGCGCTCGTGGCGGGCGCCCAACAACAAGGTGATCAGGTCGGTGGTCCCGGACTACCCGAATGCCGTTCTCGTGGACTGGTACGACGTCTCGAAGGACCGGCCGGAGTTTTTCACGTCGGACGGCATCCATCTGACGCCCAAGGGAGCCCGCGCCTACGCGACGCAGATCAAGAAGGCGGTGGACGCACCACTGAAGCCCGACCCCAGGCCCACGGCCTCGCCCTAGCGGGGCCCGACCACGAAGTCGACCAGCGCCGTCGAGACCGTCTCCGGGCACTCGACGTTGGCCAGGTGTCCTGCGGTCGGCACGCGCGTCACCATGGCACCAGGCAGTGACTCGAGCATCAGCTCCTGCTCACTCCAGGGGCTCAGCGCATCCTCCTCGCCCCAGATGATCGCCGCGGGGCCGGTGAACGCGGCCAGGAGGGCGCGCGAGTCGGGCCGCCGCGCCATCGCCCGCTGGTACCAGGCAAGGGTCGTCGGATCGGCCTCGACGAGCCAGCCGCGCACCTGCTCGACAACGTCGGGTCGCTCGGCGAAGGTGGTCGCCCCCAGCAAGCCGGGAAGCACCGCCTGCTCAAGCACCCGACCGGCGTCGTTCGGCGCCTGCTCGACCAGCTCGGCAATCCGCAGGCGGTTCTCGCGCGCCTGGTCAGCGTCGGCGGTCGCCTTGGTGTCGCAGAGCACCAGCGAGCCCACCACCTCGGGGTGCCGGCGCAGCAGGGCCATCGCGACGTAGCCGCCGAGCGAGACCCCTGCCACCGTCCACGGGCCGTCCGCGGCGCGGCTCAGCGTGTCGACGACATGGTCGGCGACCGCGTCGAGGCTGGGCCGGCCCTCCGGCAGCGACGAGCCGACGAACCCAGGCAGGTCCGGTGCTGCGACGGTCAGTCCGCGGGCCAGAAGTGCCTCGCGCTGGGGCGCCCACATGCGCGCGTCGCAGGGGAATGCATGCAGCAGCGCGATCTGGTGGCTTGGCCTCCTTCGTTCTGGCGCGCTCATCGTCCGCCCCGCGGGGCACGCCGGTCGCGGGCGCTCCAGCACGGTGTGTGCCAGTGGCGACGGCTCTCCAGGCCCGAGGGATCCTCCGCAGGGTAGGCGACCACGTGCGGCGTTGCCGGCGGGATCAGCTGGTCGCAGCCCGGGCACCGATAGGGCTTCGTCGCTGCGGATCCGGAAGTGCGCTGCACGATCCAGTCGCCATCCGGGTGCGCCTCCACCTGACGGCTCGACACGGCCGGCCCCAGCGGCCTGGCCTCCTCGTCGCGCCGGCGGTTCTTGCGACCCATCAGGTCGCGTAGTCCCGGAACCCGCGTCCGGACTTGCGACCCACGTAGCCGGCCGTCACCAGGTGCTCCAGGCGTGGTGTCGGCGCGAACCCCGGCTCGCGGAACTCCAGGTAGAGCGTGCGCTGGATGGCATGCGCCACGTCGAGGCCCACGACGTCGAGCAACTCGAACGGTCCCATCGGGTAGCCGCACCCCTTCTTCATGGCCAGGTCGATGTCGTCCGCCGTGGCGTAGTTCGCCTCGAGCATGCGGACGGCGTCGTTCAGGTAAGGGAAGAGCAGGGCGTTGACGATGAATCCGGCGCGGTCACCGCAGGTCACCGCATGCTTGCCCAGGCCGCGGCACACCTCGGTCGCGGTGTCGACGACCTCCTGCGCCGTTGCCACCGTCTGGACGACCTCGACCAGCTTCATCACCCGCGCGGGATTGAAGAAGTGCAGGCCCACGACATCACCCGGTCGCCCCGTCGCCACGGCGAGGTCGATGACCGGAAGGCTCGACGTCGAGCTCGCGAGGACGGCTCCGGGCTTGCACGTCCGATCCAGTTCCACGAACAGGGCCCTCTTGACCTCGAGGTCCTCGACGACCGCCTCGACAACGAGGTCGACGTACGACAGCTCGCGCAGGGACGAGGACCCGCGAAGGCGCCCACGGGCCGCGTCACGATCCTCGGGAGCAAGCACGCCCTTCTCGACGCCCTTGTCCCAGGACCGCTCGATGGTCGCGATGGCCGTCGCCGCCCGGTCGGCACTCCGGGCGACGAGGGTCACGTCGAACCCGGCGAGGGCGAAGACCTCGGCGATGCCGCACGCCATCGTCCCTGAGCCGACGACACCGACCGTCTGGACCTCCCGCACCGGACCGAGCTCGGTGTTCTGCGAGTCGATGCGGTCGACCACGACGGGGGAACCGGGAGCCTCGTAGGTGTAGAAGCCGCGCCCGGACTTGCGCCCGCGAAGCCCCGCCGTGACCAGCTGCTTCAGGATCGGGGACGGCGCGTGCAGCCGGTCGCGTCCCTGCTTGTACATCGTGTCGAGAATCTCGTAGGCCGTGTCCAGTCCGATCAGGTCCAGGAGCATGAGCGGACCCATCGGGTAGCCGCAGCCCAGCCGCATCGCGTCGTCGATGTCCTCGCGCGAGGCATAGCGCGACTCGTACATGGACACTGCATGGTTGAGGTACCCGAAGAGCAGCGCGTTCGCGATGAACCCGGCGCGGTCGCCGATCACGACCGGCTTCTTGCCCAGCCGCGTGGCGAACTCGGTGGCCGCATCAACCACTTCCTGCGACGTGACCACTGTCCGCACGATCTCCACGAACGACAGGATCGGGGCCGGGTTGAAGAAGTGGATACCCACGACATGCGCCGGTCGGCTCGTCGCCACGGCGATATCGGTCACGGACAGGGACGATGTGTTCGTTGCGAGGATCGCATGCGGCGGGGCGATGCGGTCCACCTCCGCGAGGATCGCCTTCTTCAGCTCCAGGCTCTCGGAGACCGCCTCCACGACGAGGTCGACCGAGGACAGTTCCGGGAGGTCGGTCGTGAACGTGATGCGGCCGAGGAGGTCGCGCCGGTCCGTCTCGGAGAGCTTGCCCCGGGCGACGGCGCGCTGCGTGGAGTTCTCGATCATCTCCCGGCCATGCGCCAGGGCCGCGGTGCTGCTCTCGATCGCCACGACGGACAGGCCGTGCCGGGCGATGACCTCGGCGATTCCCGCGCCCATGGTGCCCAGTCCGATGACGCCCACCCGCGAGATCGCCATGCCGTCCCTCCTCGTCGCCCGTCGCCCGAGCCTAGAACAGCCGGGAGTCCGCGTCGTCGATGCCCCGGAGGACGTCGTAGTCGACGACGACGCACTCGATGCCGCGGTCCTCGGCGAGGACCCGCGCCTGGGGCTTGATCTCCTGGGCGGCCAGCACTCCGCGGACGGGATGGAGGAGCGGATCGCGGTTCAGCAGGTCGAGGTACCTGGTCAGCTGCTCGACACCGTCGATCTCGCCCCGGCGCTTGATCTCGACCGCCACAGCCAGGCCGGACGAGTCCCGGCACATCAGGTCGACGGGCCCGATCGCCGTAGGAAACTCACGCCGCACGAGCCGCCATCCCTGGCCGAGGACCTCCACGTGCTCGGCCAGGAGCCGCTGCAGGTGCGCCTCGACTCCGTCCTTGACCAGTCCCGGGTCGGAGCCCAGTTCCTGCTCGTGGTCATGGATGAGTTCATGGATGGTGATGACCAGCGTCTCCCCCGCGGAGTTCTCGACGGACCAGATCTCATCGGTCCGGCCGGTCTCGTCGGTGTCGCCGGTCGCCACCCGGATCACGCACGGCGGGCTCATCCAGTTGAGCGGCTTGCCGCCCCGGTCGTTGTGGATGAGCAGCGTGCCGTCGCCCTTGACCAGCACGAGCCGCACGGCCTCGGGAAGGACGGTCGACAGGCGCCCCTCGTAGACCACGCTGCACCGGGCGACGATCATCCGCACGCGCGCAGACTAGTGCGCGCCCGTCCTCAGTCCCCCGGCCCCGGTGGGCTGGCGCGATGACCCGGGAGGCTCCACCATGGGCCCATGCCTTCGTGGGGCTCGTTCTCCTACGCCTTCGGTCCCATCGTCGCGGTGGGCCTCATCGCCGTGTTCGTCCTCGTACTGCGGTGGGCGTTCGGTGGCAGGTCGTCGGTCGTCGCCTCCCCTGCCAAGCCCGGCACCCCGGACGACTACGGCATGCTCGTCCCGATCGCCTCACCGGGCAGCTACGCGGAGGGGGAGATCGTGCGTCGCGGACTGGAGGACGCCGGCATCCGCGCGACGCTCGCCACGACGCTGGACGGGCCGCGGGTCATGGTCTGGCCCGCCGACGAGAAGCAGGCACGAGCCCACCTGGCTAGGCGTCGCTGACCTGGTCCCGGCTCACGCTGGCCCCGAGCCCGGCAAGCGCCGGGACGACGTGCGCGTACCCCCGGTCGAGGTGCCCGACCCCGTAGATGGTGGTGGTGCCCTCGGCCACCAGGCCGGCGAGCACGAGCCCGGCACCGGCACGGATGTCCGTGGCCTCGACGGGAGCACCGGAGAGCGCGCTGCGGCCCCGCACCAGTGCGTGGTGGCCGTCGGTTCGGACGTCGGCACCGAGTCGGGCCAGCTCCTGCACGAATCGGAACCGCGCCTCGAACAGGTTCTCGGTGACCAGGGCCGCGCCCTCCGCGATCGAGTTCAGCGCGATGAACTGGGGCTGGAGATCCGTCGGGAATCCCGGGTAGGGCAGCGTCACGATGTCGACCGCTGCGGGACGTCGCTCCATGCGCACCCGGAATCCGCCCTCGACCTCGTCGACCGCCGCTCCCGCCGTCACGAGCTTCTCCAGCGCGATGGCGAGGTGCTCCGGCTGGGAATCGAGCACGGTGACATCCCCCTGCGTGATCGCCGCGGCGACGGCCCAGGTCCCGCTGACGATGCGATCGGGCACCGTGGCGTGGTCCGCAGGTCCGAGCGACTCCACCCCCTCGACGGTCAGGGTCGAGGTGCCGATACCGTCGATGTGCGCCCCCATCGCGGTGAGCATGCGGCAGATGTCGACGATCTCCGGCTCGCGCGCGGCGTTGTCGATCACGGTCATCCCCTGAGCGAGGACGGAGGCCATCAGGATCGTCTCCGTGGCCCCCACGCTCGGGAAGTCGAGCCATGTCTGCGCGCCTCGCAAGCGGCCCTGACTGTGCGCAAGCAGGTAGCCATGCTCGGAGCTGACCTCGACACCCATGCGGCGCAGCCCGTCGATGTGCATGTCCAGGCCACGGGATCCGATGTTGTCGCCGCCCGGGAGGGCCACGTCCGCGGAGCCGACACGCGCGACCAGGGGCCCGAGGACGCAGATCGACGCCCGCATGCGTCGCACGAGGTCGTAGTCGGCGCGGGTGTCGGGCTGCTCCGGCACGTCGATGAGGACGGAGGCGGACGCTGTGTCGTGGTGGACGTCGCAGCCGAGGCGGCGCAGGAGCTCGCCCATGATCTCGACGTCGAGGATGTCGGGGACGTTGCGGATCCTCGATCGGCCGGGGGCCAGAAGTGCTGCTGCCATGAGTTTGAGCACCGAGTTCTTGGCCCCGGGAACCCTGACCTCGCCCGCGAGCCGCTTCCCGCCAGTGACCCGGAGCACCTCCACGGACGGCATCGTACGGGGGGGAGGCAGCGCTGCGACCCGTGCGCGTCCGCGCGGCCCCGTGCTGAGTGTCGGCATCTGCCGTAGGGTCCAGCCATGGTCAACCTCACCCGCATCTACACGCGCACCGGCGACGACGGCACCACCGCCCTGGGCGACATGAGCCGCACGGGCAAGAACGATGCCCGGCTCCGCGCCTTCGCCGATGTCGACGAGGCGAACTGCGCCATCGGCGTGGTCCTCGCCACGTGCGAGATCTCCGACGATGTGCGGGCGCTGCTGACCGCCATCCAGAACGAGCTGTTCGACGTGGGAGCAGACCTGTGCACCCCGGTTGTGGACAACCCTCCTTACGAGCCCCTGCGGATCACGGCGGACTACGTCACGCGCCTGGAGGAGGCCTGCGACCACTACAACGGGATGCTCGAGCCCTTGAGGTCCTTCGTGCTGCCGGGCGGGACGCCTGCTGCCGCGCACCTGCACGTGGCGCGGACCGTCGTGCGACGTGCCGAGCGCTCCACCTGGGCAGCCCTGGACACGTTCCACGGCGGCATGAACCAGATGACCGCGACCTACCTCAACCGGCTCAGCGACCTGCTGTTCATCCTCGCCCGCCTGTCGAACCGCGGCGCGGGCGACGACGTGCTGTGGCAGCCGGGCAGCAGCCGCTGACCGTGACCAGCAGCGCGGCCCGGAACTAGTCGAGCTGCCCGAGGGCTCGCAGCCGCGCGCGACCACGAGCCGCTTCAACCGGATCCTCGGACGCGGCCTGCGCCTTGGCGGCCTCGGGGTCGATCTCGGACTCGAATTCGGCCGACTCGGCGAGGATCGTCACGCCCTCCTCGGTGACGGACATGTAGCCGCCATCGACGGCGATGCGGAGATCGTCCTCGCCCTCGCGCTCGACCCGCACCATGGCGTCATCCACCAGCCTGGCCACGAGCGGGATGTGATGCGGGAGGATGCCGATGTCGCCGGACGTGGTCCGGGTGAAGAGGAAGGTGGCCTTCCCCGTCCAGATCCTCCGCTCGACAGCGACGATCGTGACGTCCAGTTCAGACATCAGCATCTGCCTCTCGAGTCATACTGCCCACAGGTCACAGAGTCACGCCGTAGCTCTCGGCCTTCTTGGCCAGATCGTCCAGGCCGCCGATGAGGAAGAAGGCCTGCTCCGGGACGTGGTCGAAGTCGCCCTTGCAGAGCTTGTCGAAGGCCTCGATGGTCTCCTTGACCGGCACCGTCGAGCCTGGCTGCCCGGTGAA
>Ga0129333_10002820_pt1 | contig 16241 bp, 14 predicted proteins | sample CPB6_08_DNA_FD_94474 | JGI IMG/M metagenome (GOLD analysis project Ga0129333, IMG submission 94474) | Freshwater to marine salinity gradient microbial communities from Chesapeake Bay, USA - CPBay_Sum_0.6_0.8_DNA | ecosystem: Environmental > Aquatic > Marine > Coastal | place: USA: Chesapeake...
CTCTGCTTCGCGCTTGGCGGCGAGCTCCGCTGCCTTGCGTCGCTGCACGATGGCATTGTGCTCGGCATGGATCTCATCCCAGACATCGCCCTGGCCAGACCAGATCAGATATTGCCGGAGCTCCTCGGTCATCTCTCGCACCCGGCGAGCAGCAATGACAGACTCAAGCGCCTCCGACATTGCAGACCGATTCGCTGCAGCCTCCTGCTGCATGGCCGAACCTTGCTTCTTTGAACGCTCTTCGTTGCTGGCCTTCTGGATCTGATCCTGCGCATCGAACAGCTGCATGAACTCGCCCAAGCAGTCCTTCGCCTGGCGCCCGATCGAGATAGCCTTCTTGATGCCTTCTACCGCAGCCTCGGCAGTAGCCAGCGCGACTGCGACCTCGATCATGTCAATGCACCTTCAGCACCAGGCCGAGCAGCAGCACAATGATGAAGCCGGCGCTGCCGATCAGGATCTGCTCAAGGCGCTTCAGCCTGGCGTTGATGCCGTCATAACGCACCGCGCACACTTCCTCATGCGTAGTCAATCTGGCCTCCACCTCGTTTGCCGTCGCCATCAGTAACCTCATCCAAGACGAACCAAGCAGGCTGAAAAATGATTGGCATCAGTAGCGCCTTTGAAAACTAGGGTCGTTCCTTGTGCATATCCCCAGATCTCCAGATAGTCTGTGGTGCCGTTCATGTAGATGATGGCAGATACTGATGCGCCAGCTTCTGTGGTCGAGAACACGCCGCATGCTGTACCAAGCGCATAGGCAGATCCGTTTTTGTAAATGCGAGCGGCGACATTGGTAAGTGAGCTCGCTGCGTTTACATACACGGAACCATTGACCTGGTAATAGCCTGTTATTTGAGGGGTGAAGCGATAGTTTGTCGCATTGTCGTAAGCCGACGCCGTGTCGAATAACTCAGTCGCGGCCTGCAGTTTTGTCCATGTGCCGGTGCTGATGCTTTGATCAGTCGATCGGTATGCGCCGAACGCCGGAACATTGGGCAGGTTCGATAACTTCTGTGATCTGGCCATCGTTGGCTCCTTTGATCTTTTTGGACACGTTGAAGCCCCGAGGGCGCTGCTTCATCAGGCTGTAGGCACCGGGTTTGCAAGTATGTAAGGGATGACCTGCTGCTCAATCCAGTCCTGAATAGGCGTGGTGACTGCTATCCCAGACTGGTATTTGTTGAACTCATTGGCATCAGCTGACGTTATCGTCCCAGTGTTGTTGATGTCACCCAGCATGCGACCGCCGATCATGTATTCCCAGTACGCCCTGTGCGGCTGTAGTTTCACCGCAGCAGCAAGAATTGACGCTGGGACATTGGCGTCGTACTGATCCATCACCAGCTTCGGCGTACCGTCTGAAATGATATACATCTCTGTCATCCGACGATATGTGCCATCAGATCGAGCGACATAAGCGGCGATCGGCTTTACCCAAGCGCCGCTATTCCAGACCCAGATGTTGGTGACAAAGCTCATAGGATCTTCAGCCAGAGTGCGCCATTGGTGCCAGTGCCGATTGGGTCTGACGTACTCACGGTAACCGGCGTGGCATACGCGAGCTGGTTGAAGCTGATGACAGTGATTACATCGCCGTCAGCCAGCGGGGTGTTGAATCCGATCTGAGTGCCGCTTGTTGCGGTGTACTCGTTGAAGTACAGCAGCACCCCGTTGACGAATACCTGTATCTGGCCGACCACATAAGAGACACTGACTACAGTCGTTCCTGCAGATGCTAACGCGCTGAAAAAACTAACAGTCCCTGTGCCAATGTTGACCCAGCCACCTGATGTATAGACACGAACAAGACCGACCGTTGTGTTGTAGTACAGATCTCCAACTGTCCGAGCGGTTCCATCTGGCCTAGTGGCCGGATCACTGGCTGCGTTTCCGTAGTACAGAGTATTTGGAGCGGCAGCGGTAGCAGTTGGGTTTCCGTTGGAATCAAAGGACAGATACCTGTTCGATCTGGTCGCCTTGCCAGGCAGCGTCATGTTGATCGTAATGGGATCTGTCTGTGGTGCCTGTAGCGCACGCTGCAACCCTTCGGCATTCTGCTGCGCAAAGATCGTCTGCTGATCGAGCTCGTCGTTCAGCGTGTTTGCGAAGAAGTCGCCGCCGGTAACGAAGTCGGTGGTGCGTTGGATCGTGCGATTTCCGACGATCGCGATCTGGGTCGCACCTGTTGGCGTAGCCGTCAACGTGACGTAGCCGGTGCCGTTCGCATTGATCGTGACCGAATAGTCAGTGGTCAACACCAGCAGCGTGTCGTCGCGATAGACCGCGATGTCCGTGGCGGCCAGGATCTCAAACGTGAAGTTGTACGGGCCAGTGCCGCTGGCCGTGTAAACCACACGCCGGGTGACATTGTTGATTGGGACGCCCATCGCTCAATCCTTCCGATTGAAAATTGTACTCATGGCTTGTAGTAAAGGCCATTGGCCTTGCGCAGTTCATTGAGCTCGTCGATCTTCGCTCGCAAGACCGGGTCTTCGGAGAGCAGCTGTTTCTTGGCGGCGTCCATGAACTTGGAATGCACGCGCTGTACCGTCTTCTGCTGATCGCTTACGTTGAGCAAATCAAAGCCTGGCGTCTGCATCACGCGCAGGATCTCCTGCTTGGCGGGGAGCTCCTTGCCGTAGATCGTCAGCAGCCGGTTGTACTGGTAGGCATCCATCTCGATGCCATCAATCTTGCGCTCAGGCATGCCAACCGGAGAACCCATCCGAACCAGCGCGTCATCGACCTCACTGAACTGCGACGGGCTCACGCGAGTCGGCAGCACAAGCTCGTAGGCCTTGCCCTGGCCGGAAAGCACCGGGTCGCCCCACAGGTTCAACGACTCTGGCAAAGCCTCGCTCGCATACGGCAGGCGCGAGCGGTAGCGGTTGAACGCTTCATAGAAGCCGCGAACGCCCATCGGCAGATCCGGGTTGGTACGCACGTCGCGCTGCGTCGGATCGATCAGCCGCTCGATGCTGGCCACCAGCGAACCGTATGCGCCAGCCGGTGAGCCGCCGATGACGAAGCCGCCGTACTGCTTGGCGAGCTCGTTGACGATCTTCTTGCCGTCGACCTGTTGCTGCTGATCGCTGCCGATGAGCTTGGCAATGTCAGCGATACCCTGCAGGTAGGGCTGCTCCTTCAGGTACTCATAGAGCCCGTATGTCGCACCCAGGAAAACCTGCTCGACCTTGCTGGCGTCGACCTCATGCCTGGCGTACTCGGCATAGTCAGATGCGATTGCGAGCAGGGCAGACACCGGCTCGAGGCCGGCATAGCTGACGTACTCGTCGCCGATCTTGAAAGAGTAGGGCTTCCACCCGTCGCGCAGCAGCGCCTCGCGGTCGGCCTTGCGCTCCGGGCCGCGCCCGGTCAGCAAACCCTCGGTTGCCATCGCGCCAAACGTGGCCAGCACTGCTGACCCGAGCGTCACTTTGGCAAGCGCCATGTCCCGATAGATGCCGCCCTTGGCCATGTCATCGCGCCAACGGCTGGACAGGGGTGCGAACGGGGTGCGCTCGACCACCTCGAGCCCAATGTTGGCGGGCGTCTTGAAGAACGGCACCACCACCTTGAGGGCCGGCGTGTTGAATACGCGCTGCAGGCTGGCGAGGGCAGGGGGGAGCTCTGCCTGGAACGTGCCGCGCTTGGCGTATTCCATCGCGGCCTCGTCGAGATCTCGCGGCGGGTTGGCCAGGAGATCGGTCACCTCGTTCTGAGCTTTGGCGATTGCATCGGCTTCGGGCATCCCGGCATCGATCGCCTCGCGGTAGATCTGCTTGCCGCGCCGGGTCACCAGCGTGTTCATCTGCATCCGGTAGAACACGCCCTTGAAGAACTCGTCCTCGGTCATCAAGGCACGGCCAGGCAGAGTGACAGCGGTGCCGTAGTAGTCGAAGGCCTTGCCCATCCAGGTGCTCTGGTCGACACCTGTAATGCGTTGCAGCGTTTCGCCCATGCTTTCCGTAGGCTGGCGCTGCAGTTCGATCTTCGAGATCAGGTCGCTGGGCTGGTTCTTCTTGAACGCATCCGACGCCAGCTGCAGACCTTCGACAACTCCATTGCGCAGCGACTGCACCATCGTCAGCGCTTCGTCGTAGCCGACTTTCTCGGCATCGCTTCCAGGCACCAGCTGCTTCCAACTGCGCACGCCAGCCGGCAGGGTGTTGGAGTAGAACGCGGCAACCAGGCGCTCGGGGATCTGGTACGCCCCGAACATGCTGTTGCCCAGGATGTTCTTCGCGTGCGACACCGGGCTCGACAGCAGGCCGTTGATCCAGGTCGAAAACCAGATGTCCTTCACGCCAGACATCATCGACTTCTCGACCAGCTGGTTGCGAGCGGCGCGGGTTTCCAGCGTCAGATAGGCGCGGGCCATGTCGGTCAGCGAATTGTCGCCACCGAACTCGTCGAGCACCTGGCGAATCACGTCGGCGCTGCTGTCACGCGGGATGCGGAACACTGCCAGCGCACGGGCGGTCTCAGTCTGGATACCCTTGACGCCCTTCTGAATCATGCCGTGCAGGGCTACCTGCTGGCGCAGCTGCAGCTTCTGGGCGTCGGTGGCCTGGCCGTCAGCCACCAGCTTGAACAGCCGGTCGAGCTCATTGGCCGAGCTCTCGAGCACCTCGAGCGCCTTGTAGGTCTCGCTAGATGTTGAGAGCATTTTGCCATCGGCGCTGATCACTCGAGCAATGAATCGCTCATCGATCCCTGACTCGTTCGCCTTGGCCCTGATCTCGTTAAACGTGACGCGCTTGGTCTTGATGTCCAGCGCATCGGCGACGCCGGCCACCACGCCAGCCGCATCACGGTCGGCGTAGCGCCCCAGGTTGAAGGCTTCCTCCGGCGGCTTGCCAGTCAGCGGGCTGAACTTCTGGCGGCGGCTGACCGCAGCCTCGACCTGCTCGGTGAGCTCCTGACTCGCCTCAGGGATGACGCGGAAGCGGCCCTCGGTGGCCATCGGCGGGAGCTCGTCGACCGGAGCCCTGGCGGCCTCGGGCACGATATTGCGTACAGCCTTGGGTGCAGCCTTGGCCGCAGCTTTCTGCAGGACTCCAACAAGACCGGCAACCTGCACCGGCTCTTCCATCGTTGGCGAGCCCGGCTCGTCAGCGACTTCCGGCATCTCGATCGGCTGCACCTGCTCGCCCGGCATGGGCTCGAGTGGCATTTCGCCAGGTGGCGCGGCCTCCGGCAGGATCTGCCCCAGGCGCTGCTCGAGGGGAGTATTGGGGATGGCCATCACTGCGCTCCAGGCTGCGGAGCGCGACCGCCCCGAGTTACGCCAGCCGGATTCCCGGCGGCAGGCTCATTTCGTCGAGGTCGTCCGGCACCCCCTCCGGGTACGCCAGCCCCAGGTAGTTCTCCCGCGTTACCGGGAGTCCCGCCTTCTGGAGCAGCTTGACCACGAAGTCCGGCTCGCTCCCACTCTGGGGCGCGGATTCCGCCTGCTGCTTTGACGACTTCATTTCGGGCCTCATCGATTGAGAGATCACCATTGCGATATTTTACCCAGATGTCATCGACCTTGCGAGCATTGGCCGGCGTCTTGAATGTATCTGGGAACAATCCGCGTACCGCTTCCCAGGTGATCGACTGCATCTCACGCGGCAGCACCCCACGCTCTGCAGCTGCTCGGCGATACGCCTCGGTATACAGACCGTATGTGCCCTGCACGCCAGTGATGCTGCTGTTCTTCGGGCCAACCTCGCCCTTCATGCCGGAGCCGAAATTGTGGAGCACCTCGCGGCTGTTGCCAGACAAGGGCCGCAGCAAACCAGCGGCAACCGCGTGCGTGTCGATCGTGACGTGGCCAGCCGGATCGGTCGGCGCGTAGATGTTGTTGTAGAAGTTGCGCACCTTGTGCTGGCCGCCCAGCATCGTGCTGATGTTCGCCTTGCTCGGGTCGTCCAAGATGGCGATCGCTTTGCCGATCTCATTGAGCGAGCCCCAGGCGACTTTGTATTCCTTGCCAGACTGAGTGCGCCTCAGACCCGCCAGATCGCCCTCAGGCGTGACAATCTCGTGGCCCCGTGGGTTGTATGCCTGGTCGAACGTGCGCAGCCATAGCGCCCGCTCTTCAGGATCGTTGAGCTCGGCGAAGCTCTTGTTGCGCACCAAGTCGAGCACCGGCTTGTACTTCGGATCTTTCCAGATCTCGCCAGCAATCCTGTCCATGTCGGCGTCCCACTTGAACGCCCACTGGTTTTGCGAGATGTCGATCACGCGCTGCGCAAGCGACACGTTCATAAACCAGTCCTTCTGCGGCGACAGCACGGCAAGCACGCCGGCCAGCGCCTGGTCAGGCTGGTTGTACTCGCGGCCCCAGCGATCGACGATGTTGCGGGCGCCGTCGTACCAGAGCTTGCTGCGCTGGCGGGTTGCTTCCGGCACCTGGTCGTACAGGTAGAGCAGGTTGTCCTTCACCTCATTGATGAAGTCCTCCGACACCTGGTTGACATCGGTGGCCTGCGTCTTGATGTTGGGGTAGGCCTTCACCAGGTTGACGTTGTGCGTGAACGCCGCCGGGTCTGCTTTGGCAGCATCGAGCCCGATCACCAAGTTCTCCGTGAGCGGGTTCTCGGTAGCCTTCACGGCGGTCGGCAGCCTGGTGCTCACCACGTTTGCGCCGATCTTCCTGGCCAGCGACCCGACGCCACCCTCGGCCTCGGTCGGCTGCGCGGCAAACGCGGCAGCAGCGGCTGGCAATGCGCCAGGCACTGCCTTGGCGACCGTGCTCGCGGCTTTGACAGCAGTGCCCACGATCGGCAGGTTGAAGAGCTCGGCAGCCTCAGGCTTTAGCCCTGCAGTGCCACCAATGCCACCAGCGCCACGGGTCGGCATGAACCCGTAGCTCATGTCCTCAATCACCTTGCCGGCCTCGCCGACCGTCAGATCTTTGAGCGTCACCCGGCCAAGCATCGGGATGTCCAGACCGACCTTGTCCAGCTGCACGCCGGCAGCAGTAAGCGCCTCGCCGAACTTGCCAAGCGCCTGCTGAAACATGTTGCGCGGAATCTCGCTTATCGAATCAGATCCTGCGGCAACGTCGGTCATCGTCTGAGAAGGCGCTTGTGCGATTTGCGTCGGCTCCTGCGCTGGCTCGCCAGGGAACTGGAAGTCAGACAGCCGCTTCAGATATACGTCTTCGATGCCGTTCATGGCGTGATTCCTTCGGCCTGGTCAAGCAGGCGACGGACAGTTCTCAATTCGTTGGCGTTGAGCTTGCCGCTCTTCTCCAGAGCCGCCATGCCATCTCTGGTGATCTTGCCGCCGGCTTTCTTCTCCCAGACCGTATCTAGCGACTGGCGGGCCTGTCGCGCACTCTCGGTGTTGCGACGCTGCTCGAGCCCGGTCTCCAGCTGCTGCAGGATCTGGCGAGGCGTAAACACCTTGCCGTCGCGTGCGGCCTGCGCTTGGATGTCGAGCGCTTGCGCCTGTAGCTCACTGCGGCGCTTGAACTCTTCGCCCTTCGGGTCAAGCACCACCACGCTCCCAGGAATCACCGGGATGCCGGCCAGCCTGCTGATGCCACGATCGAGCTCAGACTGGTCGCGACGGTCTTCGGAGTTCAGCAGCTTGAGCGCACCGACCGCATCTTTCGGAGACAGACCCCTGCCAACCATCTGCCAGATCTGATCCGGCTGCGTGATCGTGTTACTGAAAATGCCCTGTGTGACGTTGAAGAGCACATTGGCGTTGCTGTCGCCCTGACCGGGAGACAGAACATCCTTCAGCGTTCCAAGTGGCACCGATCCTTCAGGCAAGTCGACCAGCTGCCTGACCAGCTGCTGGCGCCGTGGGTCTCCCTCGGGCAGCGGGAAGATCTGCTCGAGGAGGTTGACCGCATTGCGCTCGCCCTCGCGCTTGAGTCGATCGCGCTCTTGCTTGGCGGCGCTCTCGCGCTGATTGGCCGCGACCATGAAGTTAGCGGTCACCTTCGCCACCGCATCGAAATCAGTGGCGACCATCTGCTGCAACACCGGGCTCAACTTGCCAATGTCGCCACGGCGAATGCGATCCAGCGTGGCCTCTGGATTGGCGATGTACTCATCGTTGGTCAGATGCCGGGTGAGCGCGTTGATCTTCGCGTTGCGGAGCGCAGTCTCAAACTTGGTGCTGTACTCTTTCTGCAGCGCGGCATCGCCCAGCAGCACAGACTGGGTGACCACGTTGCGCCGGAACACGTCGGAGATCTGGTCAAGCATCTCGGGTTGCTGCGTGACCGTGGCCTCCAGCAACCGCACGCCGTTATCGAAGTCTGCGTCGAACTTGGCAATGCGCTGCGCCTTGGCTCGCTTGAGCTCTGACTCATAGGCGGCATTCAGCACGGTGTTGCCGTGCGTCGCCATCGTTGCGCGGAACTTGATCGCGGCATCCGGGTCGATCTTGGCCAGGCTTGCGCCGTAGCCATTGGTCATGGTCGCGATGCGCTGCGAGACCTGCTCAGACGTTGCGGTGCCGGCCTGGATATCAGCCAGCAGCTTGGTCAGTTCGTTGCGGCCCTCGACCTCGAAGTGGCTGGCAATCTCCATGCTGCGGGCCTTGCGTACCGCCTCATCGAACACGTTGCCGCTGCGGCGCAGCCCGCCCAGATTCTCACGACCACCGAGCTCCCAGGTGATACCTTCCTTGGCCGCCTGCAGCTGCTGCGGGGTGATCGGGTTGTTCGCAACAAACTCAAGACCCTCAGCCTGGCGCATCTGCGCAGACTCGCGGAACAGACCCTCGCTCATCCGGTCGAGAACCTGCGCCAACGTCCCGGCATATTGCGCCTCAGCACGCATCCCGATCGTCGTGTCGACCGCCGGTACGCCGACCTGCTGCATCGGAGCGCCACCGACACCGCGTACTTGGATCTGGCCTGGATCGATTCTGGTTGCCATTACAGCACCTTCGCGGCGCGTTGAGCGCCTTCCATAAGCGTTGCCCCAGCAAGCAGACCACCAGTGCGCCTGGTCGCCGCTGCGGTGGCTTCAAGCCCGCCAGCAGCCCGACGCGCCTGGAATAGGTTGATCGCGTTCTGGTACTCGGTGGATTGCAGCATCGCGGTCGCGTCCTCGAATCCCATGACGCGGGCCGTGAGCGCGTTCAGATCCGCAATGCCGACATCCTGCATGGCCGCCGCGACGTTCTCGCGCTGGGTCACCGCAGCACTGCCTTCCCCGAACGCGATGCCAGACGCAGCCGCCCTGGCCCGCACCGCGGCATTGGTCTTGCGCAAGTTGCGCAGCAGCGTGTTGCCGGCGATCTGGTAGTTCTGCGCCTCGATCTCGGCACGCTTGAGCAGGCGACCGCTTTGCACCAGGGCGTACTGGTCGGCGAGCTCAGAGCGCACGTCGGCGATCGCCAGCGTGTCTCTAGCCTGCACCAGGTATGCGGTCTGCTGATTGACGGCCTGGGCTTGCTGGGCCTGCGACGCACCATAGGTAGCGATCAAGCTCGCCACGGCAGTCATCTGGCCAGCACTCATTCCCATCATAGTCTGGTTGCTTGGCGCCAGCGTGAGCGGCATGGACTGCGGAGCGGCAGACAATCCCTGCGATGGCGGTCGACCGTAGGCTAGGCTGTAAGGCGATTCGGTGGCCATGTCAGGTTCCAGAGTAGACCGCGATGCGGTAGTCCAAACCGAGCAGCGTCATCTTGAGCGGGAGATCCTGGGAGATCTCGATCGCCTGCTCACGGTCATATCCGAGCACCCCGTTGACGCGCTTGATGCCCGTGAACGTCGGCACCGGGTCGTCGAGCAGCGGGTTATCCATCAGTCGGAATGCGACTGGCTGGTCATTAATCACCAGATCCTGCGTGTCCTTCACAACCGCGCTGATCTCGACGATGCGCTTCTTGAAGCTGATGCGGCTGCCGGTCTGCAGTTGGATCTCTGCCGGCATCGTCTTGGCGTACACGGTGAACGGCAGGCCGACCTCCCAGCTGGTGGTGCTGGCCCGGTCAAACGTCACGCCGTACAGCGTGCCCGTCCATGCTGTCGTTTCCTGCGCATAGAAGTTGTCGGCGAAGTCCAGATCCAGCGTCGGATTCGGGAACACCGTGACAACCTCATCCGCCAGCACGCTGCCATCGCAGATCACTTTGACCGTCTTGCCGACATGCACCAGGCCCGTCGCGCTGATCGCAGCCGTGCCGGTGAACGCGCAATCGGTGTAGATCGAGTCGCTGAAGATCTCGATGAAGTAGCGGTTGGTGCCGTTGAACGTGCGCTTGGCCACCGTGTAGATATCGGTCACGTCGACGCCGACATCGACGAAGCTGCCATCGGTGATGAACTCAGACGGCGCCGTGATCTGCTGGCTTCGCATGATGCTGAACACCGCCATCGTGCCGTCGTTGGTGTTCGTCAGCAGTAGCAGATCAGCCTCGTCGGTACTGGTGGCGCGTCGGATCGCCATCCGCAGCGGGCCTTTCAGCAGGTGACCAGACAGCAGCGAGATCCGCTGAGTGATGTAGGTCTGCTGCGTGTCCGTAAACACGAACTCGTTGAGCGACTTGCCCTGGCGCTGGATGAAGACCGTGCCGCTCTCCACCGACTGCACCCGCGTGCCAGGCTTGATGCCGTTGCGGGACACGTTCTTGAACGTGAACGTCAGCGGGGTGATCGGGTCAGAGCCCTGCTGCGGAACGAAGAACTCGCCGCCAGTGGTGAACGCCTGGAAGTCGCGACCGCTGATGATGTCGGTGATGACGTTGAGCTCGTTGGTGTCGAGCGTCGCCTCCACCGCGTCATCGTCCAGATTCTCGGTGGGCACGAAGTCGTAGAAGAGACCGATCTTCGAGCCCCAGATCGTGCTGGGCCTGGACTTACTGCCGCCAAAGTAGAGCCGGCCCTCGTGAAAGCTCACCGTGCGCGGCCAGCCCCGGCTGACAGACCAGACATTCTCGTAGTTGTGCTCGAGCTCCCAGTCGCCGGCAGCAACCGCACTCGTGCTGAAGAACGGGTACTCGACCACCGCATTGACCACGCTCGCGCTGACGTATTGAACGATCCTGACGCGACCCTGCGGGCTCACATTGATGTACTGGTTGACCGACTGCGTCGTCCAGGTCGTGAGCGAATAGGTGCTCGTGTTGTCCGGCGCCGGCGAGAACGCAACATCGACTGTCGCGACCTTGGTCGTGCCGTTGTAGTCATCAATCAACCTGACCTGGCCGGAACCCGTGCCGCCAGTGATCGTGACGTACATGCCATTGTACAGGTCATCCGTTGAGCTCGCCGTCGCCTTCAGCGTGATCGTCGTCGTGCTTCCGGCCTGCGCGGTGCCGGTGTCATGGTGCGTCGTGGAAGAGGTCAGCGTGATATTGCCGCTCACCCCGCTGGGCGTCAGCGTCGAAGCATTGTTCGTATGGAAGTCGATGTTGAATGCATACTTCGGAATGCTGTCAAAAGTGACTGTTGTCGCCGTCCATGTTGCATCAGTAGCACCGCGCACAATTTGAACCGGCTGCAGGTCTGGATGCACAACGATCAGCGTGTCAGCTGACTGCGTCCAGCACATATCATCGACGATGCTGCTCGTAATGCTGGATACCGACAAGTAGTCATTGCCGCTGCCGTTGATATTGGTGACTAGCGCCCCGTCCTTGATGATGTACATGCGCTGGTGAACGAAGCACAGCATGTAGCTGTCATCGACCGAGAACTGGAACGGCACCAGGCGCACGCCGTCTGATGCGTTGCTGGGAAGCTCTGCAATGTACTTGGTGCCAGGCCGGCGGCGCATGCCGCCCTGCGGCTGAATCAGGACATTGGTGGCCTTGGCCAGCGCATTGTTATATGCCTGCAGGTCGACCCGAGCGCGTAGCAATGGATCGAGCTCGCCCGTCGAGAAGTTGCTCTGCAGGTCGACAAAGCGCGGCATCAGTTCCTCACCGCGATCAGGGTATAGTCCTCAATCACCCGGCTCGGGTTACCCTGCGCATCCATCTGGCAGGCCTGACGGAAGTAGCCCCCGCGCATGTTCTCAGCCGGGTCGCCAAGCGCAACCCGCTGCCAGCGCAGCGACTTGTCAGCCTGCTCAGTGATTGCCTCGGCAATGTGCCAGGCCATCTGGTACTTGAGCAGCTGCACGAAGTACTGCGGCATCGCGTACTCGGGCACGCTGTACTGGTAGTCGATGTAAACCGCCGGAAGATCGGTCAGCAGCTTGTCGCCCTGGATCTCCCAGTCTTTCTGAATCGGAGCGCCTGGATTGGCACTGGCGTAGACCGCCATCGGATTGCCAAGACGATCGCCAGGCAGCAGGTACTCATAACGCCAGACGCTGCCGGGAGTGGTCACCAACTGGGCCAGCGCAATCTTCTTCATGCTGAAGCTCCACCGATACATCATCAGGGTGGAGTCGCGCACATTCGGGTATAGCCGGTCGCAGACCGAGCTCGCGTCGGTGCCGTCGTTGAAGGATGTGATCGCCCGTGCGCCCAGCATGAGCAGCGCGTCGGAACAGATCCTAACTCCCGTATCACCTGCAGCCATCGCGGCCTCTTAATGTGCAAAGGGCCAGCCTCCGCTCGAGGCGAAAGCCGGCCCTTCTGGTTGCTGCTGCCTTTAGTCTGCGTCAGCGACAGAGATCGACGTGCCATCCGACACGTCAACTACCGTGCCGGTGTTCGACAGCACCACCACCAAATTGGCGGTCGGGGTTGCCGTGTCGTAGACGTAGACCAGATCGCCGACTTTCATCAGCGATGCAGCATCGTTGAAATAGCCGGTGGTGTTCACGGTGGCGATCGCATCAGCAGACTGGTAGGCCCAGATCTGCGGAGCGTTGCCAGCCTTAGAACCAGCGACCAGCGCTAGACCCGTTGCGGAGAAAGCCATGATCGTGCTCCTTATTCGCGGCAGGTGATCTGGACGATGCCTTCGGCATCGATCGCGACCGCGTTAGCCGAGAACACCTCGTTGACCAGCCAGCTGGTTTTCTCGGGGATGTAGTTGATCTCGGTACGCATCGCGATGCCCTCGCCGTAGCCGATCGCCTGCTGATGGAAAGCGAAGACCTTGCGGTCACTCGAACCATCAATCGGCAAACCGCCTTCGGCACGGTCACCCAGGACATGGAAGGTGAAACCCAGGAACGTGTTGAGCTCGCCCTGAACCAGCGCCTTGACCGTGTTGAAGTCGCTGCTGGTGACCGAGGTCTCAGACGGCAGGTTCGACAGGCTGTTGGCGTGAATCACAATGTGACGGCCCTCGGGCGGCACATTGTTCTTGTCGAGCAAGCGCTTCGCGTCGCGCAGCTTGGCCAGGTTCAGGTTGGTGTTTGAGCCGCCGACGCTGTTCGCAACGGTGGCGCTGGTGCCCGAGTTGACCAGCGCGTCGATGATCATCTGATCCTGACGGCGACCAACCGCGTTGGCGACAACCTGCACAAGCTCCTGGCGCTCGTCGAAGTTGACCTTGGCCTGGCTGAAGATGTCGCTGTACTCAGCGGCATTCCAGTCCTGCAGGGTCAGCGTGACTTGCGAGAAGCTCGCGTTGATGGGGGTAACGTCGGTTTGCGGAACGCGCAGGGTTGCGGTGCCTTTGCCGACCTTGGGGAACTTGACGATAGAACCTTCGACTCCGCGACGCGCCCGGACGGCCCCGACAAGCATTGCCTTACCTTGATAGGCTTGCTTGACTTCTGCGTCGAACAGAGTGACGAAGGCATTGGATAGACCGATAGCCATTTGATCACCTCATTCGTTGATAGTTGGGGTTCTCGCGCCGGTAAGCCTGCGTTGCACAGGGCCGAATGCTTGCTGGTTGCGCCAGCCACTCGTCAGCTTCCACTGCGGTAAGGGTCGGGTAAACCCGGTGGGCCTTGACTACGATTCTATTTCCTGATCGGCCCGTTTGACAAGTAGACAAAAAAAGACCCGGCGCTCAGGCCGGGTCAACAACTTCACAGGGAGGAGACAGCAACTATTGTACGACCGCCTGAAAAAGCCTTTCAACCTTCTGCCGATACGCAGGATCGGACTTGTAGCGCGGATCGCCTACCATCTGCCGGAGCTCATCCAGGCTGGGCGCACCTTCCATCGGAGCAGTCTCAATGGGAATTCGGCCCTCGTAAGACTCGCGCAGCTTCATCAGCGCACGGATGCCACCAGCGGTGCCACCCATGATCTTGAACTCCTCGAAGTCGTCCTTGCCCCAGACGCCTTTCTGCACCAAGTTGCGAGCCCATCCGACCATGCCGTCGATCACCGCATTGGCGTTGGGGCCGAGCTTTTTCATCTCGACAGCCGGATCGACCATCTCGCCCTGCATGAGCTCCTTGGCCTGTGTCTGCAGCGTGCCGACCAGGTCGTCAAAATCGGCCTGGCTGAGGCCGCGCTCCTTGGCCCAGCCGGTAAGAGCATTCGCCATCGGATTGTTGGCGGCCTCTTCGCCACCAAACAGACTCAGATCGTACTTGCCGTCAGCCGGAGCGTTGTGCTGCCCCTTGCTGATTTTCGATCTCAGATCACGCCAGGACTTCGCAATGCCCTCGAGATCTGGTTCGTTGGCGTCCTTCTTCCAGAAGTTCTCGGGCCAGTAGTCCGGGCGCTCGAGGGGTTCCTCGGGTGCCGGTGCGCTGGGGTCGGCGGCGCGGTGATCAATCTGCGCTGCTTGTGGGCTTGCCGGCTTACTGCTGTCTTCAACGGTAACGCTGTCGAGTAGGCCGGTGCTTCCGGGCTCGTTTGCGGTTTCGCTCAAAGTTTCCTCGCTCGTTTGATCCGCGCCTGGATGTCCCGCACTACAGACCGCTGGCCATCAGCGTAGAAAGCGTGCGAGGGGTCAGCGCCGGGCACGGCTATCGGCACTTCCACATACATCGTGCGCAACCAGGCGAGGAGCTTTTGCCCGTCTTCATCGCCAAATACGCGCAGCATCAAACGATCGAGGTCATCGCGCTGCTGATCGGCATCGCGAATATCGGCAGTCTCAAGCGCCTCCAGGTCGTCCCAGCCGCTCATGCTGGCATCGCCTCAGGTGGCGTGGCCTGCTGCATGGCGACGGCCTGGGCGGCCATCTGTTGCATCTGCTGCTGCTGGGCCTGCTCCATGAGAACAGCACGCTCGGCAGCGTTGTTGCGCACGGTCGCCGGCACGCCGAGCTTGTCGCCAATGTAGTCGACCGCGGCATCGGCCTTGATCGCCAGCTGGCCATCGGGGCCGAACGCTTGCATCAGTTGCACATACTGGAGGATGGCATTAACCTCCTCCATGTTTTGAGCCTGGGCAAGCGGCGCCACAGGAGTAACCTTTACCTCGAGCCCGTTGACACGCAGCGGCAGGTCGATCATCCCGCGCTCGTCCATGACCTCAAGAATCTTGGCCACCAGCGGGATCATGGTCTCGTTGATCAGGCGACCGAACGCCGAGCCCAGATTCTGCGCGAGCTCCTTCATCCGCTCGACGATCTCGGTAGCCGACCTGGCGCTCATGTTGTCCGGCGGCAGCGACTCATCCAGCAGAATGCGCTTGATGCTGGCCGTCAGATCGTTGATCACCAGCTGGCTCACGTTGAAGTCACCAGCACGGGGCAGGGGCTGCAGGCTGGCGCCCTGGGGGCCGCCATTGCGTGCCACCGGGATGATGGCGCCCGGCACGATCTTGACCGTGTTTGGGTTCAGCACGCCGTCGTCGGCGGCGGTGTAGACACCGGCAACCGCCAATGATGCGTTCTTGAGCAGGAGCTCCTTGGTCTTGTTCAGCGTCTTGATGTCGGGGAGCGCCGTGATGAGCGGGCCGCGACCGTAGATCTCGCCGGCCACCTTCATGTAGCGGCTGATCACCCAGGGGCTGGTCTTACGCCGCCGGTAGACGATCTCCTGCTTGGAGATCTTGTCGATGACGTGATAGCAGTAGTCGCCGCGCTTGTAGTCGTGGATCGTCGCCTCGATGAGCTCGACATCATCGGTCGGCTTCTGCTCGATGCGGCTCTGAACCTCCTGCGGGAGCTTGGCATCCGGCCACTGGCGCTGGATCGACTCGCCCTTCATCCGCATGCGGCGGTAGACGTTGTCGACCTGGCCGTTGGCGCCTTCTTCGTAGCAGACCAGGAAGAGGGGCACCGGCACAAAGTTGATCGGCGTCACGTCGTCGCCGGGCTGCACCATCATGCAGGCCGTGCCGACCGCCAGATCCAGCAAGAACTCGCCGATCGCGATGTCGAAGTTCGACTGCTTGAGCACGGCGAACATCTTGTCGCCGTATGCGTCCAGGATCGCCTGGGCCTGCTGCGTGCGATC
>Ga0129333_10002821_pt1 | contig 16241 bp, 17 predicted proteins | sample CPB6_08_DNA_FD_94474 | JGI IMG/M metagenome (GOLD analysis project Ga0129333, IMG submission 94474) | Freshwater to marine salinity gradient microbial communities from Chesapeake Bay, USA - CPBay_Sum_0.6_0.8_DNA | ecosystem: Environmental > Aquatic > Marine > Coastal | place: USA: Chesapeake...
CACACCGCGCCACTGGTGCTCGTGACTGCAGTGCACGTAACCCACCTGCTCGAGGGTGAGCCCGCGGGTCGACCACGGATAGACGCCCGTCGCCTTGGCCTCGTTCCAGTCGCCGACGAGCGCGAGGTGCAGGATCACCGGGCGGTCCAGCCGCCGTCGACCACCACGCTCTGGCCGGTCATGAACGAACACGCGTCGGAAGCCAACAACAGCAGTGCCCCGTCGAGCTCGTGCAGTTCGCCCATCCGCGGGATCGGCGAGTTCTGACGGAGGAACTCCATGCTCGCCTCCTCTTCCATGGCCGCGGTCATCTCGGACGGGAACCAGCCGGGACACAACGCGTTCACCCGGATGTTGCGCCGCGCCCACTGCAGTCCGAGTTCGCGGGTGAGGTTGATCACCGCGCCCTTCGAGGCGCAGTAGTGGGCCTGCTTCACCGGGGCCGCGCCGACGATGCCGAACATCGACGCCACGTTGACGATGTTGCCCGAACCCGCCTCGCGCATGAGCGGTGCGCACAACTTCGACAGGTGCCAGATCGCGGTGACGTTCACCTCCATGGCCGTGCGGAAGGTGTCGAGATCCTCGTCCTCCACCGCCACCTTGTGCCCGACCCCGGCGTTGTTCACGAGGATCCGGGGCGAACCCACCTCGGCCAACGTGGTGGCGATCAGTCGATCGCGGTCGGCGGCATCGTTGAGGTCGACCGCGACCGCCAGTGCACCCGGAAGATCGGCCACCAGCGACTCCAGCCGGTCGAGACGGCGGGCGGCCACCACCACCTTGGCTCCGGCGGCGTGCAACACGCGGGCGAAGTGGTCGCCCAGACCCGACGAGGCACCGGTGACGATGGCGACCCGACCGGCGACGTCGAAGGTGGCTCGGGGGTCTCGAACTGTTGTACCGGACATGGCGGAAAGGTTACGAGCGGACACCCGAACATTCCGATCGTGTGACGACGACTCCAGTTGCGTGACAACGGGTCGAAAAAGTGCGAGGTGGTGGCATCATCGCCATCAAGAGGTGCATGAAGATGCTGACGATCCACCCACTCGACCGCCAACACGAGATCCGGCCCAGCCGGCTCACCTCCCTGCGGCGCGTTCCCACGGCCGTTCTCGGCCTCGTGCTGAGCGTGGTGGCCGCCATCGCCGCCGTCATCGTGTCGACCACCACGTCGGTGTCCGATCTCGCGATCGTCGGCGCCACTCTGGCCGTTGGATTCATGGCCAGCTGGTTCAACGGCAACCTTCCGGCTCGTCGGTGATCGGAGCCGTCTCCGGCCGACCGGGCTGGTCGTTCGGGGATGCTGCTGTGACACGATGACTCCGTGACCCTTCCCTCGGTGATCCTGGTGCACGGCGCCTGGCACGGCGCCTGGTGTTGGGCCTCCCTGCAGGCCGAACTCGACCGACGCGGCATCGCGAGTCTGGCGGTCGACCTCCCCGGACACGGAACCTCCGACCTTCCCCTCGGCGACTTGCACGGCGACGCCGAGATCGTCGTTCGCCTGTTGCGATCGTTCGAGGAGCGCGGCCAGCCCGCCCCCGTGCTGGTGGGTCACAGTTACGGCGGCGCCGTGGTGACCGAAGCGGCGGCTCGGTATCCCCGCGCAGCGCATCTGGTGTACGTGGCGGCCTTCGCGCTCGAGCGCGGCGAGTCGGTGATGAGCGCCCTGCGATCGTTTCCGGCGCGCGAGGTGGCCCTGTCGGGCGCGATGCGGGTGGTCGACGGCGGGGCCGCCAGCGTGCTCGACGCCGAGACGGCGATTCCCGCCCTCTACGGCGAGTGCCCGGCGGCGGTGGCGGAGGCCGCGGTGGCCCGCCTGTCGCCCCAACCGATGGCCACGATGACGCAGGAGGTCACCGGTTCACCGCGCGAGTCGGTGGAGTCGACGTACGTGCTGTGCGAACGCGACCGAGCGGTGCATCCCGATCATCAACGAATCATGGCCGCCCGGTGCACCAACACCGTGGTGCTCGAAACCGACCACTCGCCGTTCGTGTCGGCGGTCCCCCGGACCGCCGACGTCATCGAAGGGATCGTGCGCCGATGAAGGTTCGTGTCGGTTACGGCTTCGGCGTTCGCACGACCCTGAACGACGACGGGTTCGGCCGGGTGGTCGATGCGCTCGAGTCGTTGCGCTTCGACAGCCTCTGGTTGAGCGAACGCATCGGGGGCGAGGCGCCCGATCCGCTGGTGGGCATGGCCTACGCCGCCGGCCGTACCGAGCGTCTGAAGTTCGGCATGAGCGTCATGGTGCTCCCGGGTCGCAACCCGGTGGTGCTGGCCAAGGAGCTGGCAACACTCGATCGCCTCTCGAACGGACGGTTGCTGCCGGCCTTCGGACTCGGCGTGGCCGATCCGCACGAGCAACAGGCTTTCGGGGTGGCGCGCGAGGAGCGCGGCAAGCGTTTCGACGAGGCGCTGCAGGTGTTGCGGGCGTGCTGGACCGAGGAGTCGGTCACCCATCACGGGAACTTCTTCCGGTACGACGACCTGCGCGTGCTGCCCAAGCCCGTGCAGTCGCCGCCCGACGTGTGGTTGGGCGGCATCGCACCCTCGGAGTTGAAGCGGGTGGGACGTCTGGCCGACGGGTGGTTGCCGAGTTTCGTGACTCCCGACGACGTGGCGCGCGGCAAGTCGACGGTGGAAGAGGTCGCGGCCGCGCACGGACGCACCATCGACTCCGAGCACTTCGGGGCCCTCGTGCCCTACTCGCACGAACCGTTGCCCGACGCACTCGTGCGCGGGCTGGCCGCCCGCCGACCCGATCTGGCGGATCCGGCGTCGCTGGTGCCGCGCGGATGGTCGGAACTGGCCGACACCATCGCACGATTCGTCGAGGTCGGCTTCTCCAAGTTCGTGGTGCTGCCGATCGTGGAACCGGCGTCGGCCGGAGCGTGGGTCGACCACCTCGAGGCGGCCGCCGAGCGACTGCTGCCCCTCCAGACCTGATCAGCGGAACTTCCGATCAACCGAACTTCCGATCAGCCGAAGTTCGATCAGCCGAAGTTCGATCAGCCGAGGAGACGCACCGCTTCCTCTTTGGCCCACTTGTAGTCGGCCTTGCCCACGGGTGTGCGCACGACCTCGGCCACGAACAGCACGGCCTTCGGGGCCTTGTAGTCCGCCACCAGGGTGCGCGAGTGGGTCACCACCTCGTCGACCGACGCCGCGTGACCCGGCCGCAACTGCACCAGCGCGGTCACCTGCTCGCCCCACCGAGCGTTCGGCGTGCCCACCACGACGGCGTCGAACACCGCCGGGTGCTGCTTCAACGCCGACTCGACCTCCTCCGGATAGATCTTCTCGCCGCCCGAGTTGATGCACACCGATCCGCGGCCGAGCAACGAGATCATCCCGTCGTCCTCGATCACGGCGAAGTCACCGGGCACCACCCACCGCTTGCCGTCGTAGGTGGGGAAGGTGGCCGCGGTCTTCTCCGGGTCCTTGTAGTACCCGAGTGGGATGTGGCCACTGCGCGCCAGTTTCCCGACCTCGCCCGGGGCGCACTGTCGTCCGTCGTCGGCCAACACCGTGGTGTCGGGTCCGGTCTGGAAGCGCGGAGAGGTGAGCGGCGAACCGTCGTCGGGTCGGGCTCCGGCTGCTCCGGTCTCGGACGCACCGAAACTGTCGAGGATCGCCACGTTCGGCAGCACCGACCGGATCTGCTGACGCACGCCCGCCGTCAGCGGGGCTCCGCCGTTGCCGATCGCGAACAGCATCGACAGGTCGAACTCGGGACGCGGATCCGCCATCAACGCCTCGGCCAACGGGCGCGCCATCGCGTCACCGATGGTGGAGAGCGAGTTCACCTTGGCGTCGGCGCACAACTGCCAGACCTTCAGTGGGTCGAAACGCTTCTCGGTGTAGAGCACCAGACAACCGCCCGACGTGTAGGCGTTGCCCATGATCCACTGGCCACCGCCGTGCATCATCGGGCCGATCGACATGAGTCGAGCGCGGAAGGGCGACGCCGCGGCCTCCTCCCCCAGTTGCTCGACGCGTTCGATCGGACGGTTGGCCCGAGCCGAGTTCATGGCCGCGAGGATCACGTCCTCGTGCCGCCACATGACTCCCTTGGGCATTCCCGTCGTGCCCCCGGTGTAGAGGATGTAGGTGTCATCGCCGGTGCGCCCGGGGAAGTCACGATCCGGTGAAGCCGCGGCGATGGCCGCCTCGTACTGGTCGCCGATCACGATGAGATTGCGCAACTTGGGCAGCGCGTCGCGCACCGCCTCAACATCGGCCGCGTACTCGGGTGCCACGATCACCGCGACGCAGTCGGCGTTGTCGTAGAGGTACCGAAGTTCGGCCGCCACGTAGCGATAGTTCACGTTCACCGCCACCGCGCCGATCTTGGCGCAGGCGTAGAACGACTCCACCCACTGGTGACAGTTCTGGGCGTGCACGCCGACGTGCTCGCCACGACGAACCCCGATCGAGGCCAGGTGATTCGCCAGTCGCGTGGTGCGATCGTCGAGTTGCGCGAAAGTGAACCACACCTCGTTGGTGATGAGAGCCGGTTCGTCGGGGATCGCGTCGGCGATCACCTCGAGGACGTCGGCCAACTGAATGGAACGCGGATACGAGACGTGGGCCATCACTTCTCCTGCCAACCGTCGAGCATGTCGACGAATCCGTACTTGTGGTGGGGACCGATCGCCATGTGTTCGAAGAGCCCGTACCCCACGTGGCGTCGCCCGTTCTCGTCGACGTACTCGAAACGGGCCGAGGCATCGACGATTCCGAAGAGCCTCATGGCGTCCTCGGGTTTGTTGGTGTCCAACTCGAAGGTCTGCACAACCAACGGGCCCTGCCACTGTCCGTGCCGCCAGTCGGCGTCGTATCCGTAACCGGTGCCGATACCGATGTGAACCGGCAGCAACGGCTGCACGTCGAACGTGAGGGTGCCGTGTTCGCCGTTCGCCGTGATGACGGCTCCGGTCGACTGTCGGGTGTTCGGCCGGTATCGCAGCTCGTGTTCGGGTCGGCCGAGGTGGTCGAACGAGCCGTCCGGACGGATCCGGACCGCTTCTTCCATGATCCGGCTGCCGTCGGCCCGCTCCTGCATGATGAACACCACCGAGTGATCGTCGAACCGCACCGGGGTGTAGATCCAGAACCAACTGAACGGGTTGCTGACGCGGATTCCCTGCGGCTCGCTCTCGCCCACCGGCCTGATGCCCCACGAACGGTCGCGGGTGCCCCACCAGTCGGACGACACCAACGAGAACACGCGGTCGCCCGAGGTGAGCGTCCCGTCCCATCCGCCGGTCTGGGCAAATCGCTGGCTGTCGAAAATGGTCCGGCCGTTCTCGCGGATGTAGTGACGCGGCTCCTCGAAGGCCGGCATGGCACCAGTCCAGGTGGCGTCGAGGGTGATTCCCCATTCGTTGTCGTCGCAGCGGACGCGGAGTTTCTGCAACGGCTCCACGACCTCGATGGAGAGAGGGCCAACCGACGGACGCAGGCGATCGGCTCCGTCGAGGGCCCTCGAGGCGCGCACCACCCGGTGACGCCCCTCGTGGAACACCAGCAAGAAGGCGTCCATCACCCCGAGATTCGGGTACACGCCGAGACCGAATACGAACATGCAGGTGCCGCTCTTGTCGAAGCCGTTGAAGTAGTAGCGGTCGTAGAAATTGCGATCGCTCGTGGCGACGTGCCGCATGGGCTCGGGCGTCTGGTGGATCGGATAGTCGTCGAGGTTGGTGATCACGAGTGCATCTCCTTGGGCCGCCGCTGGGTCGTCATGAGTCGGATGGTCGGAAGTCGGGTCGTTCGTCTTGTCGAGTGTCAGATGGTCGTCACGAGTGGGGCCACGTCGCGGGCGAAAACCGCGATCTGGTCGCACAACTCGTCGCACGAGCGAGCCTTGAACCGAACCTGCAACTGGTTCACTCCGCGAGCGGTGCCGGCCAGGATGCGATCCGCGATCAACGCCGGTGACCCGGTGAGGGTGGCTTCGCCGACCTCCCACGTCGGTTCACCGACGTGGATGAACGGTGTGATGTGGCCGATCATCATCGAATGGTCGGCTCGACCGGCCCGTTCGCGCTCGGAGACGAGAGCATCGACCATCTCCTGGTTCGACGGCCCCTGGGGCAGCCAACCGTCACCGAGCCGAGCCGCGCGCTTGATGGCCGCCGGGCTCGAGCCGGCCACCCAGATCGGTGGTCGTGGCGTCTGGGCCGGACGGGGACGGGCCCCGAATCCGTCGACGAACTCGTTCTCGAGTGCCGCGGCCAACTCGGGAATGCCACGATCCATCGCCTTGCCGCGCCCGTGGAAGTCGACCCCGAGGTGCGCGAACTCGGCCTCGACGTGACCGGCCCCCACGCCGACGAGGGCCCGGCCGCCGCTCAGATGGTCGAGAGTGGCGAACTGCTTGGCTGCCACGCGCGGGTGACGGTACGGAAGCACGTAGACGTGCGTGAGCAGTCCGACTCGCGTGGTGAGACCGGCCAGCCATCCGAGTGTCGCGATGGGATCGGCCCAGTGGGTTCCCATGCCACCGACCACTGACTCGGGCAACGCCACGTGATCGCACACCCCGACGTACGAGTACCCGTTGTCGTCGCAGGCCGTGGCGAGTCTCGACAACTCGGCCGGGCCGGCGGACTTCTCCCATTCGGCGACGAAGTACGAGCTCTGGGCCTGAATGGGCAACTGCATTCCGTACACCCGCCGTCCGGGCGGAACCGAGATCATCGCCGTCGTGTCGGACATGGACGAACACTAGGTCACGTCGCCGAGCCCTACTAGGGTCGGGTCGTGGACCGCGGGGAGAAGTGGGGATACGCACTCGCCGTCGTCGTGCTGGTGATCGGCGGGGCCCTCCTGCGCACTCCGATCCTCAACTGGATCTCCGGACCGGCCATCGTGATCTGCTCGGTGGCCCTCACCACGTGGATCTCCGGTCGCCGAAGCGCGGCCCGCGGCAAGGGCGGGGAGGCGTCGACATGAGTTGGGCGGCGCACGAACTCGAGTCGTACGTGATGCAGAAGCACACCAAGCAGAAGGTGAGCTATCTCGCCATCCTGCTCGGCTGCTTGCTCCCCGACCTCTTCACCAAACTCCCGGTGTACGGACTCAACATCGGCGACATGACTCTGATCAAGGTGGCCGAGCCGTGGAAGTACCACCGTGGTTGGCCCGGAGTCGGTCCCACCCACTCGTTGCTCTTCATCGCCGTCGCGACACTGCTCTTTCTCGCGTGGAAGAAGAACCGGGCCTGGGCGCTCGGTCTCTTCATGGGTGGAGTCGCCCATGTCCTCACCGATTGCTTCGACTCGGTGGGAACGATGCTCTTCTGGCCGTTCACGACGCAGCACTACTCCACCGGCATGTGGGCCTACGCGTCGCAGGCCGGTCGCTACGGCGATGCCAGCGCCTACTACTCGAGCTTCGGTGGGGTGTGGGACTTTCTGTGGCTGTGCATCGCCATCGGCGGACCGAAGGTCTTCACCCGCGACTACTTCTTCTCGACGGTGGTGCCCGCCGATCCGGCCTGGGGCTGGTTGAAACGCAAGTTCGGCATGAACGAAGCGGTGATGCTGGCCGTCTACCGCGCCTACTTCATCTACGGAGCCTGTCGAATCTTTGGTTGGTTCATCTGGGCTCGCCTGCTCAACCCCGAACGCGGCACCCAGACCCTCGATTGGTCGTGGGGAGGTCCCGACTGGGTGGAGAAGGCGCCGCGCACCCAGGGCGCCGACACGTGGCTCGGAGTTCTGGCCAACACGGCCTTCGGTGTCGTCGGGGTGACGGTCAGTGGTTGGCTGCTGTGGCGACTGGTCGGTCGTCGCTTGTGGGCTCGGGCGACGTGACAGCCTGAGCGTCGGCCCCCGCGTCGACCTCGCCATCGACACCCGACGGATACTCGCCTCGCTTCTTGACCCACCAGGCGCGCGCCACGATGGCGGCCACGGGAACGGCCTGCAGACCGGAGAAGCAGACCGTGCACATGAGCCGACCCTAACCGTTGTCGGGGACTTCGATCTCGACCAACACCGGCCAATGGTCGCTGGCCCACGGACCGGGCGGGTTGTGGTGCACGATGCGCGCCGATTTCACGTCGCTCACCCGCGATACGAACACGTGGTCAATGCGCGTGCCGTCGGTGCGTCCGGTGAAGGCGTGATGGGTGGCGACTCCGGCTCCCGACGCCGGCAGATCGGCGAGGGCGTCGTGCCATCGGCCATCGAGCAGCGGCGCGAGGACCGGATCGTCGACCGTGCAGTTGAAGTCGCCCACGATGATCGCGTTCGTCGGACTCCACGTCGCCAGTCGTCGGACCGCATCGGCCCGGACCGTCGACGAACGTTCGTCGAGATGAGTGTTCACCACGGTCACCGTTCCTTCGGACAGTGCGAGATGAACCGCGAGTAGGCACCTGTTGAACCGCGACTCCGGGTGGCGACTCGGTCGGTGCGGGGTGTCGGTGAACCACCGACTCTCGTGTCCCGTCACCACCGCCGTGGTGCGACGAACCCCCAGCACCAGATGCTCACCCCGTCGACCCCCGTCGCGCGCCACCGCGACCACCTCGAACTCCGGTGCCAGCCTGCGGCGCAACCAGCGCAGTTGACCGGCACGAACCTCCTGCAGGGCCAGCACGTCCGCCTCCAGCGACTGGATCACCCGCAAGGTGTTGGATCGCCGCAACCACCAGATGTTCCGGCCGTCCGGACCACGCCCGTTGCGGATGTTGAAGGTGGCGACTCGGAGCCGGGGCACGCCGCCAGTCTCCCCCACCGTCCCTGATGGCAAGGATTTTTCAAGAAAGTGCGAGACCCCGCCCCGGCCCTCCTCTTGTACGGCGTCGCAACGTTGCGACACCACCACCACCACCGAAAGGACCCAACAATGAAACTGTTCACCAAGATCACCATCGGACTCCTCGCCGGAGCCACCCTGGCCGTCCCGGCCGCCGCCACCTCGGTGAACGCGGCCAGCAACCAGGGCAACACGCCCCTCACCGGCCAGCTCGTCGACGTGAGCACCGGTCGCCCGGTTGCTGGCGTGACCCTCACCGTCACGTCCACCCTCACGCGCGCCTACCTCGGTCGCGATCTGCGCGTGGTCACCGATGCGAACGGTCGCTTCAGCGTGAACGCGGTCGCCATCGACAGCGGCTACTCGATCTCGCTGTCGAACCTGCGTTGGTGCGGCGGTCGGGTGCAGATCGGCCAGCCGAACCTGACCGGACTCCTGCCCCGCCTCGTGAACTACGGCGGATTCTTCTCGAAAACCGGTTCGACCTTCGGCCCGCGCAACCTCGGCACCATCGCCGTGCGGCCGGTCGCCATCGGCTGCTGACCAAAAGAGTCTCGCTCCCCCGAGAAACGGTGAAGCCCCGGTCGTCGACCGGGGCTTCACTCGTTCGTCGATCATTAGCGCAGCCATCGACGAGTTTCCCGATGTGGAAGAGTGAGGCGCATGACATCGAAAACAGCCCGAATCTTCCGCGCAGTTCTCACCGTCACGGTGATCGCTCTCGGTGCCCAAGGTTGCGGTGGAGGTTCGGACGACGGTGCTGCGTCGAGGGGTGACTGGCCGGAGGAGGTGCGGTCCAACTTCCTGACGAGTTGCATCGCGAGTGCCGAGGCCTCGGGTCTGACCGAGGGAGCGCGCGACTACTGCGAATGCATGCTGGGTCGACTGCAAGACAGTCTCACTGCGGAAGAATTCGCCGCGGCCGAGAGTGCCATCACTCGCGGCGAGGCCAGCGGTTTGGATCTCGAGGAGTTGGCGACGTCCTGCCTCTGAGATTCGGCACCGGACTTCGACGCGGGACTTCCGACTGGCACTCCCAACGGGATTCGAACCCGTGCCGCCACCTTGAGAGGGTGGTGTCCTAGGCCACTAGACGATGGGAGCCTGTAGCGGGTGAAACGCTACCGCCCGCGCCGACCCCGCCCAACAGGGACTCGGATTCATCGAGCAGGGCGAACCCGCCGGAGCAACAGCGCCCCGCAAACGATCGAGAGTGCGGCGAAGAGCACCGACAAGTCCGGGCGTGCACCAGTGGCCGGCAAATCGATGGACGTCACCTTTCGCGCCGACACGTCGAGTCGGTGGTTTCCGGAGTTCAAGGTGGCGGCGACTTCGACGGTGGTTCCGCTCGCGAGGCGGACGATCATTCGGTAGTCACCGGACGGCAATCCGCTGGCCTGGATACGACCGTTCTCAGGAACGAGTTCGAACTCGACATCGTCGGGAGTTTCGAAGCTCTGGTCGACCCCTTCCCACGTCACCTCCACTGCCGAGGTACCAGCGGGAAGAGCGGGCGCCACCAGACCCGAATTGCCGGCCGCGGCGAAGTCGCCTTCACCGACACCGTTCACCGGGACGATGGCGTTCACCACCCAGTCGAGAGTCCCCGCACTGTCGAACACCTTCTCGAGCGAGGCAGTGTTCAACTGCGCCGTCAACTTCCACGAACCGGGTTCGAGTTGAGGAACCGCGAAACGACCGCTGGCGTCGGTGCGCAGCTCGATGTTGGCGACGGTCGCCATGGCCTCCACGGACTGACCGCTCACCTGACCGGCGCCGACGTACTCGGCGATCACCGGAGTCTCAGGAATGGGTGGTTCGTCGGTGTCCCACACCCCATCCCGGTCGAAGTCGATCCACACCGTGCCTTTCAACGCACCCGTCTGGGCGTTCGACGGATTGGAGGGAGAGATCGTGGTGGTGGGAAATGTCGGAGCAACGGTGGTGGGGTTCGACGGCGCCACCGTTGACGTCGTCGTCGTGGAGGTGGAGGTCGTCGTCGTGGAGGTGGTGGTCGGCGCAACCGTTGTTGTTGTTGTTGTGGTGGTGGTGGTCGTCGTTGTGGTCGTCGAGGTGGAAGTCGTCGTCGTCGCACCCACGGCGAGGGTGGTGAACGACAGACAGGCCCCGTCGATGTCACCCTCGAGTTCGGGATCGCCGGCATTCGTGGTGCCCACGACCTTGAAGTAGTACTGGGTGCTGGCCGTGAGGCCGGTGACGCCCACCGACACCGCGGTGGTGCTGGTGACCGTGGCCGGAGTGGCCGTCACCAAGGTGCCGGTGGCACAGGTCGAATCGGTGCCCCAACGGAACTTGGCCGCCGTCGAGGTGGCACCCACGGCCAGTGTTCCGTTGAGCGTGGCCGTGGTCTGCATCAGGTCGGTGGCGGGATCGGTGGTGGCCGACACGGTGTTCAACAAGGTCACCGACTGACCCACGAAAGTTCCACCGAGTGCCGTCTTCAAAGCGGCGTCCTCGTTGGCTTCCTGCTCCTGCAAGTCCTCCATGATGGCGGCGTTCGCACGCGCGTTGATCTGCGTCGGGTTCTCCGACGGATACTGCGCCGAGTAGACGGCTTGCCAGTAACCGGAGTTGAACTCGGCGGTGGCGAACTCGGCGGGCGTCATCTTCCTGCAGAGACCCTGGAACCCCCCGGTGCCGTTGAAGATGCTGATCCCGTCGCCGCTGTAGTTGAGGCCGTTGAATCCCGAGATGGTGCCGCCCTGCACGTCGGTGGGCGGCACGATGTCGCCCCACTTCTTGTCGTTGTTCGGATACGAGAAGGCCGGGTCGAAGACGTTCGGGTTGGGCGGGTTGTTCGCGCTGTAGCCGGTCGGATACTTGGTGATCGAGTACGCGTTGTGGCTGCCCGAATCGTTCCCGTGCTTCGAACTGCCGCTGCCCTTCACCGAGTTCTGCGAGACGGTGATGAGTCGATACGGGTTGGTGGTCGAGTGCGTGCGGTGACAGAGCCTCACCTTGGGAGGACCGCCGGGTGCCGACTTCACCTCGGAGAACCCGCCGTCGACGGCGAGGACTCCGAACACCACTGCCGCCACCAACAGGAGGCGATTCAGGAGCGAAGAAAAATTCTTTTCCGACACGCTCCCACTGTAACAGTGGTTTAGAGAACTATTCGGCCTTGTCCATGCGCCTCTTGCGGAACGCGACGGCACCGCCCACGACGGCTGCCGCGGCCGCGACGCCGATGCCGATCCCGATGGCCGCTCCCGAGCCTCCGCCGTCCTCGGCGTCGTCGTTCGTGTTCCCAGAACCAGTCGGGACGTTGCCGAGCGCGGTGCTCGGAGGGGTCACTCCGGCCGGCGCTTCGGAGGTCGGCGCCTCGGTGGCCACCGGGGCCTCGGTGGTCGGCGGCGCCTCCACCACTCGTCCGCGGAACGGCCCGGTGATCTCGTAGGTGATTCCGCCTTGTGGTCCGGTGAGACCGGTGAGACCGGGGACCGTTTCCTCCACGTTCTTGTTCGACGGTCCGCGTTGCGACGAGAAGTACAGGCGATCGCGCGACGGATTGAACACCGGGCCGGTCATCTCCGACGACTCGTGTCCGGCGGCCACCACGCGAACGAAAGGAGCCACTGCGCCGTCAGGCGTGATGATCACGAGCTCCATGTTGGCGCCGTCCTCGGCCACCACCAGATCGCCCGAACCCTCGTCGACGGTGATGTTGTCGACGCCCGACAGCACCGCGCCCTCCACTCCGAGACCGTCCGGGTCGCCCTTCCACACCAACGAGTACTTCTGGTTCCGCAGGTCGATCTCGTGCACCGAATGGTCGTACTTGGTGGTGAAGTAGATCGAGCCGTCGAAGTACCAGATGCCCTCGTTGCCGGGGAAAATCTTGGCGCCCGCGACCTGCTGGCGAGTGGGAGTCATCGCCGCCGAGGGATCCGACACCGCGCCCCACGTCACCGAACCGTCGTCCGCGACGATGCAGGCTTCGAGCGTGCCGGCCGAGAGATCGGGGTACGCCGTCGGTGTGTAGCGATACACCAGGCCTTCCGGGTTGTCCTCGGTGAGATACACGACTTCGTCGACCGGATCGACCGCGGCCGCTTCGTGGCTCCAGATTCCCATGGCCTCGTGCGCCACCGCCGGCTTGGCACCGGTGGGATCGCACTCCCACATGCGTCCGAATCCGGCGATGTTCTCCTCACCGCTCAACCAGGTGCCCCACGGTGTCGGACCACCGGCACAGTTGGAGTTGCTGCCCTCGAGGATGCGGTACGCGTCGATGATGGATCCGTCGGAAGCGAAATGGATCGCCGACACTCCGCCCGAGTCGGGAGCGAGAAAGTCGAACACCTCGCTGTTGCAGACGTAGTACCAGCCGCCCTCGCCATCGTCGAAGGTCGCCGCACCGTCCGGGAAGACGTGCCAGATGCAGTCGGTGTCACCGACCGCGTCACCGCCGACGGCGATGACGCGCGAGGTGAAGCCAGCCGGCAGGAGCAATCCGTTCTCATCCGGTGTCTCCGACAACGGACCGTACGGGCTCTCACCCGGAACAGCAACGTCGCGACGACGGGCGGCGACCGGCGACACCAACGCCGCCGACGGCAGCACCGCACCGGCCCCACCGGCGAGAATTCCGGCCTTCAAGAAACGACGACGATCCACGAGTCCCCCTCCCGATCGGCGACCAGGTCGCCGGCTCAGACCTTAGTTGAGCGTCGCGAGAGTCGAAACAGCACCTTCGTGCATCGATCGAGGCGAAGGAAGGCCAGAGGGTTCCGAAAACTTTTCTGGCTGGGGAGCAAGGAATCGAACCCTGAATAACAGAACCAGAATCTGCTGTGTTGCCAGTTACACCACTCCCCACTGGGAACCCGAAGTGTAGTGGGCGACCCCCGACCCGCCACCCGGGTGATCAACCGACCAGCGATTCGAGGCGGTCGAACCCCACGATGCGACCCGCCGCCACGCCAGCGGCCTCCTCGAGATGATGACGGAACGCCGACCATCCGCGAACCGGACTGGTGGAGGTGGCCGACGTGTGCGCCACCAGACCCAACTCCTCGGCCATCAGCCGTATCCGCAACGAGTGGAACGGATCGCTCACCAGCACCACCGACGTGATGCCGTTCTGCCGGGCCAGTCGTGCCACGTTGTCGAGCGACTCCCACGACGTGCGTCCGGTCTCCTCGGCCAGGATCGCGTCCCGCGGAACTCCACGGTCGGTGAGATAGCGCCGAGACGTCGCGGCCTCGGTGAAACGGTCACCGGGACGGTTTCCGCCCGTCACCACGATGCGCGGCGCCTGTCCCGCTTCCCACAACTCGAGCACATGATCGAGTCGCGCCCGCAATTGCGGTGACGGCGTGCCGTCGTACTGCGCGGCTCCCATCACGACGATCGCGTCCACCGGCTCCGAGTAACGGGCCTCTCCCGCCCGCCACACCTGAAACAGCGCGAGCAGGAACCAGGCGACACCCAGAAGCACCAACGACAACAAAACGCCCGACCAACGGCGCCAGCCGCCGGCCCTCCACCAACGCGGGGCCCGCAGGCGCCGACGCGACACCGGCGACACCTCGCCGCCCACCGGAGTGACGTCGGTGGTCGGCGGCGGCAAATCGTCGCCCGGGCCGGATTCCAATCAGGTCTCCAGGCGCGCGGCCGCCGCCGCCAGTCGGCGCAACGTCTCGTCCCGACCCAACAACTCCAGCGCTTCGAAGAGCGGCGGCCCCACCGTGCGACCGGTCACCGCCACTCGCACCGGCGCCTGCGCCTTGCCGAGCTTCAGACCCCGCGCGGCACCCACGGTCTCGAGGGTCGACTTCAACGACTCGGCCGTCCAGTCGACGGGCGCGGAGTAGGCGGCGATGGCGTCGCCGAGCATGCCCACGGCGTCGGCCGACCCGAAAGTCTTGCTCCAGGCGTCGGCGTCGATCGGCGCGTCGTCGAGGAACATGAAGTCCACCATCGCCGGCACCTCGGCGAGGGTGACGACGCGCGTCTGCACCAGTTCGGCCATCGCCCGGAACACCGTGGGATCGAATTGGGCGGGTGTCCACGGCACGTCGTCTCCGGAGAGCCACGGTCCGCAGGCCGTCACGAACTGGTCGACCGAGAGTGCCCGCACGTACTCGCCGTTGAAAGCCGCCAGTTTCTTCTGGTCGAAGAAGGCCGGTGAGTGGTTGACGTCCTCCAGGCGGAACGTCGCCTGAATGGCGGACCACGGCACGATCTCGGTGTCGCCCTGGGGCGCCCAACCGAGGGTCATCAGGTAGTTCACCATCGCGTCAGCGAGGTAACCCTCCGAGCGGTACTGCTCGAGGGCCACCTTGTCGCGACGCTTCGACAACTTCTTGCGCTGCTCGTTCACCAGCACGGGCACGTGGGCCCACGTCGGCGGTGCGTGTCCGAGAGCGGTCCAGAGCATCTGTTGCTTCGGTGTGTTGGGCAGATGCTCCTCGGCGCGCACCACGTGCGACACGCGCATCGAGAGATCGTCCACCACGTTGGCCAAGAGGAACATCGGTGCTCCGTTGCCCCGCAGGAGCACGAAGTCCTCGATCGTCTCGTTGGCGAACTCCACCCGTCCGCGCACCAGGTCGTCGACCACCGTGATTCCCTCGGGAACCCGGAATCGCAGAACCCGACCCGGTCCGGGCTCGAGACCGCGGTCGCGCGAACAGCCGTCGTAGCCCGGTTTACCGGAGGCTTTCGAGCGTTCCTGGATCTGTTCGGAGGTGAGATCGCAGTAGTAGGCGTGACCGGCAGCGAAGAGACGTTCGGCGGCCGCCACGTGATCGGCCGCGTAGTTGCTCTGGAAGTAGGGACCCTCGAAAGTCGGATCGTCACGGTGGATGCCGATCCACGCCAGAGCATCGATGATCCCGTCGGTCCACTCGGGGCGGTTGCGCGCCTCGTCGGTGTCCTCGATGCGAAGCACGAATGTGCCGCCCAACCGCTTGGCGAGCGCCCAGTTGTAGAGAGCGGTGCGCGCCCCGCCCACATGGAAGAAACCGGTGGGTGAAGGAGCGAACCGGAACCGAGGAGTCGTCACCTTGCTCGTCGTCGCGTCGGTGTGCGCCGGGTCGTTGCTCGTCGGATGGGAGACGTGTGACGACATGCGTCGTTCACGCTACCGGTCGTCGCTCGGGCAGGAGTAGCGTCCGGCTCGTGGGTCGACACTCCTTCATCTCCGGATCCGAGCAACATCCCGGCCACCGCAGCGTCTCGGGCGGACTCGCTCGCGCCGCGGTCTTCGGCATCAGCGATGGCCTCGTGTCGAACGTGTCGCTCGTCATCGGTTTCGCCGGGAGCGGCGTCGACTCGTCGGTCGTGCGCCTCGCCGGAATCGCCGGAGCGATCGCCGGAGCCGCCAGCATGGCGGCCGGCGAGTGGGTGTCGGTGTCGGCGCAGAACGAACTCATCCAACGCGAGGTCGACATCGAACGTCGCGAGTTGCGCGTGAACACCGCCGCCGAGAC
>Ga0129333_10002824_pt1 | contig 16238 bp, 14 predicted proteins | sample CPB6_08_DNA_FD_94474 | JGI IMG/M metagenome (GOLD analysis project Ga0129333, IMG submission 94474) | Freshwater to marine salinity gradient microbial communities from Chesapeake Bay, USA - CPBay_Sum_0.6_0.8_DNA | ecosystem: Environmental > Aquatic > Marine > Coastal | place: USA: Chesapeake...
CGAGCCCTTCTTCGAAACTCGTCACGACGGCGGGGAGTGATTCGGTTTGGACACTCTGTTTGAACGACTCGAGTACGGCGGAACGAACGACGTTTTGCAGGATCGCCGACTCGCGCCCATCTTCCATCGACTCCACTTCGACCTTGCCAGACATGGATGCAGCGAGAGAGCCCAGATCACTGACACGTGGCGCAACGAACGTCTCACCTACTCGCAATGCCCGTCGCACTGCGTTGGCCGCCAAGATTTCATGATTGCTCACCGAAAGACGCACGCTCACACCGCTGCGCTGGTTGATGTGAGAGCTAGACCGTGCCACTTGGCTCACCGTGGCCACGATTCTCTCCATGAACTCAGGCCAGTGCACGGTGACGCCGTCGATGTTTGAATCACGGGCTTCCCGGCGAACGATTTCGATCTCTGTATCGACCTCGAGCGGATAATGAGTGCGAATCTGGCTACCAAATCGATCTTTAAGTGGAGTGATCAACCGACCGCGATTCGTGTAATCCTCTGGATTGGCGGACGCCACCAACATCACGTCAAGCGGCAATCGAATCTTGTGCCCACGAATTTGCACATCGCGCTCCTCAAGCACATTCAGCAATCCAACCTGGATTCGCTCGGCAAGGTCGGGCAACTCATTGATCGCAAAGATTCCCCGATTTGTGCGTGGTACGAGACCAAAGTGAATGGTCAACTCATCACTCAAGTAACGACCTTCGGCCACGCGAATCGGATCCACTTCACCAATTAAGTCCGCAATCGACGTGTCTGGCGTGGCCAACTTCTCGCCGTAGCGATCGTCTCGATGCACCCAAGCGATCGGTGTGTCATCGACCTTCTCTGCCACCAATCGCCTGGCCATGGCCGACACTGGTTGATATGGGTCATCGTTAATTTCACTGCCTTCGACGATGGGCATCCACTCATCGAGCAAGCCAGTGAGCGAGCGAATCATCCTCGTCTTGGCCTGACCGCGCTCGCCGAGGAAGATCACGTCGTGTCCCGCCAACAGCGAGTTTTCGAGTTGTGGCATGACCGTGTCCTCGTAACCGAGAACACCTTCGAACAATGGCTCACCTGCCGCGATGCGCTTCACTGCATTGCGGCGAATTTCTTCCTTAACTGGCACCGACTGCCAACCCGATTGGCGGAGAGCGCCGAGCGTTTTCGGCAACGTCTGGGTCATGTGCGGAGACTAACCCCGCGCGCCAAGCGAACAACAGTCGGCGATCACATAGCCTCGAACGAATGAACTCGAGTGCTCGTCCAATCGCAGTGGTGACAGGAGCAAACACGGGCATCGGTCGCGCCACGGCGGTCCATCTCGCAAGCAAAGGTTGGCGAACTTTCGCGACAGTTCGCGGCATCAGCAAGGCCGACAAGTTGCTCGCTCACGCGGAGAAGAACGGCGCCAGCGTCGAGATCGTCGAAATGGACATCGCCGAAGACGGGTCGGTACGAGCCGCATTCGACGAAATTCTCCGCATCTGCGGACACGTCGACGTCCTCGTCAACAACGCGGGAATCGGTGGCAACGGCGTGGTGGAAGAAGCATCCGCCCAGCAATACCTCGACGCTTTCAATGTCAATGTGCTGGGTTCGCTGCGTTGCATTAAACGTGTACTGCCGACGATGCGCGAACGACGCAGTGGAACGATTGTCAATGTGACGTCCGTGGTTGGTCGACTTGCCGCAATCGCCCAAGCGCCATATGTCACCTCGAAGTGGGCATTCGAAGGGCTGAGTGAAGAACTCGCGCACGAAGTTGCGCCTTTCGGCATTCGTGTAGCGATCATTGAGCCCGGGATCACGCGTTCCTCGATCTTCGGCAAGAACATCGACGCGCCGAATGATTCCGGCCAATATGACTCGCACTATCGAAGGATGTTTCGGTTCTACGAAGTGGGAGCCAGCCATGCCAGCCCTGCCGAGGACGTAGCCGAGGTGATTCATCACGCCGTTGTTACCGACAACCCACGTCTTCGCTATGCCTGCTCATGGGGCGGCGAAACAATTACCGCAGGTCGTCAATCAATGAGTGATGAGCAGTGGGTGAAGCTCGGTGCGGCTCTTGACGACGAGGAGTACTACAGCAAATTCGCCCAGTACTTCGGTGTTGATCTCAACAAATGATCCTGCTCTTCAACGTTCGTACCTGACGCGACCCCTTGTCGCCCACTGTGCGACCGTAGGCTGTGGAGCATGACTCAAGCAGCCGCAACGGCCACTGCCGCGAGCAAGATCTACGGCTCCGGCGACAGCGAAGTGAGGGCCTTGGACGGCGTCACTATCGCATTCGAAAAGGGCAAGTTCACCGCAATCATGGGGCCGAGCGGCTCGGGCAAGTCCACCCTCATGCACTGCGTCGCCGGTCTCGACTCACTGACGAGCGGAAGCGTGGCGATTGGCGACACCCAACTCGAGACCCTGAGCGACAAGGAACTCACAACTCTGCGCCGCGAGCAAGTGGGGTTCATCTTTCAGGCTTTCAACTTGATCCCCACGCTGAATGCACTGGAAAACATCATGTTGCCCCTTTCGCTCGGCGGACAAGAGGGTGACATGCAGTGGATTAACACGGTGATCGACACGATCGGGCTCCGCGATCGACTTGAACATCGACCGAGCGAACTGTCTGGTGGTCAGCAGCAACGTGTCGCAGTTGCTCGTGCTCTCGCCAGCAAACCTTCCGTGATCTTCGCCGACGAACCGACCGGAAACTTGGACTCCAAGACTGGCGGCGAGGTGCTGGGATTCATGCGCCGCGCGGTGAGCGATCTCGGTCAGACCATCGTCATGGTGACGCACGACGCCAACGCCGCTTCCTACTCAGATCGCATCGTGTTCCTCAAGGACGGCAAGATCGCTGGAGAGATGACTGAGCCGAACCCCGAGAAGGTGCTCGACTACCTGAAGCACCTCGGCGAGTAAATGTTCTCTCTCTCGCTCAAGATGTCGCTCGCCCGCAAGGGTCGCCTCATCCTCACGTCGCTCGCGATCATTCTTGGCACCGGTTTCCTGTCGGGAACCTTCATCTTTTCCGACACTCTCTCCCGCACGTTCGACCGCTTGTTCACCGACGTGTTCCGTGACGTCGATGCCTATGTTCGATCCACGAATTTCATCGAGGTTCCCTTCGGTGGCGAGCAGCGTGCCGGCACTCCAATCGAAGCATTGGATTCCGTGCTTGCCGTTCCTGGCGTGAAGGATGCCACCGGCGACATTCAGGCATTCGCACGGATCATCGGCAAGGACGGCACCCCACTGGGATCCGACAACGGTCCCCCCACTTTCGGCGGCATCGCCTCGGCGAGCGTGGCCGGATTGTGGAACATCGAAGACGGTCGATTGCCAAATGGCCCTAGCGAGATGGTGATGGATCGCTCATCTGCAGAGAAGGGCGACTTCGTCGTCGGTGACACCGTGCGCGTCAATGCCCAGTCGGGAAGTCGCGAATTCACCCTCGTTGGCATCGCCAACTACGGCGACATCTCCTCCCCCGGCGGTGCCACGTTTGCGTTGTTCGATCAACAAACCGCTTCGGAGTTCCTCCTCAAGCCGGGATTCGTTGATGCGTTCCTGATTCAAGGCGACGGCACGATGACCCAAGAAGAACTTGCCACTGCAGTCAATGCAGCGCTCAACCCGACGCTGAAGCTCGAGACCTTGACCGGCGCCCAGATTGCCGAGGAAACGAAGGACCAGATTGGTGCGGTCGTCGGCTTTCTCAGCACGTTCCTCACCATCTTCTCGTTGATCGCACTCGGCATCGGATGCTTCGTCATCTACAACGTGTTCTCCATTACGACCGCCCAACGTTTGCGCGAGAACGCCTTGATGCGAGCGATCGGTGCAAGCCGTAAGCAGGTAACCACCACCGTGATCGTTGAGGCGTTGATCATCGGCGTTCTTGGATCGATACTTGGATTCGTTGTCGGCATCGGACTCTCCCGGGGATTGAGCGCACTGCTTGCCGCTTTCGGTGTGGACATTCCCACCAGCGGTCTTGCCATTCGCGGTCCCCGCATCGCCACCACGATCATCGTCGGCACGTTGGTCACACTGTTTTCTGCCGTCTTCCCCGCCCTCCGAGCAGGACGAGTTCCGCCGCTTGCGGCAATGCGTGACACGGCATTTGAGCGCATCGGCAGTCGGAAGTTCCGGTTCGTCATCGGCGCCGTCATCGCGGTCATCGGTGTGGCGGCACACGTTGCAGCCGCAGCCGGAGTGAACGACTGGTTGCTGGGCGTTGGAGTGGTGTGTGTCTTTGCGGCAGTCATCATCTACGGACCATTGATCGCCAAGCCAGTAGCGCTGATGCTCGGTGCGCCACTCGCCCGTCGCAGTGTGACCGGGGCAATGGCTCGTCAAAACGCCGCGCGCAACCCACGCCGCACCGCCGGCACCGTCGCACCCGTGCTCATCGGTGTTGCACTCGTCACTGCGTTCTCGGCATTTGCTGCGAGCGTGCGCAGTGAAATTCGTAGCGTGATCGGCGACCAGTTCGGTGGCGATTACGCCATCTCCGCTCCACAAAATGGATTTGGTGGTCTGCCCATTGCCCTGTCGGACGAAGTTGCTGCACTCCCCGAGGTGCAGCAGGCGACGGGCTTGGGTTTCGGCACGGTCGAGCTTGATGGCGAAGGTCGATTCGTTACGGTCATCAATCCTGCGACGGCAAGTGGCCTCGTTGACCTCAACATGGTCCAAGGAGATCAGTCGAAACTCTCCGCAAACGGCGTGGTCGTCAGCAACAACCGCGCCACCACCGAAGGCTGGAACCTTGGTGACACGCTCGAGATGAAGTTCGTAGACGGCACCGTAAAAGATCTCGTCATCGAGGGCACATTCATTCCGAACGGATTCTTCGGCTCCTACGTCATCAATCGCGAAGCTTTTGCGGGAACGACCAACTCACTGTTCGACTCGATCATCTATGTGGTGATGAAGGACGGCGTCTCCGAGGAAGACGCGCGTGCAGCGCTCGGCGCGGTTTCCGAGCAACGAGGACTTGGCACGTTGCAGAGTCGCGAGGAGTTCATCGACGCGCAAGCCGACCAAATCAACCAGATTCTCGGTCTGATCTACGGCTTGCTTGCGCTGTCCATCGTGATCGCCGTGGTGGGCATCGTCATCACCTTGTTGCTGTCCGTGTTCGAGCGGCGAAGAGAGATCGGTTTGCTCCGTGCCGTAGGCATGACGCGCTCGCAGGTGCGCTTCACCGTGGTGGGCGAGAGTGTGATCACGTCGATGTTCGGTGCGGTGGTGGGCGTGGTGCTCGGAATTGGCGAAGGTCTTGCACTTATCGGCACACTTGCCGACGACGGAATCGCCGCATTCAGCCTGCCGCTTGGCTCCACGATCGTGATCTTGATTCTTGCCTTCATCATCGGCGTCATCGCTGCCGTTTATCCGGCACGTCGCGCGACGAGGGTGGACATCATGCAAGCAATCTCCACCACGTAATCAGAAGAATTACTGACGCCAGGCGTCTAGAAGTTTCCTGCGCGCCTCGCGTTGATTTCGTCCATAAAGATTTGTGCCGCAGGGTGTGTGTCGCCTCGCGTTGCGTCGCGATCCACGTAGGCAGGTGTGAAGTTGGGGCGCGTCAGCGGTTGATGTGTCGTTTGACAACCGGGGCACCAGTACAACACTCGGTTCGCCTCGCCGTGGTGGGTCACCTTGATCACGTCTCCACAGCGCATGCAAGCCTTGCCCTGTCTGCCGTATACGGCGCGTGACACGCGGCCAACGCCGAGCTTGTCTGCCCGCAACGTCTCGCACATGAGGGTGACGAGTTCACGACACTCGGCTCGCTTGAACTCTCCGATCGTCGCCCATGGATGCACTTCACACGCCCACATTGCCTCACAGCGATAGACATTGCCGACGCCAGTGAGCACTCGCTCGTCCACGAGCACTTCGGCGATCGTGGCGTCACGCTCTTCGTACTCCATCATGCGATCGACACACTCTTCAATGTCCGCATCGTCACGACCAAGATCCGGGCCGTGCGAGCCGAGCATCGGGTGGCGGCGTACGTCGAAATCGCGATACGTCTCCACGTGCGATGCTCCGTAACAAACCGCACGCCACTGCCCCACGTCCAACATCACGCTCACGTGACTTTCAGGTCGTCGTAGTTCCTCTCCACGGCGATGGAGCTGCCAAGAGCCGAACATTTTCAACTTGGTGCTCAACACGACGCCGTTGTCCCACACCACTTCTATTGCATGATTTCGGAGTCTGATTTCTTCGATCACATGGTCAATTGGTGGTTCAATTCCCTCGAGACGTCTGCATTCCACCGAGAGTGTCGTTCGTCCGAGAAGAGCGGTGCGCAAAGCAGCCATCGTTCGGTAGGTGCGACGCGAGCCAGCCATGTAGGTGAAGATTATTCGCTAGAACCCTTAAGGGGGTGGGATTCTCGCGGTTTGTGAGATCACTCGATCGAGTGATCGTTACGGAAGTCGACCGACGGATGCGAGTGCCATGCGCACCAATCGATCGTGACCACCTGTCATCTCTTTACGCATGTGTTCGCTTGTCGCCTGATCGGGAGTGAACCATCCAAGGTCCAATGCCTCCTGTGTGGGATGGCAATCGCCCGACACCGGAACCACGAACGCCAAGCTCACCGCGTGTTGTCGCGGGTCATGAAAGCCTGTCTTGTCCGGGTCCGGGAAGTACTCGACCACGGTGAACGGCGACGGATCTGGGGGAATTCGGGGCAAAGCCAAGGGACCAAGATCCTTCTCCAGGTGTCGCAGTAAGGCCTCCCGAATCAACTCACCGAAGAGCACGCGACCCGACACAACGGTACGACTGATGGTGCCATCCGGCGCTTGTCGCAGAAGCATTCCCACATGGGTGATCGAACCCATGTCGTCCACCCGTACGGGAACTGCATCCACGTACACGATCGGCATCTGTCCGCGAACGGCGGTCAACGAGGCTGGGTCGAGCCAGTTGGTCTTGATATCGATGTCGTCAGTCATCTCGCGCCCCCCGAATACCTAATCATTCCAGACGCAGCATCGCCTAGCGGACAGTTTTCGACTGACCGCTCAGGCCCAGTTGCCCGCCACATACTTCAGTTCAAGGAAAGCCAGCAGGCCCTCATGTGCGCCTTCACGACCGAGACCCGACGCCTTGACGCCTCCGAATGGCGCAGCCGGATCGGACACGAGGCCACGGTTGAAACCCACCATTCCCGACTCCAATTGCTCGGCGACTCGCAACGCGCGAGCAGCGTTGCCGCTGTAGACGTACGACACGAGCCCGTGCTCCACCCTGTTCGCCTCAGCCACGATGTCGTCATGATCGTCGAACGAGATGATCGGGGCCACTGGTCCAAAAATCTCCTCATCGGTGATCGGGTCACGCTTTGAGACATCGGCGAGCACCGTCGCCTGGTAACCGAAGGCCGGATCATTCGTCGCCTTCCCACCACACAACACCTTCGCACCCCGAGCAACTGCACCGTCCACGAGATTTGCCACTCGCTCCTGTTGTGCTCTGCTCATGAGAGGGCCGAGCGTCACGCCCTCTGCGAGACCATCACCAAGCTTCAGGGCCGACATCCGCGCGACGAACTTCTCGGTGAACGAATCGAGCACGTTGGAGTGGACGTAAAAACGATTTGCCGCAGTGCACGCAGCACCACCGTTGCGCATCTTGGCGAGCATCGCGCCATCGACAGCAGCATCGATGTCGGCGTCTTCGAACACGATGAACGGCGCATTGCCACCTAGCTCCATGCTGCAATTGATCACTCGCTTCGCAGCCTGCGCGAGCAGCAGCGACCCAACACGCGTGCTTCCGGTGAAACTCAACTTGCGCACCTTGCCCGAATCGAGCATTGCCTCCACTGCGGCACCCGGCTGATCAGTCACCACGACGTTGACAACACCACTCGGCACCCCTGCACGCTCGAGGATTTCGGCAATTGCCAGCGCAGTAAATGGTGTCTCATGCGCTGGCTTCAGCACCACCGTGCAACCTGCAGCCAGCGCCGGTCCGATCTTGCGAGTTGCCATTGCCGCAGGAAAATTCCACGGCGTGGCCAACAGCGCAACACCAACCGGTTGACGACTCACCATCAACCAATTCGCTCCACTCGGTGCCCGGCGATAGTCGCCTTCGATGCGAACCGCTTCCTCGCTGAACCACCGAAAGAACTCGGCTGCGTAGGCCACTTCGGCCCGGGCATCGGTGATCACCTTGCCCATCTCCATCGTGATGATTCGAGCCAGTCGTTCCTGCTCGGCGATCATCAACTCGAATGCCTTGCGCAACACTTCCGCCCTTGCACGAGGTGCAGTGTTACGCCACGAGTCGAAAGCGTCGTGTGCGGCATCTACTGCGCGTAGGCAATCTCCCACCAATGCGTTGGCCACCGAAGCCAATACTTTGCCCGTCGCCGGGTTCAGGACATCGATCGTTGAACCCGACTTTTCCCATTTGCCCGCGATCAGGTTTTCGCGCTTCGTGCCGTCGGGCAGCGACATCGGTTGCCTATTTTTTCAGATCGACGCCAGCGATCTCTTTGATTCGCTGAGCCAGAAATTCGAATGCCGTCTTGCCCTCGGCAATGACCACGTCATCGGCTGGGTGGAGGAACAGAGGGGTCGACACACGTGAGCGCGTTGCCGCCTCACCCACCGGGTTGACCACACGATGCGTCGTGCTCGGGAAATAGCCATCCGTTGCGTAGTCGAGCATGTCGCCCGCATTGATGGCCACGCTGCCCGGATCGCATGGCACGTCGTGCCAATTGCCTTCGAGATCGAGCACCTGTAGTCCGGGCTCATTGCTCGCCGGCAACACCGTGATCATGTTGATGTCTTCGTGAGCTGCCGCCCTGATCGAACCCTCGGGTTCGTCACCGCGAAGCGGCGGATAGTGCAAGACACGGAGCAACGTCCGGCGCGTGCCAGTGATCATCTCAGACAACGGCATCGAGAACTTTTTCGAAATCTCAGGAAGCGTGTTTGCCTCCACCCACCCGAGAAGTTCGCACGCCAAATTCATGCCTGCGGTGTAGTAGGCCATCGCGGAGGCGGATTCCTTCTCTGGCTGTCGACCCCAGGGATACCAATGGAAGTACTCCTTGATGTCCTTCACTTGCGCGCCCACTGCCTTCTCGGCCTCTTCCATCGGCCGATAGCCATCCTGGTCGTTTTCGCCCGGAAGGAAATCCCATTTGCGGTCGGACTTGAAAAAATCCAACCACTCGCGCTGAAGCCGCAGCACGTCGTCGTAGTTGATGGGATGGTTCACCAGTACCGCAAAGCCCGTGTTGCGCAGCGAGTCGGTGAACTCCTTGGCCGCATTGGGCGACTTGTAGTCGACGACTTTCACGTCCATGCCTTCCACGCTAGGCCCGCGTGACCACCTCACGCACCTAGATTCAGGCCATGGAATATCGGTATCTCGGAAACAGCGGTCTCAAGGTTTCGGCCATCAGTTATGGCAATTGGATCACCCACGGCAGTCAAGTGGAGGAACAAGCCGCCATCGCTTGCGTAAAGCGATCACTTGAGCTCGGCATCACCACCTTCGATACAGCCGATGTTTATGCGGGCACACGTGCCGAGTCGGTATTGGGTAAGGCGCTCGGGGGCACCCGACGAGAGGGCATCGAGTTGTTCACCAAGGTGTATTGGCCGACAGGTCCCGGACAAAACGATCGTGGTCTCTCCCGAAAACACATCATGGAGTCGATCAATGGATCGTTGAAGCGTCTCGGCACCGACTACGTCGACCTCTACCAAGCGCACCGCTTCGACTACGAGACTCCTCTCGAAGAGACGATGCTCGCCTTCGCCGACGTAGTGCGCAGCGGCAAGGCGTTGTACATCGGTGTGTCCGAGTGGACCGCAAAGCAGATTCGTCAGGGAGCAAAGCTGGCGCGCGAACTGCACGTTCCGTTCGTCTCCAACCAACCGCAGTACAGCATGTTGTGGCGGGTGATCGAGGAAAAGGTGATTCCTGCGTCGAAGGAACATGGGCTCTCGCAGATCGTGTGGTCACCGATTGCCCAAGGTGTGCTCACGGGAAAGTACTTGCCGGGACAACCACCACCCGAAGGATCACGCGCCACCGACGAGCTGAGCGGGAAGAACTTCATTTCACGTTGGATGAGCGACGAAGTGCTCGTCAAGGTGCAGGAGTTGCGTCCGATCGCCGAGCAAGCAGGACTGTCGATGGCACAGTTGGCCATTGCCTGGGTGCTGCAAAACGAGAATGTTGCCACCGCGATCATCGGCGCGACACGTCCCGAACAAATCGACGAAAACGTCAAGGCCGCAGGCGTCAAACTCGGCGAAGAGACCATGGCGGCGATCGACAAGGTGCTTGCTGACATCATCATCAGCGATCCCAAGAAGACCGAGTCGCCAGCCACCCGCCCCTAGATTTCTGTTATGGCTAGGACACTTGTGGCACCCCTGCCGCCCAGTGGCTGGGGTGACGTGGCTCGCAAACATGACATCACGATGGCTCTTGACATGATCAACCTGCGCATTGACGGTGTCGAACGACGAATGGATCTGATCGAAAAGCGCATGGAAATGATCGAGAAAAGAATGGATTCAATAGAACGACGCCTTGGCATCGTGATCACCGTCGGACTTGCCATTGGCTTGGCCCTGCTCGGTTTGCAGGTGCAGATCATGCTCAGCCTCGCGGGCTGAGATCACTCAGGACGGTCCCGAGAACATTCCGCTGCGCCCTGCAGACCTGCCTGGCGCCGCTTCTTCCTCGAAACGAGCGATCTCTGCGCGTCCCACCACGTGCCAGTGCACTTCGTCCGGTCCGTCAGCCAAACGAAGAGTTCTTTGCGATGCATACAGCCTCGCAAGCGGCGTCCACTGCGAAATACCCGATGCGCCGTGCATCTGCATCGCTTCATCGATGATCTTGCACACTCGCTCCGGGACCATCGCCTTCACCGCCGACACCCACACGCGCGCCTCCGCATTGCCCATCGTGTCCATGGCCTTGGCGCCGCGCAGCACCATTAGACGCATCGCCTCGATCTCGATGCGTGCCTTCGCGATTACCTCCGGGTTCTTGCCGAGCCGTGCGATCGGCTTGCCGAACGCTTCGCGCGAAAGTCCACGTCGCACCATCAACTCGAGCGCCTTCTCGGCAGCACCGATCGAACGCATGCAGTGATGAATGCGTCCTGGACCAAGGCGAACTTGTGAAATCTCGAAGCCGCGTCCCTCGCCGAGCAACATGTTGGTCTCGGGTACGCGCACGTCGGTGAATCGCAGGTGCATGTGTCCGTGCGGTGCGTCGTCCTCACCGAACACTTCCATTGCACCGAGGATCTGTACACCGGGGGTGTCCATTGGTACGAGGATCTGTGAGTGGCGCTTGTGTGGTGGCCCATCGGGGCTCGTCAACACCATCACGATCATGATCTTGCAGCGCGGGTCACCAGCTCCAGAGATGTAGAACTTCTCGCCGTTGATCACCCACTCGGAACCGTCTTTCACCGCTCGGCACGAGATGTTCTTGGCGTCCGACGACGCAACGTCCGGCTCAGACATTGCGTAGGCAGAGCGAATCTCGCCGTTGAGCAACGGCTTCAACCACTTTTCTTTCTGCTCCTTGGTCCCCACACGCTCGAGCACTTCCATGTTGCCGGTGTCAGGCGCGCTGCAATTCAGACACTCAGATGCGATCGGATTCTTTCCCAACTCGGCCGCGATGTAGGCGTAGTCGAGGTTGGAGAGACCCTCGCCAGTTTCCGCGTTCGGCAGGAAGAAGTTCCACAAACCCTTTGCTTTTGCTTTCGACTTGAGCGATTCGAGCAACTCGAGTTGTTGTGACGTGTACTGCCAGCGATCGGGACGACCTTCTCCCAGTCGAAAGAATTCTTCGGTGTGTGGTTCGATCTCCTCATTGATGAAGGTGACCACTGCTTCATACAGCGACTTGGCCTTCGCCGACATTGCGAGGTTCATCGAATCGTCGGTAGTTACCCCTGAGTGCATTCCCGGCTTTGGCATGCGCTAACGGTACCCCGTGAGCTTCACTCGGCTCTGGTGAGAACCACCAGCGGGATCTCCCGCGACGTCTTGTTCTGGTACGACGCGTATCCGCGGTACGCCTTCACGACATCGGGCCACCAACGAGCACGCTCGTCGGCCGAAGCCGTTCTTGCGATCATCACTTCGGTGGGCCCACCCTTCACGGAAACCGTGACCCGAGGATGTGCACAGAGGTTGAGATACCACGCAGGATGATGGTCGTCTCCCCCACGCGATGCAACGAGCACGATCGTTCCACCTTCTTGCACCGGGGAAGTGAGGAGCACCGTTCGCTGCTGGCCCGACTTACGCCCCGTCGTGGTCAGCTCGACCACGGGCATCGGTCCCACTTGCCACCCCGCCTTACCCCGCGAGACGAAAAGAATCACGCGGTGAACCGCGTTCATTCCTTTCAGCAGTACATCAGCGGGCATGACCGAACCCTAGGCGATCAACGACCGCGAAATGGCTGGATGCCGTCTTCGGGAATCGTGCCGAGAAGACCCCGCTGGAAATCTTCGAATGCCTGTTGCAACTCGGCCTTCGTGTTCATCACGAACGGGCCATAGGCCGCCACCGGTTCACCGATCGGTTGGCCGCCGAGCAACAGGACATCGAGAGCCTCGGTGTTGCCGCCGCGCAGTGTGATCGCATCGCCGTCGACGAACACCGCCAGCTGACCGGTGCGCACCGAATGCGCCTCGATTCCCGCGGCACCGCTTCCTGCGAGAACGTAGGCGAGTGCGTTGTAATTGGTATTCCACGGAAGAGTCATCTGTGCCTCTGGCGCCAGCGTGACATGTGCCATCACGATCGGTGTGTGCGTAGACCCGGGGCCACGGTGCTCACCGAGATCTCCTGCGATGAGTCGAATGAGCGCTCCACCATCCTCCGAGGAGAGCAACTTCACGTCCTGTCCCTCAAGGTTCTGGTACGCGGGAGCGATCATCTTCGACTTGCTCGGCAAGTTCACCCACAACTGGATCCCGTGGAAGAGTCCCCCACGGATCACCAAGTCCTCGGGCGGAGTTTCGATGTGCAGGATGCCGCGACCAGCAGTCATCCATTGCGTCGCTCCGTTTTGGATCACACCGCCACCACCGTGACTGTCCTGGTGCAGGAATGTCCCGTCAATCATGTAGGTGACGGTCTCGAACCCTCGGTGCGGATGCCACGGTGTGCCCTTCGGCTCGTACGGGGCGTAGTTGATCTCGCCCATTTGATCCATATGGATGAATGGGTCGAGGTCGGCCAAACTCACGCCGTAGAACGCACGGCGTACGGGGAACCCCTCACCTTCGTGCCCCTGCGGTGCCGTGGTGATCGAGCGCACCATGCGATCTCGCGCGCCAACGCTCGCGAACACTCGGGGAAGCGCGGTGGTTTCGGCAGTGACTGCGGGCATGGCTACTCCTTTGTCGGGGTGACCACATAATAGTTGCGCACGCAACTACTTCCAAGTCGGAGGGGGTCGCCACACACTGATACCTTCGGGGCATGACGTCACTCATCGACTCGCCCGCCAGCGCAGCCAACCTCGTCGAGGGAGTCCGCGCAGCATTCTCCAAGGGAATGACCAGACCGCTCGCTTGGCGCAAACACCAACTCGAGCGCATGATCGCGATGCTCGAAGAAAACGAGGACGCATTCCTCGAAGCCCTCGCCCACGATCTCGGTAAGCCACGCCCCGAGGGGTTCATCACCGACATCGCCTTCGTCATCAGCGAAATCGAGTTGATGCTGAAGAACATGAAGAAGTGGAACAAGCCCGAGCGGGTTCCCACTCCTCTCGTCTCGATGCCAGCCAAGTCTGTTCGCATTCCCGAACCACTTGGCGTCGTGCTGGTGATTGCGCCATGGAACTACCCGGTGCAGTTGCTCCTGGTTCCTGCGGCGGGTGCGCTCGCCGCGGGCAATGCCGTGGTGATGAAGCCCTCCGAAGTCTCGAGTGCGACGTCGGAAGTGCTCACGAGGCTCGTGCCGAGGTACCTCGACAACGACGCGATTGCAATCGTTGAGGGAGGCGTTGCCGAAACCACCGCGTTGCTGGAACAACGTTTCGATCACATCTTCTACACGGGCAACGGCACTGTTGGACGCATAGTGATGACTGCCGCAGCCAAACACCTCACACCCGTCACGCTCGAACTCGGCGGCAAGAGCCCCGTGGTCATCGACGAGTCGGCGAATGTCAAGGTGGCAGCACGTCGAATCGCCTGGGGTAAGTGGTTGAACGCTGGACAGACCTGCGTTGCTCCCGACTATGTGCTCGTGCACCGCAATGTGGAGACTCAGTTTGTAGATGCATTGCGAACGACCCTTCGGGAGTTCTACGGCAATGATCCGCATACAAGTTCCGATTACGGACGTATCGTCTCACCACAACACTTCGAGCGCTTGTCGGCGATGCTCACCGACGGCCAAGTAATCTTTGGCGGAGAAACAGTTGCAAGCGAGCGGTACATCGCACCAACCGTGTTGAGTGATGTTCGCCTCGACTCGCGTTTGATGACCGAAGAGATTTTTGGGCCATTACTTCCGATCATTCCGGTTGGCGACGTACAAGCTGCAGTGCGTTTCATCACGTCTCGCCCGCATCCACTGGCGCTCTATGTGTTCGCTGAAAACGACCGCGCAATTGACACCGTCATCGAGAACACCACCGCGGGCGGCGTGACCGTGAACGGCACCATCCTCCATCTCACCAGCCCGCACCTGCCATTCGGCGGCGTGGGTGAGAGTGGCATGGGCGCGTATCACGGAAAGTCAGGTGTGCGGATCTTCCAACACATGAAGCCGGTGCTCAAGCGCGGCACGAAGATCGATCCTTCCCTCGCCTACCCGCCGTACACCGAGAAGAAGATCAAGCTCTTCCGCAAGATCCTCTGATCACGCTGAGAGGGCGGCGATCTCCTCGATCAACACCTCAGGCGCTTCCCAGTTGAGCATGTGACCCTTGCCCGCCACGCGGCACAGTTTCGAACCCACGATGCCGTTGTGCAACCACTCGGTGTGAAATGGCGGCGTCGTCTTGTCCTTGTCACCCACCACGATCGTGCACTTCATCGAAATTCGCGACAAGTCTGCGTAACGGTTCTCACGCACGAACGCCTCCAGGATGGGCATCAACCCGCGCAGGTCTTGTTCGCGGAAGCTCTTGACGAACGGCGCGATGAACTCGGCTGGCTTTTCTTCACCGAGCAGAGTCCTTGCCATCGATGTGGCGAATCGATCGTTGTTGATCAATTTCCCCATCAATCCGAAACGAATCAAGGGGATCTGCACCCTGTTCTGGGGATTCTTGCGGTTCACGTCACCGGCGAAGGTTGCCATCAATACTGCACCCTTCAAATGCTTCGACATCACCTCAGCGTGGTCGATCAATGCGTTGATCAACACGAAGCCGCCCATGCTGTGGCCGACCATCACCCCGTTGCGCACATCGTGTCGTTCGAGCACCGCCACGTAGTCGCCGGCCATTTGCGCAGAACCGATGCCATCGCGCCCGATGTTCGTCTTGCCGTGACCACGCTGATCGAAGGAAATCACGCGATGTCCACGTCCCGCCAATTCGCTGGCGATGATGTTCCAACAATGACGATCGATCGCGTACCCATGTGCGAGAACTACGTCGCCCTTCGTTCCGGATCCCGACACCGTGGACAAGATCCGCGTGCCGTCCGGTCGCTCAATCACCGTCTCGGTGCCGACAACAGGTGAAAGGTAATGCGCAGGTGCATGGCGAGTCATGGGGGCACCTTAGTACCTGCAAACCCAAGTGGGGACTGGCTCGAGTAAACCGAGAAATCTGTTATTCCCTATTTGTATTCTCGGACGATGAACGAAAACCTGCTTGTTGCAATTGTGCTCGCTGTTGGAGTGATCGCTGCCGCGTACATCATTTCCTCGTCGCGCAAGAAAGTCGCTCCATCACAACCAGCAGCCCCACAGACGCTCGACGTCGACGCCATCACCACAGCAATCCGCACCAGTGTCGAAGCGCAAGTACGCCAGACCGTTGCCGAATCACAGCGAGCATCGGACGAGAGCGCGAAACGGTTCTTCGAAGCTCAGGCGAAGGCCCTTGAGGAACAGACGAAGAATCTCTTGTCGCCGTTTCAAAATCAGGTGCAGAACCTTTCCAACTCCGTCAACACTTTGCGCGATTCCTACACCAATGAGCGTGGA
>Ga0129333_10002827_pt1 | contig 16232 bp, 22 predicted proteins | sample CPB6_08_DNA_FD_94474 | JGI IMG/M metagenome (GOLD analysis project Ga0129333, IMG submission 94474) | Freshwater to marine salinity gradient microbial communities from Chesapeake Bay, USA - CPBay_Sum_0.6_0.8_DNA | ecosystem: Environmental > Aquatic > Marine > Coastal | place: USA: Chesapeake...
CCACTATACAAAACATGGACAATAACCACATGTACCACAACGTGTCAAGGTGGATTGTGTAAATGTACCGCACCTCTTACAAGTGTAACTGTTTACACATCACCTAGTGCTACTAACATACTAAGTGCGACATTATACACGAACACATCGTTAACAGTACCTTACAATGGTAATTTCTCTCAAGGTGGAAACATATACGATGTTACCTCAGGTATTGTTTCATTTAATTGTGTTATAAATGGACCATGTTAAAAAACAAAGAAAGAATATTTAATATAAAATGGGATACATACTAAAAAATACGTCAGGTTTAATAAACTCTAAATTTACAGACGTGGGTAGACAAAAACTATCCCAAGGACTTCTGAATATACTTTATTTCCAAGTAGGTGATTCAGAAGTTAGTTATGATGCAACATACGACCCTACAACAGGAACACAACTTGTTGGAATCCAAGACGGATGGGTTTTGGAAGCCGAGTGGAACGCTCAGAACGCTTCAGGGGTTCCCCAAAGTAATAAACAACACGTAAAATACCCTTACTACGTACAAGGAACGTCGGGTTCTACTTACGGTTTACCTGTTCCACAACCACTGATTGAGTCAGTTTTTAATACCGCCGCTCCAAGAGGATTTTTCTCGGCAGACACAGGCACTACTGTATATACCGCATTTACAAGTTCCGCTTATACAATTACTTCAAATCTTTACATATCAGGAACAACGGGACTGACAGGTAATACTTGTGTTGACCTATTAAGTGGTACGTGCTCTCCAACAACAGGAACACCACAAGTCGGTGATTTTATGACCATATTTGTTGATGGTACAAACTCTTGTGGAGTAGTACAACAACCAGGTTTCCCTATGTTTACGTATAAAATACAAGAGGTTTATACAGGTGTTACAGGTACTACTGTTTGTTTAGATAGACCACTTCCCGATATGGTATCTTTGGGATGTACAGGAGACACAAGAGCATTAATATACCCAAGTGGTATGACGGTTATTTATGACACATTAACGCCGGCACCATATTGGCCTCAAGACGCCATCAACTTTGAAACACTGTGTGACCTTTCACAATTTTCAGTTGCGATTTGGAATATGAACATACCTTGGAGCGTGTCACCCGCAGGTTTATATTCAACAACACATTTAGATTACGTAAACTTTGGCTCAATTAATTATATAGGAACAAAAGAATATTTAGGATACCAATCAAGTTTGGGTCAGAACTTTGTTGATTCATCAGGAAATACTGCAACCACTCAAACCTATTATTACAATTCTTTTGACGAACAAATCTATGTTGAACCTGAAGAACAAAAAGCAATTGCCGTTGTTCACTACACAAATAATGGTATTGATAATTTCTATGGAGAGAAGTTTGCAACAGAACCCTTTGATACCGCAAATCCCGGTGCCGCAGGACAAGCAAGAAACTTTGAAATTACAATCCCTTGGTTAATGTGGCATAAGAGTACCGGTTGTACAATAGGTGAAACATTCTACATTGACCCTCCCGGTTTTGATTCACTAAACTTGTTTGATGTTAATTTCATGGCATCAAATCAAAATACCGACATGAATGAACCCGGTATGAGATATTTCCACCTTTGGGATACAAATCCAAATACAAATGGATATCCTAACAGAGTTGGTAAAGTTTATCCTGACCAAAAGATTGTTGTTTTTGATGATGAGGAAATAATTGCTGCTATGTCCTATAAGGCAAATAGAAACTGGACGTTACCAGCTCCAAAGTTAGGGTTGATTACACCAAACATTTGTGAAGGCGGTGACCCATCAGCAGAAGGAATTTTGACAGGTGAAAACCAAACTATGTGGGTAACCTACAGATTCAACTCGACCGCATTTACAAATTCTCTACATTGTAATTATTACTCAAAAATAGTTGGACCAACTACAGGATGTACAACAGGTTCGCAGAACGTAAGTGTTAGGTTTGGTAATGAATTCTGTTTCTTACAAGAACCATGTTCAGGTTATTCGGCAAACGACTTTATGGTACTTGCTCAAATAACAACGGGAAATACTTTACCAAACCCAACGGACTGGGTAGAAATTGATTACATGGACAGATTGTCTGCGTCAACCGTTAATGGTTATATACCCGCTTCAGCGATGACAGGAACCACTTTTGTGATAGACAACACGAGGTATACAGGTGGAACATCCTATGATTTATCGAACTACATACAACTACCAACAATAGGTCAAAATGATAATTTGAATTTTGGTGACGAATATTACTTCTACGGTAATTTAGAAACTGATATTACTGCAACAATTTATGAAATGAGATTTGCGGTAAACTTAATCGACACTCAATTTACAAATTCATCTAACCCATCTCGTATAGGTTCCCCAAGATATATTACAGAAATTGGACTTTACGATGCAGAAAAAGACCTTATAGTTATATCAAAAATGCAGTATCCAATACAAAGAGCAGGAACACAGCAATTTTTGATAAAGTTGGATTTCTAATATGGCAAAAAAAAATTTACAAAACAATCCGAAAGTTCTCGGATTAGATGTTTCCACTAAAACTATTGGTTGGTGTCTTTTTGACAGTTTTAATCAAGAACTTCTTGAATTAACTCATATTTCACCAAGACCAAAAGTTAAATCTGAAAACAAGATGGAAGAACTTATCCTTAAAGCGGAAGTTGTTAAAACTAAATTGGAACAATATTCTAATCTGGGTATAACCAAAGTTATTATTGAGGAACCACTACTTAATTCAAATAATATCTATACTGTAGGTACTCTTTTGAAGTACAATGCGATTATCAGTAAAACCATTTGGGACACGTTAAAAATAGTACCTGAATACATCTCAACTTATAACTCAAGAAAGTTTGCATTTCCTGAACTAGTCCAACAAAATGACAAGGGTAAGTTTGTTTTATTTGGCGGATTACCCAAGGACATTGACAAAAAACATATTATTTGGGATTTGGTTGCCAAAAGAGAACCACAGATTACATGGGCGTATACTAAGAACAATACATTGAAAAAAGAATGTTTTGACCAATCAGATGCTTATTGTGCTATTCTTGGGTATATGAAGATGGAAAAACTTTGGTAATTTGTTTTTTCACCAAATTCGCCGTATATTTGTAGAATGGGCGAAGATTCAGAGATTCTTATTGACATACTCGAAAAGATTTTGGGTAAAAATCGTGCCCACTACGACCGTAAATCACAAATAACCTTTGACTGTCCTGTTTGTTCTTATGACTTAAAAGGATTGGACAAAGGTGACGGTAAAGGTAACTTAGAGGTAAATTACGAAAAACATGTTTATAAATGTTGGAGTTGCGGTGAAAGCCATGGAACTCACGGACCTTTATTTAGATTGATTGAGAAGTACGGAAATAAGAAGATGTTGAAGATGTACGACCTTCTTAAACCCGAAGATGAAAGAAAGGAAGTTAAAAGAAACATCTTAAAACTACCCGAAGGATATACCAAGTTCAAAGACGCTCACCCAAGATACTTACCAGCAATTGAGGCTAAAAGGTATTTGAAAGAAAGGGGGGTAACTGATGAAATGATTGAAAAATACGACATCGGATTTACCACTCAAGACCCATTTGCCTACAGGATTATCATACCGTCATACGACAGTGAAGGTAAGTTGAATTACTTTGTTGCTCGGGCTTGGGTTAAAAAGAAAATGAAATACAAAAACCCATCAGTACCTAAAGAAGAAATTATTTTTAACGAAAGTAGAATAAATTGGGAAGAAGATGTTTATCTTTGTGAAGGAGCCTTTGATGGTATTTTTCTACCCAATCCTTTGGTAATGTTAGGTAAAAAGTTGTCACCACTAATGCTTGAGAAACTATACAATCAAGCTAAAAAAGATATAATCATCTGCTTGGATGGTGATGCGTGGGACGACACAAAAAAACTATTCCACGAACTAAACGGTGGGGTATTATATGGAAGAATAAAAGCATTACACCTACCCAAAGACAAGGATGCTTGTGATTTGAAAGGTGATGTATTACAATATTTTGAAGATTTAGGAAAATGAGTTTTAATTATTTAGAGTTGGCTAAATTTAACCACATCAAGTACTTTGATGAGCCACACAAGTATTTTAACCAAAAAGGTGAAGAGTACGTATCTGCAACAACTTTTATTAAAAAGTTCAAAAAAGAATTCCAAACCCAAGTTATGGCGGAACAATATGCCGCAAAAAGAGGATTGGATGTTAAAGACGTTCTTCACGATTGGGATATGAAACGAGACATCTCAACCGTAAAAGGAACCGCCATTCACGACATGGCGGAAAATTGGTGGAACAACAAGGCATTTCCATACGACCCTTCAGTTGCAACTAAAAAGTTTGGTCACGACATAATTAAGGAAAAGTATGACAAATGTGAATTACTGTTTAAAAAGTTTTGGTCTGACGCATCAGAAAATCTTGTTCCTGTTAAGATGGAATTGGTTGTTGGTGATGACGAGTATAAAATTGCCGGTATGGTGGATTGTTTGTTTTGGAATAAAAAGTCAGGTATGTTGGAGATTTGGGATTACAAGACCAACAAGGAGATTAAGAAAAACAACTCATATGGTAATAAAATGTTACACCCAATATCTCATTTGGACGAATGTGAACTTAACACATACTCACTCCAATTGGGTTTGTATAAACACATCATTATGAAAAATACCGATTTACAGATTGGAAATTGTTACCTGATTTGGATTCACGAAAGCAATGACAACTACAAAGTTATTAAGTGTAACGATTATGAGGCGGAATTAAAACTGATGATATCAAATTACTTGAGTTTGGAAAATTAAGTTTAAAACATTAATTTTGTAGGTATAATGTGTAAGAAAACTAAAATATCTGAAAAGTATTCTATAAAAAATCCTAAGAAAAAACCTACTTTTTCTAAGTTAGTTAACTTAGATACAACACCGACTTCTAAATATTGTGAATACATGTGTAAATTGTGGCTCAAAAAAACTATTTGGGACAGATACACAGTTTCTCAGATAAAAAATCTTGTTAAAAATTTTGAGTCACATATTAATTACCTAAATAACAAAGACATATATTCAAAAGATTATTCATCTTTTTACAAAGCGACTAACATAATTGATGATGCAATATACGAAAAAAATTGTAAAGAGTTTGATAGAGATAAAAACGTTAAAGTATTATTCGAGGATGATAATCATTTAGTGGTAAAAATACTCACAGTAAAAGCGGCTCAAAAATATGGCATGAATACAAAATGGTGTATTTCAGGTAAAGATTTGTATGGTGACTATAGTCGTTACTCTGAGTTTAATAAAATTTATTTTATAATCAGAAAAAAACAAAAAAACACTGTCTATGATAAAATTGCTGTTTTACTACCAAAAAAACTTAACAATAAAAATATACAATTGTTTACCGCGATTGATGAGCAAGTTAAACTCAAAAAACTTTTACTAAAATCAGATTGGGAAGAAAATAATATCAGATATTTTTATGATTTAATTTTAAAAGATGGTCGAAGAATTAATAAAAAACTTGTTAAATAAACCAAAATAACGTACCTTTGTGAACTATGAGCAAAAAACAAGAAATATTGAACAAATATATCGGTCTTAACAAGAAGAAAAAATCTAGTTTTGAGAAACTTGTTGATGCCGATACTACACCAACAACTAAATACGCAGATTATATGTGTCGTCTTATGCTAACAAAGGCTGAAAATGACAAATATACCGTATCCATGATTGTTAAGTTAATCAAAGATTTTGATGCTCACATACCATTTATTTCCAACAAGGACATATATTCTAAAGACTATCTTTTTTACAACAACGCGAGACAAATTGTAGATAAGGCGATTTTAGATAAAGAAGATTCGGTATTTGACAGAGATAAACACGTTAAAGTTATGGTAGATAATGACGATATTTTTCTTTGTCGTGTTCTTACTATTGAAGGGTCTATAAAATACGGCTCAAATACTAAGTGGTGTATTTCGGCGAAAAAAACACACAATCCATTTCTGAATTACTCTAGAAATAATTTCATTTATTTTTTAATTAGAAAACAACCACAAAATAACATCTTTGATAAAATTGCTATTTTGGTAAACAAGAACAATCCAATTATGGGTGAGAAACAATGGTGGACTACAAACGATAGAACATCTGACAGTGGTTCGCTTATGAAATCTAATTGGAGTGTTAGTGAACTTGTTGAAATTAATAATATCGTTACCGCAGACAGCGTTGTTGAATACAGAATAAACAGTGCAAAAACAAGTGTTGACCAATTTGTTAATAGTTTAGAAAGATTATCTTTTAGGGATTTAACGGAAGACCTACGTATTTTGGAAAATAATGATAATGCCAAAGTAGAAATGTTAGAAAAAAAATTCACAAATATTGTTGAGTTATTAAAGAATAAAATTAAATAATTGATATGGAAAAAATAGAAAGACAAATAAATCTGAGGGAACAACCCACCGTTAAATGTGAAAAGTGTGAATCCATGTTCTTTGAACAGGTTTTTCAACTAAAAAAAGTGTCCAAAATCCTAACAGGCTCAAGTGAAGATACGGTGGTTCCGTTTGACTTATGGAGATGTGCGGATTGCAAACACATAAATGAAGATTTCAAATTATTTGAAGAATAATGACATATAAAGAGTTTTATATATGGTTAGAAGGTTATCTTCATGGTAAGTTGGAAAACAAGCACATTGATATCACACCTATCGTTGAAAAAATGAGTCACGTTAAAGAGAACAAGTATTCACCATTCAACGAACCGTTCACAGCACCAATACCTGTAAATCCATTTAATCCAAATCCTTACAATCCATTTCCTGGTACTCCAGGGACAATTCCAAATACTCCAGGAACTGCGGACCCCATTTGGAACCCTACGATAATTTGTGAGACAAAAGAAAACAAAAATGATTAAAAAAATAGTACATTTTTCAGACCTTCACATTCGTCTTTTTAAGGACCACGACCTGTATCGCGACATTTTACGAGACATGTTGTCGCGATTCGACGAGATTAAACCTGACCGAATTGTTTTTACCGGTGATTTAGTTCACAGTAAGAACCAAATGACACCTGAACTTATTGAGATGGTTTCTTGGGTTTTAACTGAATGTTCCAAAATTGCTAAAACCGTTTTGATTATTGGTAACCACGATTTTTTGGAAAATAACTCATCACGATTAGACGCTCTAACACCAATCATTGATTCCCTGAACAATGACAATGTTTCTTACTATAAAAACAAGGGTGTTTACACGGATGAAAATATTGATTGGGTCGTCTATTCATTGGTGGACCACAATATACCACCTGATATGGTAATCAATCAAAACAAAAAAATTGGATTGTTTCATGGTCCGATAGTCGGTCTAACAACTGATATTGGATACAAGTTTGAAGATGGTTTTGACACAAACAGATTCACGGGTTGTGACATGGTTCTTTGTGGTGATATTCACAAAAGACAAATCTTTGATATACCCGGTGGTAAAAAGGCGTATATGGTCGGGTCAACAATCCAACAGAACTACGGAGAAACGGTAAGAAAACATGGATTTGGTATTTATGATGTTGAAACCGACAAATATGAGTTTGTTGACTTGGATAACCCAAAACCATTTTTGTCATTCAAAATAAAATCATTTGATGACTTAACAACAGGTAAAGAAAAACTTGTCAACTATTAACCTAACCCAATCCCAACTCAAAGATATAAAGGCGTTCTGTTCTCTAAACAATATTGAGGACACCGACGCCTTTATAAAGTTGTGCTTTGACAAGGGATATCAAATTGAAAAATACGGATTATTGGGAAAAACGGGTGGAGAACAAGAAAAACGGGTGGAAATTGAGGTAATCCGTGAAAAACGGGTGGAAATACCTGTTGAAGTAATTAAAGAAGTTGAAAAAATTGTTGAGGTAGTTGTTGAAAAAGAAGTAATCAAAGAGGTTCCCGTTGAAAAAGTTGTCACAAAAATAGAATACATCAGTGACAAGAGCAACGAAACTGAACTGTTCAAAAAAATCGAACAGTTGGAAAAAGAAAAACAAGAATTTTCCACTAAAACACAAGAATTAGAGGAACAAGCGCGAAAATTTTCCACTAAAATGACCGAAATGGAAAATATTTTCCAAAAAGAGATGGAAAAAAAGAGTGAAGAACCTGACAAACAAAAACTACTTCAGCAAACTTTACAAACACTTAGGGGGCAACTAAACTTAAAAGACGAAGAAATAAAAAAATTAAAAGAGGACATTGAATATTTGAAAGGGATGATTGATAAACCCGCAACATATTTAAGAAGTTCTAACTTAAACGACAATTTATATAAATAATTATGATAACACTAATTTGGATTTTAATGGCGTACGGGATGAGTAACATCCTTGTTTATGGTTCTATTTTTAACGGACCGAGAAATTTCATTTCTAAATGGGGGCAAGATGAACACGCCCCATTCAACAGTTTCGGAGCGTTCCTTTCAAGTATGTTGAGTTGCATGATGTGTACATCAACTTGGGTTGGATTTGCATTCGGATTAGGGTTTTGGTCACCAACACATCAACTTTTTGAAGTAACACCTTGGGTAAGTTGGTTTTTCGATGGTATGTTAGCATCAGGTGGTGTATGGTTAATCAATTCGGTTGTGGAATGGTTTGAAGAAAACAGACCAAATCAAAATCACGGAGGTTAATCATCCAACCAAAGTTGACTTAAATCAATTAACGCCTGAAAAAAATAAAAAAAACCTAACAACATTACACCATAGTGTTCAAAAGTGTCTACTTTTTTGTCATCTAAATCTTGCATTATTGTAGGAACCGCAGAAGCAACAATTAAAATTGACATTACCAACTTGGTGAACTTGTTATTAACTAATTTTTTGATTATACTTTTCATATAAAAAATAAATATCATGGGAACTTCAAGACACAGAAAAAATCACAAGAAGAAACTACAGGCTTACAAAAACCGAATGGGACAAAGAGTAAACACTATGAACAAACTGTACCAAGAGGCAATGAAGAAACAGTTGGAACTTCTTATTGAAAAAGAAAACCAAGCAAAAGAGTCTGGTTTAACAGAAAACTTCGTTGAAGAATAAAAATGGATTTGTTCAATCCACCGGTAGAATTTGAATATAAACACATGGAAATAGATTTAAAAGTAGAAACCTTAAACAATCCCTACATACAAGTTGTATGGGAAGACATACCCGAAAATTTTACACAAGAAAAAATCAAAAGTGTAAAACAGTATTTTTCCAATAAATACAATTCTACCAATGTCAATGTAATTACCAAAGTAAAAACAACTGACAAAGACGAACTACAAACCGTTGATGTTTCGGTTAACATTTCTGATAAAAACTATCAGTCGTCACTTATTAAATCTCTACTTAAGTCAAAAGGACACGAAGAAGAGTATGACAAAGTTATGAAGATTGATGGAATAGTTGAAAGTAAATTACTATCCCAACAAGAAGAAGTGTCCGCCTTTAAACAGTGGTATATCAAAAAGATTGAATTCAGTAATTTTCTTTCTTATGGTGAAAAACAGGTTTTAGATTTTACAAAGTGTGATGGTATTACCGTTGTTGAGTCTGACCCACCAAACTTTGGAGGTAAAACAGTTCTTACTGTGGACCTTCTTATGTTCTTGTTTTTTAACACAACGACCAAAACATCAAAGGCTGAAGAAATCTTCAACAGATTTACTAAGGTAAACAACGTATCAGTTCGTGGTGAAATCACAATTGATGGTGAAGATTACCTTATTGTTAGAAACTTGGAAAGAAAACTCGCTAAGTCAGGGGATTGGAACGTAAAAACAGAATTGGATTTCTTCAAACTATTACCAAATGGTGAAATTCAAAATTTTACCGGTGAACAAAGAAGAGAAACTGAAAAGTTTATTAAATCATCTATTGGGGAACAAGAAGATTTCTTGATGACCATCCTTACAACGGCATCTAACTTAGAAGATTTGTTGGACTCTAAACCAACCGCAAGAGGTCAAGTTTTGTCACGGTTTTTAGGTCTAGAACTACTGAAGAAGAAAGAGGAAATTGGGAAGGAAGTGTATTCTGAGTTTTCCAAATCTATGTTGTCAAATGTTTACTCAAGCGAAAGACTTAAACAAGATATAGAGAATTTTCAACAACAGATTCAATCCATGACCGATAGAAACATTCAGATAGATGTTGAAATTGAAGGTGTTAAAGAACGAATCCAAAAGGGACAAGATTACAGAGATGGTTTAATATCCAAAAAACACACTGGTATTGACCCTGAAATTGCTCGAATTAATCCAACAAGGTTAGAACAAGAGATTCAAGATTACAGAGGTAAAGAACTACAATACAAACAGCAGATAGAATCCATCAAGGTTGTTGAGCCAAAAGAATTTTATCATGAAGACAAACACGATGAAATTAAAGAACAGATATCTACCAAGTTCAAACAAAAATCCACGGTTGATATAAAAATAGATGGATTGGTTCAGTTGTCAAAAACGGTATCGGGAGGAATTAAATGTGAACATTGTGGTATTGACCTGATGAACGCAGAAATTACCGCAACCAAACTTGCCGAAATGGATTCTTTGAGACAAGAAAGTAAGTTGTATGAAAAAGAATTGGAAGACCTTAACACAAAAGAAAAAGGTTTTGTGCAACTTAAAAAAGATTTCGATGAGTACGAAAAGAACAAATTAATACGTGAAAAGTACGAAGCGAATCTTGAATCAACACAACTTAACATTAAGTCCTTAAACGAAAAGCTAGAAAAGTATCACGATGTTCAGGCTAAGATAGAAGAAAACAGGAAGATTGATGAAACCCTTAACAAGGCAACAGTAAGATTGGACGAATTGAACAGAGAAAATACGCAATTAGAAAAAGAAAAAGGACAAAACAACGTCCAAATCAAAAATTTCCAAGAAAATATAACCAAGAACCAAAGTTATATTCAGACAATCTTAGAAGAGCAAGAGAAAGAAAAGATTTACAAGTTGTATGTTGATGTGTTTGGTAAAAATGGTATATCAAAAAGTATTATGAAACAAATGGTACCTATGATTAACCAAGAGTTACAAAAACTCACACAAGATAGTTCTTATTTCAGGCTTGAAGTTAGAATCAGTGAAAAGAATGAAGTTGAGTTTTGGATGATTGACAATGGAACTGGTATTGAAAAATTGATGGCATCAGGTTCAGGATACGAAAGGTCTATCGCTTCATTAGCTTTGAGAGCGGTTCTTTCTAAGATATGTTCACTACCAAAACCAAATGTGATTGTATTTGATGAAGTGTTTGGAAAAGTTAGTAATGAGAACTTGGATATGGTTGGTGAATTCTTTACCAAGATTAAGGAATACTTCCCGAAGATTTTCGTAATCACCCACAATCCTTTAGTTTCAAATTGGGCGGACTGTGTTGTTAAAGTGAAAAAAGAAAACAATGTTTCAAGAGTTATTCAGTAACTTTGTAATATGAAAACATTCAAAGAAATTGAAAGAAAGTTTTTGTTGAAAAGGTTTCCACGTCTTGAAAAAATCAACAATGTCTACCAAATTGAACAGTGGTACCATTCTGACGGATTCAGGTACAGATACCAACTTGAAATCACAACTGGTGACGTCAAGATATTCAAGACAAAGAAGACCAACATTTCAAAGGGGGTTAACCAAGAAGAAGAAACCATCTTGAGTCAAAACGAGTTTAACGAACTTGATTTGAGTAATTCTTTGAGTATCAAAAAAATTAGGACCGTTGTAAAGTATAAAGGACACAAGTTGGAGTTAGACAAATATGACGGAATGAATATTGTTATTTTAGAAGTAGAACTGAAAGATTTGAATGAAGAAATCAAACTACCAAAGTACATTCAAAAAGAAATTTTATACGAGGTAACAGGAATCAAAGAATTTTCAAACAAAAACTTGGCGGAATAAATTTTTTGTTTTACCTTTGTGTCACAATAAAAAAATAAAGTTATGCCTGAATTTGAAACCTACGTAGATGTTTATGTTGACGAAATGTGGTCAGCATGTTCCAAAAAAGAAAAAGAAGAACTCATTGAACTTTTGGTTGATGAGGGTTATGTAAAAAGAGTAACCCAAAGAGAACCCGAAAAAGGAAAATCACTTATGGAAATTGAATGGGACACCATGATTGATAAGTTGAGTGATTTAAGACAAAGAGTCAGTGCTGAGGAAGAAGAAATCCTAAAGAATATTGTATCAAAATATTTCTGAAAATGAAAACCAAAAATTACTTTGTGGGTGAATTTGAGGGTCATGGTATTGTTATATCATGGGTTAAAAGTAATGATGAAAAAAAGTATCAAAAATTTTCATTTAGCAGAGTCCCAACAAACCGTGAGTATGGATACAACACAAGAGAATTGAGTTACAATCAAATTGTTAGTAGAAACTACTCGACCGAAGAAATTACAAGATATTTGGTAACAGGTACATTTGGGACTTGGATTGCTCACAAAACCGAATTAATGGACGAGATTGAAAAAGTGGTTAAAATTTGTGTCGAAAAGTTCATTCAAGACGTTAACAATGAATATTCACTTGACGGGATAATTGGAAGAATATTTATCCAACCTTTTGAAAAATTTTTTGATTGGTTAAAAAAATAATTGTATATTTGTATCATGATTAAACAATTTAAAGAGAAGTTTTTCTCAATGGACTTTGGATTTCAGATGATTTATGTCTGTGTTTCCATACTAATTTCAAATCAACTTTTGAGATATACCACTAGTCTCATGAACAAACCAAACACAATATTAGTGAACGTTGGGTTATTTTTAACTTTAGGGTTATTTGTTGCTCAATTAATGTTCCTTATGTTAGGAGTGATGTCAGTTCGTAATTACATAAAAAAACCAAAACAAAATAATATAAATAACAATGAGCAATCTAACTAAATTCTTGATTGGACTTACAGTTGTAGTCCTTATGATTATCAGTTTCACCGGATGCGAGCGTATCGACGCAGGTCACGTTGGAGTTAAAGTAAATCTTTATGGCGACGGAAAAGGGGTCGACGATGTTACTGAGGTTACAGGGTGGGTATTCTACAACCCAATTTCAACAAAAATAGTTGAGTTCCCAACTTACGTTCAACACAAAGAATACAAAGCAACTATGGAAGACGGAAAAGTTGTATCTGACGAATCTTTTGTAATCAACTCAAAGGACGGTTCCGAATTCCATGTTTCACCACTTCTGAACTATTCGGTTAAACGTGAAAAAGTTCCTTACATTTTCAATAAGTATCGGGTAACACTCGGACAAATTGAAGAAGGATTTCTTAAAACCGCGGTATACGATGCTTTTCGTGTTGTTGCTAACTCATACACTGCGGACGAATTAATATCTAATCGCGAGTTATTTGAAATCAAAGTAAGAAAAAACCTTGAAGAACATCTAGCACCTGAGGGTTTTGTCTTGGCTCAATTTACTTCTAACCTTGTTTATCCCGCGACATTCAAAAACGCGATTGAGGCTAAGAACAACGCAGTTCAGAAGGCGTTAACCGCAGAGAATGAAGTTAAAACCGCAGAAGCACAGGCGAGAATTAAAGTGGCAACCGCAGAAGGTGAAGCAAAGGCAATGTTGACATCCGCAAAGGCTGAGGCGGAATCTAACAGGTTAAGACAACAAACACTTACACCACTTCTTCTACAACAAATGTGGATTGAAAAATGGAACGGTGGATTACCAAGTACCATGTTAGGTCAAGGACAGAATTTAATGTTTGGACTAAACAAGTAAGGTAATCAAAAAAAAAAGAAACCCGAGATTGAAATTCTCGGGTTTTTTGTTTTATATTTGTGGAATGAAAATTCCAATGTACCAATTAGACGAATATTCAAAGAAGGGGTTGTTGTTCACACAAAAACACCGAGAACTTCCTTTGAGTATATGGAACTATACTCCCGAGGTACAGTATGGTGAGAAGTGGGATGATATAACATTGGCTTGTAGAGGTTTAGTTACCGACAACAAAGGAAATATTGTAGCAAGACCATTCAAAAAATTCTTCAACTTGGAAGAACAAAAACATACACCAACACAGGATTTTGAAGTTTTTGAAAAGATGGATGGTTCCTTGGGTATAATGTTCTTATATGAAGGTGAACTTATATGCGCGACTCGTGGTTCATTTACATCTGAACAAGCGGTGTGGATGAAAAAATTCGCAACAGAACATAACTACAAGAACATTATTGTCGAAGGATTCACATATCTGTTTGAAATAATTTACCCTGAAAACCGTATTGTTGTTGATTATAATGGTCAAGAAAGACTGGTATTACTTGGTATAATAGAGACTGAAACAGGGGTTGAAGTACCATACGATGACATTGTAATGGATGGTTGGGACATAGTTAACAAATACGATGGTATTGAAGATTATACCACATTGAAAAAAATGGTTGAAAACAACGCCGAAGGTTTTGTTGTTCTTTTTTCTAATGGTGATAGAGTAAAAGTCAAAGGGGAAGAATATCTACGTCTTCATAAGATAATGACCAACGTATCAACTACAGGTGTTTGGGAATTTCTTTCAAACGGAGGTGATATAAATGAATTCTTGAAAGACGTTCCTGACGAGTTTTACAAAAAAGTTAAGGAATATGCAGATACGTTAAAGTATGGTTATTACCAAGTATCTGAATATTGTGGTAAGGCACACAATTATTTCCGATATGGAAAGTATGGTGACAGAGAAGAGGAACCAACCAAAAAAGAATTTGCCCAACACGTTCTAAAATACGGTCATCCACCATACAGAGCGGTGATGTTTGCTATGTGGGACGGAAAACCTTATGACAAATTGATATGGAATATTTTAAAACCCCAATGGAAAAAACTATAAAATGAGACAGAAAGAGTTATATATTGTAAGAGGAGTTCCTGGTAGTGGCAAGTCAACTTTCGCCAGGTCTATTTGTAAACCATGGCAACATGTTGAGACCGATATGTTTTTCATGAAAGGAGGTGAGTACAAGTTTGATATTTCAAAAATTAAAGAGGCTCACCAATGGTGTAGAGACAAGGTTCATTGTAAAATGAGACCAACACTTTGGAATAGAATCTTCAACCGAAGAATTGTCGTATCAAACACATTTACCCAAGAGTGGGAAATGAAACTATTTTTTGTCTTGGCTCGTAGATTTAAGTACAAGGTCTATACCATTATTGTTGAGAACAGACACAGAGGTGTAAACCAACACGGAGTTCCTGAGGACAAATTACAACTTATGGAAAATCGTTTTGAAATAAAACTTCGTTAATTTGACATTTGGTAAAAATTTTAATATAATTGATAATATGAACATTAAACAAGCATTGAAAGAAAAAAACAAATTGGCGAAGAAGATTACCGATTTGATGGACAGGGTGAACAGATACAACTCAGTTGATGAGGGTGGTGTTCGTTCATATGAGCCTGAGACAACATTGAGAGTTGCAACCGATTACGTTGAAGAATTGGTTGAACTTAAAACAAAAATTCACAAAGCAAATGCTGAGGTATATGAGAAGATTTTCCGTATGTCTGAGTACAAGTCATTTGTGAAATATTTGAGGTCTTTGAACTGTACCGAAGGAACTTTAGTTCAAAGAAGTTATGGTGACACAACAACCCGTCAAATGACCACAGTAATCACTGAGGTTCAAAGAGACCAAATGGTTGAAAGATATGAGTCAATAATTGACCAAATTCAATCTGAGTTGGACGCTCACAACGCAACCACTCAGATAAATTAAGACCTTGTGGTTGTTGTCAGTGTGTAAATTACGTAGGAATATCCTACAATCTTTAATTCTATTAGACACAGATAAACGAAACTGATAAGTACTCAAAAGTCAGAAGTTCAATAAGTCAAAAGATTCATACCTCAATACCCTCAAAACTCTTTTTGAATTAATCTACAACACGGACAGCCACAGACCCTCCACGAAAGTGGGGGGTTTTTTATTTCACATTTTTTTTATATCTTTGTGGTATGGATAAGAAAAAATGGGTTTTAGAACAACACAGTAGTGCCAACCACATGTACGACACATATTTACCCTATGAATTTCATCTTCGTATGGTTCGCAATGTAGGTAAACAATTCCAACATCTTTTGGATGA
>Ga0129333_10002828_pt1 | contig 16230 bp, 9 predicted proteins | sample CPB6_08_DNA_FD_94474 | JGI IMG/M metagenome (GOLD analysis project Ga0129333, IMG submission 94474) | Freshwater to marine salinity gradient microbial communities from Chesapeake Bay, USA - CPBay_Sum_0.6_0.8_DNA | ecosystem: Environmental > Aquatic > Marine > Coastal | place: USA: Chesapeake Bay...
AACGTCTTACTTTAACCGCTAATCAGAATTTTGAGTTATTTGATTTTGCTAAAGTATCAACCAGTCTTAAAGGCTCGTTTTTTAACTTTAAACAAAACGGCTTAGGTGTAAGTCCTTTATCAGCATCTCGAACTACGTTTTTACCTTATGATCAGATAGTAGATGAAGCCGGAAATTCGGTAGATTATTACCGGGCATTTTACAGTGCAGATATACAAAATTTTGAAGAGGCCGGTTATTTGCCCTGGAGCTACAACTACCTGGATGAATTGGCTAATTCTAATAATGGTATTAAGGAGCAGAATTATTCGGCTAACATTAGTGTAACCCTGCCTCTTTTTGATGGTTTATCAGCCATGGGAACTTATTTTATTGAGCGTTCCAATACCAAACAAGATAATATTTATGGTGAAAACACGTATTACACCAGAGACCGAATCAATCAGGCTACGTATCTTAATCCTACTACTCAGCAATTAACACGAGGCATTCCTTTGGGGGCTATCTATCAGAGAAACGATTATACTGAAAGTAGTCAAACCATGCGCGGCCAGCTTAATTACAACAACACATTAGGCAAGCATGCGATAGATGCCATAGCAGGTATAGAATTACGTCAAATACGTACAGAAGTATCCGGTGGAAATCTTTATGGATATAATGAGCAAACTCAGCGCTCTATAGATTTACCATCTGCGACCTATACCACTATTTACGGGTACAACGATAACATCAGTTACAATCAGGTAGCCACCAATCAACGCCGTCGCTTTTTATCCTATTACGCCAATGCAGCATATACCTTTGATACCAAATATGTGATATCAGGTAGTGTACGCCTGGATGATTACAATAATTTTGGGGTAGACAAAAGCTATAGACGTACCCCTTTATGGTCTACCGGTTTAAAATGGAATATGAGCCGAGAGGATTTCTTAAAAGACGTGGAGACGATTAACAACCTAAGCTTTAGAGCTACGTATGGTTTTAATGGAAACATCAGCCTTACTACGTTCCCCTTTACAAACATTTCTATTGCCGGTACAGATTATAATTTATCCAGGCTACCCTATGCGTTTATTGCAGCACCTGCAAATCCTGCTTTGCGTTGGGAAAAAACAGGCGTGCTCAACTTTGGTCTTGATTTTAATCTGTTTGACAACAGACTTGGGGGAAGTGTGGAATACTATATAAAGAATAGTGATGACCTGATTCAGGATTTTCCGGTCTCTGAATTTTATGGACTACCTAATAATAATACCCTAACCAGGAATACGGCAACCTTACGCGGAGAAGGGGTAGATATTAACCTAAACGGTGAGTGGTTAAGAACTCCCGAGTTTAGTATTAATTCAACCTTTGTTTTATCGTATAATAAAAATGAGGTGACCGATTCGCGTTACGAGAATTATTCCACTTTCCTAAATGGTACCGCGAGTGTACCCCCAATTGTGGACTATCCGCTTAACAGCATTTTTGCTTTTAGATCAGCAGGCCTGGATGAGAACGGCTCTACCATTGTATACGACCGTAATGGAGACATCGTTGATGCCTTCACCCCTTTAACTGAAATTGAGGATATGCAATATATGGGTACGCAAACGCCCAAATACTATGGCAGCTTTGCCACGACATTCACCTATAAGAAATTGTCACTTTATGCTTTGGCGACCTATAAACTGGATTATGTTTTATTTAACCCCAGTTTTGGTAATTACGTGTCACGATACGGATCTTTTGAGGCATACGATTTGAACAGCGATATTGCAGACCGCTGGAGAGCCCCTGGGGATGAGGCCAATACCAATGTTCCCGGAGCTCAGGGACTTGGAGGGTATAGTTTAGGTCGGTATCTGTATAGCACTGATCGGGTTATCGATGGAGATCATATACGACTGCGTGAAATTTCACTGAGTTATGATTTTTCTGATTTAGTCGCCAACAGCTTTTTACGCAATGCCTCGTTATCGCTTACGGCTCGTAATTTAGGTTTAATCTGGAGAGCCAATGATGATGATATAGATCCGGATTTCTTGCCGTATACCAGTGGTAGTCTTATACGTATACCACCTACTGCGATGTATTCAGTGGGCGTAAACCTTAATTTTTAATTTAATGATGATGAAAAAACATTCTTTATATATTCTGTTTCTCTTAATGAGTGTAGCTTTTGTAAGCTGCGATGATTATGTAGACATCAAGACCGAAGGCCGTCTCTATCCTGAGGAGACTGAGAATTACCGGTATCTTTTAAATCAGACTTCAATCTTTGATGCCTCGTACAGTTTAGTAGATGTAGCCTCTGACGATATCGAGATGAGAAAAAACTACGCGACCTATTTTGAGAACAACTACGGTACATCAGATTATTACCGTCCTTTTAAGGAAACTTATAAATGGGCAGATTCCGTTTATTATGCGGGCGATACAGATAATGATCTTGGCGTAATGTATCAAGGGCTTTATACCGCTAATGTAGTAATTACAGAAGTGATGACCAGCAATAACGGCACCGAAGCAGAAAAGGCCTCCCTACAGGCTGAAGCTTTGGTACACAGGGCTTATATCTTTTTGGATTTGGTGAATATTTTTGGAAAAGCCTATGATGTCGAAACCTCGGAAACAGATTTGGGAATCCCCATGTTTACGGAGCCTACGGTGACCGAAGAGGTAACCCGCGCCAGCGTTAAAGCAGTTTACGATCAGATTGTAAGTGACCTACAGCAGGCTATTAATGGCGGGCTTCCTGCTACGCGCAGAGGAACCGAAGTAGGTTTCCCTTCACTAGCCAGTGCACATGCCTTGCTTGCCCGTACCTATTTGTATATGGGGCGTTATGCCGAAGCTCAGGCCGAGGCAGAAAACGCTTTGAGTTTGCAAAACAGCCTGCTGAATATGGAGGACTATATCGATACTCCAGATTCAGGATGGCCAAGACGTATTGAAAATCCAGAATTGATTTTATCTAAAATGAGCATCAGTTCCTATAAATATGCCCCCACCTTACTTACGTTAAATGATGAATTGCTAAACAGTTTTGAAGAAGAAGATTTACGCTATCAGTTATATACAAGACTTATAAGTGAAATGACTTATGATCAGGTTAGTGGAGGAAGAGCTTATTGCGAAGGGCTTCTTACTGGAGAGAAACGTAATGCAGGACCAACCGTACCAGAGATGTTACTCATTAAAGCAGAAGGAGAAGCCCGTGCCGGTGATACTGATGCGGCTATGACCTCGATAAATAAGCTTCGCATGGCACGATTTAAAGCTGAAGATTATGTACCGCTTACTGCGGCCGATGCCGAAGAGGCTTTGCTTAAAGTACTGGAAGAACGACGCAAGGAACTTATGGCAAAAGGCGGTTTCCGCTGGTTTGACCTTAAACGGCTTAATAAAGATCCGCGTTTTGCGAAAACCATTACCCATCAATATATCGATGAGGTATACACCCTTGAACCCGGAGGAGACCGCTATCAGTTTCCATTTGCTTCCAGTTTATTTCAATATGCACCTAACCTGGAACAAAACCCATAAGCTATAGCTATGAGATTATTTAATGTATTAAAAATAATACCTGTTTTTACCCTGCTCTCCATCAGCATTGTTTTTACAGGTAACCTCTGGGGACAAGATCAAGAGGAAGTATTTAGTGTAGCGCCCAGATACCCCAAGGTGGGAGATCAGGTTACACTGAGCTACGATGCCTCGCAAACGCCACTTAAAAATCGAGATAGTCTTACGGCTGTCGTTTATACCTATGCTGATTTTCAGTGGAATGTGAAAGACTTAAAGCTTGAGCGTACCGAAGAAAATAAATGGCAGGGGCAACTAAAATTAGAGCCGGGCATCGCCCTTATCAATTGTGTGTTCTACGCAAAAGATACGCTTGATCGTGGTGGTGCCAATACCTATTCCTGGATGATTAATAATGCCCCCGGTTCTTATTCGGGCTGGGGCATTATGCGTAATCCAAATATTAATGAAGATTTTCCGCAACAGCTGGATTCCCTGTCTTTTATTGAAGATTCGGTGACTTTAATGTGGCTTAATAATGAGATGCGGGATAATCCTTCCAGCAGATCGCATATTTTTTATTCGGGGTTACGTTTACTGCAACGTACTAATACCGAAGATCAAACGGGGCGGATTAAGGAAGAACTCAACTATATTTTGAGTCTTCCCGCGCTTGATTTAAAGCAACAGTATGATGTGCAACGTAGTCTTGAATTAATCACAGGAAATGAGACTTATGTAGATTCTGTAGAAAACGCATTGCTTTCTAAATATCCCAATGGTGTTCTGGCCAGGGATCGGGCAATAAAGCAACTATTCCGTGAAGCAGATCCTGATGAGCGTGTAAAGGCGTACAATGCTTTTGTAAATCAATTTCCGGAAGAAAAATTTGAAGGTATAACTACAACTACAGAGGAGCTCTACTACGATAAACTATTTCGGAGTATAGCCTACACCTATATTTTAGAAAATAAGGATTACGGTTTTGTCTTTGATAATTTAACAAATGCTTCATATACAAACCTGGTAGATTATGCCTGGCATTTAGTGAGTATCCCTTATAACAATGAGAGTATGTCGCTAGATAGCTTGCAGGTATTTGCAGATCGTATCTTCCCGGAGATTGAAAGTCGGGAACATGAAGTTCCTAAAGCCTATCGCGGAAAACTTTCACCCAATCAATGGAAAGCGATGGCTTTAAAAGCAGCAGCTTCAGAATACCTGACTTATGCTAAGATTTTAAACGAGCAGCAAGATTATAAGCGTGAGGCTTATTATTTAAACAAAATAGCAGCCTTGTTGAAGTATGAGAATACTGAATATAATGCGTTGTATACCCAGCAACTGGTGCGTCAGGACAAGATGGATGAAGCGGTAAGCTTTATTGCAGCTTGTTTGAGACAAAACAATACATCTCCCGAAATGCTCCAGGTCTTAAAGAACGAATATTTAAAATCAGGAAAAGAGCTTTCTGATTTTGAAGATTATGTAGCCGGGCTTAAGACCGGTGCTGAAAATCAGAAAGAGAAAGAGGCGCTTTTAACAGAGTTGATCAAGAAACCAATCGAAGATTTTTCTTTGGAAAGTTCTTATGGAGGCATGGTTAATCTAAAAGATCAGCTGGGTAAAATCGTGGTTATCGATATGTGGGCAACATGGTGTGCACCTTGTAAAAAAGCAATGCCCGGTATGAAAATGGTCGTAGATCATTATGCAGATGACGCTAATGTGAAGTTTTATTTTCTGGATACGCAGGAATATGTAAAGGATTACAAGACCAAAACGGCTGCCTTTATCGAGGAAAAAGAATATCCCTTTGAGGTGCTGTACGATGCTGTTAATCCAGAAAACGGCAAGCCCGAAATGGTTTACACAAAGTATGCAAAAGCGTTTCAGTTTTCAGGAATTCCACAGAAAATGATCATAGATCAGAATGGTTATCTAAGATGGCGCTCTACCGGATATGAGGGTAGTCCCAGTGCTCTTGCAGATGAGATTAAAACCATAGTTGAATATTTAAAGGCTGAATCGAAATCCTAATGACTTTAAGAAGAATCTGCAGTATTCTGGTGCTATTTGCATTAAGTACAGGGCTTTCCCTTGGGCAAAGCTTATGGCAGGGGCAATACCATGCAAAACGTCTGCTCCTGGAGAAAAGTCAGAATCAAAATGCTAAAGATTCATTCTTTTTAAGCAGTCCGGAATATTATTACAACCGCCTTCCGCTTCAGCGAAACTACCTTAGCGATAGTCTGATCTTAAAAAACGAGGAGTTTAATTTAGTATTGAAGCTTAAGCCTCAATTAGACAGCACGTTTACACTAGTATTTGCCAATTATGAAGGAGAACATCCGATTCAATTTGATCAGGTAAATGCATTGCAACCGCACAGCTATCCCCAGCATCCTAAGGGGACCTTACCTTATACAAGTACCGAACTTGTATTTAGTGGGAAAAAAACCGGTATTGATTATGGAGGGACTTTGGTTATCCCAAATGATCATAAGCACTATCCATTGGCAATATTACTTAATGGTACCGGCCGGCAAGACCGCAATTATACGTATAGTGGGCACCAGTTTTTTACGGTCTTGGCAGATGCTTTAGCTCGTAACGGAATTGCCTCTTTTCGAATGGACGACCGCGGAACAGGTAGCACTACCGGGAATTTTGAAAACGCCGGAATTAGTGATTTTACCACTGATGCCCGGGAAGCACTCGAATATTTGAAAGCACGTGAGCATATCGATAGCCGGTTTATTGGATTAATTGGTCATAGCGAAGGGGGAGTAGTAGCTTCCCGACTCACGGCACAGGATCCCGATGTAAAATTTATGGTAAGCCTTTCGGGCGTAGGAGTTTCAGGACTACAAATCCTGGACTTGCAAAACACTGCTATTTTAAAAGCTTCTAAAATGCCTGACAGTCTGGTTAATCTGCAAATGGAAGTATACCGCGAGTTGTTTAAAACCGTTTATGATAATCAGGAGACTGATAGTCTTAAAACAGAGTTGGAAGACAGGCTAGGGAAGTGGATGAAAGGTAAAAGCCTTAAAACACTTGAAGCTTTGCAATTAGCGGATGACAGAGACAAGACCTTGATTTACCGTTTTTATAACAGTGCAAAAAGCAAGCTGTATAAAGAAATGATTCTATATAATCCTAAGCAGTATTTGCCTGATATAGAAGTGCCGGTACTTGTCCTAAATGGGGATGCAGATATTTTTGTACCGGCTTCTGAGAATGTAGCTTCCTTCAAAGAAAATCTGATTAATGCTCCCGTAGTGACAACCAAAATATACCCGGGCCTGAATCATATGTATCAACATTGTAAAACCTGTACTTCCCAAGAAATAAGTATGCTAGATGAGGTGTTTGCACCCGAGGTTTTAGAAGATATTTCGCAGTGGATTTGGGAGATATATAGGGATGATAATAAGTAATACAAAATAAAAACCAAAAATTTACAGGGGTTTTAGTTCTGGTTTACGTCTAAACTGTAGTCACCTTTTTTACTTAAAACTATTTTATCGATGAGACTATTTATCACGGGTATCTTTTTTTTTATTGTTTATCTTGCACAGGGCCAAATCTATGATCCGGTTTCTTTTAAGCCCGATGTTCAAAAAATTGACGATACCCATTATGCTTTAAGTATTCATACGAGCATTGAACCTGGCTGGCATTTATACGCCCAAAACGTACCTGATGGAGGTCCTGTTCCTACTCAATTTGAGTTCACTACAAGTGATGCTTATGAGCTTAATGGATCTGTTTCTGAGCCACAGGGGCACGTGGTGGATGACCCTATTTTTGAAATGCGTATTAAATATTTCTCAGATTCGGCCGAATTTCAACAAGTTATAGAACGTAAAACAGCTGAAGCTTTTAGTGTGAAGGCTTCCGTAGAATTTATGGTGTGTAATGATGAAAGTTGTTTGCCACCAACTATAAAAGAGGTTGTTTTTGAGCTGGAAGCGACGGCGGCAACCCTTAACGAAGAAGCTACAAAACCCGTACAAAAAACGAACGAAGTCGAAGAACAGACTGTTCCTAAAAATGGCGATGCTACTAAATCAGAATCAACCGAAGTTGAAGTTGTTAATGCCGAAGAGCAGGATACGTTAACTCTAAAAGAAGGAGATCAGCCAATTAAAAAACCTAATTCAGATTTAGAGAATACTAAAGCAGAACAGGAAGAGGAAGCTGCGGATTCTCGTAATTTGATCTCTATTTTTATTTTGAGTTTTTTAGGTGGTTTTGCAGCGCTATTAACACCTTGTGTGTTCCCGATGATCCCGATGACGGTAAGCTTTTTTACCAAACAAAGTAAAACCCGTGCCAGCGGTATTAAAAATGCTTTGCTATACGGACTTTTTATAATAGTGATTTACGTGGTATTAGGCTCTGTAGTAGTTGCCATTTTTGGTGCCGATTCGCTCAATGCGCTCTCTACGAATGTTTGGTTCAACTTGATCTTTTTTGGATTACTTCTTGTTTTTGCTTTTTCGTTTTTGGGGGCTTTCGAGATTGTGCTTCCCAGTTCCTGGGCCACAAAGATCGATTCGCAGGCAGATCGTGGCGGTCTGGTTGGGATCTTTTTTATGGCATTGGCCTTAGCCATTGTTTCATTTTCCTGTACCGGGCCCATTGTGGGGACTTTGCTGGTAGAATCTGCTTCGCAGGGCGGGGTAGCTCCCATTGTGGGAATGTTAGGGTTTTCAATGGCGATTGCGCTACCTTTTGCCTTATTTGCGGCTTTCCCCGGCTGGTTAAACTCGTTGCCCAAATCAGGTGGCTGGCTCAATACGGTTAAAGTGGTTTTAGGATTTTTAGAACTCGCTTTAGCCTTTAAATTCCTAAGCAATGCAGATTTAGTGCTTCAATTGCATTTATTAGAACGAGAAACCTTTTTAGCGATCTGGATTGCTGTTTTTGGATGTTTGGCTTTGTATTTATTTGGTAAAATCACCCTCCCTCATGATAGTCCTTTAGCGCATATTTCTGTAGGAAGATTGAGTCTGGGGTTGTTTGTATTGGCCTTTGTGGTTTATCTGATTCCCGGTCTTTGGGGAGCGCCCCTGCAATGGATCAGTGGTTTTCCTCCTCCTGCACAGTATAGTGAGTCTCCTTATGGTGTAGGAAATACCAAAGGCGTTTCAGGCACTTCGATAGAGCTTCCTCCGCACGCAGAATTAGGACCTTTAGACCTTGTTACCTTTAAAGATTATGAGGCCGGGATGGCCTATGCCAAAAAAGTAAACAAACCTGTAATGCTCGATTTTACGGGATATGCCTGTGTTAACTGTCGTAAGATGGAAGAACGGGTTTGGCCTGAGCCTCAGGTTCAGCAAGTACTTCGGGATGAGCTGATACTAATATCGCTTTATGTTGATGATAAAAAAGAGCTTCCCGAAGCAGAGCAATATGTTTCTGAAACTACCGGTAAGAAAATCACGACCATAGGTAATAAATGGAGCGATTTTCAGATCAAACACTATAAAGCAAATGCTCAGCCGTATTATGTCTTGATCAATACTGAGGGGGAGAATTTGAATGATCCCCGAGCTTATGATCCCGTTGTGGATTCGTATTTAAGTTGGTTACAAGAGGGAATTAAAAATTATAACAACAAATAATATATGATCTATAGAATAAAAAACGGCCTGGTTCTCTTGCTTGCTTTGTTAAGCTTCAGCCTTAATGCGCAGCAGATTGATAGTCCTATACCACCTAAAAATTTCGCTTCGGGAGTTCTTGAAAATGGAATGCATTATTACGTGCTGCATAACGAGGAGCCTAAAGAACGAGCATCTTTTTATTTTGCACAGAATGTAGGTTCTGTTCTGGAAAACGACACCCAGCGGGGTCTTGCCCATTTCCTGGAGCATATGGCTTTTAACGGTACCCAGAATTTTAAGGACAAAGAAATGCTGGAGTACCTGGAGAAAAACGGAATGAAATTCGGTTCTGAAATTAATGCGTTTACCAGCTTTGATGAGACGGTTTACAACATCAATCAGGTTCCGGTTACTAATGAAAAATTACTGGACTCGGTTTTATTAATCCTACACGACTGGTCGGGTTATTTATCCTTAACCGATGCAGAAATCGATAACGAGCGCGGTGTGATTAACGAAGAATGGCGTTCACGCAATACGGCAGGTTTTAGGGCTAATTCTAAAGTTTGGCTCGATGGATTTTTAAAAGATTCTAAGTATAGTAAGAGAATGCCTATTGGTCTAATGGATGTGGTCAATAATTTTGAATATGATGAACTTCGTGACTATTACAAGCGCTGGTACCGTCCAGATCAGCAAGCTGTAGTCGTTGTTGGTGATGTTGATGTAAAAGGGCTGGAGGTTAAAATCAAGAAGGTGTTTTGGTCTATTCCATTAAAAAAAGATTTGCCGGAACGCCCTGTTTTTGATGTACCCATCGCAGCAGAATTTGTGTATATTAATTCTACCGACAAAGAACTTGGTGAACCTTCCCTTCAATATTTTGTGAAGCGTACCCCTTTAGATTTAAGTGTGGTTGAGAAAATTAAAGAAGATATTACGGGTAGCTTTGCTTCCTATATTTTAAACAACCGTTTTTCTGAATTGGTTTTAGAAAAAAACTGCCCAGTGTTGGGAGTAGGTTTTGGAGTGCAGAAATTTGTACGTCCATTAGAGGTACTTAGTCTGAATGCACGTCCTAAAAAAGACAGTTTACTTAGCGGGCTGAAATATATAGTAAAAGAGTACAACCGTTTTGCTGAATTTGGCGCTACGCCGGAAGAATTAGCCAGAGCTAAAGCAGCTTTTAAAACCAGTCTTGAATCTTCAATAGCAAATATTGCTAAACGCAGCAACGATAGTTATGCAGGGGAGATTTATCAGGATTTCTTTGATAAGGAGTCGGTAACTGATTATGGCTGGACCTTAGCGTATCAATTACGTCTTTTAGATCAGGTGACTAATGAATCTATTCTGGATTATCTGAAACGTTTTAAAGGTGATAATGGCAGAGGCGTAAGTATTGTAGGTTCTGATACAAATACTTACCCGGATAAGGAGGCCATTAAAAGCGCTCTTGCTGAAGTGGCGGCACAAAAGCTCACTCCTTTTAAAGAAACCAGCTCAGATAAGAAGCTTATCAATACAGATCTTAAAGGCAGCCCGGTTATAAAAACAGAAAACATTGAAGGTATAGATGCTAAGTTGTACACGCTGGCAAACGGATTAAAACTGGCACTTTATCCTACTGATTTTGATAAAGAACAGGTTTTTATGACGGCCTTTAGTCCTGGAGGTAGTTCGCTACTTTCCGTAGAAGAATTGCCAAATACGGTTGTGGCCTCTTATCTGGTAGGTCAATCAGGCCTTGGTGAGTTAAATAAAATTGAACTTCAAAAATTGCTTGCCGGGACCGAGACTTCTCTGGGTGTTTCTATAAATGGTTATAGTGAGAGCCTCAGCGGAAGTAGTAAAACTAAAGACCTGGAAACTTTGTTTAAGCAAATTTACCTTCAGTTTACCGCCCCTCGATTTGATGCACAGGCTTTTGAAATTATAAAACAAAATCTGGCGACTAATTTAATCGCTAAAGAAAAACAGGTGACCAGTGCTTTTCAAGATTCCCTTACACTCGCATCTACCGGTCACAGCAAGCGATCCGTTCTTTTTGACCAGAAGCTTATAGATAATGTGACTTTAGAGGGAGCTTCTAAAGTTTATCGGGAGCGTATCTCTAATGCTAACGATTTTACTTTTGTTTTTGTAGGAGATTTCCAAGAGAGTGAATTGCTTGATCTCGCTACAAAATACTTAGGAAGTATCCCGTCTACGACTAAAACAGAAGAGGTGGTAAACCATAATATGCGTCCTGCCCAGGGGACAACCCCCGTTCATTTAACCAAACAGATGGAAACTCCTCAGACAAGCATCAATGTTAGTTTTAATGGTGATATGGAGTATTCCAAGAAAAATAACCTTGAGCTTTATGTATTATCTCAACTTCTTGATAAACGTTATATGGAGCGTATACGAGAGGAAGAAGGGGGGTCTTACGGTGTTCGGGTAGGCGGTTCTGTAAGCTGGGAACCTGTAGGAAACTATAATTTAAGCGTAAGCTTCAACTGTAATCCTGATAAAGCAGACGACTTATTAAAGATTGTTTATGCCGAATTAAAAAAGATGGAAACAACTATCGATGCTGCTGAGTTGGCTGAAATAAAAAGTAACTACAAGAAGGGTGTTTCCGAAAACCAACGCCAAAACGGCTATTGGTTAAGAAATATCGCCAACAACCTTCAAAAAGGAACGCCGGTTTCTGATGAGGCAGATAGTATAGCTTTGATTGAAAGCATCACGGCAGCAGATCTTAAAGCAACGGCAGCCTTAATCAATTCTAATGCGGCTATTGTAGAAGGCGTGTTAATGCCAGAGGAATAAAACAATTATTAACCCCATTCATGTTCATAAAAGCAGCATTTGGACAGGTTTATTTATTTGAATTAGCCTTTAAATAAAGACTCTTAACTCGTGTTGATTTTATTTTGAAGGGAGCTTGAATCATCAGATTTGGGTTCTCTTTTTTTATCAATTCAATACAGCTGCATTTTTAGGATCAAAGGTTCCATTAAAAATATCACGTATGTACTTACACGAAGAAACCTCAATCAGTTTGGAAAACTATTTTGACCAATTTCGAAAAAATACCATCGGGACAAATCATCAGTTTGAATCTATTTATGGGGTTCAGAATCAGCTGTATGCAGATTGGATTGCGAGTGGAAGGTTGTATCAACCTATAGAAGAAGTGATTTGTAATAAGATAGGTCCTTTAATGGCCAACACCCATTCTTTTTCGAGCGAGACAGGCAAGGCGTCTACCTACGCCTATCACGAAGCCAGAGCTATTATAAAGCAACATGTAAATGCAGGAACAGATGATGTCTTGGTTACCACCGGCACCGGAATGACGGGTGCTCTGGCCAGATTGCACCGCATTATGGGGCTTAAAGCTAAGCAGCATTTGTCTGGATCTTTAGAGCGACCGGTTGTTTTCATCAGCCATATGGAGCATCACTCCAATCAGGTGCCCTGGCAAGCTTTAGACGCAGATGTGGTACTTATAGCACCTGATGAAAAATTGCAAATCTCTTTGGAAAACTTAGAGACTCAGCTTAAAAAATACGCGGACCGAAAGGTGAAAATAGGTTCGTTCACCGCATGTTCAAATGTTACCGGGGCTATTGCTCCTTATTATCAATTAGCAGAAATGATGCACGCCTATAATGGGCTTTGCTTTGTTGACTTTGCAGCATCGGCACCTTATGAAGTTATTGATATGCACCCCGAAAATAAAAACCAAAAACTGGACGCTATTTTCTTTTCACCACATAAGTTTTTAGGAGGTCTGGGCACCAGTGGTGTTTTGGTTTATGATAAAAAATTGCATCAAAACATACATCCGGATACGCCCGGTGGTGGGAATGTAAAATGGACGAATCCCTGGAGTGATTATGGGTATCATACCGATCTGGAAACGCGTGAAGATGGAGGAACCCCCGGTATTCTTCAGGTAATTCGTACGGCTTTGTGCCTAAAACTCAAAGAGCTTATGGATCCTAAAATGATGAAGTTGCGTGAAAAGGAATTACTTGATTTGTTTTATGAAGGTGTTGCTGAATTTCCAGAGATTGAAGTGCTGGGAAATCGTGAAGAGGATCATATTGGTTGCGTCTCATTTAACGTAAGAGCAATGCATTACAATTTGGTGGTTAGACTACTTAATGATAGATTTGGGATACAGGTACGTGGCGGATGGTCTTGTGCCAGCAGCCTGGCACATTACCTGTTTAAGATTGATAGTGAGCAATCTGAAAAAATGATTCAGGATATTGAGAATCAAAATTTAACTGATAAGCCTGGCTGGGTAAGAGTGTCTTTACATCCCATTATGACCAATGCCGAGGTACAGAGCATTATTGAAGCCTTACGGGAAATTATACAGTATGGAAAAGAATGGGCATCAGACTATCAATATAATCCCAAAACTAATGAATTTGATAGCCTACGGCAGGATGATACTGAACTACAGGAAGGTATGAAAGCGATGTTCTTGGGCTTAGTGTAATGTAAAAAATGCTATATGGCTAAATTTTTTCAAATTATATGAAGGAGGAGCCTTCTATCGTTTTTGAAGAGAATGGTAAATAATAGTACATGTTCCTAATCGCCATCTACTCGCTTAAAAAAATAAACCTATTAGAATATTAAAATCCCAGTGTTTCCGAGAGTAATTTTTTATATTCTTCTACATCATTCTTGTGTTTTTTCTGTAATCGAAACCACAATAATAGGACAATGACGAAAGTAAGAGCGGCTAATAAATACATAGAATTTCCACTATTATTACCTAAAACTATTGCCACTATAAAACTTAATCCCAAAGAAAGATGTGCTAAAATCACAAATTTCCAAAGAATATTTTGGCCAAAAGAAATATGTACATCTGTTTCATCTTGATTATCTGCTCTGGATAATTTTCCGTTAACCACTAAATTGTTGTGGTAGACTATGTACCATGCGTACAGTAATCGTTTACGAATTTTAAAGGTGATGCGGCTGCTATTATCACTTTTGATATCTATCACAAACCCGTGAACCGATGCAAGGGAAGATTGTAAATTGTTCTTTATCTCAGCAGGGTTGTTTTTGACTTTAAAATTCCAGTTTTTCATAATATCAGTTTTAAAGAACCGGTATAATTATTTAATAAACCAATTTTAATTTATGCTTGAATATAATCATTATTTACCGATGATTTTATTTTTAAAACAATGATGATGGAAATTAGTTATACTATCGTTTTAATTTTTTCCTGTAAAATTTTTTAGACAATTGCGGACTTGTTAGTCGTTATTGTGAGACAGTGTCTAAAGTTATTATTTTGGAAAAGCTTGCGAGTAGGGTTCTTCGAAATTTTCAAATAATCTTTTTAAAACCTTTGCGTTATTTGAGTAATAGTTTGTATGATTTTTTTCTAACAAGTCATAATATTTTTTTAACTCGTTTTTATTTTTTTGAAGAAAAGCTAACGTGCCCTTGTAATACCACCAGAATTGTTCATCATCATTTTCTGATTTACCTTTCATTGATTCTTTGATATAAAATACAGCCTTTTTATATTGATTATCAAAAGCATATACCTGACCAATATGCCAATAGTCCGCATGCTTATTTCTTGTAGAATCAGACATAGAAAGAAATATAAGTTCACTAGCAGCTTCAACGTGTTGACCATGTTTACTTAACTCTCTCCAATCTTCTTCTAAGTAATCATCTGTTTTTGTGGTCCCGGGATTATCTGTATTTATTTTTTGATTTTGACCATAAGTAAATGAGGTTACTAAAATGAATATTAAAATAATCTTATTCATGGTATTATATATTATATTTTCTGATTAGAATTTTGTAAATATCCTTTTTCAAAATTCACAAATAGAGAATTTAAAGTTCACCACCAATTCTTCTTTTAGGTGATTATCTATTGATTTGTTTGAATAAAATATTGCCTTTTGACAATCATTTAAATATCCATAGGTCTAGATACTTTTTTAATTTTGAATGTTTTAGTTTTCACTATTTCTTATCCAATAATTTCTCTAAATAAGTTACTTTTTCCTTTTCCGCCTGTAACAATCTCTCGTAAAGCTTTTTATTTTTTTCAACTGATTCCATTAATTTATCTAGCGGATTGAAAGTACAGTGGTTATTAAAAGTCCCATTACTACTATCCTGAAAACTATTAAAAAAATTTATGGCTAATTCTTCTGAAAAATTCTCAATTGCTTCCTTACTTACTCCTAAAACCTTAGCTACTTTTTCCAACTTTTCAACTTCAATATGCTCACTTTGTTCTAAACTGGATACACTCTGTTGGCTTATTCCTAATTAGGCAGCAAGGGCTTCTTGCTTCATGCCCCGAAGTTCTCTTATTCGGCTAATTTTTCTACCGATATGACTTGTTTTTGTTGCTGTGCTCATAATCTCAAAGATAAACATTCTTTTTTAAAGTTTCGTTTATCACCCTTTGGAGTAAAAATAACTTCTTTATTTTTTTTAGATTACTTTGTTTGGTTGCAGTTGTTTTTTTAAAACTTGAAGTTTCGTAATATCACCATGTTTTCTTTTCTGAATATTAAGACCTAGAATTAGGATAAAAAGAGCGTGGATAATATTCTTTTTCACCATATACTCCTGGTGTGGCACAAACTAAAAAAGGGATTAAAAGTGAAACTTTAATCCCTTTTCCTGACTTTAAAACTTACTAGAACATATCCCACCATCTTTATAAAGCAGCAGAATAATCAAAAAACAAATAACTGCCAGAACTATTAATATGATTTCCAGCATAACTTAAATTTTATTGGTGCCGCCAAAGACTAGCATATTCCTTGCGATGATTTACTTTTTTTGTTCATTGTGTAGTTTTTCAAGGAAAATCTGTATCGAAATGCTACCAAAATGCAAGCTTCGAAAAAAATCTTTTGCAAAAACTGCACTCAGCCGCCCGCATTCTCTTAAATTGAACTCAGGTTAAAAAACTTTTCTTTTTCACATTTCTTAGTCTTGCCGCATTTCCTTTATTGCTGAAGTTGTGCTACAACTTCCTGCCATTCTTTAATTTCAGGTATGCCTGGTTTCCGTTTTCCAAAAAACT
>Ga0129333_10002829_pt1 | contig 16226 bp, 13 predicted proteins | sample CPB6_08_DNA_FD_94474 | JGI IMG/M metagenome (GOLD analysis project Ga0129333, IMG submission 94474) | Freshwater to marine salinity gradient microbial communities from Chesapeake Bay, USA - CPBay_Sum_0.6_0.8_DNA | ecosystem: Environmental > Aquatic > Marine > Coastal | place: USA: Chesapeake...
CCAGTAGAAGATTGACGAATGATAGAGAGCACAGGGCGTTTACCCATAGCAGTATAGTATTCAGTGATAATGCTCATAAGAGCACCCACTAATAAACCTACGGCAATAGCGCCCAGCACACCCCACTTTGTAAAGATCACACCGCGCAAAACCATCGCTTCTGGTAATAAAAAATAAACAAGAAAAGCAGATGCGATGGCAGTCAAGATGATCGAACCCCAGTTGCCCATGTTAAGAGCCTTTTGAACTGTATCAGTATTGATTCCGGCTTTATCACTGATGCGTACAAACCAGGTTCCTATGATCGAAAATAGAATACCGACACCCGCTATCAGCATGGGTAACAGGATGGGAGCATACCCACCGAATGGATCGCTTTCGTTCGCCCAATTGGTGGTCTGCTGCCCCAGCACGATGGTAGCCAGTACAGTGGCAACATAAGATCCAAAAAGATCGGCACCCATTCCGGCCACATCCCCTACGTTATCACCCACATTATCTGCAATAGTGGCAGGGTTGCGTGGATCATCTTCGGGAATACCGGCTTCTACTTTTCCGACCAGGTCGGCTCCCACATCGGCTGCTTTTGTATATATACCGCCGCCAACACGGGCGAAAAGGGCGATCGATTCAGCCCCCAGCGAAAATCCGGTAAGTACTTCGATAGTTTTCAACATTTGAGCTGAGTCAACGGCTGCTGTCGGGGCAAATACCTGTTTTAAAATAATGTAAAGTCCGCCGAGGCCAAGCACAGCTAAACCGGCAACACCCACACCCATAACAGCACCGCCAGTAAAAGAAACATTCAGCGCTTTACTCAAACTGGTTCTGGCGGCCTGGGCAGTACGCACATTGGCCTTTGTTGCAGCTCTCATGCCGACATATCCGGCAGCGGCGCTCATTACGGCTCCTATAACGAATGCAATGGAAATACTCCAATGCGAATGCTCGTTAGAATTAGCCATCACAGCCAAGAGCAGTCCGACGATCACAACGAAATAACTTAAGATCTTCCATTCAGCCCTTAAAAAGGCCATGGCTCCCTCAGCAATGTAGTTACTGATCTCTTTCATGCGGTCGGTACCGGCATCTTGCTTTGAGACCCATTGGAATTTGATAAACGTGTAAATAAGTCCGATAAGGCCGGACAGGGGAACGAGGTAAATTAACTTATCCATATTCATTGTTTCTGCAGTTCAGTTTTAGCCCGAAAAGCCGCCCAAAAAGGGGGGACGTACGGCCGGCAAAGATAGGGGGTCAGCACCTATTATTCAAGCGATAACCAGGCAGCTCCCAGGTAGTCCAAGAGGTCGGTGGGAAGCAGGGCTGGCTCTGAAACCGCATGGGCAGCCAGGTTGCCAGCCAAACCATGCAAATAGACTCCCAGCCGAACGGCTTGTAGCGGAGAGATCGGCTGCGCCAGCAGACCGGTTACGATACCAGTTAATACATCACCCATACCTCCGGTGGCCATACCAGGGTTACCGCTACCGTTAAAGTAGACAGAGCCGTCGGGGCAAGCGATGATACTGTGTTGTCCCTTTAGCACAATAAATATGCGATATCGTGTTGCTTTTTCAATAGCTTTTTGCAAACGATCAAAATCAGTTGCACTTTCTCCGAACAAGCGAGCAAATTCTTTGGGATGAGGAGTGATCACGCTGTTGGCAGAAATCTTGTCCATCATATCTTTTTGACCAGCGATGATGTTCAACGCGTCGGCATCAAGCACAATCGGGTGGGGGTAGTTTGATAACAGTTCTTCCAACATAACCGCCGTATCGGCATGGGTGCCTACACCCGGGCCGATACCGATAGCACTGAAACGCGAAAGGTCTTTCGGTAATTCAGTTAGGCGATCGGGGTGCCTGTCTAGGGAGCACATCGACTCGGGTACCGTGGTTTGCAAGACAAGGTTACCCTCTACAGGAACCTGACAGGTAAGTAGTCCCAGTCCGGTGCGAAGAGCCCCCTTAGCAGCCAATACAGCCGCACCCATTTTACCCGTTCCACCACAAAGCAGCAAGGCGTGGCCAAAATTTCCTTTGTGTGCCGTCTTTTTACGTTTCGGAACTAGCGGTTTGATATCATCCAGTAGCTGTAAATAAAAGGCAGATTTGGTATTCGTATAAAAACCGGAATGGAGGCCGATATTCAAAAGCTGCACCTGACCCAGGTAGATATCGTTTTCGGGCATCATCATGGCCAGTTTGTAAGACTGCAGACATAATGTATAAGTAGCTTTTATGACAGGGAAGCCTACCGAGGATCGATCGCAAAAAAGGCCACTTGGCAGGTCAATTGAAATACAGGTTAAACAGGATGCATTCGCCACTTCTACTAAGGCGGCACTAAGCCCCTCTAGTCCTCGGTTCAAGCCTGAGCCGTAAAGTGCATCTATTATAATCGTTTGACTTGCCAGTACCGGAACTTGATCTGCTTGCTGTATATAGCGGATAGTAACTTGTGGAAATTGGTGAAGTCGGGATAAATTGAATTGAAATTCAGGTGTTCCCGCATAACCGAATTCCAGCACTTCTACCACGACCCTTTTTCCATTGTTGGCCAACAAGCGAGCAATGGCCAACCCATCTCCTCCATTGTTACCTTTTCCGCAAAGGACAGTAAAATGCTCTTGTTCTGGAAATTGAGCTATGATCCAAGAGAAGCATCGATGGGCTGCTCGTTCCATCAGCTCAATAGGTCGGATAGGTTCCTCGAGGATGGTATAACTATCCCAAGCCTTGAACTGTTCAGCACTGAAAATTTTCATTGTGGGAAAGTTCCGAAAATAAAACGAAAAAGACAACGCAAGCGATCCGCTTTGAACGGGAATCACCATAGAGAATTGTTAAAGCCCTTCATCGACTGTATCGGCCTTGTAGTAATCTCCAAACAGATCATAGCTGTTGTGAGCAGCGCGGTATATCGTATGGTTAAATCGATTTCCTAAAATAATGATGACTACTTGTTCGTCAACCAGTCGGGTGAATACGGCGTTATTGCCATGCCATCTTCCGAAATGATACTGGATCTTTTTGCCGTTAGAGAGAAATTCTAATCGAAAACCAAGTCCATAATTGTGGGTGCCGGGTCTTTCGAAACTATATCCCTTAAAAGCTTGGTTTAAAAGTGTGGTGTCTACGAGTTGGTCTGTATAGAGCGCCTGGTCCCATTTGAGAAGATCTTGTGGCGTGCTGTAAATATTCTTATCACCATAAGTTCGATCCAGAAAATCAAGAGACCAAATAGATCCATTAGGTTGGTAAGAGGGAGTACTGCGCGTCTCCTCGCCAGGTTGAAAAACAAACGTATTATGCATAGACAAGCGATCAAAAAAATGTTCTTTCATGTAGTCCGGATAAGACTGGCCTGATAGTTTCTCGATCAGGAGTGCCAGCAGAACATAATTAGTATTACAATATTCGAATTGTTTATTGGGAGTGGCTTGTGCAGCTGGTCGTTTGGCGATAAGGGTATTCAAGACATCCTGATTGGTAACCCATTGCTGCTTATTCCAACCTGCTGTCTCCATAAAATACAGATAATTGGGAAGTCCGCTTCGATGGGTCAGCAGATCAAGAATCGTAATGCCAGGGTAGGGAAGTGTGGGAAAAAATTGGGTGAGGGTATCGGTCAGTGATAGTTTTTTTGATTGTATCAACGTCAAGATGGCAACGGCAGTAAAGGGTTTAGTAGAAGAAGCAATATGCAAAGAACTGTTAGGTGTGATTGGCTGTTTGCGGTTAGGGTAATCTTCGAAGCCCTGGTATTTTTCGTAAAGGATCGTTCCGCCTTTGGCCACCAAAATACCACCACTGAATCCAAGAGAGGGATGTAACAAGGTGCTGTCGAAATAATGCTGCAGCAGGGTATTGTATTGTTTCTTTGATTCGTCACTAATGGGGACTGGCTCGGGGGCAATATATCGATCGGACTCCTCAGGCGTACTCAACAGACCACAAGAAAAACTAACACTCAGTAGTAAGAGCGTCCACAAATAACGGTAAGAAATTAATTGATTTTTCAAGTGGCGCAAAGATAGGGTTCCACATTTTTAAAACTATATTTGAACTATGCAACGTAGTCAGGTAACCAGCTATCCAAAAGATAAGATCAAAATTCTTTTTTTAGAGAATATCAGTGATGCCGCTGTAAAGAAGTTTCGTTCTCATGGTTATACCCAGGTAGAAAAAATAAATCGGGCACTGAACGAGCAACAATTGATAGAGGCCTTGCGAGATGTTCATATTTTAGGTATTCGTTCCAAAACAACTATCAGCGATGCCGTTCTTGCTGCCGCCAAAAAACTACAGGCCATTGGTTGCTTTTGCATCGGTGTAAACCAGATCGATCTGCGTGCAGCCACTCAACGGGGAGTGGCCGTTTTTAACGCTCCTTATTCCAATACACGTTCAGTAGCCGAGCTGGTGATCGGAGCTTCGATCATGCTGCTGCGTGGTATTCCCGATAAAAATAACGCAGCTCACAACGGAATCTGGCAAAAAGAGGCCAAGGGCAGCCGCGAAATGAGAGGTAAGACCATGGGTATAGTGGGCTATGGAAATATCGGTAGCCAGGTTAGTGTGATGGCAGAGTCTTTGGGTATGCGCGTGGTATTCTATGATATAGAAAATAAATTACCACTTGGAAATGCGAGTGCTTGTCGATCCCTCAAAGAGCTGCTCTCTCAATCCGATATCATTACATTACATGTGCCGGAAACAGCCTTGACCAAACAGCTTATCAATAAGCAAACCCTACGGCAGTGCAAGAAAGGATCGATCTTGATCAATTATGCAAGGGGACAAGTGGTCGATCTGGAAGCCTTGGAGCAAGCCCTTCGATCTGGGCATATTGTCGGTGCAGCCGTTGATGTGTATCCTTGGGAGCCTGAAATGAATGGCGAATCGTTCAGCTGCCCCTTGCAACACCTGCCGAATGTGCTACTGACACCTCATATCGGGGGAAGCACCGAAGAAGCACAGCAAAATATCGGAGAGGACGTTAGTGTAAAACTTTTTCAATATTTAGAGACCGGCTTTAGCGATGGCTCCCACACGATTCCATCGATCTCTTTACCGTCGCAAACCGGGGCCCATCGAATTTTACACATCCATAAAAACGTTCCAGGTGTACTTTCTGCTATCAATTCGGCTCTTTCAAGTAATAATATAAATATCATTGGTCAGTATTTGAAAACCAATGATTTGATAGGTTACGTAATTCTAGATCTTGATCATAAACTCTCTGCAAAAGCGCTAAGCGTTCTGCGTGATGTTCCAGGCTCGATCAAGGTTCGCATGCTTTATTAATGATTTCTTCCTATAATTTATATTATGTTAAGTAGTTTATTTAAAAGTAAAGCCACCCTTTGATGGATGGCCTTTCTTATCAGTTCTTAATTGAATCGTAGATATCGTTCCACTTCTTCTCTTCTGCCGCCCACTTGGCTTGTTCTGTAGGATTTTTAGCCTTACCTGCCATTGCTTTTTTGAAGGCAAATATATCGGCCAGATAACTTACCGCTTTTTTGTATTGCTGCTTATCGCGAACCTCCAGTTCACCCTTTGCAGCAAAAATGGCGGCTGCAGCCTGGTAAGGCTCCTTGGCTCCTTCCAGCGTTTCACCGTATTGCTTGTCCAACGCATCTCTTTTGGCAATATCGTCCTTAGAAGCCATTGTCCCGGGCTTGGTTCTGGCCTTCATATCCTGAGCATGCTGGTCTCTTTTCTCGCTCACAACAGCCGCTTTATTGATAAAATGATCTCCGATATACAGATATGGAATCTCGTAGCCTGATCTTGCCTTGGCTGCCCGGGTAAAAGCGTTTATCATTTTCTTTTCGAGCTCCTCATAATTGGCTGGTAACACTGCATCCTGCTCCCGTGGATCCAGTGTGTCATATAAGATCTCGCCGAGTACCTGATTGGCCTTGAAATTATCCGGATCGGTAGCCAGTAATTCATCGATCGCCTTTAATTTTTCCTCAAATCCATTGGCTAAGCCCACGGCAAAATCCACTTTGTCATAGTCAAAATAATCACTATTGGGAAATACTTCCTTTCCCAGCGCTTTATAGCGCTCAAAGGCTTCCATATCCTTTTTACCGAAAGAATAAGTGATCAGATAACGATAAACACCCTCGAACCCCTCACCTCCTACTTTGGCATTGGCTAATTTTTGATAATAGATTAAGGCATCTTCTTTGAAACCACCTGACTCGGCGGTGATTCCTGCCAAGATCAGGACATTGGTATCGAGGGCAGATGTGAGCAGCTTCAACCGGATCAGTATATCGGAATAGCTGATGGCCTTTTTTAATTTAGTGAGGGCCCCATTCCATTCTTTTTTAGAATAGTCATTATAGCCCGCTGTATAGAAGTTGGAGTAAAGATTTACGGCCCCGTTTTGATACATAGGTTCGCTCAATAAGGTCATGGACGGATCCAATTCTCTGAACTTGGTAAAAGCGGCTTCTGCATCATCGATCAACTGCTGCCCTTCGGGAGTACCCTTCTTTGCATCGGTATTCGCCAGCGTCGAATATATGGTGGCCTTAAGTATGTAAGCTTCAGGCTTAGATGTATACTTGGCATTTCCAAAAGCCTTATCGATATCGGTTTTAGCCTTATCGATCTGGTTGAGCATGACCAAGGTCTTGACTGGATCGTAATTTTGAGCTATCGCTGTTAGCGTTGTAAAAATGACGACAAGCGATAAAAAATAATTTTTCATGTTACAGGATTGATATTTCTGGTGTTTAAAATACAATTTTAAATCAATATTTATACTGTGGGCTGATCGGTGTTGTCGGGCAAGGATGCGTCACCTTCTGTCGAAAGATGGCTGTCCCCTTCGGCTTCCTCTTGTTGCTGATCATCTAAATTGGTGATGGCGGCAATATCATCACCTTCATCGATCTTGATCAACTTTACTCCTTGGGTAGCCCTCCCTTGTTCACTGATGCCGCTAACGGGCATACGAATGGTCACCCCACTCTTACAAGTGATCATGATATCTTCTGAGGGTGCTACATCAAGTATCCCTACCAACGATCCGGTCTTTTCAGTCACATTGATAGTCTTGACTCCTTTACCACCGCGGTTGGTAAAGCGGTATTCATCGATAGCAGTCCTTTTTCCATACCCTTTTTCACTGACCACCAAAACGGTGCGGGGAATTTCAGCGCCTGGATGAACACAGATCATACCTACCACCTCGTCACCTTGTTCGTCTACCTCGATACCGGCCACTCCAATAGCTCCCCTTCCTGTTGCGCGAACTTTTTCTTCGGAGAAACGAATAGCTCTTCCACTCTTTACTGCCATCATGATCTCACTGTTACCATCCGTTAAACGAGCGCTGAGCAATTCATCTCCTTCAACGATAGTAATTGCGTTCACTCCGGTTTGACGAGGACGGCTAAAATCTTCGAGTGCGGTTTTTTTAATAATTCCTTTCTTGGTACAGAGAACAATGTTGTGTGAGTTGACAAAGGCTTCGTCCTTCAGATCTTTTACATCTAGTATGGCTCTGACTTTATCATCGGGTGGTAACTGCATTAAATTCTGAATGGCCCTGCCCTTCGAGGTCTTTTCCCCCTCAGGAATCTCATAGACATTAAGCCAATAAACCCTGCCCTTCTCAGTAAAGAACAGCATGGTATGGTGAGTGGAAGCCACGAACAAATGCTCGATAAAATCTTCATCCCTCGTCTTTCCTCCGATCACTCCACGTCCCCCACGGCGTTGAGAACGGTACTCATCCGCGGGCGTTCTTTTGATGTATCCTAAATGCGAAATGGTGATCACTACATCTTCTTCTTTGATCAGGTCTTTGATCTTGACCTCATCATCTAAATATGTGATCTCTGTTTTTCGCGTATCGCCATATTTCTCTTTGATCTCGATCAATTCATTTTTAATGATCTCGAACCGCTTCGACTCGTTCGCCAACAGCTCTTGTAAAGAGGCGATCAGCTTCATTAACTCATCAAATTCTTCCCGGATTTTGTCGCGTTCCATACCGGTTAGGCGCTGCAAACGAAGCTCCAATATAGCCTTGGCCTGTACCTCGTCGAGTCCCCAGCCCGCTCTGATCAAATTATCCTTTGCTTGCTCGGGAGTGGCGGATTGGCGGATAAGGGCGATGACTTCATCAAGATGATCCAGCGCGATGAGATATCCTTTGAGGATATGGGCCCTTTTCTCAGCTTCCTTTAATTCGAAACGGGTTCTGCGTACCACCACCTCGTGACGAAACTCAACGAACTCCTGCACCAAATGCTTTAAAGAAAGGGTACGGGGACGTCCTTTTACGATAGCCACATTATTGATCCCGTACGAGGTTTGAAGATCGGTATGCTTATAGAGCTGATTAATGATCACATTAGCAATAGCATCTTTTTTGATGTCGATCACGATGCGCGTACCTTCTTTTTGATTGGATTCGTTGTTGACGTGCGTGATCCCTTCAATGATCTTTTCGTTGACTAGTTCTCCGATTCGATTGGTGAGGGCATCACGATTCACCTGGTAAGGGACTTCGGTGATGATCAGTTGTTCCCGACCGCTCGCTTTGGCCTCGACGTTCACTTTACCACGCACTACTACCCTGCCCCTTCCGAAATGCATTGCGGCCTTCACACCTTCCATTCCGTAAATAACGCCTCCGGTAGGAAAATCAGGGGCCTTTATATGCTGCATCAACTCATCGATAGTGATCTCGCGATTATCGATATAAGCCACACATCCATCGATCACCTCGCTGAGATTGTGAGGCATCATGTTGGTGGCCATCCCTACGGCGATCCCGCTCGACCCATTGATCAGTAACTGTGGAATACGCGTGGGTAATACAGAGGGTTCTGTTTCAGAATCATCAAAATTGAGTTGAAAGTCTACGGTGTCTTTCTCGATATCATCGAGCATGTGCTCAGATAGCTTTTGAAGACGCGCCTCTGTATAACGCATGGCAGCGGGTCCGTCCCCATCCTGGTTTCCGAAATTTCCTTGTCCGTCGACCAGTGTGTAACGCATGCTCCACTCCTGGGCCATACGTACCATGGCATCGTATACCGAGGAATCTCCATGAGGGTGATATTTACCAAGAACCTCCCCCACGATACGAGCCGATTTTTTGTAGGCCTTGTTATGATTAAGACCTAACTCGTTCATCGCAAAGAGAACACGGCGATGTACAGGCTTTAAACCGTCCCTCACGTCAGGAAGGGCTCTGCCGACTATTACCGACATGGAATAGTCGATATAAGCGGTCTTCATTTGTTCTTCGATCTGTACAGGAGTGACCCTGTTGAAATCGTTGGTTGCTTGTGGATTCAGCTGTTCGTCCATGTTCGTAAAACCCCAATTTTTCAGGGTACGCAAATCTAGTTTTTTAGGGGCTGATTTCCTTGTAAAACCATGCTTTTTTGATTGTATTTTATCCACCCTTGTTAATTAAAAAAAGGGGGATATTTGCCCTATGAAAACCATCCTTTTATTCGGGGCAGGAAAATCCTCTTCCGTCCTGATAACTTACCTTTTGGAGCAAGCCCCCCGACATGGTTTTCTGCTACGGGTCGTCGACGCAGATCTGACCCTTGCTCAAGCCAAGATAGGATCCTCTTCTCATGGTGTCGCCCTGGGTTTTGACAGTACCGACAGCCAGCTGAGAACTGCCGAAATTGGGCAGGCAGACCTGGTTATTTCTCTGTTGCCGCCGACGCTACACCAATTGGTAGCTATGGACTGTCTGCAACTGGGCAAACACCTGCTGACTGCCTCTTATGTAAGTCAGGAGTTGAAACAACTCGATAGCGAGTTGCGATCAAAAGATCTTCTTTTTTTGTGTGAGATGGGCCTGGATCCCGGAATCGATCACATGAGTGCCATGGCCATTTTTGCGGCGATCCATGACCAAGGCGGTACGGTACATTCTTTTGTTTCTCATTGTGGCGGACTGGTATCTCCTGCCTCTGATAATAATCCCTGGCACTATAAGATCAGCTGGAATCCACGCAATGTGGTTACGGCCGGACAGGCCGGAGCCCATTTTCTATTGAATGGAAAAGAAGTGAATCTTTCTTGCGAAGAATTGTTCGGACAGGAAAATACTGTTACCGTAGAAGGGCTTGGAAAGTATGGTTGGTACCCGAACCGAGATTCTCTTTCCTATTTATCTCTTTATGATCTCAAGCATGTAAACACGTTCATCAGAACCACCCTGCGTCATCCAGATTTTATAAAGGGTTGGAAAAAACTGCTGGCGCTTTCCCTTACGCAGGATAGCCCCTCTTATTATTTACAACATGCCACATTGGGTAAGGCCTTTGCCTACCACTTTGAGAAGTTTAAACTACAAGAGATCATAGCACGATTTAAAAGCCACGATCCGCTCTTTGATAAGCAATTGCAATTCTTGGGAGCCACAACAGATACGACCCCCCTGCGGAGCGATCAGTTTACCCCTGCCCAATTATTACAGCAGGCACTTGAAAAAAAATTGATACTGGCAAATGAAGATCGTGATATGATCATCATGTTACACGAGATCGGATATTCCATAAAAGGGCAAGATCGGCAACTGATCAGTCAGCTGGTGGTAGAAGGAGAAAATAGCATTAGAACGGCGATGGCCAAGACAGTCGGACTCCCCTTGGCGATAGCGGCCCTGCTGGTTCTGCAAAAAAAGATAGGCCTGCGTGGCGTACAAATTCCAACACAAAAAGATATCTACGAGCCAATATTGCAAGAATTAAAAAAAGAAGGGATGCTCTTTACAGAAAAGGATAGCCCCGTTATAGGTCATTGACCCGCCAGCTCCATTATTATCTGCCATTCTTTTTCAGTAACAGGCTGTACCGACAGACGGGCCAATCGTATCAAAGCCATATTGGCAAGACGCTTATCTGCCTTGATCTGGGCAAGCGAAACAGGTTTCTTTAATGTCTGTATAGGCTTAATATCTACAGATACCCAGGCAGCTTCGCTAGTGGTGGGATCCTGATAAGCTTCTTTAATGATCTCGGCAATACCCACAATCTCAACTCCTTCATTGGAATGATAAAAGAATGCCCGGTCCCCTTTTCTCATGGCCCTTAAGTTGTTGCGGGCGGCATAATTACGAACACCATCCCAAAAGGTTCGCTTATCCTTAAGAAGTTGATCCCAAGAATACTTAAAGGGCTCGGATTTCATTAACCAGTAAGCCATAGCAGAATTATTACCATCCCGCCGCCAGCACATCGGCAAGATGCATGGTTGTAAGGGGATATCCTTTTTGATTGATATAACCTTGCTGGTGCATTAAGCAAGAAAGATCTGTTGAGATGATGTAACGAGCTCCTGTAGCAAGGGCATTCTCTACTTTCTGCTCTCCCATTGCAACGGAGATAGTATCATACTTAACAGCGAAGGTTCCGCCAAATCCACAGCAAGTTTCGGCATCGGCCATTTCTACCACTGTTAATCCCTTTACCTTGCCCAGCAGTTGACGTGGCTCTTGTCTGATCTTGCATTCACGCAGGGCAGCACAGGAATCATGATAGGTAGCTGTTCCATTCAATTGAGCTCCGAATTCATCTTTTTTAAGCACATTGACTAAAAAATCTGAGAATTCATAAGTGCGCTGTCTTAGGTCTTGCACCTCATGATGGAAAGAGGAATTATCAAAGAGACGGCTGTAATAATTTTTTACAAACCCGGCACAGCTTGCACTGGGTGTTACGATCGGATCTGACCCCTGAAAGTCTTTGATGAATTTTTGACAAACCGCCTTTGACTCATCCCAGAAACCAGCATTGAAAGCCGCTTGACCACAACAGGTCTGTTTGGTATTATAGGAAACAGTACAGCCAGCTCTTTCCAAAACCCTGATCATATTAAAAGCAGTGTCAGGGAACAGCTGATCTACAAAACAGGGTATAAAAAGCTGTACGTTCAACGGAAGAGGCGGTTAATTGGCAGATTGGTACACCCCTAGGCGAGCCAGGTATTTCTCAGCATCGTAGGACTGCTGGCTGCGAGGATATTTTTCGCGAACCTCTTCATAGAGGGCTATGGCTTCCTTGCTGTCTTGCATTACTTGGTCGGCAAAGTAGGCAGCCAGAAAAAGATAATCAGGGGAATTTATCTCATCTTTTTCGAAATGACGTGCCGCTTTTTTATAATATTCAAGTGCTTCTTTATTTTTTCCACTGTCACCGTAGGCGTCACCCAATAACTTGTAAGCACGGGCTTGTACTCCCTTCGAAGAGGTACTGAACTGGCTGAGAAATTCGATCGCCTTGGCGTTAGAGTCCAACTTCAAATAGCAGCTACCGGCATAAAAATTCGCCAGATTAGCGGCCTTGGTTCCACTGTGACGTTTGATGATGCTTAAAAATCCCAGATTTTGACCGTCTCCGTTCAAAGCCAATAGTACAGAATCTTTTCTGAAATATTCCTCCGCGCGAAACATGGCAACGCTGGCGTTCTCTTCGCGAGGCTGTTTGTAAAGGGGTATATACAAGAAAAAATAAAAGAGTAGTCCAAGAAGAACCAGAACGAGCAAGGATCCTATAATGGCCAGTTTCTTGCCGTGAGCAGCCATAAAACCAGCGCCCGAACCGGTGGCTAGCTTGGCAGAAGTAGTAGATGCTTGATTTTGTTTTTCCGGCATATCGTTTGAATTTAATCTTTCAATTTCAGTCTGTTATAAAAGGATAATTAGGGTCTAAGTAGACATCTTTCAGAACCTCGTCTTCTGTTGGCCATGGGCTCTCCTCGGCAAAAGCTACTGAGGCAGCCACCATGGTATCTACTCGCTGGTTGATGGCATCGATTTCAGACTCGGTGGCAAATTTATTTTCGTAGATCGTATGTAGCACTTGTTGAATGGGGTCCTTTCCACGGTAATCATCCACCTCTTCCTTGCTGCGGTACTTTTGAGGGTCACTGATGGAGTGCCCCTTGTAACGATAGGTTTTGATCTCGATCAGCGTGGGCCCCCCTTTTTCGCGGGCCCGGTTAACTGCCCGACTGATGCCATTGTGTACGGCCTCGGCACTCATACCGTCGATCGTATCGGCAGGCATTTCGTAGGCATCGGCCAGCTTATAAATGTCAACTACATTCGAGGTACGCTGAATAGAGGTACCCATGGCGTAATTGTTATTCTCACAGATAAATACCACTGGTAATTTCCAGAGCATGGCCAGATTGAAGGTTTCATGCAGCATTCCCTGGCGGGCAGCACCATCTCCAAAAAAGGTCAGCACCACGTTCTCGCTATTGCGGTATTGCTCGGCAAAGGCCAGTCCGGCCCCGGTACCGATCTGTGCACCGACAATACCATGACCACCGTAAAAATTATTCTCTTTACTAAAAAAGTGCATGCTCCCCCCCTTCCCTTTGGCACATCCGGTAGCCTTTCCATAGAGTTCGGCCATACAACTGTTGACCGTTACTCCCTTGGCGATGGCCAGTCCGTGGTCACGGTAAGCAGTAATAAAAAGGTCCTCGGGGCGGGTGGCGGTCATACATCCTGCAGCAATAGCCTCTTGTCCGACATAGGCATGAAAAAAGCCACGGATCTTACCCTCCATTTTGTACTTCTCCTCGGCCATCAGCTCGAACTGGCGGATCAGCTGCATTAATTCGTACCAGTACAGATAGGTTTCTTTCGAAAATTTAGCTGTCAAGGGTATCAATTTTGAGTCGCAAAAATAAGGGAAAGAGGCCATATTAGGTAAATTGCAGTCCAGCATGTTCCGGTTACAGAAAATTGCCCTTCTTCAGTTTAAAAACTACACAAAATTCAGTGCGAGTTTTGACCGACCGGTCGTGGGGATCTGCGGGGCTAATGGAGTAGGTAAAACCTCTCTGCTAGACGCGATCCATTACCTCGGTTTTACCAAAAGCTATTTTCAACGGAACGATCAACTAGTCGTCCGCTCCGGTTGCGAGGGATTCAGGATCGAGGGCGAAATGATCAGAGGGGAACAAGCCACAGCACTCACCTGCATAGTTAGAGAAACCGGGAAAAAAGAATTTTTAACCGATGGGGTCCCTTACGAAAGACTTTCCTCACATATCGGAAAATTTCCTGTGGTGGTCATAGCCCCAGACGACGTGATATTGATCACAGGAGAGAGTAAAGAGCGGAGAGGACTTATCGATCAGTTTTTATCGCAGCTGAACCCGGATTATTTGCAAGCACTGATCAAATACAATCGTGTCTTGCAACAACGAAATGCTCTTTTGAAAGAAATGGCGGTTTCACCCCCACCCGATCTTTCGTTGCTGGATGTTCTTGACGAACAACTATCGGTGCAGGGACAACGTATTTTTGAGATCCGAAAGACTTTTCTGAAAGACTATATACCGCTTGCAGAAGCTGAATATAGTAGCATAGTAGCCCCGCATGACAACCGGGATAGCGAAGCCGTCACGATCGAGTACCAAAGCAACTTGCTCAATCAACCCATGCTGTCATTGCTCAGGCAAACTCGTTCTGCCGATATCGCAGCGCAACGCACCACCAAGGGAATTCACCGCGATGAAATACAAATTACCCTGCTAGGGCAACCCTTTCGTCAGGTTGCCTCACAAGGACAACGAAAAAGCCTGTTATTCGCCCTCAAATTGGCTGAAATGCAAATGATAAGGGAGCATAAAGGTTTCTCCCCACTGTTACTGCTAGATGATGTATTTGAAAAACTGGATGAGAAAAGAATTGACAACTTACTGAAAAGAGTTTGCGACCAGTCAGACAGCCAGATTTTTATAACGGATACCAGCGCGGAGCGGCTGGAAAAACAGCTAAGCAAACTGGGGCTATCTTTCCAGCTGGTTTCGCTCTAAAGGTTTTGTATCTTTACAAGATGGGAGTATACTCATTAGGCGAGGCATTGCAAGCGTTCCTGAACGAAAGTCGTATTAAAGGCGATGTACAGGCCTTTCAGATAAAAGAGGCCTGGGAATCTATAATGGGGAAAACCGTTGCCCGCTATACCGATACGATCAAGATCTTCGGAGATCGACTGATCGTTTCCACTTCGGTAGGGCCATTAAAAAATGAGCTTCGCTTTCAAAAAGAATCGATCATCAAAAGAGTAAATGAGGCGATGGGAGCCGAGATCGTAAAAGAAGTCATTATTCAATAAAATGACGTTCTGTTTTTTTTGTTCTCTATAATAGTATCAGTGCAAAGACTGCATAGTTGATGATATCCTGGTAATTGGCATCGATTCCTTCGCTGATCAGTGTTTTTCCATTATTATCCAGTATCTGTCGAATCCGCTGCAGTTTCATCAAGATAAGATCGATAAAGCTTTCCTGACTCATACTGCGCCAGGCTTCGCCGTAATCATGATTTTTATCTTGCATCAGGGTCTTGGTCTTTTGAATCTCTCTGTCATAGAGCTGTTCCAAAAGGGGTAATGGCAATTCCTGTTCCTCGTTTTCGGGTAATTGCAGTTGTAGCAATCCGATCACGGCGTAATTAATGATCCCTTTGAACTCAGCAGCTACCCCCTCCTCTATCCGCTGTTTTCCTTTTTGCTGTATGGTTCGAACGCGCTGCGCTTTGATGAAAATTTGATCTACGATCGAAATGGTGCGAAGTACACGCCAGGCGGTACCATAATCGGTAGCTTTCTTTAAAAAAATATCCTTGCAGGATTGAATGGTTTGATCGTATTGCTGTGATGTTGTAGCCATATCGAAATGTGCTTTCTTACCTTTGCCTCAAAAGTAACAAACGTAATCGAATGTTTACGCTTCGCAACAAGGAACGTACCCTTACTGTGGATAAGCCACTGGTGATGGGAATTCTCAATAGCACGCCAGATTCGTTTTACAGCGGTAGTCGATTAGTTCAAACTGAGCAACTGGTACGAAAAGCAGAGCAGATGCTTGAGCAGGGCGCCACGCTATTGGATATCGGAGGACAGAGCACGCGTCCCGGAAGCGACCGGATATCGGCTGATGAAGAATGGGATCGTATAAAAGATGCCATCAGCGAGTTGACCAAACGCCTCCCGGATGCCTTTCTTTCTGTTGATACGTTCTATAGCGAAGTAGCCCGCAGGGCCTTAGAGGCAGGTGTCTTTATGATCAATGATATCTCTGCAGGAGAAATGGATCCTGATATGATTGAGATCATGGCTGCGGCACAGGCGCCTTATGTTATTATGCATATGCGGGGCACCCCTGCAACCATGCAAATGAACACCGACTATC
>Ga0129333_10002830_pt1 | contig 16225 bp, 17 predicted proteins | sample CPB6_08_DNA_FD_94474 | JGI IMG/M metagenome (GOLD analysis project Ga0129333, IMG submission 94474) | Freshwater to marine salinity gradient microbial communities from Chesapeake Bay, USA - CPBay_Sum_0.6_0.8_DNA | ecosystem: Environmental > Aquatic > Marine > Coastal | place: USA: Chesapeake...
AAGAAACCGTCGCAGGTGGCGCAGGTGGAGAGCCCATGGCCGATGAGTCGTTCTTCGGCTGCGAGTCCGAGCATGAGACTCTGCGCCCCCGTCGACACGATCACCGAGTCGGCGGTGTGAACGTCATCGTGAACGTGAACCTTCAACGGCTTGTCACCGAACGCGACCTTGGTGGCCTTGGCGGTGAGGAACGTCGCTCCGAAACGCTGGGCCTGCTCCTTGAAACGCATCATGAGTTCCGGACCCATGATGCCCTCGGGGAAGCCGGGAAAGTTCTCCACTTCGGTGGTGAGCATGAGTTGACCACCCGGTTGGTCACTGGTGGAGGAGGGTTCGCCCTCGATCACGAGTGGGGCGAGGTTGGCCCGCGCGGTGTAGATCGCGGCGGTGAGTCCCGCCGGACCCGAGCCGACGATGATGACGCGATGGTGCGCCCCCATCAGACCGCGTCCTTCGACTCACGGCGCGCCATGGCGAGTGCTCCGGCGAGGCACAACAGACCACCGACCACGAGGTACGAGATCCAGACCGCCGAATCGTGATCGAAGGGCCACTCGAGCGCCGCGATGAGACCTCGAGAGACGCCGATGAGCAGAGCCACCAGCACGAATGCCGCGAGGAACACGCTGAGGAGTCCGAAGACGAGCCCGCGGGCGAGCATCACGAGTGGCTTGGTGGTTCGATCGCGAACCTTGTCGACGGTGTCGACGATGGTGTCGGTGACGTTCGAGGCCCAGTTGGGATCGGTGAGCGGATTGCCGGCCATGAGCCGAGGCTAGCCAGACCGTTGCCGTGCCCGACCGGTCAGACTTCCGATCGTTCGCCCCCGATCGTTCACGGAACCACGTACAAGACTCCCGAGCAATCGTCGATGAGGTAGACGACGGCGCCGGCGGTCGCCGACCAGTGCAGTTCGGCCGGACGTCCGTCGACCCGCACATCGCGATCGATCGCTACGCGCCCATCCGGGTCGGGGCACAGAGGTGTCGACCGCGTGAGGACGCCGTCCAACAATCGTCCGTCGATGACGACCTCGGAGTCGATGAAGGTCCGCAGTGCATCGGCGTTCGACAGTTCGACGGATGGTGACGGCCCAGCCTTCGAAGACACAGCACCCGACGATGTGTCGGCGACGGCCGATTCGGTGGCCGCCATCGCCGCGGGAGCCTCGGTGGCTGCCGGGGCATCGGCGATCTCGGTGCTGCGCTCGGTGGCTGACTCATCGGTCGCTGGATCGTCGATCGACTCTGCGGTCACGACGTCGTCGGGTGCCGAGACCCGATCGGAGACACCGATCGCGACGACGACAGCGACAACGGCCGCCGCGGCCAGACCAGTGGCGACGTACCGTCGCCGCACACGCACGATGTTCGACACCGTGCCAACCGACGAAGTGCCAACCGACACCGTGCCAACCGACACCGTGCCAACCGACGAAGTGGTCGGCGATGCCGTGTCGATCGCCAATCTCACTGCTGCCGATGCGTCCGACGATTCGATCTGCGCCGAGTCAGGGTTCTCATCACCCATCCAGACCGAACGCAGCCCACCGAACTCGACGACACGTGCTTCGATCGCATCGGACAGACGAGCGGGAATGTCGTCGAGCGAGACGTCGCCGTCCAGCAGTCGACTGGCGTACTCGTCGACGAGTTCGCGATCGGAGGGGGTCATGTCGTTCATGGGTGGGTTCCTGCCTCGTCGGCACGTGTTGGACGTTCGTCGTCGTTGGTCCGGTTCCCGTCCCGCACCAGGTCGGCCAGACGACCTCGTCCCCGTGCGATGCGCGAACGAACCGTTCCGATGGGAATCCCCAGCAAGAGGGCGATTTCCTCGTACTCGAGGTCGAGGATGTCGCGCAGTAGCACCGCTTCCCGGTAGTCGTCGGGCATCTCGGCGAGGTGGCGGGCGAGGGTGAGACGGGAGTTCACCGCCGAGGTTGCGTCGTCACCGACTCCCGCATCGAGACGACTCGCGTCGGTGGGGGTCGGCCGGCGGGCGCGTTTGCGGAGCTCATCGAGTGCGGCGTTGGCGGCGATCCGGTGGGCCCAGGTGCCGAACGAACTGCGTCCGTCGAAGCCGGCGATGTTGCGCACGATCGAGATGAGGGCGTTCTGCGCCGCGTCGTCGGCGTCGCTGCGGTCACCGAGAATCCGCGCGCAGACCGACACGAGGCGCGCGTGGTGACGACGCAACAATGTTTCGAGAGCCGAACGATCGCCGTGCTGGGCGCGCTCGACGAGTGTGGTGTCGGTGTCGGGGGCGATGCCCACAAGGTAGTCGTCGTCGAATCGACGGCTCACTCGAGCGATCAGGGTGCGGAAGAGATCCGGATTTCCGAGATCGTTCCGCGGAAGGGGCGTTCGTTGCTACAGAACTGGTTGCGGCCGGCTTCGCGCAGGAACACGAGCACGTACGACGCCGGGCCGGACGTGACCCCGGACAACGTGCCGGCTTGGTCGGACGAACCCGAGGCGATGGCCTGACCCCACTGGGCCAGTGTTCCGCCGGCTTCGGTGGAGGCGTAGATCTCGGCCGACCATCCTCCGTCGGGCAGGTCGACGTCGATGCGAGCGTTGGCCGGAGCGAGCAGGCTGATCACCAGGCCGACACCCGTCTTCGATCCGAACGTCGAGGTCTTGTAACAGTCGGTTTGCCACAGTGTCGTCGCGTCTCCATCGGTGGTGAGTGGAGCGAGGTCGTCGTTCTCGATTCCGCCGTCGTCTCCTTCGGGGTCGAAAACCCGCACGCCGGAGACTTCCGGTGGCGCCGAGATCTCCGGGGCCAACGACGTGGTGGTGTCGATCACGGCGGCCGCGTCTTCGTCACCACCCGCGAAACGCACGACCAGTGCTCCGGCGATGATCAGAGCAACGGCCAGGCCCCCGAGAAGCGCGGTGGAAGGTTTCCACGTCGGTCGTTTCTCGTCGGATTCCCGGGGTGGACGCTGCGATCCGGGTGGAGGCGTGTGACCGGGTGGTCGGATGACCTTGCCGGGCGTCGGGGTTCGATCGGTTCCGGTCGATCCCTCGTTCGAGTCGGTTCCGGTCGTGCCGAGCCGCCGACTCGCCGCCTTCAGCGCGGCGCGTGCCTCCGCCCCGGTCGCGAATCGTCGCTCCGGACGGCGAGCCATCATCCGATGGATCGTCTCGGACAGTTCCTCGCCCACATCGGGGCGCAACGTCAGCAGATTCGTGGCGTCACGTTGCAGTCGGGCCAACGCCGTCTCGGTGTCGGTCTTGCCGACGAAGGGAACCTTGCCGGCGAGACACTCGTAGAGCACCAGTCCGAGGGAGTAGATGTCGGCGCGCGGTCCGAGTTCGTCACCCCGAACCTGTTCGGGCGACAGGTACTTGGCGGTACCCATCATGATGTTCTCGCTCGTGAGATCGTCTTGGTTACCGAGCGCCTTGGAGATCCCGAAGTCGGTGAGCATGAACCGACCGTCCTTGGCCAACATGATGTTGCCCGGTTTCACGTCGCGGTGGATGATGCCATTCGTGTGGGCCGCGTCGAGTGCGGAACAGATCTCGGTGCCGATCTTGGCGGTGGCGCGTGGAGACAAGGTGCGCTTCTCGTCCAGCAAGGCGCGCAACGACTTGCCTTCGACGAAGGTCATGATCACGGCTTGTCGTCCCTCGTGCTCGACGGCGTCGTGCACCGTGACGATGTGAGGGTGATCGAGATTGGCCGCCGAGATCGCCTCGCGTCGGAAGCGCTCGGCGACCGTCGGATCGTTGGCGAGATGCGGCTTCAACAGTTTCACCGCCACGGTCCGTGACAGTTGCAGGTCGGTGGCCTGCCACACATCGGCCATTCCGCCCGGGGCCCAATGTCGATCGAGGCGATAACGCCCGGCGATCACCATGTTCGGTTTCGGATCGGACGGCTGCGACGAGGACATGGTCGATCAAACGCTAGTTCTCCGGCCTCTTTGAACAGGGGAAATGCGAGACGCGCACGCGTGACCGTGGCGGCTACGCGCCGTCGCCCGCGTTCACTTCTCGAAGTAGGCGATTCCGATGGTGCCGCGACCGGCGTGAGTCCCGATGACCGCACCGATCTCACCCACGATGATCTCGCCGGGGTAGACCGCACGGAGCTGGGTGACGAAGGCGTCGACGTCGGGGCAATCGGCGTGCAACACGGCCAGTTGTTCGATTCCGGGCGAGGCCACCGCGGTCGCCACTTTGTCGACGAGGAAGGCGAGGGCCTTGGTGCGCGTGCGCTGCTTTCCGCCCTCCTGCACGACTCCGTCGCGAACCTCGATCACCGGCTTGATCGAGAGCACGGAGGCCAGCATGGCCTTGGCGCCCCCGATCCGCCCGCCCTTCTTGAGGTTCTCGAGGGTGTCGAGGGCTCCCCAGAGTTTGCATTTGTCGACCAAGCGTCGGGCGAGAGCCTCCACCTCGTCGAGGCTGGCCCCGGCCGCGGCGGCCCGGGCGCAGGCCACCACGATGAGCCCGAGGCCCATCGAGACGCTGCGGCTGTCGACCACCCGAACCGGCACGTCGGTGCGACCCGAAGCCGCGGCCAGCTCGGCGCTCTGCATGGTCGCGGACAACGCTGAAGACAGGTTGATCACCACCACGCCGGTCGCACCCTCCGCCGCCGCCGTGCGGATGGCCTCCTCGAAACGCCCGGGGGCGGGAGCGGCCGTGGAGGGAAGATCGGTCTCCCGTGAGCATCGAGCCCAGAACTCGGCGGTCGAGATCTGCTCGCGGTCCACCAGTTCGTCGGCACCGAAACGAATGAACAAGGGCACGATCCCGATGTTCAGTTCGGTGGCGATCGATTCGGGGAGATCGCAGGAACTGTCGGTGACGATCCGGACTCGGGAGGTGCTCATCGAACGAGACGCTAGTTGCTCGCTTCGTGACGGCGCATCACCCGGTCGTCGCACCGTGTTCGTCGCGGTCCCTCGATCGACGTCGACCGCGCAGATGATGCACCCACCACGTGGCGAGGAGGACCAGGAGTACTCCGGTGAACAACTGACCGAGTCCGGCCAGCGCGTTCACGCGTGCCGTGAAGGTGGCCGGGGGAGCGATCGTGACGTCGCCCTCCGGAGTGAGCAACTGCAGCACCACGGGGAATCGACCGTTCGACTTGGCTCGCACCGGAATCTCGACCGATGTCGTGGCACCCGCCGGCAGCACCTGCAGCGAGTCACCCTCGGGAAACTCGAGCTTGGCACTCGTGAGTCGCACGCGCACGGTGAGATCGGTGGACGAGTCGTTGCGCAGGGTGACGCGCACCTTGCTGTCACGGCCCCCCAATGTGAAGGTTGTGTTTTCGGGAGGCACGATCGAACCGGCGAGTTCTCCGGACTGCGCGACGACGACGTCGGCGTAGACGCGCCGCCCTTCCGACGTGAGCGATGCGTCGGGAATGACGTCGAGCAGGCGCCGCCACATTCCGGGTCGCTCGTCTCCGTCGGGAAGCATCGAAGCGAACGCATCGATGCGTCGGGTGAGATCGCCCATGGTGGTGCCGAGATCGACGAGTGATTCGTCGACGATCTCTTGCAGGTCGATCGTGAAGGGACGACCATCGAGGAGACCGATGGCGGTGTTGCGCACCGCCGAGTCGACGTCTTCGAACTCCACCAGACCCGATGCCGACAGGGTGTCGGTCAACGCGAGAAGCACGTCGATGGTGGGGAGATCACCGTCGATGGTGGAGAGAAACAAGGTTCGATTCTCCAGACTGTCGCCTCGTTCGACGATCTCGCGGCGCAGCATCTTGACCTCGGCGAGCACCTGTTGCGACACCAAGTAGGCGTCGGTCGGATCGCCCGCCGACGCGAGGGTGAGCAGATTGGCGATGTGCACGTCGACGACGGCGGCTTGGATGGTGGTTCCGGAGGGAAGGCGCATCTCGGCCAGGCGCGTCGGATCGGCGAAGAGAAGGGCACCGAGCCCCGAGCGCTCCTGGGCCGTCGTCGACATCAACACGGTGGTGAAGCCGAGATCACGCAACTTCTGGGCGCCGGACGACGACAGGCCGCCGGCCTGCAACCATGTGCCACGCAGGATCGACGACCCCGGGAACGCCGATCGCAGAGCGTCCTCACCGAGTCGAACCTGATCGGTGAACACGTCGCCCAGCCCGGCACTGGTCGCGGCCGTGACATCGAGGTCCACGTAGGTGGTGGCCAGGTGGGCGAGAGAGGTCGCCGCTCGCAGTCGCTCGAGCAGGGCGAGGTCGTCGTCGGTCGATCGCGAGAGACCCTCCAGAAGTTCGGGTCGAAAGACGATCGACATGGGTGTCCCGGGCGACGACTCGGCGGCCGCGGCGGCGTTCCCCAACGACGCCCGGTCCGATTCGGTGACGATCGTGGTGGAGTCGGGAGCCAACGTCAGCGATCCACCGACGGCTCCCACCACCGATGCACCGATCGGAATCACCGGCTCGGGAACGGTGGAGCCCTCGGGAAGTCGCTCGACGAAGGTGACCAACTGGTTGGTGATCGTGCGATCCACCTGCAGACCGATGCTGATCGGAATCAGACCGGAGTCGGGAAGCTGCAGACGCGACTGCGAGCGCGAGTCGATCTCGATCGGAATCGTCAGGTCCACGAGACCACTGGAAGAACGGTTGGTGGACTCGACGGGGATGACGAGTGAATCGACGAGATCGGGAAGTCGGCCGGTGATCGCGTCGCGCACGGCGAGCCGACTCTCGACCGGGTCGTACGACGTGATCACGATGTCGGTGGGAGCGGCGTTGCCGAGGGTGCTCTCGCCCTCGACGAAGAGCGTCAACTGGAACGTCGAATCGTCGACTCCGGCGACGTACTGACTCTGGGAGAGCAGCGAACCGATGCGTTCGTCCACCATCACCCGTCCGGGTCGAGGCTCGGACGCTCCGGCACCGGGCGTCGCGCCGATGGGAGCCGTCGTCAACAACAACGGCACGAGTCCCACCGTCATCCTCGATCGCTTCCGCGCCGTCATCATCGGTCGGACTCCGACGGGTCACGACGACGCGAACCGTCGCCTTCGAGGGGCACGGCGAGAACCGACAGACGTTCGGGCAGTTCGGCGAAGCCGTGCCTCCGGTAGAGGTCGAGTGCCCGGCGATTGTCGAGATCGGTGTTCACGAGAACCTCGGTGACTCCCCGACGGCCCAGCCACTGGATCCCGTCGTGCAGAAGCGCCCGCGCGACTCCGCGTCCCGCGAGGCGCGGATCAACGGCGAGACGCTGAACGAACCCGGCGGTTCCGTTCCGTCCGGTGATCATGTAGCCGGCGGGTTCGTCGTCGGCGGTGACCGCGAGCCGCACCCGCGATTGAGGCGTGGCGTTCGACGCATCGATGATCCCGGTCTCGTCGAGATGCCAACCCGGTGCGAAGGCGGCCACGTCGATGCGAGCCGCCGTCGAGAGTTGGCGCCGGCTCCGGATCGGTCGCATCGCGTGATGAAGGGGTTCCTCGACATCCGAGTCGGCTCGTTTCCGCGGGTGACGCAACTCCCTCTTCAGGAGCACCAGTTCCTGGATGGGCCGGAAACCTCGACGTTCGAAGACACCGACGGCCGACGGCGCCAACGCCCCGGTGCGGACCTCGCGGAAACCGAGTTTCGACAACATGCCCAGCCACTCGTCGAGAGTGCGTTCGCCGGGACCCCGTGTGTGGTCGGCGAGGACGAGATGAGCGACGTCGATCTCTCCGGGCCATCGTCGAAGTCGGGCCCGAACACGCCCGTCGTCGAGGAGTCGGGGAAGTCGGTCTCCTCGGTCGTGGCGGACCCCCGTGATCACGGCCTCACGGTAGCGTCGCCGCCGATGGGGCTGCTGTTCGTCACCCATGAGGCCTATCTCGATCACGTCACCGGTGATCGACATCCGGAACGGCCCGAACGGCTCGGAGCGGTGATCGACGCGACCCGACGAACCGACGTGTCCGATGCGTTGATTCCGGTGGTGCCGCGTGCCGCGACGATCGACGAGATCCTTCGCGTGCACGCCGAATCGCTGGTGGAGAAGGCGCGTGTCACGATCGCGTCCGGAGGTGGCCGACTCGATCCCGACACGGTGGTGTCGCCGGCCAGTTGGGACGCCGCACTCCACGCCGCCGGTGCCGGTCTCACCGCCGTCGAGCACTTGCTGGCCGGTGTCGCCGACGCGGCCTTCTGCGCGGTGCGCCCACCGGGACATCACGCCACTCGCGACACCTCGATGGGCTTCTGCGTCTTTTCGAACGTCGCGGTGGTCGCGGCGCACCTGGCCGACCGGGGTGAGCGTGTCCTGATCGTCGATTTCGACGCCCACCACGGCAACGGCACCCAGGACGTCTTCTACGACGACCCTCGCGTGTTGTTCGTGTCGTTCCATCAGTGGCCGCTCTATCCGGGAACCGGATGGTTCGACGAGAACGGCGAACGTGCCGGATTCGGGACCACGATGAACCTGCCGTTACCGCCCGGGACCACCGGTGACGCGTACCTGCACGCTCTCGACACCGTGGTGATTCCCCGCGTCGAGCGATTCGCCCCGACGTGGCTCGTGGTGTCGGCCGGTTTCGACGCCCATCGACGCGATCCCATCACCGATCTCGGACTGTCAGCCGGTGACTACGCGGACATCATGTCCCGCATCGTGCCTCTCGTCGAACCCGGTCGACGGCTCGTGATGTTGGAGGGTGGCTACGACCTCGAAGCTCTCGAGAACTCGACGACGGCCGCTCTCGGTGCCCTGCTCGGACGATCGACAGGCGTGGAACCCTCGACAGCCGGAGGCAGCGAGACCGCGATGGCGATGGTCGACCGGGTGGCGGAGCATTGGCTCGGTCTCGACGTCGGCTGAACCACACGCTGTCCATCGAGAAAGTTCACGCTGGTCCCGTTCGAGAACTCGTAGCCTGCCACCGTGGTCCCCGAGCGTTTCGGTCCGGTGCTCGCCGAGCTCGACGAGATCGGTCGAATCTTCCGATCCGAAGGTCACCGTCTTTATCTGGTCGGTGGAACCGTGCGCGACCTGCTGTCCGGGACGGACACCTCGGCGGGAGAGTTCGATTTCGATGCGACCACCGACGCGCGACCCGACGCCGTGAAGCGGATGATCGCCGGCTGGGCCGACGCGGTCTGGACCCAGGGTGAGCGGTTCGGCACCATCGGTGCCCGACGGGGCGAACGAACCTACGAGATCACCACCCATCGGGCCGAGGCCTACCACCCGGACACCCGCAAGCCCGACGTCGAGTTCGCCGATGCCATCGAGACCGATCTGTCGCGCCGAGATTTCACCGTGAACGCGATGGCGCTCGAGGTCACGAGCGACAGCCCGGTACTCGTCGATCCTTTCGACGGCGCGGCCGATCTCATGACTCGCACCTTGCGCACCCCCCTCGATCCCGACATCAGTTTCGGAGACGATCCCCTGCGAATGATGCGGGCCGCACGGTTCATCGCCCGGTTCCACATGACACCGGTGCCCGAGCTCGGAGCCGCCGTTCGTGCCATGAGGGATCGGTTGTCGATCGTGTCGATGGAGCGGATCCGCGACGAGCTCGACAAGTTGATCATGGTCGATTCGCCGAGCGCCGGCTTGTGGTTCCTGGTCGAGACGGGTCTCGCCGACCTCTTCCTGCCCGAGTTGCCGGCGATGCGTCTCGAGAACGATCCGATCCATCGTCACAAGGACGTCCTCACCCACACCTTCGCGGTGATCGAGAACGTGAAGCGTGCCGCGCATCCCGATTTCGACTTCCGGATCACCCGATTGGCGGCCCTGTTCCACGACGTGGGTAAACCCCGCACCCGCGGTTACGTGGAGGGCAAGGGAACGACGTTCCACATGCACGACGTGGTGGGGGCCAAGATGACCCGCAAACGTCTGGTCGCCCTGCGGTACTCGAACGAGGACGTCGAAGCCATCACCGAACTGGTGAGATTGCATCTGCGGTTCCACACCTACGAGATGGGTTGGACCGACTCCGCCGTTCGCCGCTACGTGAACGATGCCGGAACTCTGCTCGACGAGTTGAACGTGCTCACGCGTTGCGACTGCACCACGCGCAACGAGAAGAAGGCGGCTCGACTGTCGGCCCGGATGGACGACCTCGAACGTCGAATCGCCGAGTTGGCGGCAAAGGAGGAGTTGAAGGCGATCCGCCCCGAGATGGACGGCACCGCCGTGATGGCACACCTCGGTCTCGAGCCCTCTCCCGCGGTGGGTGCGGCGATGGACTTCCTTCTCGAGATCCGTCTCGACGAGGGCTTGTTGGGGGACGACGAGATCCGCGGACGACTCGATGCGTGGTGGGCGGAGAATCGCGAGAAGGTGACCGCTACGGGTCGACGCCGCCCCCGGCGGCGGGATTAGCGAACCCGACTAACCTGCGGTCGATGAGCAAGCGTCCGAAACCGAGCGGCTTCACGCCGGCGCCGGTGTTCCGGTTCGGCACGGTCGATCATCGTCTGGCGCGACGTTCGGCCATCAACGAGTACAAGCGGGGTCGCATTGGTCGACTCGATCTCTGTGACGCGCACCCCGAGCTCATGCGAGCGGCGCGAGCGGTGGGGCGCGCCACCGAAACCCTGTGCCCGATCTGCGAAGAGGCGAATCTGGTTCTGGTGACCTACGTGTTCGGCCCTCGCCTTCCGGCCGAGGGCAAATTGGCCGCCGAACTGAAGGATCTGGCCGAGTTCAACCGTCGCAACGAGAGCTACACCGGTTACGTGGTGGAGGCATGTTGCGAATGTCGCTGGAACCATCTGGTGCGGGTGTTGCCTCTCGGCGGCAGCGGGAGTCGGCGTCACGCCGGCTGACGGAGGGGTCGTGGACGTAACCACCAAGTCGATGCGCCGTCCGGGACGTCGTGGTCGTCGCAGCAACTGGATGTCGTACGAGGCGAGCCGTCGTTTGCAGCGCGATGCCATCGTTGGTTTGTCGTTGTTGTTGGTGGCGGCGGTGGCGTTGCTGATCCTCGGATCCATGTCGTCGTCGTTCGAGGTTCGTTTCGAGTCGGGTGTGCCGGTCGACAACGACGGCAACCCGTGCGTCTTGCTCGCCACGACCCCGGTGAACGAGTCGTCGTCGAGAGTGCCCACCATGGTCGATTGCGGCGACCGGGGCTCGGCCGGAGTCGCTCTGGTTCTCCAGCACCTCTTCGTCGCGCTCGGAGCGGTCGGACTGTTCCTCGTGTTGTCGTCGGCCTTCTCGTTGTTCCTCGCCTCCCGAATGCCGACCGAGACACTCGCGGTGCCGGTGGCCGTCGTCGCCGCGATCGCCGGAATCGTGCTCATCTGGTGGGGCATCGGTTCGGAGGCCCCGGCCATCGCGGTTCAGGGCGATCGCGCGCGGGCGGTGGTGGGTCTGGTACGTGAGGCGGGGCTCGGCGTGCGTGAGGGAGGCGTGGCTGCCGGTACCGGTTTGGTGGTGGCCGCTTTCATGCGACTCGCCCGCCCCTGATCGTCACGGGTCGTTGATCGTCACGAGTCGTTGATCGTCACGGCTCGTTGATCGAGACGATTCGCCGTCACGGCCGGGTCCGGCACAACTCTGAGACACCCCTTCGACAAAGTGCGCAGTCCCGGTGCGACCCCGTACCACCCACTGGCACGGGCTCCTCGCACTTCTGCCGTCTCGAGACAACCCATGAACCCCCAGCAAGACACCCTCGAAATCATCACGGATGAAGTCCATCGGTCAGCCGGTACACTCGCCCGGTCCATATCCACCCTGCCCCTGCGGGGGCCCCGGAACCCCGGTTCCGAGTCCGAAGGGAGGCCTACGCAGAACATGCGTGCCTACGAATTGATGATCATCATCGACGGGTCGCTCGACGAGCCCACCGCCCAGAAGTGGGTCGACACCATCACCAAGGGTGTCAAGGCCGCTGGTGGCACGGTGCACGGCCGAGCCGATTGGTGGGGCAAGCGGCGCTTGGCCTACCCGATCAAGAAGAAAGAAGACGGCTACTACGTCGTCTTCAATCTCGTCGCCCCTGGCGGCTCACTCGACGAACTCGAGCGTTCGTTCCGTATCGCTGACGACGTGCTCCGGCACAAGCTCCTGCGACTCCCCGAGGCCGAAGCGGCTCGCCGGGGACTCGTGGCGGCCTGATCCGTCGGCCCGATTCACGACTCCGAAGGAGATCATCATGGCAAGCAACAGCATCACAGTCGTGGGCAACCTGACCCGCGATCCCGAGCTTCGTTTCACACAGGCCGGGAAGCCCACCGTCACTTTGGGAATCGCCGTCAACCGGCGCTACCAGGTGAACGGTGAATGGCAGGAACAGACGTCGTACATGAACGTCGTGGCGTGGGATCAGTTGGCCGAGAACGTGGCGGCGTCACTCACCAAGGGTGCGCGGATCCTCGTGACCGGTCGTCTCGAGATCCGTGAGTACGAGGCACGCGACGGTGGCAAGCGTCAATCGGTCGACATCGTGGCCGACGAGATCGGACCCACCTTGCGCTGGGCCACCGTGCAGATCGAGCGCACTCCGCCCCGTGGCGGTGGCGAGGGTGGTGGCTACTCCGGTGGCGGACGTTCGACGCCCCCGCCCCCGGCCCCCGATTACGGCAACTCCGACGAAGAACCGTTCTGACCGAGACGAAGAGAGGAACCCAGAACATGAGCCCCAAGAAACCGGTCCGGCGCGGTGCGCCCAAGGACGCCGGCCGCAAGATCAAGAAGAAGGCCAACATTCTGTCGGCCGAGAAGATCACGTACATCGACTACAAGGACGTCAACCTGTTGCAGCGATTCATGTCGGATCGCTCCAAGATCCGCGGCCAGCGCATCAACGGACTCGACGTTCAGCAGCAGCGCGAACTCGCGACCGCCATCAAGAACGCACGTGAGATGGCCCTGTTGCCGTTCACCAAGCGCGTGTCGGCGGTGGCTCGTGGTCCGCGTCGTGGACCCGCTCCCGAGGGCGCCGCTCCGGCGGTGCCGGCCGATGTCGAGGTGATCGAGGCCGACGAGGCGACCGACATCGAGACCACCGTGGAAGGCGAGGAGGCCTGACCATGAAGGTGATCCTGCGTTCCGACATCCATGGTCTCGGCAAGCGTGGCGACATCGTCGACGTTGCCGACGGACACGGTCGTAACTATCTGTTGCCCCGCGGACTGGCCATTTCGGCCTCCGAGGGCGCGGTGGCTCAGGCCGCTGCCATGCGACGTCGTCGCGATCTGCGCGACGCCGCCGACCGCGACGCTGCGCGCACCGTGGCCGACGTCTTGTCGTCGAAGGTCATCGAGATCAAGGTGAAGGCCGGCGCCGAAGGCCGTCTGTACGGTTCCGTGAGCGCGGCCGACGTCGTGGAGGCCGTCGAGGCTCAGGCCGGGGTGGTGCTCGATCGCAAGAAGATCTCGGTTCCGAGCCACATCAAGACCCTCGGCGAGTACGCCGTGGAGGCCAAGCCGCATTCCGACGTTCACTTCGAGATCTCGATCTCGGTAGTCGCCAAGTAAGTCGTTTTCGAGTTCCGAACGGGCCCGGGCCATGTGCCCGGGCTTTTTCGTTGTCGGGTGGCCGACTGCCCGGTCACGTGGCATTTCTTGTGCCGAAATCACGTTCACCCCGTCACTAGGGTCGCCAGCAGCTATCCACACCAATATCCACAGGAAGACAGTGTTGTCCCCACTTCTCGAGACTTTTCCACAGAAAGATCACAGGGATGTACCCCTAGCGATCAACAGGCCTGTTCAGGCAGGGTGTCGGTGATGTCAGAAGCCTCCCCCTCAGGTTCCCTCCGCTCGGTACCGGGAGGTAAGTCGGCCCCGCGGTCGAATCCCGCCACCCGCGTTCCTCCGCACAACCTCATCGCCGAGGAGTCCCTGCTCGGCGCCATGATGCTGTCGCGCGACGCGGTTTCCGCGGTGAGCGAAATGCGGCTCACCACCGATGCGTTCTACAAGCCGGCGCATCAACACATCTACGACGCGATGCGGACGTTGCTTCTGAGTGGCGACCCCGTCGACCCGGTCACCGTGTCGAACCAGTTGCGACGCTCCGGTCTTCTCGACGAGATCGGCGGCATGGAAACTCTGGTGCGGTTGCAGAACAGCACTCCGGTGATCGGCAACGCGAGTCGCTACGCCCAGATCGTCGTCGACACCGCGTCGTTGCGACGACTCATCAGCGTGGCGAGCGAGATCGCCGAGATCGCCTACTCCGAACCCGACAACGTGGCCAATGCGCTCGACGAGGCTGAATCGAGGGTGTTCGCCGTCGCCAATTCGCGCGTCACCGATTCGGTGCGTCCGCTCGGCGAAGTCTTGCGGGAGGCCTCCGAGGAACTCGATGCACGAGCCTCTCGGCAGGAAGCCATCACGGGTCTCGCCACCGGTTTCGACGAGCTCGACGACATCACTTTGGGGTTCCATCCCCAGACCCTCATCATCCTCGGAGCCCGTCCGGCGGTCGGCAAGTCGGCGTTTGCCCTCAACATCGCGCGCAACGTGATGAAGAAGTCGATGCGACCGGTGATCTTCTTCTCGCTCGAAATGAGTCATTACGAACTCGCCCAACGCCTCTTGTCGTCGGAGGCCCAGGTGGAGGTGAAGCGACTTCGCAACGGGCAGATCCAGGACCACGAGTGGTCGAGCATCAACCACGCGGTGGGACGCATGGAGCAGTGGCCATTGCTGCTCGATGACAATCCCATGGTGTCGGTGCTCGAGATGCGCGCCAAGGCTCGTCGCGTGAAGCAGCAGTACGGCGACCTCGGTCTCGTGATCATCGACTATCTCCAGTTGATGAGCGGATCGTCCCGCGCGGAGAACCGGCAGGTCGAGGTCAGCGAGATCAGCCGAAACCTGAAGATCCTCGCCCGCGAGATCGACGCTCCCGTTCTGGCGTTGAGTCAGTTGAGCCGAAAACTGGAAGAGCGCAGCGAGAAGCGGCCGCAGTTGAGCGACCTCCGAGAGAGCGGTGCCATCGAGCAGGACGCCGACATCGTGATGTTCCTGCACCGCGAGGAGGTCTTCAAGAAGGAGTTCGACCCGCAGATCATCGGTGTGGCCGAACTCATCATCTCCAAGCATCGTTCCGGCGAGACCGGCACCATCCCTCTGGTCTTCAAGAGGGAAGTCGCGACGTTCCTCACCGGAGGCCGCGGGAGCACCGGAGGCGAGGAGATCTAGCCGGTCAGCCCGGAACGGGAATCGATTGGCCGTCGGGCTGCCAGATCTTGGCGCCGAAGACCTTCTCCATCTCCGGATTCGGGTCGAGCAGCAACTCGCGCGCATGCGCTTTTTCGTCGTCGGTGAAGTCGCGGACGTTGTGACAGAACTCGACGGTGTTGCCTTCGGGGTCGCGAATGTAGATCGAGTGGCAGAACTCGTGATCGACTTCCAGCACGGTGTACCCGTGACTGCACCAGCGTTCACGGTGACGATCGAGATCCGCGCGGGTTGGAGCGTCGAAGGCAAGGTGATTCACCCACCACGGGAGCCCGGCTCCCTTGTTGAGGTTGGTCTCGAACTCGGTGCCGATGCTCTGGTCGTGGATCTCCCAGAAGGCGATCATTCCCTGCTCGCCCGACGGTGAGGTGCCGGTGGAGTAGAAGAAGTGCTTGCTCCAGCCTCCCTCCGGAGTGCCGGCGGTGACCACCTTGACGAGTTCGAAACCCATGACCTGGGTGTAGAAGTCGTAGTTGGCCTTGGTGTCCCTGATGGCGATGGCGACGTGGTGGAAGCCCATGGGGTCAGTATTGCCGATGCCCGGGACCACCCGTACAGCGGAGACGTCAGTCGAGATGCTCCAGGATCTGACGGATCGCCGCGTCGAGAGGTCCGAGATGGTCGTCGAGCACACGATCGATGAAGTCAGTCTCGGTCCTGAAGTACTCGTGAGCCGTTCGATTTCGCGACTGAATGATTCCCGACCATGGAACATCGGAGTAGCGATCTCGGATCTCCCGGCTGATTTGTCGACTGGCTTCTCCGATGATCATCAAGCGGAATTGGATGGCGTCATCACGGAGCATCTCGGGGGCTCGAACGAGAGAACGATAAGGACGGATGCGTTCGATTGATTCGACGATGTCGGATGGAAACTGTCGATCTCTGCGACTCAAATGGGTGTTGCTTCCGTCAGGACCTGAACGACGACGTGGTCTTTGAGAGACCGGGCTTCGCCGAAGTCGACGGGAAACATGAGTAGTTCGGCGATTTCTGACTCCATCTCGCTGAGATCGACAAGAGAGGTTCCGTGCGGAAAGTCCGCGATGATGTCGATGTCGCTGTCGGGACGTGCCTCGCC
>Ga0129333_10002831_pt1 | contig 16218 bp, 22 predicted proteins | sample CPB6_08_DNA_FD_94474 | JGI IMG/M metagenome (GOLD analysis project Ga0129333, IMG submission 94474) | Freshwater to marine salinity gradient microbial communities from Chesapeake Bay, USA - CPBay_Sum_0.6_0.8_DNA | ecosystem: Environmental > Aquatic > Marine > Coastal | place: USA: Chesapeake...
AAGATATGTGCGCATCAGAGATAACAATCCAGATTTTCCGTTCAATAACACTTTCGCCTTTGGCGAAGCAACCGAGGAGATGAACTAATGGAAGAGCAAACAAAAACAACCGAAGACAAAAAGCAAGTCCTGTGGGCAAATGTGCCTTGGGGAGTGCTCGATAAAGAAACAGGCGTTCTTGAGGTGACTGGAAATGTGAGTGACAGATATCTCACCTTGGCTTTAAGTAAGCAGCTTCAGGACATGGAAAAGAAAGCTGTGGAGCTTGAGCAGAAACTGCAAGAGCAGAAACCAGACACGACCACATCGGATATTTAAATGAGCTTGTTTAAGAAAAAAGAAAAGCCAAAAACGGTCCAAGAAATTCAGCAAGAAATCATGGACATCCAGTTTTCCGTGCTGAGAGGGTTTTTGGAAATCAATGCTCTTAAGTACAAAATGAAAGAGCTTGAAGTGGACACTCAAAAACAAATTCAGCACTGGGAAGCTTTGACAAAGCTGATGGCAGAAACCAAAGGCAAGATAAAGGATGAAATCGATGAGACTATCGCAAACGGTTCAAAGGCTGATACTACGCTTATCTAAGCTTTCAATTTGGTTGAACAGTTTCATCCCTGAAAAATTGCCTCAAGGGATGACAGAGTTTAGCCGATGGGTGGATGAAATAAGCTACTTGAGTGGTCTTCCAGTAAATGACAAGCTGAGAAAGGTTATTTCTCAATTAATAATAAGTCTGCCCCCTCAAATGGCTTATGTAAAAAAGCGATACATTGTCACAACCATCCAAAAAGCCGCCGCAAATCAGGTGGCGTTTGAGGTTTTACAAACCACTCCGAAGGATGCAGATGAGCAAGACTACTGCATGGAGCACCGGGCGTGGGATTATTGCCATGCAAAACAAACACAAAAACCTGAGGAAGCTGATAGCGGAGTGGGACAGAAAACTTAAAGCGTCCGGTTTTATTGACATCGAAGACAGAAAGACCGGGCTTTTAAAGAAGTGCGGTGGAGATGAGCTTTGGGAACCCAGCAGCTTTGAAAACTTCAATACCTCGTGGGAGGAGCAGGAGGAGAAAAGCTACAAGAATCTGAGGTTCAGCGGAAAAGGCTACTCCACATTTGTGTGGAAGCAGTCCCAAGCTGAGTATTATCGGCTTGCATCGATCATGTGCCATGATGGGGTTTTTAAGACAGAAAGAGAAAAAGAGATTTGGATTTTGCATGCTGAAGGATGCTCTTATCGCGAGATTTCAAAAAAGATTAATCTCACGGTCAGGCAAGTGTGGTACTCAATACAAAACACCGGGAAAAGGTTTGGGCTTATCAAGGATGATAAGTAAAATTTCAATTCGGCCTGCCAGTCATGGGGACATTCCCTTTTTGATGGCCACGTTTCTTAAAAACAACTGGTATGACAAAACCAACAGCACCTTGCTTCCAAAGCAGGTGTGGATGGCAGCTCAGAGAAAAAGACTTGAAAAGATTTATGCCGAGGACCGAGTGCGAATCTGCTGCTTAGCAGATGACCCGGACTTGATTTTAGGCTATGGCTTTCTGGACACAAATAACAAGCCTTTCATTTATGTGAAAAGGCATTATCGAAACCAGCAAGAAAACGTGGAAGAAAAACTCAAACAATCAATCATCGGAGAAAAACAATGAAAAAACTCAAATGTGTCTACATGACCGACAGCTTTATGATGCCAGTGCTGAAGACCGCTTTTAATCGCACCTTGGACGAGCAAAACTATCCGGGAATCGACATGACTTTGACGGCAGACAATACCATCGAAGTGAAATGGCGTGATGTGGAGTTTGGCTTTCCGATGATTTTCGCCCGCGCATGGGTTGTTGACACTCAAGCCACCATCAAGGAAAGCACAGTCAAAGTGCCAAGGGAAAAACGTGCTTAGGCTTTTAAGAAACAGCTTCCATGCTTTGCTCTTTTATCTCGGGGTGAAGCTCACTCGTTTTAAGGCACTGTTTTTTGAGCGAACCGGGCAGCACGAGAAAGTAAAAGTTACAAAGCTTGCATTAAAAGCCGGAGACACTTATCGGCTTGGCGAGTGCATTGTGACGCTTGCGACTTTCGGCCCGCAAGGAAAGCAGGAGGTGGCAGAAAAGATTAAAGCCATTGAAGCCATGAGAGCATTGAGAGATGCGCAGCTGACTGAGAGAGCCGAGAAAATCATGCTCATGAGCGAGAAAGAGCTTGAGCTGTTTCAGGTGAATGAATGGCTTGGAAAAGTCAGACACAAGAATGAGCAGAAAATTTATGAAAGCTTAGCTGACACAGAGTTTGTGTCGGTCAAAGGAAAAACCAAAAAACGGAGATAGTAATGAAAGTAATCGCTCTTATGATCGTTATGATAGCCCACATGGGTTATTGCTTGGAAAACAGATGGGACACCACTCAAGTTGAAAGACAGATTTACAAAGCTGGCTTTAAAATCGAAAGCTACTATGATTTGGCCGTCACATCAAACACAGCCATCAGAAACATTGTAAAGCTTAGCGCCCGACAGCTGAGAAAAAACGGCGACCACTACACCGCTAAGCAAGTTGAAGCGATTTGGAGAGAGTATGACGGCATGCTCATCGACTTAGCTTTCAACACCAGAGACATCGGCTGGTTTGAGCCAATCAGTGATGCCCTTTCTTTAATTTATGAACTGACCGAAGCAAAGCTCGGCTTTGATGTGTGTCACGCTTTAAGGCTTGATGACATTAAGACAATCAATCATGGACTGAGAGTGGCCTTTCGGCCCTGCTATTATGGCTATGACGAGTACTTTAAGCACATGGCGAAAGACCCAAAGTATCGAGCACTGCTTCCGGTGCTGAGCTACTGGACGATTGTCATCGGATGCAGCTACGCGACTTATGGGATTGGCTATGTCGTCATCTGCAGTCCCGCAGGATACATCATCGAGAAAGTGGTCGAAAACAGAGTGGCCCCGAAAGCCACCGAAAAGCTCTACAAGCTTGCGTGTAAATAATGAACATCCATTGTAAATTCGATGAGCTAGTTGATGTGTCAAAGCTGAAACCTCATCCTAAAAACAGAAACAAACACCCAGAAAGTCAGATTGAACGGCTTGCCAAGATTCTAAAATATCAAGGCCTAAGAGCGCCTATCGTGGTGAGCCGTCTGTCTGGCAAGATTGTGAAGGGTCATGGAACGCTTCAGGCCATCAAGCACAATGGCTGGGATAAAGCTCCTGTGGTCATGCAAGACTTTGAAGACAATGATCAGGAATGGCTCTTCGTGCAAAGTGACAATGCGATTGCGATGTGGGCTGAGCTTGATTTGCAAGGCATCAATCAGGACTTGGGAGAGCTTGGACCCTTCGACATCGACTTGGTTGGGATTAAAGACTTCACGGTGACGCCCGAAGAAAAGCCTTATGGTGATGAAGAGGCTGTGCCCGCGCTGCGGCCCACTGACATTAAGCATGGAGACTTGTTTGTGATGGGGGACCATCGGCTCATGTGTGGTGACAGCACAGATGCAGCTCAAGTTGAGATGCTCATGAACCAAGAAAAGGCAGACATGGTTTTTACTGACCCTCCCTACGGCGTGTCTTATGAGGATTCGCTCGGGAGAAAGATTAAGAATGATGACCTGACTGACGATAAGCTTCGTGTGTTTTTGGAAAAAGCTTTTAAAAACGCTGTGAGATTCTGTCAGCAAGACTGCGCTTGGTTTGTCTGGCATGCAGACCGCTACACATGCGAGTTTGTCGAGGCTTTAAAGAATGCAGGACTTAGGGTCAGACAGCAAATCATCTGGGCCAAAGGCGAAGGCAGGGAAGGCACAGCTGAAGTTGCGGCTCCGGCAATTGGAGGTGCTCACTTTCGCTTTCTTCATGAGCCTTGCTGGTATGCCTCGCTTGGAAAACCTTTTAATGCGAAAGACAGAAAAACAACAACCATCTGGACTGTTAGCAGGCCCACGACTGGCACAGTCCATCCCACACAGAAACCCATCCCTTTGATTGAAATTGCTTTTGTTAACTCATCTCCTGACCGGTCAAAAATCTTGGACTTGTTTGGAGGCTCAGGCTCGACACTCATCGCTTGCGAGAAAACAAATCGCAAATGCTTTATGATGGAGCTTGATTCGCAGTACTGTCAGACCATTGTCGACCGATGGGAGCAGTACACTGGAAAAAAGGCGGTGAAACATGGCTCGACCGAAAAAGCCAATTGATGAAGAACAGCTAAGAAAGTGCGCTGAAAAGCAGTGGACCGTCAGGGAGATTGCTGCTTTCTTCCGCGTGTCTCATGACACGATTCAAAGGCGTTATGCGTCAGTAATTGAGGAAGCGAGGCAGAGCGGAAGGGCAAAACTCCGGGACCTGCAATGGGCGCGGGCAGTCAATGGAAGCGACACCATGCTCAAACACATGAGCGAGCACTATCTCGACCAGACACCACGCACCAAAATCAGCATTGAGGACGCTTGGAACGAATTGCCAGCAGAGAAAAAGGCACTGCTAATCAAAAAAGACTTAGATGGCTCAGATAAATGAATATCAGCAGCTCGCAGAATCGTGGCTTAAGAAACACGACCGACCTACTTTTAGAGTCGAGCAATTTTGTTTTGGTAAGCAGAAAGACTTTGTCCTCGATAAATCAGATTTTGCAACGGCTTGCTGCTCAAGGAGGAGCGGAAAGACACTTGCCTGCATCGCAGATTTGGTTTCAACTGCTCTCTCACGAGAAAGAGTTAATTGCCTATATCTCACTCTTAATCGACTGTCTGCTAAGCGAATCATTTGGCCCGACCTTGTTAGAATCAACAGAGAGTACAGCCTCGGAGCCAAAGTCAACGAAAGCGAGCTGACGCTCACCTTCCCGAACGAAAGCGTGATTTACATCTCGGGAGCTTCAGATGCTGCTGAGATTGAAAAGTATCGAGGCATGGCGCTCATCCTGTGCTACATCGATGAATGCCAGAGCTTTAAGTCTTACATCGAGCCGCTCATCGAAGACGTTATCACCAAGTGCTTGATTGACTATCGAGGCAGGCTAAGGCTTATCGGGACACCGGGACCGGTGCCAACGGGCTATTATTATAATCAAACTCAAAACCAAAATTATTCACACCATTATTGGACCATGTTTGATAATCCATGGCTACCAATTAAATCTGGACTATCGCATCAAGAGCTTTTAAAACGCGAGTTAGACCGCAAGGGAGTGGATGTCTCTGACCCCAGCATTCAAAGGGAGTGCTTTGGAAAGTGGGCCTTCGACCCCGATGCTCTGGTCTTCAAATACAGCGAGGAGAGAAACGATTATGGACAGCTTCCAAACAATGGCCATGGCTTTCATTATGTTATCGGTGTCGACTTGGGTTTTGACGATTCTGACGCTTTGGCGGTACTTGGCTGGCACGAGAGCGCACCGCAATTGTTCTTGGTGCAAGAGATTGTCAAAAACAAACAAGGAATCACTGAGCTGGCCGAGCAGCTTAAAACCCTTGTTGAGAGATATAATCCTGACCGAATAGTGATGGACACTGGTGGCCTTGGGAAAAAGATTGCCGAGGAAGTCACTAAGCGATTTGGCATCCATGTCACCGCAGCAGAAAAGCAAAGGAAGTTTGAATTCATCGAGCTGCTCAATGATTCGATGAGGACCAGAAAGTTTCTTGCCAAGAAAGAAAGTCAGTTTGCTCAGGACGCAAAGCTCTTGGAGTGGGACCGGGAAAATCCAAGTCCAGACAAATTAAAAATAAAAGACACATTTCACTCAGACATCTGTGACGCAGTCCTTTATGCTTTCCGGGAAGCTTATCACTGGGCCTTCGAGCCAAAAGCTGAAGTAATTAAACCATATACTCCAAAGTGGTTTAAGCAGCAGCAGGACGAGATGTATGAGCAAGCGCTCAAACGACAACGCGAGTTAGAAGAGGATATGGATCCTTTTCGGTTTAATGATTTAGAATAAAGTTTTCAAAGCATCATCCGAAAAGCAACCAAACCAATCGCGAGGTTACATTGAACGCTCTCAAACGTGTCTTGCATGTGTCGGATTGCCATCATCCTTTCGTAAATAAAGCAGCTTGGAAAATCTTGTTAGACATCGGTCGGTCACTCCGGCCCCACACCATTGTCATCCACGGAGACTTTTTTGATTTCTACTCTGTGAGCAGACACTTGCTTGATCCGATGATGGACTTTAAAACATGGAAGGATGAGATGGCAGCTGCACGAGAGGCACTTGATGAGCTGCTCGAAGCTGTGCCACATAAAGAAGTGATTTATCTTGAAGGCAATCACGAGAAAAGACTGCTTAAATACATTCACGAGAAAGCACCAAAGCTTTCTGGTCTGTTTAAAGCCGAAGAGTGCATGGGACTTCCCAAGGACATCAAGTATGTGCCTTATGGTCAGAACGGAAAGTATGTGATTGGGAATCTCGTTTGCGTCCACGGCTCCCGGGCAGGGGAAAACCCAGCTGCAAGCATGGTCAAAAAGTTTCGAAGCTCAGTCATTTTTGGCCACACCCATAAAATTCAGGAGTATCACATCAACAATGCACACGGTGATGACTTCGTGGCGCTAAACATCGGATGGCTGGGAAATCAGCGTCAGGCGGCTGATTACATCATGGATGTCGCTGACTGGACCCTTGGCTTCGGAATCACATGGCATAAGCAGAGCGGCGCGTTCTTTCACCAACTGGTGCAGATTTATGTGCACCGAGGAATCCATGAGGCTTTCTTTAAGGACATGGTGTTTCAGCGATGAGATACAAGCAAGGCGATGTTTTGGAGATTATTTTCTTAGACCATGTCAGCTCGACCAACGGGATTGCTGAGCCTCTTTACTGCAGGGTGATTGGGGAGCTGGTCAGCCAAGACAAAAAGGCATTCTATCTTGCAAGCTGGCTCACGCACGATAATGAGCTTCACAACATGGACAGTCACACCATTTTGAAAAGCACGGTCAAATCAATTGAAGTGATAAGAAAAAGAAAAAGCTAACGGCTACCGGAGATGGGTCGATAGAGAGCATGAATCCCTACGCAGTCAGTTAGCCCGACTGAAGCCCTTAGCTAAGAGCCGTGATAACTCTTAAAATAAATTTCCCAATTTTTATTTATTTTGGCAATTTTTTTTCGGTTTTTGTCACAAATAGCCTTTGTTTGTAAAGAAAAGAGGATTTATGCCACTTCCACCGCCATTTGATAATAAAGACAAAAAAGTAGGCGTTATTGTTACGGAAAGTCGTAGCGACCGGGGACGAGACAGAAACATCGCGCTTGAAACCGCAGCCGAAGAGCTTTTAAGAGCCATTGAGAAAAAAGATTCCACAGCTCTTGCATCAGCTTTTAGAAACGCATTCCAACTTGTAGAGCTTGAGCCTCATGAGGAATCCGAGCACATGGAAATGGAGTAAGACATGCCTCTTTCCGAAGGTAAGTCCAAAAAATCATTTGAAAAAAACATCAAAACAGAAATTAAGCATGGCAAGGATCCAAAACAAGCCGTTGCCATCGCTTATGCTGTAAAGCGCCGAAACATGGCCAAAGGGGGAGAAGTGAAACATCAATGTGAAAAGTGTGGGCACGAGATGTCCATGGGTGGAAACGTTGCAATGGCCAAAGGCGGAGAAATGTGCGCTCACGGCGGTCCTGCAAGCTGCAATCAAGGATGCTACGCTGAAGGCGGAATGGTTAATGAAAAGCTAAATCCTCATCATGAGCCAGCGATGGACCCAAGACTTAAGAAAGACATCCACGCAATGCAAGCCCCCGGGATGAATGACACCAAAGTCGGAAAGCTTGCCCACGGCGGAAGCGTGGTCGATGATATTATGAAAAAGAGAATGGCACGAGGCGGAGCTGTCGAAGCCGAAGAGGACAATGAGCCAGCCTTTGCCAGAGAAATCGACTTTTCAAACACTCACTACTTGGAAGACGAATCTCATGATGCCGAAGACAATCCAAGTGATGATGACCACTCCTTGGTTGGTCAAATCTTAAGCGAAAGAGAAAAGAAAAAGAGACAGGGATAATGGATTTAAAGAATCTTAAGGATTTACTCAAGGTCCTCAGAGACAAAGGCGTCTTGGAGTTTGAAGCCGATGGCATCAAGCTGAAGCTTTCGGAAGACATTCCAGAAAGCAAATACAAGAAACGCCAGCAAGAGATTGATGAGGACGAGCCTGAGTTAACTGACGAGGAGCTGCTGTATTATTCAGCGATGCCCGCCGTCACAGAACCTGAGCAACCACAATGAGCATCAAAACCACTTTAAAAGATAAGCCGGGACGCACCACTCGTGTGTATCGAACCCAAGATAAGTATGATGGAGCGACTGCTTTTAAGTGGTGGGAAGAATCAAAAAGCGATGAGCGAGCTAAGCAGCTCGTGGCCACGGTCGATTATCTTAAAAGCATCCAAAGCTTTCGCTTAGAGCGAGCAAGCTCTTATTCAAGGCTTTACTGTGGTCAGCCCTTAATGGGCTTTGTCGGAAAAAGCTTAAATGTGGTCGACAGGCTTCGAGGACTTACTCCAAACAGACCGACTTTCAACTTGGTTGCTGCTGTGGTGGACACTTTGGTGAGCAGGCTTAGCCAAGAAAGACCCCAGCCAGTCTTTTTGACTGACAATGGAGATTATAAAGAAAGAAACTTGGCGAAAAAGCTAAACAACTTTATCTTGGGGGAACTGTACCAAACCAAGGCGTATGAGTTGGGCGAAAGGGTGCTAACTGATGCGCTGGTGTTTGGTACAGGATGTGTAAAGATTCTTGAAAACCAAGAAAACAAAGTCGCTCTTGAAAGAGTGCTGCTCACTGAGCTTTTTGTCGACATGCAGGAGAGCGCTTATGATGATCCGCGCAGGCTCTATCAAGTAAAGCTGATGGACCGGGCGATGGTCGAAGCGATGTTTCCGAAAGAGCGAAGAAAAGCCGCAGAAAGCATTCCTGCCAGAATCGATAACACTGCAGAAAGCACACGAAGTCTTGCAGACTTAATCATGGTCATCGAAGGATGGAGCTTGCCAAGCGGCGAAAACACCGGGGATGGCTTCCATTCTATCGCCTGCTCTGAGGGTGAGCTTTTCCACGAGCCGTGGGATAAGAAAAAGTTTCCCTTTGTTTTCCTGCATCACCGAAAACGTCAGATGGGTTTTTGGAGCATGGGGACTGCTGAAGCGCTCATGCCGACACAGATTGAATTAAATTCACTTCTGGATACAATTTCTAGGAGCATCAAGCTGTTTGGTGTTCCGAAGGTTTTTGTGGAGGAAGGCTCCAAGGTCAATAAAGCTTTGTTTCAAAATAAAATAGGAGTGATCATCCCGTACCGTGGCGCCGTTCCTGTGTTTGCTGTTAACCAATCTAACGCTCCGGAATTGTACGAAGAAAGAGCACGCCTCATACAATTCGGTTTTGAGCAAGAAGGCCTGTCCATGCTCTCCGCGACCAGCCAAAAACCGGCGGGCCTCAATTCAGGAGAAGCACAAAGAGTATATCAGGACATCAACTCGGACCGGTTCGCGGCGTTAGAACGGAGATACACCAACTTTTATGTGGACCTTGCTTATCAGATTATTGATAAAGCCATGGATATCGCAAAGCGAGATGGAAAGTATGCGACTGTCTTTACAGACAGGAAAAAGGGATGCAAAGAAATTGAGCTGCCCGATGTATCCTTACTGCAAAATCCATTTGTCATTCAAGCCTATGTGCAATCAAGCCTCCCGAAAGACCCAGCAGGAAGACTTCAGAAAGTAGCTGAGATGATGCAATCAAACATGATTAGCATCCAAGAGGGTCGAAGGCTCCTCGACTTCCCAGACTTAGGACAGATTGAAACGCTTGCAAACTCATCTGAAGAACGAATCTTTCAATACCTTGATGACATTATCGAGGAAGGAAAATACCAAGGCCCTGACCAATTCATGGACTTGGCTAAGGCCACAGAGATTTGCACACAGTATTTAAATCTTTACTCGACCTGCAAGCTTGAGGAAGAAAAGCTGCAGATGCTTCGAGACTTTTTCGCCGAGATACAAGATTTGCAAATGGCAGCGATGCCTCAGGCTCCCATGATGCCTCCCGGACCTGAGAATCAGCTGGCCGTTCCCGAAGCTTTACCAATGAATCCGATGCTCCCTCAAGGTGCCCCGGTTTAAGTTTTTGACGAAGAAACGTCAGAAATTGCCTGAAGCATTCTGGCAATAAACACAGGAGAAACACCATGCCACTAATCGTAGAACCACGTTCCCGCACGGGACAATCAGTCACGCAACCATCAAAACCAGAAGTCACTCTCGGTCGACAAAGTCCGACCACTGCCAGAGCTGAGGCTTTAAAAGCTCGCCTTGCTGGGAAGCCAACGGAAAATCCGGCTCCTCCACGCATCGCGACCACTTCCGCACGGCAAGAGCAGTATTCTCAGCTTAAAAGCTACGCTCCGCCACCAGCTCAAGCACCTGCTCCCACTGCTCAGCCGATGAGCGATGTCCCTCCTCCACCAAGTGGATTAAACCCGGAAGCAGCTGTGGAGGCTCCGCAGCAAACGGAAGAATTGTCACAATTAGCCAATAATGGAGAGGTGAAGGAAGAGCCGACTGAAGCAACAAGTCAGCCCCTAAGTCCTCAATTCGTTGCTCTTGCCAAAAAAGAGCAAGCGATTCGGAAAAAGCTTCAAGAGCTGAAGGCTCAGCAAGAATCTTTCGAGCGTGAAAGAGCAAATTACGTTGCGAAAGAATCTCTGCGTGAGAATCCTTTGAGCGCCTTGAATGAGCTTGGCCTTACTTACGATAAGCTGACTGAATTACAGCTAAGTCAGCAAAACCCTGATCCTAACCAGCAAACTCTTGAGCAAATCGAGAAATTGAAAGCGCAACTCGAAGAGCGGCTTACGTCCTTTGATAAAAAATTAGAGGACAGAGATAAGCAAGCCTACGATGCGGCGGTTAATCAGATTCGGAAGGATGTTGAGCTTTTGGTGGATTCCGACCCAAGTTACGAAACCATCAAAGCATCGGGTGAAATCGGTGCAGTGGTGGAGCTGATGGAACGAGTATTCCAAAAAGAAGGCACGGTTCTTTCTGTAGAGGAAGCGGCTAAACTTGTGGAAGACGCTTTGACAGAGCGGGAGCTTCAAAGGCTTCAGTCTCTGCTTAAAGTCTCGAAACTGAAGCAGCGCTTGGGAGCTGTTGAAAAAACTCAGCAGCAAAAAGAGGTGCAGCCCCAACCTCAACCAACTCTTTCGAACACTCAGAGCGTTAATAGACCATTATCTGCTCGCGAAAGAGCAATCATGAGAGTGCAAGAAATTAATTCTGCCAAAGCCAAAAAGTGAATGGTTCACTTGAAAGCTCAGGCAGCTTTTAGGAAATAGGTAAAACAATGGCTACTTATGCAAGCAGCACAAGTTCCGTTGCCGTTCTAAAAGAGCTTTATGTGGATAATTCTGATTATCTTCGCGACCTTGTGTACGCGAAAAATCCCACAATGGCCCTTATGCCTAAGAACGAGAGCAGCGATGGCTTGGCTGGTAAATACATCCCGGTCCCAATTCAGTATGGAAACGGCCAAGGTCGTTCACATACTTTTTTGAATGCTCAAGGCAATCAATCTCCTAACCAATATTCGAGCTTTTTCGTTTATGTGGTTCAGGATTATCAGCTCGTAACAATTACGAATCTCCTGATCGAACAAACTCTGTCGAATGCAGGGGCCTTCGTGGACGAGATGAAGCGTCAGGTTGACGGCGGGATAAAAAACTTGTCGAACAACATGGCCTTCGAATTATTCGGTTCCGGAACCGCCACTCGTGGCGTGACTGGCACTGCAGTCAGCAATCCATCTCCCGGTGTCTACCAATTCACATTGGCAAACCCTCAAGATGTGGTGCAATTCGAAGTGAACATGACCATTCAGGCAAGTGCTACGGACGGCGGGGCAGTTTTGCCTATCGCTACTCCGCAAACTCCTGACTTGGGACTTATCACTTCAGTCAATCGTGCAACTGGCGTAATCCAGTTTTCGATTGTCCAAGGTGCTCCCGATGTCGATTGGTTGCAAGGTTCTTACATCACTGTGCAAGGGGATATTCCTCCTGCTGGTGGATCCGGATCTGGTCCTATCGGCCAAGTCGGTTCTTATCTTGCTGCTTCCGGTCTTTCTGCATGGGTCCCGGCTACAAGCCCGGCTCCTACAGACAGCTACTGGGGCGTAAATCGAAGTGTGGACCCCACTCGTTTAGCCGGATTGCGTTATGATGCTACATCATACTCAATTGAGGAAGGCGTAGTGAATGCACTTGGATTTGCAAACCGAGAAGGTGCAGACCCAGACACCATGATCCTGTCATTCCAGAGCTACACAGCTCTTGAGAATGCACTTGGAGCAAAGGTGCAATATGTGGACGTAAAACACGAGGAAGCAAATATCGCTTTCGAAGGTATTCGATTCCACAGTGCTTATGGCTATGTGACCGTTTTGGCTGACCGTTCGTGCCAGCCTCAAACGGCATGGTGCCTCTCAATGGATTCGTGGAAATTACGAAGCCTTGGGAAAGCTCCGCACATCCTTACTTACGGATTGGAAGGCTTAGAAGGTCTTCGGGTCGGTAATTCGGACGCTCTTGAGGTGAGAGTTGGGGCATATTACAATTACGTTTGTAATGCACCCGGCTTCAATCTCCGAGTAGCTCTATCAGCTTAAAAACCTGATGAAGACCCCTGAGGAATTTTTCCTTGGGGGTTTTCTTTTTTTTTATTATGATAAAGTCAAACTTGAGAGAGTTTGAACGAACGAAATGAAGAGCGACAGAAAGCCCCTTGCGCAGCGATGCGTAAGGGGTTTTTTGTATCAAATAGCCTAAGGGTGTAGACCAAGATTGTCCTTGGGATACCATCTTGCCGGGGTTCTGCCCACCCCGATGCCAGGGTCAGATAAGGGCAGGCAAGGACATAAACATGGCTAATCGAAATTGGCTTTCTCAAAAAATGTACCAAATGGAAGCTTACCCAGTGCTGGTAAGCTGCACCTTCGTTGTTGATAACACCGCAGCTGCTGGGGTTTCTAACCTGACCGGCGGGACCGTTCAAAACGTGTGGATGAACAGCGTTGCTGCAGGCGGAGGAAATCCAAACCCAGTCGCAGGCGTCATTCAAATCAACTTACAAGATAATTATTCAAAGCTTTTAGGCATGAGCGTGGCAGTGGCTGAACCGACTTCCGGTGCTCCGCTTGCTGCTGTGGTTGCCGGAGTGCCTTATGTCATCACCGCGCTTGGAACCACTTCACTTGCTCAGTGGCAAGCAGTCGGACTTCCAGTCGGAGTTACTCCTGCAGTCGGTCAATGCTTCGTTGCCACGGCAACTCAAGCTATCGGTGGAACCGGATCAGTCGAAACCGGAGTAGACGTAGCCGCTCCTGAAGTCTCACTGGCAGGCGACCCAAACACCATGCTTCAAAAAAGCAACAGCGCTGTGAATGGCGGTGCTCAATTTGTTTTGATCACTCGCGCAGCGGGAGCAGTGACCGCGCTGACCAACGGAACCAAAGTTAGAGTAAATCTGTATCTCTCTAACAGCTCCGTCCAAGTACAGGGTCAGTAAGATAAAATTAAAAGTGGCTCTGGGGGATTTCCCCCGGGGCCGCTTCAATAAAGGGGTATTATGCCAATTCCCTCTCAGCCCACTCCCCAAACCACTTATTTACAGCAGGGAAACAACCAGATTTTGCTTTCTTGGCAACCTGTCGCGGGAGCCACAAATTACAGAGTGGAGAGAAGTCTTGATGGCATCACCTACGCACTTCTATCAAGTCCCACAGCATCTCAGTATTTAGACACAGCCATCACTCAAAACACCCAATACTGGTATCGAGTGGCATCCGAAAATGGTTTGGGTCTAAGCAATTACACATATCCCACGCCAAGCTCCATCATCCCTGTGGTCGCTGGCTACATGAGCTTGCAACAGCTTCGCACTTTGTCTCAGCAGAAAGCAGATCGAGTTAACTCAAACTTCGTGACGCTTCCAGAGTGGAACAGTTTTATCAATCTTGCGTCCGATGAGCTTTATGATTTGGTGACTACAGTTTATGAAGACTACCAAGTGCACGAGCCTGTCTATTTTCTTACGAATTACAATCAAAGCAGTTACCCACTTCCTGATGGTATTACTACTTTTAAGGATGTTAATGGAAATTCGATAGTGCCCCCTCCGATTTACAAGCTTGCAGGAGTTGACTTAGGTTTAAACAACGCTCCGAACGGCTATGTGAGCGTCCAAAAATACAATTTCCCAGACAGAAATAAATATATTTTTCCAAACACCGCTTCAACCATCTACGGAGTTTTTGGTTTGCAGTATCGATTGATTGGCAACTCGATTCGCTTCATCCCGCAGCCTTCCTCTGGTCAAACGATTGGACTTTGGTATGTTCCCCGAAGAACACAGCTCTTGCTTGAGACTGACACCACTGATGGATACAACGGGTGGAGCAATTACATCATCGCAAGAGCCGCAAAGTATGCTTTGGATAAAGAGGAATCAGACACATCGAAGCTTGATGCTGAGATTCTTTATTTAAAACAGCGCATCGAAGAAAGCGCTGCAAACAGAGATGAGGGTCAGGCAGACACAGTGGCCGATGCAAGAAACAGCTTTGGCTTTGGACCTGACGGCGGAGGATACTTAGGACCATACGGAAGAGGCTGGTAATGCAGCTTCCTCTTAAGCTCACATCTGATTTAATGCAGACCAGATGGAAGAGCCTTTTAGATCCGTTGCTTGAGAATCCTCTTAATGATGTTTTGATTTTGTCCGATGTCGTTTTGGCCATCGGAAACAACACGATTAATCACAAGCTTGGAAGAAAGCAGCAGGGATGGCTGATTTTGGACATTAATGGAGCGGCGACAATTTACCGAAGCGCTGCTTTTAATGACAAAACTCTGACGCTAAACTCATCTGCGGCTGTGACGATAAAACTAGGAGTGTTTTAATTATGCCCACACCCATTTCACCTAACATGTTTCTGGCTCTTCCGGTTCCGACAGTCACTGAAGGGCCTCAATACGCTGCAGACATCACAAACAACTTCAGCATCATCGACAATCATGACCACTCCCCGGGAAGTGGCACACCAATTCCTTTTAATGCTTTAAGCGCTAATCAAGACTTAAGCTTAAACAGCTTTTCTCTGGCAGATGCTTCATCAATCGTGCTGGTGAATCAAGCATTTCCCCCTGCGACTTCCGGATCCTTATACATGCAAGGAAATGACTTGTACTTTAAGGACGGAAGCGGTGCCTTTGATGTCAAAATCACGAGCGGAAACTCCGTCAATGTGAGTGGCTCCGTGGGCTTTACTGGTCTTCCCTCAGGAACCGCAAGCGCAGCATTTATTCCGGGAACCGGCACTTTTCGATTTCAGTCTTCCACAAACACAGGCGCTCAGCTTGATGTGGGTCCTGTCATCATCAGAAAGCAAAGCGCATCGAGCAAGGGAATCACTTTGGTTCCTGCCAATGCAATCGCAGCAGACTACACACTGACTTTGCCAGCAGCCGTTCCTGCTGCAGATTCTCTGGTTCAGTGTGATAATTCAGGAAACTTAAGCTTTGTCAGCACAGGCTCGGTTGTTCCGTCAGGAACGGTGACTATGTTTGCAGGAGCAGCAGCTCCGACCGGATGGCTTTTATGCGATGGATCGACTTATGATTCTGTGGCAAATCCACAGTATGCAAATCTTTTCACTGCCATCGGAACGACTTTCGGAGGAACGGGAGCCGCAAGCTTTAAGGTTCCTGACTGTCGAGGGATTTTTGTAAGAGGCGTTGGTGCTCAGACAATTTCGGGAGAAACTTACACCGGAGTTTTGGGAACCAAGCAAGCAGACAATCTGGAAAGTCACAATCACGGAGGAGCCACCGGATCTAACACGGTTCCTGTAAGCGCGCTTAGCGCATCTCCGCCTTACAACAATTACGGAGCCATGACCGGAACGACCACTGTCTCAAGTGGCACCCTGACCAACTCCTCTCACACGCACTCAATTTCATCATCGGGAAGTGGAACGGAAACTTATCCGGCAAACATTGGACTTAATTACATCATCAATACTAATGGCATTAGACAAACAACAGGTTACGGTCAATTTTTCAAAGGGTGTCGAAACCAAGACAGATCCTTGGCAAGTGCCCATTGGAAGCTTTCTTGAGCTTGAAA
>Ga0129333_10002832_pt1 | contig 16216 bp, 11 predicted proteins | sample CPB6_08_DNA_FD_94474 | JGI IMG/M metagenome (GOLD analysis project Ga0129333, IMG submission 94474) | Freshwater to marine salinity gradient microbial communities from Chesapeake Bay, USA - CPBay_Sum_0.6_0.8_DNA | ecosystem: Environmental > Aquatic > Marine > Coastal | place: USA: Chesapeake...
ATCACCACCATGTGCCGATTCCCCGGCCGTGGCGTCTTTGAATGGGCCTTGCTCCTGCCCATGGCCGTGCCGGCCTACGTGATGGCCTATGCCTATACCGATTTGCTGCAGTTTGCGGGACCGGTGCAGAGCATGCTCCGCGAACTGACCGGATTGGGGGCGCGTGAATACTGGTTTCCGGAAGTGCGCTCACTGGGCGGAGCGGTGGTGATGCTATCGCTCGTGTTGTATCCCTACGTGTACCTGCTCTCTCGCGCGGCCTTCCTGGAGCAGTCGGACAGCATGCTGGAGGCCGCGCGCGTGGCGGGTTACGGCCCCTGGCGAACCTTTCGCGCAGTGGCGCTGCCTTTGGCGCGTCCGGGTATTGCGGCTGGTACTGCGCTTGCATTGATGGAGGCGCTGGCGGATTTCGGCACAGTGTCCTATTTCGGCGTGCAGACATTCACCACCGGGATTTTCAAGGCCTGGTTCTCGATGGGCGACCATGCTGCTGCAGCGCAACTATCGGCGGCCCTTCTGGGCTTCGTTTTTCTGGTGCTGTGGCTGGAACGGGTGAGCAGGCGCCGCGCCGCGTTCTATACGGGGTCACAGCGGCAACGCCTGCGCCATGTCTATGCACTGACCGGTTGGAAGGGAGTTGCCGCATTTCTCTTTTGCATCACCCCGTTGATCTACGGTTTCCTGTTGCCCGCGGGCATCATGATGCACATGACGTTGACCTCCGGTGACGCGCAGTTCGGTGCACGCTATATCACGCTGACCGGCAACTCGGTCACCCTGTCCGCCATTACTGCAGTGCTGGCTGTGCTGCTGGCGCTGGTCGCCGGTTACGCGGCCCGTTCATCTCCCACTGCCACCGTGCGCGCGGCCAACCGGATCGCAGGACTTGGTTATGCCGTGCCTGGTGCGGTCATTGCTGTGGGTGTGCTGATCCCGATCACACGGCTGGATGCGGTGTTGGCCGGCTGGATAGAGAGTCTGACCGGCACATCGCCGGGACTGCTGCTGACTGGCGGCATCGCGGCGCTGGTCTACGCCTACCTGGTGCGATTTTTTGCGGTCTCCCTGCAGGCCGTGGAGGCGGGATTATCGAAAATCACGCCTTCGATGGATGACGCGGCCCGTTCACTGGGATATTCGCCGGCGGCAACCCTGCGCCGGGTACATGCGCCTTTGCTGTGGCGCACGGCCTTGACTGCCGGCTTGCTGGTTTTTGTCGATACGATGAAGGAACTGCCTGCGACATTCGTGATGCGGCCGTTCAATTTCGATACGCTGGCGGTCCAGGCCTACAATCTGGCGTCTGACGAACGGCTTGCCGAAGCGTCAACGGCAGCGCTGACGATTGTTATCGTGGGGCTGCTGCCGTTGATACTGTTGTCCCGGATGATTGTTAAATCATCATCCGGGCGTCCACACGGATGACGTTTTACTTGTAGCCGACGCGGTCAAATATCTTCTGGGCCAGCGCCTGATTTTTACCTAGGGCGCTGATGTTCAGCGTATCCATCCTGAATTCGCCCAGCGAGTTCAGTGCGGCGTTATCCGGTTTCGCGCCAACAGCCACCGGCCACTCGTTGTTGCCGTTGGCGAAATACCCCTGCGCCTCACTACCCGCCAGATACTCGAGGAATTTCACTGCCGCTTCACGATGTCTGGCTGTCTTGATCACGCCGGCGCCCGAAATATTCATGTGCGTGCCGAAGGACTTCTGGTTGGGCCAGATCAGACCGACCTGGTCTATCACTTTGCGGTCCTCGGGCTTGGTCGAACGCATCAGACGGACGTAATAGTAGCTGTTGGCCAGACCGACAAGGCATTCGCCGGAGGCGACCGCCTTGATCTGATCGGTATCTCCACCCTTGGGCGGCCGCGCCAGATTGCCGGCAACGCCTTTGGCCCAGGCCTCGGCTTTGGCTTCCCCGAGGTGTTCGATCAGGGCACTCATCAATGAGAGGTTGTAGATGTGGCTGCTGCTGCGCGTGCAAACCTTGCCTTTCATCTTCGGAGAGGCGAGGTCCTCGTAATTCTGCACTTCGGCCGGTTTGATCGCGGATTTGTTATAGACGATCACGCGTGCGCGTGCGGAAAATCCGAACCACTGTCCATTCGGGTTGCGCATGTGGGCGGGCAGACGCTCGTTCAGGACTTTGGAGTTGACCGGCTGGAACAGTCCCATCTGCTCGACGCGCCAGAGGCGGCCGGCATCGACTGTGACCAGCACGTCCGCCGGTGAGTTGGCACCTTCATTGCGGAGACGCTCGATCAGCGGGTTTTCGCCCGCCTCAATGCGATTCAATTTGATGCCGGTGGCTTTGCTGAAGTTGCTGTACAGCGACTCATCCGTCTGGTAATGCCGGGAGGAATACAGGTTCAGCAGGTTCTCCTGGGCGAGGGCCAGTGGACCGGAAAAAGCAGCGCTGAGAGCGACAAGTGCAATCAAGTATTTCATTTTTCCCTTTGTAATCAAATGAATAATTTTTTTTTGCCTATACGCGAGTGAAATCGTGTTAAGAATACTAACAATAATTATTCTCATTAGCAAGACGGCGACCATCATCACTACAATGCCGTCAGTATCGGTCACCGATTGCGGAGGTGTGTTGACCTGCGTCAGATAAGCGGCGAGGCCGCCGGTGCTGCAGTCAACTCAGATAGGGAGGCGGCGGGCGCCGTTGAAGCGTGACTGCCAGTAGCGGTTTTCCATGCTGACGATCTCCACTTTGCCGCCACGGGACGGGGCATGGATGAAGCGTGAGTCTCCGAGATAGATGCCTACATGAGAATAGGGCCGGCGGAGGGTATTGAAAAACACAAGGTCCCCCGGTTGCAATTCGGTGCTGTCGATGGTTTCACCCGCTCGGGCCATGTCATAAGTGGTGCGCGGTAACAGGCGTCCGGTGATTTGCTGATAGACGTAGACGACAAGACCGCTGCAATCGAAGCCGGTATCCGGGCGGAACCCGCCCCATTTGTAACGCACACCGATGAAACCCAGCGCGCGCAATGCCAATTCCTGGGCCAGCGAAGATGGCGCACTGGCTTCAGATGATGCTGGCTGGGCTACCGCGGCGAAATCTGGCGGGTTGGCCGAATCGTCCGCGCGGGCGGCAGCACCGGCCCACAGCGACGCACACAGCAGCAGGGCGACGACGCGACGGTTCGGGAGTGATTGGTTGAAAGGCCGGATTTTCATGGGACAGATAATTTATCCTGTAACATAATGATTGTAAAGCGTATTTCCGGTTTCCCGTGCGGCAGGCCGGTCAACCTGGGCGGGCATGCAGCCGTTGCAGGAGAGATGATGATCGGAGCTCGGTATAACGACACGAAGTGCTGGCGCTTCTGGCTGTGCCGCCTGTGGCTTGTGGTGGTGCTCCTGCTTGCAGTCGGGGGGGCGGCTGCGCAGACTGCGGTGGAAGTGATCCCGCTGAAATACCGGCAGGGAGAGGAAGTGCTGCCGGTGATCAAGCCGCTGCTGGGACCGGCCTCAAGCGTCAGTGTTTTCCAAAACCAGCTGGTGCTGCGGGCGACTGCTACGGAACTGGCGCAGATTCGTCAGGTGCTGGCGAGCATCGATAACGCGCCGCGCCGTCTCCTGATCACTGTGCGTCAATCCGGCGAACTGCAGGACGAGAGGCGTGCCGTGGACGTGTCGGGCAGCATCGGCACTGACCGTGCGCGCGTCGCCATTCCAGGGCAGCGGTTGCCCGGCAGTGCCGGCGTGGTGCTGGGAGAAGGCGACGATCATTTGCGTGCCCGTGTCCTTGATACCCGGCAGAACACAGGCGATCGCGTCAGCCAGAGTGTGCAGGTGCTTGAGGGGCGCAGTGCCTTTATCAGGACCGGTGAGTCGAGGCCGGTGCGCAACCGGCAGGTGTATCGCACGGTCATCAATGGACAGGTGGTTGACCGCGTGGTGGAGGGTACGGACTACCGCGATGCGAATACCGGCTTTCATGTGTTGCCGCGATTGCAGGGGGAGATGGTGACCCTGGAATTGAATCCGCAGCGCAATCGCTTTGACGATACAAGACGGGACGCCATGCAGGTGCAGCAGGTGTCAACCACCGTATCCGGACGCCTTGGTGAGTGGATCGATCTCGGCGGCGTATCCGAATCGCGCAACGATGAACACGGCCGGCTGCTGGGTAGCGTGACGACGCGGCGCAGCGAGACGCGGGGGGTGCAGGTGAGAGTGGAACTGCTGCCCTAGAACGAAGAACCCGGTTGTGCCAGAAACGCGAGTTCTTCTTGAGTAGATGCGCGTCCCAGCACCGCATTGCGGTGAGGAAAGCGACCGAAGCGCAGCACGATGTCCCGGTGCCGGTGTGCGAAGTTAACATAGCCGGCAAATACGCTTTTCTCCTGAGCGGGTGCTTCGTTATGCAGGGCCTCGAACAGTTCGACGGATTGTTCCTGATGCGCCGCGATTTCCGAATGCTCCAACGGCAGGTACGCAAAAACGCGCTCAATCAGGCGCAGTTGTCGATGCTGGCCTGAGCGGATCAGCGCGATCGCTTCTTCCCGGGCCTGCGCGTCGTAGGCAAAGGACTGCGGTGATCCGCGATACAGATTGCGTGTAAACTGGTCGAGCAGGATGATCAGCGCAAGGCGGCCGCCGGGGTAGTCGCGCCAATTCGCAAATCGTCCGAAAGCCGCTGCCGGTACCCATGCGGCGAACTGCTGGCGGATGCCGGAATCGATTGCCGGCTGTTTTGACCACCACAGCGCCGCTTGTTGTCGTGCAGTTTCCGCATTGTCGGTACCGTCACCGAACCAGAAGCGCAGTATTGTGTCGGGAGCCGCGTTCATCCGCGGGGTCAGCTTCCCGCCTTCTGTTCGCGCAGGCAGGCGTATTTCGCGATCCAGGGCGCCAACAGTTGCTCCTGCGCTTCCTTGCGCACCGAAAACTCGTCCTGACCGATGTACACCACACCTTCCGGCAGCTTGCCAGGTATGCGTACCGTGCCGGGCATATTGAAGCAGCGATCCAGGGTCAGGCAGGATTGACGGACATAAGGCCACAGTCGCGATTGGACAAAGCGACTGCCGAGTTCTGCGGATTCACGTCCATTGTCACCGCCGAAATCGCGCTGATAGGCCGCCTGCTCGGTAGCGAGATCCGGCAGCACGCCGGCTACGCCGCCCCATAACCCGGGCCGTACCACTTCAGTGTGCGTCCACCAGTCGCGCACGACATGGAACCAGCGGTTGGAGGCGATCCAGGTATGGACGGCCAGCACCTCGCGCCGCGAAAACACCGCATGCGCGTCCCGGATCAGGAAACGTCCGACACCGGGATCGTTGGCAACGCGAAAGCGCTGTCCCAGTTTGCCGAAACGGGAGTCGGTTTCCGTCATCGGCACGGTAACGCCGCCGAGATCGTTGACCAGATCAGCGAAATCTGCCGGCACCGTTTCATCCACATAGAAGCGCATTTGCCAGCCCGGGTAGAGCGCAGGGGCGAGGAGCAGATTATGCGCGGCACCGCGCAGGTATTTCAGTTCATTGCCCCACAGGGAATAGGCGATCACATTGCGTTTTCCCGGCGCTCCGGCGTATGCGCTGGCGGTCACATCCGAAGGCAGGCGCCACTGATCGGCAGAACCCGCACTGCGGTCCTTCTCCAGCAACACACGTGTCCCGGCATCGGCAGCAGCATCGTAACGGCCGGTCTGGAACAGGTTGACGGTCAGCAATTCCAGTGCGCGGGGTTCGTTCACAGTCACCGCAAGCACGCCCTGAGCGCGCTCGATGGCGGCCTGTGCCTGTCCCATCCGGGTGTAGCACAACGCCGCATTCAACAGGCATTCTCCGTTGCGCGGTTTGAGCATCAGGTGGTCGTCGAGCATGCGAACGGCCGCTGGATAATCACCGAGACGGAAAAAGCAGCAGGCCACCTGAAGTACCACAGGTGTCGGTTTACGCTGGCGAGGCGCCTTGTTGATCAGTCCAAGGAGTCTGTTGATGGCACCGATGCGGTCGCCAGCCCCCCATTGCTGTCGCGCTTCGGCATCAGCGGTGTCGAATTCATCCGGGGACCGGTCAAAGCTGCGGTAGTGGCTCCTCATCGGACCGGATTATGACACCGCAGGCAGGAGACCGGCGCTGCGACGTTCCCGCTTTACAAAGTTGTGACAATGCGCCGATATCGGGGCGGCCGTTGTGGCGCTCAGGATGACATTGGCCAACCCAGCCATTCGCAGATGCCACGACCCAGTACCCATTCCTTGTCGGAGGCGCTGAGCCAGTCGGCTTCCCGCCACATGTCCACGTGTTCACGATAAGGCACCGGCGAGCGCGACCAATCGCTGCCCCAGAACAGCCGTTGCGGGCCGAAAGCCTCAAACGCGCGTTTAGCATAGCCCTGCATCTTCTTGAAGGGATACGGTTCACGGACGTAGGAGGGCAAGGCGCTGGCCTTGCAGGCCACATTCGGCCGTTTGGCGATCGGCAGCAGTTTGTCGAAATCCCGGAAGGTTTCATCCTCCGGCTTGCCGCTGGTCAGGGACATGTGATCCATGACGATCTTCAGTCCGGGGTAACGCGCAGCGACGTCGTCGATCACGTGCACAAACTGTTGCGGTACCAGAATCATCAGCCGGATGCCGAGTTTCTCGGCCTCGCTCCAGACCCAGTCAAATTTGCCGTCGACGAGGGGTTGCTGCAGCACCGGGATGTGGAAGGAGAAGCGCATGCCGAGCATGCCGGGTTGCTGAAGCCAGGTCTTGATCGTGCTTCTGGCGTCCGAGGCTTCAGGATTGAAGCGGCCCATGATGGCGAAGCGGTTCGGATGCTGCCGGACAGCCTCGATGGCGAGATCGTTGCGATCGCCCTCCCAGGATGGTGGCACGAGCACCACGCGGTCGATGCCGGCCTCATCCATATCCTGCAAGAGTTGTTCGTGACCGAGCGGGATTTCGCGTTGGGCATGCGCCCGTGCTGGCCAGGGACGCTCCGGTGTGTTCGCGCCCCAGATGTGGACTTGTGAATCAACAATCAGCATGAAGTTCTCCGGTTTCAGGAAGTCCGATTCAATGATGAATGGCGTTTCAGGTCAAGGCGTCCGGAACGTGGAGGCCGGGATCGTACTGCGATGGTCGGTCCCGCACTGGAGAGGCATGCGCAGGCCCGTTACACTCCTGTCTTCGTCCGGGGGTGCGATGAACCGTGACGTGACGGGATGATTGCCTCGAACCAGTCTGATTCAAACCATTGAAAATGAAGGATATTTGATGAACGGTGCAGAAAGCCTGGTACGCACGCTATTAAACGGCGACGTCAATGTCTGTTTCGCCAACCCCGGTACATCGGAAATGCATTTTGTGTCGGCACTGGATCGTGTGGAAGGCGTGCGCTGCATCCTTGGTCTTTTCGAAGGCGTGGTGACCGGGGCGGCTGACGGTTATTACCGGATGGCGGACAAACCGGCAGCGACCCTGCTGCATCTGGGACCGGGTCTGGGAAACGGATTGGCCAATCTTCACAATGCAAAGAAGGCCCGTTCGGGAATAGTCAACGTGGTCGGGGAGCATGCGAGCTACCACATCAAACACGATGCCCCGTTGACCGCCGATATCGAAGGCGTTGCTCGCCCGATGTCCGATTGGGTCAAGACGTCGCATTCGGCGAAATCCATTGCTGCGGACGGCGCCTTGGCGGTGCAGGCGGCGCGTACCGCACCCGGGCAGATTGCGACGCTGATCTTGCCTGCGGACACTGCTTGGGGCGAGGCCGATGGTCCGGCCGTGGTGGCGGCGGCGCCTGCGCGTCAGCGCATCACGGATGCGGCTGTTGCTTCGGGCGTGAGGGCGCTCAAGGCGGGCAAACCGACTGCCTTGCTGCTCGGTAATGTCGCGCTGCGCGGCAAGGCGCTGGAGTGGGCGGCGCGTATCGCCGCGAAGACCGGGTGCGCGCTGATTTCTGAGTTCAACAATGCTCGGAAGGAGCGCGGGGCAGGGCGTGCCGTGGTCCGGCAGTTGCCCTTCGTGGTAGACAATGCCCTCGCCATGCTCAAGGATACGCAGCAGCTCCTGCTGGTCGGCGCGAAATTGCCGGTGTCGTTTTTTGCGTATCCCGGAAAGCCCAGCGTGCTGGTGCCGGAAGCTTGTGAGGTGATCGGCATTGCTGATGCGGCGGCTGATCTTGAGCATGCTTTGGAGGCGCTGGCCGACGGCGTCGGCGCGCGCCATACGCCGCCGTTGCTGAATGCAGCCTCCGGCAATGCAGCGTTGCCGACAGGGCCGATCACTCTCGATGGCCTCGGTGCGCTGCTGGATGTGATGATCTCCGAGAATGCCATAGTGCTCGATGAGTCAGTGACCAGCGGCCGGACCTTTACTGGTGCAACAATGGGTGCGCGGCCGCATGACTGGCTCAATATCATGGGCGGCTCCATCGGTTGGGGACTGGCGGCCGCCGTGGGGGCCGCTGTCGCGGCGCCGGATCGCAAAGTCATTGCGCTGGAAGGTGACGGCAGCGCGATGTACACCCAACAGGCCCTGTGGACCATGGCGCGCGAAAATCTCGACGTCACGGTGCTGATTTTCTCGAACCGTGCCTACAAGATACTGGTGACCGAGTTGGCCAATGTCGGTGGCGGCGCCCCCGGCGCGAACGCGCGGGCGATGCTGACGCTGGGCAATCCGGACATTGACTGGGTTGCGATTGCGCGTGGCTATGGCGTCCCGGCGACACGCGCGGGCACACTGGACGAGCTGGCGCAATGTTTCGGGCGCGCGCTGGCACAACCCGGTCCCTCATTGGTTGAGGTGGTGATGGCGTGACCGCTGTGTCTTGAACCGCTGGCATGAGCAAAGTCTTCTCGTCAACCGGCTGTGTAATGATGGACAGGCCCCGTCTGTGGCATTCCGGTAAACGTAATTGACATGCCCGTGCGGCTACGCTTTTTCGTTACACTGCATCCCTGACGCGATTTCCTTATCCTGGCTGCAGACGCCGGTTACTTGCATATTCCGGCCACACAGACTGTTGCCGCTTACCTTCGGTTGCTGACATGACACACACAGTTCGTTGGATGATGGCCCTGTTGCCGGCTGTCCTCGTTGCATGCGGTGGCGGCGAACAGAAGCCGGCACCGCCGGCGGGCAAGGCAGGCGGTCCTCCGCCGGCAGAGGTGTTGGTGGAATCGGTCGCGCGCGGTGCAGTGACCCTGACGCCGGAGTTGCCCGGGCGTGTTGCGGCTGTGCGCTCGGCGCAGGTCCGCGCCCGGGTCGAAGGCATTGTAGAAAAGCGCCTCTTTGTCGAGGGCAGCGAGGTGCGCGGCGGCGATCCCTTGTTCCAACTGGATGACCGCACTTTCCGTACGGCTGCGCAGGCGGCGGAGGCCGATGTTGAATTGAAGCGGTTGTCGCTGCAGCGGCTGGAGTCACTGCTGCCACGCAAGGCGGTGAGCCAACAGGAGGCGGATACGGCTCGCGCCGCACTGAAGCAGGCGGAAGCGCAATTGGCACGCGCACGGCTTGATCTCGAAAACACGACTGTGCCGGCACCGATCAGCGGACGCATTGGCCGGGCGCTGGTGACCGAGGGTGCGCTGGTCGGGCGGGGAGATGCCACACTGATGACGACCATCGAACAGCTGAATCCCGTTCATGTGCTGTTTACCCAACCCAATGTCGACGTATTGCGTCTGCGCGGCGAACTCGCATCCGGTCGCTTGAAGGCTTCCGGTAGCCGCGAAGTGGCGCTCACACTCGAAACCGGTCAGCCTTATGGCCGGCCGGGACGGCTCATCTTTAATGACATGAGCGTTGACCCGTCCACCGGTGCGGTGACTCTCAAGGCCGAGTTCCCCAACCCTGACCGTCTGTTGCTGCCGGGCACCTACGTGCGCGTGAAAATTTCCCAGGCAATGGCGCCGGATGCCGTCAGCGTGGCGCAGCGCGCCGTGCTGTCGGGCGGACAGGGTCAGTATGTGTTGCTGGTCGGCAAGGAGCAGACCGTCGAACTCCGGCCGGTGAAGCTGGGGCCCATGGCCGGGGATCGCTTTGTTATTGAACAGGGGCTCGCCGGCGGAGAGACCGTCATCGTGTCGGGTGCACAGAAAGTGCGGCCGGGCATGCGTGTGAAGCCGGTCGCGGCGAAGCAGCCGAACTGACATGGCGCGTTTTTTCATCTACCGGCCTATCTTTGCCTGGGTCATTGCAATACTGATCACGCTGGTCGGTGCCATCGCCATCAAGAAGCTGCCGGTGGCGCAGTACCCCGCGGTGGCACCGCCGCAGATCGCCTTCAACGTCACCTACCCCGGCGCTTCGGCACAGGTGATCGAAGACACCGTCGTCAAGCTCATCGAGCAGGAGATGAACGGTATCGAGCACCTGCTCTATCTTGAGGCGGCATCAGAACTGGGGGCGGGTACGTTGACCCTGACGTTCGAGCCCGGGACGAACATCGATATTTCCTCGGTGGAGGCGCAAAACCGCTACAAGCGCATCGAGGCACGCCTGCCGGAGGAGGTACGCCGTCTCGGGGTCCCGGTCACGAAGCCGCAGCGTAACTATCTGATGTTTGTCGCGATCAACTCGACCGATGGTAAACGCAACTTCATTGATCTGGGCAGTTATGCGGCCGCGAATGTGCTGGACCCGATCCGGCGTATCGCCGGTGTCGGCGAAGCCATCCTGTTCGGCACGGAATATTCGATGCGCATCTGGTTACGGCCGGAACGGCTGACCGCCTACGGGATCACGCCGTCGGATGTGAAGTCGGCGCTGCAGTCACAGAATGTGCAACTCGCCACCGGAGAGCTGAATCAGGCGCCGGCGGGTCCCGGCGCGCAGGTCAATGCGGTGATCGTGACCCGCGGCCGGCTGTCCACTCCGGAGGAATTCGGCAATGTCGTGATCCGCGCTTTGCCCAACGGCGCCACCGTCAAAGTACGGGATGTCGCGCGCGTCGAACTCGGCGGTGAAACGTACGATCGCTACGCCCGTATGGACGGCAAGCCGATCGCGGCGATTGCCATTCGCGTCGCGCCGGGCGCAAACGCCTTGGATGTGGCCAAGGCCGTCAAATCGCGTATGACCGAGTTGTCACGCTTTTTCCCGCAGGGCGTCAGCTGGGCGATTCCCTATGACACCTCGCGCTTTGTCGAGATTTCTATTCTTGAAGTTATCAAAACCCTCGGCGAGGCCATGTTGCTGGTATTTATCGTGATGTATGTCTTCCTCGGTCACTGGCGGACGACATTGATTCCGGCGGTAGTGGTGCCGGTCTCGCTTGCCGGAGCCGCGGCTGCACTCTATGCCTTCGGGTTTTCAATCAATGTTCTGACGCTGTTCGCCATGGTGCTGGCGATCGGCATTCTGGTGGACGATGCCATCGTCGTGGTTGAGAACGTCGAGCGCATCATGCGCGAGGAGAAGTTGCCGCCGCTCGCGGCCACGGTCAAGGCCATGGACCAGATACTCGGTGCCATTCTCGGCATTTCGGTGGTGTTGTCCGCGGTTTTCATGCCTATGCTTTTCTTTGGCGGCTCGGTCGGGGCGATCTATCGCCAGTTTGCCGCAACCCTGATTCTGACCATGGCCTTCTCGGTGTTCATGGCGCTGTCACTCACGCCGGCCATGTGCGCAACGCTGCTCAAAGCCGATACCGCCGGTGATGACGAGCAGCGGGCCTTCAACCGGTTTTTCGGGCGCATGACCGACCGCTATTGCGGGTGGACCGGTCGCGTCCTGAGCCGTAGCGGACGCTGGATGGTGATTTATCTCGCCATCGTCGTGGCGACCGGCTGGCTGTTCACGCGACTGCCCGGCAGCTTTCTTCCGGACGAGGATCAGGGTTATTTCATCAACCTGGTGCAGCTCCCGGGCGGCGCCACCCAGGCCCGCACCGTCGAGGTGCTTTCGCAAGTGGAGAAGTTTTACGCGGATCAGCCGGAGGTCGAGCGCGTGATCGGCGTCGTTGGGTTTTCGTTCTTCGGCCGCGGACAGAATGCCGCGCTGGGCTTCACCCGCCTCAAGGATTGGGAGGAACGTCACGGACGCGAGCAGTCGGCGCAAGGGGTGATCGCGCGTGCGCAGCGCACTTTCAGCCGTATCAAGGAGGGCCTCGTGTTTTCGGTGAATCCGCCGGCCATTCCCGAACTCGGCGCCGTCGGCGGTTTCGATTTCCGTCTGCTGGATCGCACGGGGCAGGGGCGCGAGGCGCTGCTGGAGGTGCGGAATTCCGTGCTGGCCATGGCGCGCGAGGATGCGCGGCTCGCCGGTGTGCGTCCCGAGGGACAGGAGCCCGGACCGCAGGTGTATCTTGATATCGACCGCGAGAAGGCGCAGGCGCTGCAGATCGACATGGCTGCCCTCAATGACACGCTTTCCTCGGCGGTGGGCGTGTCCTACGTCAACGACTTCGCGCGATCAGGGCGCATTCTGCGGGTGCTGATGCAGGGCGATGCTGCCCTGCGCGGCACACCGGAGGCGCTGCTGTCGCTACCGGTGCGCAACCGCGCCGGTGACATGGTGCCACTCGGCGAGATCGCGCGGCCGGCATGGCGGGTAGGGCTGCCCAAGCTTGACCGCTACAACGGCAACCCGTCCGTGAAAATTGCGGGTAACCCCGCGCCGGGCCGTTCCACCGGCGAGGCCATGCAGGCCATGGAAGAGATCGGTGCGAAGCTGCCGCCGGGCTACGGTTTCGAGTGGTCCGGGACGTCCTACGAGGAGCGCCTGTCGGGTGCGCAGGCGCCGGTGCTGTTTGCGCTGTCGCTGCTGGTGGTCTTTCTCGCGCTGGCGGCATTATACGAAAGCTGGGCGGTGCCGTTCACGGTGATCCTGGTGGTGCCGCTGGGCATACTGGGTGCTGTGCTCGCAGTACATTTGCGCGGCCTGCCCAACGACGTCTTTTTCAAGGTCGGGCTGGTGGCGATCATCGGGCTGTCAGCCAAGAATGCGATTCTGATCATCGAGTTTGCGCGCCATCTGCATGAGGAGGGCATGGAACTGATGGCGGCCACGCTCGAGGCCTGCCGGCTGCGTCTGCGGCCCATTCTGATGACCAGCTTCGCCTTCATTCTCGGTGTGCTGCCTTTGGCCGTTTCGACCGGTGCCGGTGCCGCCAGCCGCAACGCCGTCGGCACCGGCGTCATCGGCGGCATGCTGGCAGCCACGGTATTGGCGATATTTCTGGTACCCGTGTTCTATGTGGTGGTGCGCCGCGTGTTCCCGTATCGCGGACGCAAGGGGGACGCATGAGCAGCTTCCGGTTGTCCGCTGCATGGCGGCGCAGCATCGTGATCGCGTGCTCTCTCGTCCTGACTGCCTGCTCGCTGACGCCGGAATACCGCCGGCCCGATGCGCCGGTGCCGCAACAGTTTCCAGGCGCCGCCGACGCCGGTGTGACGGCGCTGCCGGCCTGGCAGGGTTATTACACTGATCCGGCGCTGCGGCAGTTGATTGAAACCGCGCTGAACCACAACCGTAATCTGCGCATCGCGGTGGCACGGATCGACGAAGCGCGCGGGCTGCTGGGAGTCGCAAGGGCGGATCGCCTGCCTGCGGTCAATGCGCAAGTATCGGAGAACGTGACGCGCACGCCACCGGATGTGCTGGCGACGCCGACGGCACGGTCCATCAGCCGGCGCTTTGACGCAGGATTGGCGATACCGTCCTTTGAACTGGATTTCTGGGGACGCGTGGCGGCGCTCACCGAGGTGGCGAAGGCGCAGTACCTGTCGACCGAAGAGGCTGCGCGCAGTTTTCGCGTGAGCCTGATTGGTGACGTTGCGGCCGCCTGGTTCCAATTGAGCGAGTTCGCCGGACGTGAACGTCTGATCAGCGACACCCTGCGCAACCGCGAAGACAGCCTGCAACTGCTGCGTCAGCGTCGCGACGCAGGCCTTGCTGGCGATCTGGACGTTCTGACCGCGGAAAGCCTGGTCGCGTCCTTGCGCGTGCAGCGCGCCGACCTGCAACGGCAGCGTCAGCAGACAGCCAACGCTCTGCGACTGCTGACTGGCAGCACGCTGCCGTTGCCGTCCCCTGTTGATACCGCCGCGTTGCCGTTGCTGATCTCGCTGGCACCGGGCCTGCCCTCAGGGGTATTGCTGCGCCGGCCGGATGTGCTCGCTGCCGAGCAGCGGCTGATCGCGGCCAATGCCAATATCGGCGTCGCGCGAGCGGCCTTCTTTCCGCGCCTGGCGCTGACCACGAGTTACGGTAGCGCGAGCCGCGCTCTCTCGGGACTTTTTGATGCCGGCAGTCATGCCTGGGCCTTCCAGCCGGTATTGACGGTACCGCTGTTCAGCGCGGGGCGTGCCGAGTCCAATCTGGATGTAGCGCAAGCCCGCAAGCAGCAGGCGGTCGCCGACTATGAGCGCAGCATCCAACAGGCTTTTAGCGAGGTGGCTGATGCGCTGAGCGCACGCGCCGCCTACGCCGACCAGTTGGCCGCGCAGAGGGATACCCTGAATGCCTTGCGCCGTCGCCACGAACAGGTCAGTGCGCGGGAAGCGGCAGGGGTGGCGAATTACCTCGAAGTGCTCGATGCGCAGCGTGATCTCATCGCCGCGGAGCAGACAGCTGTCACGTTGCGCCGTCAGGTGCTGGCGGCAGGCGCCGTGCTCTACCGGGCGCTGGGTGGCGGTGCGGATGCAGTGACGCCGGTTGCTGCCGCGGCGGCGACAGTCAAGCCTTAGCGCCGTCGGCGAATTCCCCTAATCAACAATGAATAGCCGAGCGCCAACGGCCGTCGATGAGCGGTGCGCCTCCGCATGGTCGGCCACCTGATAACTCATGCCGGGCGTCAGAACGAAGCGGCGCCCGTCTTCCAGTTCCGTATGTAATTCGCCCGCCAGACAGAGCAGGATATGGCCTTTCGAGCACCAGTGATCGGCGAGGTAGCACGGAGAATATTCGACCATGCGCACGCGAATGTCCCCGAACTGGCGCGTGCGCCACTGCGCTGTGCCGCTTTCTCCGGGATGGATGGTCGGCGGGACGCTGGACCAGTCAGTGGTGCCGAATGGGAGTTCAGTGATGTTCATTGGACAGGTCGACAGGTAAAAGAACGAGCATAGCGCCAGACAGCATGCCACGGTTGAGGCTTGCCCGTGAATGGCTGTGAGACGCGGCACGCGGTTGTCTGCTGAAGCAGGCAGGCATGTTCATCAGTATGGATGACACACGCGTGATGAACAAAGGTAGCCGCGGTGTAGTCAGTTCGCCGGATGCCCGCTAGAATCCGCCCGTGTCTGAACTCGCATCCGTCTTTTCCGCTGCCGGCGCACTCGCGCAGGTGGTGCCCGGTTTCCGCGCCCGTCCGGGGCAGTTGGAGATGGCCGAGGCTATAAAAAATTCCATTGAAAATCAATCAGTTATGGTTGCCGAGGCAGGCACCGGCACCGGCAAGACCTTTGCCTATCTGGTGCCGGCGCTGCGCTCCGGCGGCAAGGTCATCGTGTCCACGGGCACCAAGACGCTGCAGGACCAGCTGTTTCATCGCGACATTCCGACAGTGCGTGATGCGCTGAAGGTGCCGGTGACGGTCGCGCTGCTCAAGGGTCGTGCGAATTATGTCTGTCACCACCATCTGGAGGGTGCGAAATTCGACGGCCGTTTCCCGACCAAGGACGATGCGATGCATCTGGCACGCATCGACAGTTTTTCCCGGGTGTCGCACAGCGGGGACCGTGCCGATTGCGCGGAGGTGCCGGAGAACGCGGCGATCTGGTCCTTCGTGACCTCAACACGCGAAAACTGCCTGGGCTCGAACTGCGAGCATCACGACAAATGTTTTGTCATGCGGGCGCGCAAAGCGGCGCTGGAGGCGGATGTGGTGGTGGTGAATCATCATCTTTTCTTTGCCGATGTGATGCTGCGCGACGAGGGTGTGGCGGAGCTGCTGCCGGCCTGCAACACGGTGATTTTCGACGAGGCTCATCAATTGCCGGAGACGGCCAGTCTGTTTTTCGGCGAGTCGGTCTCCACGGCACAGCTGCTCGATCTGGCCCGGGACACCCGTATCGAAGGCACGACCTCGGCACGGGACTTTCCGGAATTGCAGCATGCGGCGGACCGTCTGGAAAAGACCGCACGCGATCTGCGGCTGGCTTTCCGCGAATCCGGTGCGCGGCTGCCGGCCTCGGCCCTGGATCACCGCAGCGAGGCGGCGGAATCGCTGGTCGCTGCCTGCGGCAAACTCGCCGAGATGGCCGAGACGCTGCATACTCAAGCAGCGCGCAGCGAAGGGC
>Ga0129333_10002833_pt1 | contig 16216 bp, 25 predicted proteins | sample CPB6_08_DNA_FD_94474 | JGI IMG/M metagenome (GOLD analysis project Ga0129333, IMG submission 94474) | Freshwater to marine salinity gradient microbial communities from Chesapeake Bay, USA - CPBay_Sum_0.6_0.8_DNA | ecosystem: Environmental > Aquatic > Marine > Coastal | place: USA: Chesapeake...
TATAGGAACATCTAGCATATTAAAAGGTGTGTCCTCCTTTGGCTGTACTTGCCAGTTCTCTCCACTATCCATCTTAGTAAACACTATTGTATCATCTACAGCATCTACGTACAACACACCACATAGTACACTGTTATGATGAGTGTGCTTGTAATGGAACTGATCTTTCTTAGAGAAGTTTAACCAAGAGTGTGTTATCTTCATGTATATATCACCTGGGTTAATTGGATTATATATTTGTGTAAGATAATCTTGTAGTGCATTCTGACACAGTTGTTTTATGTCAAACAATGGTGGTTGTTCTAATATATAAATGTCTTCTGTATTAGAACCATTGTCTCTCACTTTATCTTTAAAAGTCATCATGTAATCTATCTCTGCTTGAGTAAAGTCTCTTGCAATATTAGACACTGTAATAACAGTTGGGAATATAGGTAGAACGTATCCTGGTTTCATATTATCTTTGTTGAGAAGGTACATTAATTCTTAAGAAGTTGATTCCATCTATAGCTCCTTTTATAAACCCAAGCTCACCATCCCAAAAGGAATTAAATGCAAGACTTATTCTTGTGTGTTCATGTTCTGTTTTAGGAACACTATGCATTAAGTTAGATGGAAACAACACTATGTCTCCTGTTTTTACAGGCACTGTAAACTCATTACAGTTAAAGTAGTTTTGTTGCAGTGCTTGAAGTTGCCATGGTTCACCATTAGATCTCTTGGTAAACACAATGTTATCAGACTCTATCTTAGCATTGATATATAGACATCCACTGATGATACTATTGTGATGACAATGCTTGTGATGATATTGAGTCTTATCTGTATAGTTCAACCAAGACTGTGTAGGTACCAGTCTTATGTTATCAGGATTGATAGGATTATAAACCTGCATCAAGTAATCCTGTAAAGCTTCTTCCACCATCTTCTTTATCCCAGCCAACCTTGGGTTCTCCAAGACTAATACATCCTTTGTAGTTATATTACCTGTGTTTGCCCTCACTGTATCTTTATATTCTAAGACACAGTTTAATTCATCAGGAGTAAAGTCTCTGTCAATGTTATTCAACCATAGACATGTTGGAAACATTGATACTGGTTCACCTTTTATCATAACACTGATTTAATTACATCTAATACTGTTTCCATAGTGATAGACTTATGACATTCAAAATGTCTAGGTGTATCCTCATGTTCAGGACACCAATTCCAATCACCCTTATTAAACTTGAACACAGGATTATTCCAACAACCATTACATACTTCCATGTTAGTTATACGTGTACAGTTACCTTGGAACTCATGGTCAAGTGTGGTAAAGTTACTGATCATTACAGTGTGTTTACCAATACCCCAGTTCAACCAGCTGATACCACTAGACAATCCAACAAACATATCTGCATGATGTAGATAGTTCATTACGTTCTGTAATGATTTATCTTCTAATGTCTCTGCTCCATAGTCATCAGCTTCTTGAGACATTTCAATCACTCTATATCCCCAGCTCTTTAATCTTTCTATTAGCTGTGGCCAATAGTACCAGTGCTTACACTGTGCTGTAGATCTAGTAGATATACAAATGTATTGATTAACTATAGGTCTTTCTCCTGGTGTGAATGCTATTCTAGGTTCTATCTCTATATGATCTAGGTGCAAGATGTTACTTGCTGCTTGTTGCAATGGTATAGTTGCAGGATGCACAGGCTCAGAATGTTTATTCCAAAACCAGCCAAGCTCCACTTGACAAACTATATTCTGTACTGTCACTCCTCTACCTACAAACTCTAGTTCAGGATATACAGATTCAAATAGTTCATTCTTAAATGTAGATACTATGACATGACATTTGTATTTGTTTTGGAATTCTAAACAATATGGTATCCAAGCTATGCTATCTCCAAGACTCTTAGACTCAAATACAATAAACACTCTCTTACCTGCTAGCTCATCTAGTAAGTTGATTTGCTTAACTGTACGTCCTTGATACTTAATAAAGATAGATATATCAGATAAGTATCTTCTGTTAAGTCTAGCCCAGCTTCCTGGTTTCATCTTTGTTTCATACAGAGTTTCATTTGCTTTTCTATCTACAAAGCTTACGTCATATTCTCTGTCCTTTCCTTCATCATCTAATAGCTCAAAGTAAAGACCATTGATGTGTAATAATTTATATGTTATCATTATTTCTCTGTATTAAAAAAGAAGGTTTGAAATAGTCTACCTGATTCTAAATCTCTTCCAAAGTAATCAAGTGACATGTGATATAAATCTCCACGATATAACACAAGTCTGTTATATAGATTTCCTAATCTATCTACCAGTTCCCATTTAGTCATATCGTAATAGTCTGCTACATCATCAGATAAAGGTTCTTCATTTGGATTTTTTCTATCCCAACCTCTTTTCTTAGTATTCTTATCTCTAAACAATCCTGTACCTGCAGACAATGGAGCATCAGGAGTTAAGTAAAGAACACCTGCCCAGTCTGTACCATCTGCGTGTAACCAAGATCTATCATTGGCTGTGGTATATTGAAATGCTCCTGAAGCTTCATCTCCCCACCAAGTTACCTCACCTGCAAAGGGTCTGATGAATTCTTGTATAGTATGTTTAATAGTGTCATCAAGATAAGACTTAGTTCTCCAACCAGGATAGTTTCCTTTATAGTCAAACTCTTGGGTCAATATATACTTTCTAACTTCATCTGGATTATTATAGAAGTCAGTGATTGTTAATGATTCTACTCTCATAAGTTTTCATATGCGTTTATGTACAACTGTCTTGTTCTCTCTGATGTATAGCCTTCATTAATCTTTAATACATTGTCATAGTATTTCTTAAGAGTCTTACATACATTGAACCAGCTTCTACTCTCACGTGCAGCTAACATTTCTTTTCTTCTTTGGTCATAGGTCTTGATAGTCTCTTGTATACCTTTAATAACAGCTTCTGTACTAATGTTAGGTAAAACCCACATACCATCCATGTGTCTAGATCCTCTGTATGTTCCCACAATGGGAACTGCACATGCTGTGGCTTCCATAAGTGTTAGATTAGGATGTCCTGCTTCTAACATAGATGGGTGTAAGAATATATCATGTGTTTGATACAACTCTCTCATCTCCTCATCTGTAGGGTTTGTTAACTTTAAAGTTAACTTTGGATAGTCTAATAGTTCAGAGTGTATCTCAAAGAACTTATTGTTATCAGGATGGCCAGCTATAGTGATAGGAAGATTTAATTCCTTAGCTGCTTCAATACCATATCTAAATCCTTTTCTATCAAAGCCACTATCTCCTGCTAATCCATTGTTAGCTATCATCAATAATGCATATTCAAACGTAGTTGTAAGAGCATAGTTTGGTGTAAAGAAATCTGTATTAGCACCATGTGGTAAGTAGAATAACTTATCAGTCTCACTGAAGTAGTCAATTAAATACTCAGCATGCGTGAATGATATAATAGATCCTTTCATAGCAGCTAAGTTTTGTTTGAACACCCAACTATCTTTACCATACCATTCTGTATGATGATCATGTAGAGAGAATACATAAGGAATATTATTATCTCTACAATGTAAAGCCTGGTTAGCAAGATGTGCATGTACAATTGTATCTGGCCATCTCTCTAGTTCATTCATATATTTGATATCAACTTGGACATCTAACTTTTCTAAGTTTTGTTTGTACTCCCATATAAGTCTTTCTACAGCACCCCATCCATTTGGTGGTATGGTAATTAGTCCTGTAGCTACATGTACTACTCTCATTTTCTAAATGTTTTTTGTGTGTTGTCTATTAATGAAAATCCATCAGCCTGGGTAGTAAGTCTTTTCTTAACTATACCCATTCTATCTCCTGCAAAGATATTATTAAAATAGATATCAGCAGCATCCCATTTGTGCATTCTTAAAGTTTCTTTTAACCATGGAGCTATGTGAGCTGGGAACATAACACATTGTAAACCTATAAGGTGATTTGTAACGTACATCTTCTCATTGATATCTTTGATAACAGGACTTTGAGGCCAGCCATGTTCTAATGTATCCTTGTCTCCAAATGACATATACTCTATACCATTCTCTACAAGCTGAGCTGCACAGTCTTCTACAGTATCAATGAATTCGTTAATTGGTGTTTCAATGATACAATCTCCCTCACATACTATCAGATAGTCACAGTCATGGAATTCACTTAGGATGGCATTCTTGAATGCTTCATAGCATCCATAATGTGCTGGGGTAAGTGCAGTACCATACTGTCGAACTTGCTCTTCATTGAAGAGTTCCATCGAAACACAAGCTGGTCTGAGACAGTTATATGATGGTGGCAATGACTTATAGGGTGGGTTAAGTTGTAGTCTATAGTCCCATCCATGGTTGACAACGTCAATAAGGGAGTTTCTACTAGCTCTTTCTCTTTCATCATTTAGTGTAGTTTGTATGTGAATTAATTTGATCTTAGGTCTTTCTTTCTTCTTACACTTAAACTTACCTGTATTCTGATAAAAGTGGAGGTTGTCCTTATTCAACTTGAACTCTTCTACCTTATAGCAATTGTCTCCATCGTAGAAGTCCATTCTCACTTCAATAGGTTCCCCCTTGAATTCAAACTCATATGCCCACTCATGTTTTTGAGAAGGAATAATTCTCTTCCATATCATATCTCCTATGCCTACATATATCATTCTATGGTCTCTGTTATATGTAAAAAAATAGAACATATAATTGTTTGGTTTTCCAACAACAGGAACAATAGAATAATACTCACTGTTAGATGCTACTCCTAACCCACTGTGTATCAATAGAGTATCTTTATGGTTGGTAACTAAGTGCACATCATTTGGATTGAAGCTAAATATCACCTTGGATAAATAGTCCTCTAGGTAGTTCTCACATCTTCTTCTCTTGCATACTTCGTTCCACTCTTCTGGTGTACGTACATCATCAAACTCCTTCAAGAAGAAATCTGTATCAAACATAATACCATTAGTCTGGATTCCCTTACCCTGAGGGGTTGGTAGGGTGGCAGCATATAATTTCTTATCTGTTCTAAATGCTTCATTGATTGCAGGAATATCCATAGGATCTAATGTAACATCGTATGTACTATAGAAGAACCTTTTACATCCAAGCTCTTTGGCTGCCTTAGCACCATTAAACATATTGGTTAAGACAGTAAGGGACTGATTGCTATCCTTCAATCCATTGATGTTTATCTCAGCATAGTAGTCTGGTCTTTCATTGTAGAATCTTGTATAGTAGCTATGGTGAGTTAATGGATTATGTTTATCATAGATGTAGTAGTCTACCATCTTCTGGGTTTCCTTGTCTACAGGGTAGTGAGATAATAAAATAATCTTTCTGCCTAATGGCTTTAAGCTATTGATAGTATCCTTGGTCCACTGCACTCTGTCCTTGATGTTTGGATAGGTACCTATAATGATACACTCTTCATCTAACACATCTAAGTTTAAAGCTTTCACAATTTTGGTAGTGTCACTACTGATATCACCAGTTAAATAAACCATGTTCTCTGCATCATTATATTTATTACAGTATACATCTAGATTGTACATTACTTTGATCAAGTCATCGTATTGCATAGCTTCCTTGATTGCAATAGGATTTAACTCCTTGTTACCTCTGTCACCCTTGGATGGGAAGAAGAATACATCACATGCTTCTAAGAATTGAGTTACATCATTACGCTCTCCCCACACAACACAATTGTCTGGTTTGTTTTCCATAAGAGGTTGCCAATAGTCAGCAAAGTTACCAGCCTGGTTACCTAAGAAGTGAAACTTTACCTTGTGCTTCTCCATTCGTTTAGCTATCTCAAATGCATATGCTTGATTCTTACGTGGAGTAAATAGACCTACAGTTACAAAGTGTTTGTACTCAGGATCTAAGCCAAACTGTTTCTGTCTCTCCACCTTGTTTCTTTCTTTCTTATCTATAGGATACTCAATCACCTCCATAGGCACATCCAAGTGTATGTATTTGAATGAGTTGTATGAGCTGACAAATATAAACTTATCAGGCATCCACTTCTTCCACTTAGGATTGAATGAACTGTCGTGTGTAGTCTCTGATATCTTCCAGGTTCTAGTGTCTGAATAGATGAATGCAGAGATCTTATCGTCCATGAACATCTCTGGGAACTCTTCCATCACTACAATATCTGGGCTAAAGCTACACATAATATGTACCAGCTCAGAAAACTTATCTTCACCTAGAGAATGGAAGTTTGTTCCTTCTCCTAACATGTCAATAATTCTTAAACGTTGTACAACAAAGTTCCATGCTAGGAATGAATACTCTACTACCTTGACTTCAAAGTGGTCCTTTAATAACTCTACTTTATTTACTGTTACCTGGGGGGCTCCTCCTGTTGATAAGTGAGGAGTGATTATTAATAGTTTTTTCATATAGTATATATATTACTGTTAATTGCATGCATCACCTGAGCTACAGATGGATGACATTCAAAGGTTTCTTTCTTCTCTAAACATCCAATCAATGGCTGTACATAATCTATAGTTGGCCAATACTCTAATGCATACTTCATATTAGAGCTGCAGTGTAATCCACATGCTCCTCTTACATAAATGTGCTTACCTTCTTTTCTACGTGGTCTTCTAAACTCTGGATTAATAGGAGATCCTAATTCAACAATATCTGTACTGGTTGTACCTGCTAGATGTAGAATACCAGAGTCCATAGTTATTACAACTGTAGCATCATTAATCAAATGCCAGGTCTCAGAGATAGATGTCTGATTCATTAAGTTGATAATATTGTTCTCCATCTCATGTACAGGTTTCTGTACATTAAAGAATCCAGTCTCAGCACTATCTTTACCTACAGCCACTACAGTGTATCCATATTTAATTAACTCTTCAACTAATTTGATCCAGTTATCTTGTGACCAGGTTCTATTAGGCCAACTATTAACAGGATGTATTACAGCATACTTACCATGTATAAAATTCTTCTTAGGTTCAATAGGCTGATAGAAACATTCCATTTCATCTTTTCCAAGCATAAAGCCTAGGTGTACAGCATGGAACTGTCTGATGTCCATCATGTTATGTTTCATCTCTATACCACGCTCATCTTTCTTACCCACTAGGTAAAAAGAACTATGCATGATGTAGTTAGCTTTGAAGTAATCTTTATCTATAGAGTCAGCTTTGTAGCTCTTCTCTACATGAGGATTCATCTTAAATAACTCTGGCATCTTAGAGATGACAATGATTTTTCTCTCATATGCATCATATAGTTTCTTGATTGTAGGGGTAGCACATATAAGGTCCCCTAATCCATTACATTCTGATAAGTCTAAACAAACTGGTTTCATATTAATAATTTATATAGTATCCATAGCCCTCGTCCTTGTACAACAAATGCATACATGGATATCTCTCTAGGAATATATTGTGTGTTAAATCTGGTTGGTGATGTATCTCATGTACATTACCATCATACTCTCCCTGCTCATACATATAAGGTACAGCTATTAGTAATTTTTTACCTGCATCATTCATCTTCTTTACAAGGTTCATAGCCTCATACTTAGGTATATGCTCTAATATATCTCCCATGATGATGTAGTCATATGGAGAGAAATCAAATGCTAAGATATTCATGTTGTATACATTGTTGTACATCTCATGTAATCCAAATCTTTCTATATATGGTTCGAATATCTCTATAGCATCTATGTATACATAGTCACCTAACATTCTACCATAGGTGCCTGCTCCTGCACCTACATCTAACACCTTATGATTAGGTTTAAGTACTATAAGTAGGTGGTGCTTTATCTCTTCTTTAAATGCTGCTGAACTATATGGCATGTTATTATTTTAAAAAGTTTCCAGCCTCATCAAACTGCTGGTCAAAGTTAGTTGTTAGTACCCATCTTTCCTCACCTGACTTATTCTCCTGAGTCTTGTGTTTCATCCATCCAGGGAATACAAGAATGTCTCCAGACACTACAGGTATCTCAGTCCACATCCACTCAGGATTATCATGATAGTAAAAAGACTTAACTTGTTCTAATGGATCGTGAGCCATAAAATAACCTCCATTCTCAGGCATCTTTAAATAGGCTGCAGCCACCATGAATGTATTTGAATGATTGTGAGCATGTGTTTTACCCTCATGATAATGTACGTTACACCAACTATTAGAAACAGTATACTTATGATATGTATTAGAATAACCCATACCTTGTACAGATATATCTCTAACCATTACTTTTAACCAGTCAAAGTAATTTTTAAATTCTGGTAACTTGTGTGGTTGTTTCTTGTTCTGATGGGACGTATGTCCATTGCTAACTAGTGACAAACCTTTAGGAGTAGTTGTCACCAGTTCATTACAAATAGGATATAGAAAGTCCCAATCAAACTCATAATGTAATTTGAATATATATGGGGAGTGTGCGTTGACAATACTTATTTGCTCCATTTTTGCATTAGGTTAGTTGTTAAAACCCATCTGTTTTCATCAGACAGATTAGGTTGTGTTTTGTGATTTAACCAACCAGGAAACACTAATATATCTCCAGAGATGGTTGGTATCTGTCTCCAAAGATGAAAGTTATGAACAGGTAACATAGCTTTATGATATTCTAGTGGATCTTTACATAGAAAGTATCCACCATTTTCAGGCATATATAAATACGCAGCCACCACTATAGATGTACAAGCATGATTGTGTTCAGTTGTTATACCACTCTTGTTATGAACATTCACCCAGCTATTTGAAACATAATAGTCCATAGCTATGTCATTATCTTTTAATGACTGGTCACCTTGCTTACCAATACATACTTCAGCAATGCTTGGAATACAAGACATTAACCATGAGTAGAATGGTGCAAACTCTTTTATCTGGTGTGGTTTTAGATTGTTATACTGTGATGTATGTCCATTGGTTAGCTCAGCAGCATCTGTAAACTTGCTACCTTCAACTAAGCTTTCACAAATTGGTTCCAATGTTTTCCAATCAAAATCAAAATGTAATCTAAAAAGATAAGGATCAAATGGATTAATTATTTCAATTGGTTGCATAGTTGAAGGTTTTAAAGTACCACTTATATTGATTATATATTTGTTGACACATCTCCTCTCCTAAAATATCTACAGCCCTAGAAGGTTTAAGTTGTACATCTTTGTCTATGTCATGATTAGCAAAGTGTACAATGTCATTATAGATTGTTACTTGTTCTACATTAGTAAAGTCATGTAAATAAAATGGAATCTCTAAGTAGTTATATATCCTACTTATTTCCTGTAAAGGGTTCTTACAAAAGTCTTCATATCTAACAAACAATACGTTGTGTTTGAAACTGATGACATCCTTCAGTTGCTCCAAGCTTGTACCTAAGGGAGAAGAACTAAGCCATTTGTTTATTCTTTTGTCTAAAGATGTATTGTCAAAGGTGTTCCAGTTGACATGCATGTTATGTTTCAATGGATCTCTTCTAAAGTTTTCTTCAAATGAACAAACTATATCTCTAAGATCTCTAACCATTATAATTATCCTTGGCTGCTCATCAATAAAGATCTGTTCCAAGAAACTATAATAATGCATCCAAGCAAAGTGTTTATCTAAATAATAGTCTTTACCTGTGAATGCTTTTGCATAAGCTTGCATTCCCACTCTGTTGAATTCTAAGAATGCTTCTTTAGTTACATTTGCTTCATCAGGATGTACATATTGCATCATAAATGTGAAGTTATCTTTTGCTGTAGACATAAAGTCTAGCAAGATACTTGCAGATGATACATATATATTATTGTTCTGAGCTAGCACATTCTGTAACAGCGTGCCACCTGACCTAGGTAGGGAGGCATTAAAAAATAGACCCTTCATCTTCGTTCATTTGTTTTCTTATCTTAGTAGCAGATATCTCACTTATGTTTGCAGGGGGCACATGTTCAATAACATCATATCCTACACCACGTCCAAAGTTAATACTTTCTATGTCAGGAATAATTATGATTCTTATCACCCCTTTGATGATTAAATCTCCTAGTTCCTTAGATATATTCATCAACACCTCATGTGGGGACCATGGGTTCTTCTCATCAGGTTCTACATCTCTAATAGCTATGAGTACCTTCTTACCCTGGTTCAATTGTTGATCAATCAACCATCTGTGTCCAGTATGCCATGGTTGCCATCTACCTATGTACATAGCCCATTCACCTGACTTACCAGTACCTTGTGCTAGAATATTTTGCATATGTTTTTGATTTTGTCTATACTTTGGTGTATTGAAGTGTTAGACGTGTTAATGATTACATCTATGTCGTCCATGTGTGGGAGCTCAAAGTCTGCCACTTTAAATTGGTCCTTGCCTCTGTCCTCTTCGTATATTAGGTAGACCCATTTAACTTTCTTACTTAACTTGCTTAGGTACTCTCTGCACTCTTCATAAGGATACACTAGTGATAACACTACATTTGAGTGTACAGAATTCAGGTAGACAGCTATGTCACTAGCCCTGTTCAGGTTCTTAATCCTACCTTCTTTACTGTAATCTTTGTTCTTGAATATGTCTCTTAATGTGTCCCCATCCAGGTGATGAAAGTTTTCTTTGACAAAGTGCTGGGCCAAGGTAGTCTTACCAGATCCAGGCTGTCCAAAAATAACTATAATCATTGTTGAATATTTGGAACAAATGTACTACTTTTGTTGATAATAAACAACAATTTTATGCAAATAGAAGTTTCAATTGGAGAAATAGTAGACAAGTATACTATACTCATGATCAAATCCTCTAAAATCCAGGACCCTGCTAAGTTAGAGAATGTCAACAAGGAGTTAACATATCTGATAGATGTTCTTAAAAAAGAGGATCCATTGATGACAGACTATCCTCTAACCAAGGCACTGTTGGAAATCAATAAAGCTTTATGGAATGTAGAAGACTTACTTAGAGATTTTGAAAGAGCTAAAAGCTTTGGCAAGGAGTTCATTGATCTTGCTAGAAATGTATACAAATTGAATGACAAAAGAGCTGATATTAAAAAACAAATTAATATGAAACATGGCTCTAACTTTGTTGAGGAGAAGTCCTATCAACCCTACTAAAAAAGATTTGGTAGTTTCAACTTTTTTACTTAGCTTTGCCCCTACATATGCCATTGGTAAAGAGACACATAGCTAAGACTATTAGCTACAGAATAGTAAGCACGTCTATTGGCTTTCTTTTAATGTGGTGGGCATCAGGTTCCCTTACTGTGGGAGCTGCATTTGGAGCTGGTGAGCTCATATTCAAGCCTTTTTTATACTTCCTCCACGAGCGTGTATGGTACAAGTGGATTAAGTATGGTCTTAAGAAATAATTAAACTTACATATGTTTTAAACTAAACACCCAACTTGGGTGCATTTTTATTTATAGCCATGAGAGAAAACCCCACAATTCAAACCTTTAAGGTTTGGATATTCCCAAGCCTAGTGTCAATAATAGCCCTATTAATTTGGAATGATGTTAACGAAATCAAAGCTGATGTAAAACAGCTGATGGCCCAGTCTAATATAGACAAGACACGTATTGACAATCTGGAAAGACAGATATATAAAACAACAGCAAACTCACCTCTTTCTAACAGACCTGAGGTGCCTAGACACGAAGTAAGTTTTGCTATTCTACCTAATAGAGACCTTTTAAAAAAACAGAAACATGAAAAAATTCTTCTCTGATTTGTTTGATGACAACAATTCAATCAATGAGAAAGCTGTAATTGGATTTGCAGCTTTTATTATGATGGTAATCTTTGCTATAGCAGATATTATCACTGGTGCTATGAAACAACCATTGATTGTTAATGAGTTCATATTTGACTCATTCAAAGTATTAACAATTGCATGCTTTGGTATTGCCTCTGTAGATAAGTTTATCAACAAGAGAGCTGAAGCAGAAACCCCTAAAGAAGATGAATAAGATTTTAGTAATTATAATAGTTGCATTATTATTTACAGTGACTGCTCAGCATAAAGGTTGCAGTCCTACATATATAAAAGATGATACTGTAATATTACATGACACAACCTGGAAAGTTCATGACTCATTGATTATCAAGAAGTTGAAGATCAAAGAGGTAATACATGACACATTACCTCCAGAATACATAGCAGACACAAATTACCCTAAGCTCAAAGCTCAGTATGATGCTTTGGTTGTTGCCTACTTGGCAAAGAACATCTATGCTGACACAGTAAAGCTAGATACTTTGGGCTATGTAGCTGTAGCTGATACACTACATAAAAACGAATTACTTGGCAGATCTTATAAGTACAACTATAAGATTCCTACAGTTACTGTGACTACTACTATCACTAAGCAGGCTCCTCCTAAGGGAGCTCTATTTGTTGGTGGGGGTGTCACAGGTAACAAAAATGGTTTAAATCTGTTACAAGGAGGATTATTATATAAGTCTAAACAAGACAAGATATTTGGTTTACATATTGGCATCAATGGCAACAGTCAAGTTGTATATGGTGTTCAATCCTTTTGGAAAATTAAATAAGACACATGAAGAAAATCATTGAACTTATCAAGAGTCTTTTTGGTGAAGGGTCTCTTGCTAGTAAACTATTGACTATCAAGAACTTAGAAAAAGAAGTTAAAGGTGTAGTGAATGGTTCTGAAGATAACAAACAAACAACCAAAAAAAAGAAGAAGAAATGAATGTAGATAAATTAAAAGGACACATTCCTGATGGAGTGATTGCTCAAATCCCTGGTGTAGTAGACAAGTTTGAGATCAATACACCTTTACGTTTAGCTCATTTTTTAGCACAAACAGGACATGAATCTGGTGGATTCAAAGCTGTTTCAGAAAACTTAAACTATGGTGCTGCTGGTTTACAGAGCATCTTCAAGAAATACTTTACAGCTGAAAGTGCTAAGGAGTACGAACGTAAACCTGAAAAGATTGCTAACATTGTCTATGCTAATCGTATGGGTAATGGTCCACAAGCATCTGGTGATGGATACAAATTTAGAGGACGTGGTTATATCCAGTTAACTGGTAAAGATAACTACACAGCATTTGATAAGACAGTTGAAGATGATATCTTAGCTAACCCAGATCTTGTAGCTACAAAGTACCCACTTTTATCTGCTGCTTGGTTCTTCCACAAGAATGGATTACACAAGATTGCTGATGAGGGGGCTACAGATGCAGTAGTTACTAAGGTGACTAAGCGTGTTAATGGTGGTACAATTGGTTTAGCTGATCGTATCAAACACTTCAATGAATATAATAACTTATTAAAAGGCAGTATATAATGGCTAACGCTAAGAAAAAACCTAAAGCAATGCGTAGCAGACGCTCTGGAGTTAAAAAAGCAGAACTATTAAAACATAACAATGATGTGTTGTACAATGTATGGACAGCACTCAATGCTCAACAAGTTTTAAAAAACTATAAATAATGGCAGCAAAGAAAGACTTAAACGTATCAGCAAATCCTTTGCCAATAAGCTTTAAGGAGTTTGCTAAAAACCCAATAGTGGGCACCCTTTTCCTGGTGCTCATTGCTATTTCATACCTATATATAGATATCAGAACTACATTTAAAGAACAAGCTACATCTCAGAACATACGTATTGAGAAAGTAGAAGGTAGACTTGATAAAGTACAGGAGGCTTTGAGAGTTAGTGATTCAGCTAAGGCTGTGACCACTACACAGCTGCAAACATTGCAACAGTTAGGAGCAATCAAAGGACTTAAGTAATGAAGAATATATTATATATATTAATATTGTTTGCCTATGCATGCCAATCTACCACTGCTCAGAAGGTGGATGATACTATCAAAGAGGATCAAGAGTTTGAAGCTCTTCTCAAGAAGGTAGCAGCCAACAATGCATTTAGTTTACAGGTACAGGCAAAGGCACAAGAGACACAAACACAGATTGTTACACAAACAGTCGAGAAGATAACTACTTTGAAACAAGAAGTTACTATACTTAAAACAGAATTAGATGAAGTTAAAGCAACTCTGGATAGTGTTAGTGCTGACACTGGTGTCAGTTTCCTCATACTCCCAATATCCAAAGATAAAAAAGATAGGTCAGGACTCAGTGGTGATCATGACAGTACAGCAAGGAGAATACATTAATACATTATATAAACAATATAGGTTTCAAATAGATTCATTAAGCGTTGATGCTCAATTAAATAGAGCTGCTATAGACTCATTGAGACTTAAATGTGATAGCCTTGGAAAGGTAATGTATGACGCTGCTCAGTACAAATGGAAGTATGAAGCCAACAGAGAGATCTTTTTGAAGGTCCAAGTGGACGAACATAAAAGAGAGAAGCTACACGAGATATCAAAGCTCATCATGGTGGGGATTATTATTTTACAATTCACTACAATAAATCAGTTACAAGATATTATAAACCAAAAATAAATCAACATGGCAAAAGCTAAATCAGCAGGTTCTGCTAAAAAGATCACCTTTGGAAAACGCAAAGGTGGTAAGGCAAGTAAGTTTAAAGGTCCAAAAGACAAAGCAACTAAGCCTTATAACAGACAGGGCAGACTCTAACTAAAAAAGTTAAAACACTTATAATTAAAATTGTTATTGTAAATTATTGACAGTCATTGTTAATAATAAAAAGTAACATATCTTTGGGCATTAATTTTTTCAATCATGGCTATACCAAGCAGACAGATAGGATGGGGGACAGAAGAGAATCTCCTTTGGGAAATTTCTAAACAGTTAGAAGCAATCACTGGTGTTGCATATAGTTCAGGTAGTAATACAGGAACTAGTGGAACTAGTGGTGCTAGCTTTGGTACATCAGGAACTAGTGGGCTAGCTGGAACAGCTGGTACTTCAGGTCAGGCTGGTACTTCAGGTACAACAGGATTGTCTGGCACATCTGGTATATCTGCAACTGCAGGTACTTCAGGAACTTCTCCTGTATTTCCTTTCCCAACAGTATTTGGATTATACGCTCAGACAGCTGATAGTTTCCCTGTTAGTAATACAACAACAGAAACAACAATACTTGCAAGTGGTGTTGGTACATTAACTGTAGGGGCTAATCAATTTGCTGTAGGTGATAGCTTCAGAGCAGATATTGGTGGTGTATTGGATGTTGGTAATAATCAGACTATTAGACTTAGAGTGAAGGCAGGATCTGTAGTATTAGCAGATAGTGGAATACAAAACATAACTAATATTACTAATGACATTTGGTCTTTATCAATAAACTTTACTGTTAGAGCAACTGGAGCTGCAGGTGTAGCATCAATTGTTTCTTTAGGAACATTTAATTATACAAAGACGAACAATGGAACTATAGAAGGGTTCTCATTCAATACAGTAAATAGCAGTTCATTTGATACAACAATTAGCAATACATTAAATATTACAGTTGAATGGGGTGCTGCTGTTACAGACAATAGTATTTACAGTGATACATTTGTATTAAATAAAATATATTAATAATGGCAATACCATCTAGACAAATAGGTTGGAGCACAAAGTCAAACTTACTTTGGCAGATATCCAAGCAATTGGAATATCTTACAGGGGTTTTGTACAAAGGAACTACAACTACTACAACAACCACTGCAACTCCTTAATAGGAACAAAACCAACAAACTACATATATGAAGGATCTTAAATTTATCTGTGCTCAGCCAGATGATGTATACTACACATGGCAGGTACATCTATGGTTGGAAAGCTTGAAGAAGCTTGGACATTCAGACAAGGCAATTGTTTTAGTGTACACACCCAGTTTCAGAGAATATAATGGAAAGTGGGAAAAGATAATGGAACTGTATCCAGAAGCAGACTTTGCTTTCTACAAGGATACAGGAGACGTAAGTAAGTATTTAGGAGTTTATATTCCTATCCTACGTCCATATTGCTTAATGAGATATTTCCAGGACCATCCTGAGATGATTACCAAAGCAGTATTTTATTGTGATTGTGATGTAATCTTCACTGATAAATTTGACCTTGAGAAATTCAAGGATGATGAAATAAACTACTTGTCTGACACAAATAGTTACATCAATGCTTCATACTTTGATAGTAAAGAAAGAGATGTTCTACCAGACAAACTGGAAGAATACAAAACTAGAGACATATTAGCTGAGCTTACAAGCTTAATTGGTATAACAAGAGAGATAGCTGAGGCTAACAATGATCACTCAGGAGGAGCTCA
>Ga0129333_10002837_pt1 | contig 16205 bp, 14 predicted proteins | sample CPB6_08_DNA_FD_94474 | JGI IMG/M metagenome (GOLD analysis project Ga0129333, IMG submission 94474) | Freshwater to marine salinity gradient microbial communities from Chesapeake Bay, USA - CPBay_Sum_0.6_0.8_DNA | ecosystem: Environmental > Aquatic > Marine > Coastal | place: USA: Chesapeake...
AAAGAAATCAAAGATTTAATTAATTTAAAAACTCCTGTCAAGGATGAACCGGGTATATTTGAAACATTGTTTAGTACTGTAACAAATGCTCTTAAAGATCTTGATAGAAGTTTTTCGCAAGTTGATCTTCGTCGTGCAGATGAAAATAAAGTTCAACAATCGCTAAATCTTGTTAATGATAGATTAAATCGGGCAATCGGAACACAACCGATTGAAGAGCCAATGAAGCCGATTTCCTCTACCCAAGAGGTCAAATTGGATGATAAATCTGTCAATGAACTAAAAGAAGTTATAAAATCGCCAACAAGTACATTAAACAATATAGTAGCAGATTTAGTCATGTCTAGAATGAATATTTCAACTGCTGAGATAGAAAATCGAAAATTACTAGACAGTTTAAAAGAATATAAGAGTGACGGCAACATCGAACAACAAATTGAAAATTTAACTCAAGAAATCAAAAAAACTTCAATTGGTGCTTCGAAAATTGAAATTAGTAATATAGACAGTCTTAAACAATTATCGGTAAACTCTATAGTTGAAGCATTATCTACTCGGCCTGTCGATGTTGGTGCCGAAAATTGTTCTAGTTTAATAGCCAAATATATAAGTGAAAACAAGGCTAATTTTGAATTTTCGATTACAGAAAATTTTGAAAGTATATTCGATCGATTAGCACGAACAATTGAACTAAACAAAGAAGATAAAAAAACTACTGTTGATTCGGAATCGATTAAAGAAATTAAAGATTTTGGATCAACAATATCGAAATCTTTAATTAATTTAGATATATCTTCTGTGTTTGGTGATTTTAAAGCAGAATTAACTAATACATTAAACGACTTTATAAATCAACTAAACGATTCGGTAGCAGCATCTCAAGAGATGCAAAAAGCCGAACCAAACGAACCGATACAGATGTCTGACGAATTAGTTGCAGCTATAAAAGATGCATTAATAAACGGAAATGGTGCAATTAAAGAAGAATTATCTGCTCAATCCGAAATTTTAAGAGCTCATTTAGAAAAAATTGATCAATTGGTTAGCATATCCAGTGACACCAATGGCATAAACAAACAAATGCTTAACCAAATTTACTAATTGAAATCAAGTACCCAATAAATACTAATAATTTGAGAGATCTATTACATGTCTTGGAAAAAATATTTTAAGGCTCAAAATACAGCATTATCCAGTACGGTGTCTGGGTCATCTGGTGCTGGGACCCTTACTTACCGAAATTATCAAAGCAATTTGCCTGAAGTTTATATAGGACATCCTAATAGGCTTGAGCGTTATAATCAATATGAACAAATGGATATGGACAGTGAAGTAAATGCGGCATTGGATATTTTAGCCGAATTTAGCAGTCAGCCTGATCCGACAACACATTTGCCATTTGATATTCATTATAATGAAAAACCTACAGATACCGAAGTCGATATAATTAAAGAACAACTGCAACAGTGGATCACTTTGAATAAATTTGATAAACGAATATTCAAAATGATTCGAAACACTTTGAAATACGGTGATCAAGTATTCATTCGTGACCCCGAAACCTTTGAACTCATGTGGGTTGAAATGAGTAAAGTAGTTAAAATAATTGTAAATGAATCCAAAGGTAAAGATCCTGAACAATACATTCTCAAAGAAGTTGCACCAAATTTACAAAATTTAACAGTTACAGCAGTTACAACCAGTGATACTTATATAAATCATCCGCAGGTAGGCGGGCCTAGCGGAAGTTATGTACAGCCCAATGCTCCGTTTAGTGGAGGAAGTAGATTTCAGAAAGCACAAAATGAAAGTGCAATTAATGCACAACATGTTGTACATTTAAGTTTAACCGAAGGATTAGATTTATTTTGGCCTTTTGGAAATAGTGTACTAGAAAATGTTTTTAAAGTTTTCAAACAGAAGGAATTATTAGAAGATAGTATCATCATTTATCGAGTACAACGAGCACCTGAACGAAGAGTATTTTATGTTGATGTAGGTAATATGCCAAGTCATATGGCTATGGCATTTGTTGAAAGAGTAAAAAACGAAATTAATCAGCGTAGAATTCCTACACAGACAGGTGGTGGTGCTAATATGATGGATGCTACATATAATCCAATTAGCACCAATGAAGATTTCTTTTTCCCACAAACAGCAGAAGGTAGAGGATCAAAAGTTGAAGTGTTGCCCGGTGGACAAAATCTTGGCGAAATTACAGATTTGCGATTCTTCACTAATAAATTATTTCGAGGATTGAGAATTCCTAGCAGTTATTTGCCTACAGGTTTAGATGATGGAACTCAAAGTTATAATGATGGTCGAGTCGGGACCGCGTTAATCCAAGAGTGGAGATTCAATCGTTACTGTATTAGATTGCAAAATATGATTGTTGGAACTCTTGATAAAGAGTTCAAGATGTTTATGCGTTGGAGAGGTATAAACATCGATAGTCAATTATTTGAACTTAAATTAAATGAACCGCAGAATTTTGCTCAATATAGACAGTCAGAAGTCGATTCTGCACGAATACAAACTTTTGCCAGTTTAGAACAATTTCCTTATTTTAGCAGAAGATTTTTAATGAAACGATATTTAGGACTTAACGAACAAGAGATGTCCGAAAATGAAGAAATGTGGTTAGAAGAACAAGGCGAAGTAAAAGATAGTAGTCAAGCCTATAATGTAGGTCTTCGTAGTGTTGGTATAACCCCAGGCAGTATTACTAGTGATACAGCAGTAGCAGGAGCCATGCCCGATGAAATGGGTGCAGAAATGCCAGGTATGGCACCCGGTGCTTTACCCGGCGGTGTTGGTGCACCAGGTGTTGGCGCAGCACCAGGTGCGGGCGTTCCGTTAGGCGGAGTACCCGCTCCGGGGGGTATTCCTAGTGGCCCGGCCGGAATATGATCTAATTTGGTAAATATTTGATATGTTATTGACCGAATTTTTTAATCAAACTGTTAAAGATGGGTATCGTTCAGAAAAGGACGATCAGTCTGCGCGAAAAATGTCTGATACTCGTAAGAGTAGACTTACTTTAGCTCAAATTAAACGACTGAGAATTATGAATGATTTAAGAAAATTTGAAAAAGAAAAAGAGCTAGAAAGTATAGCGAAACAGTATCAACCACCGGCGGCCCCGGGCGGAATACCGGGTCTTTGATTCAAAATCAATCAAAAAACCGCCATTTAACATATAATATTAAACTATTAATGTAAATATCATTAAGCGTGTATTTTATCTTAAGGAGCACCTATGAAACAATACGAAAAACTCATTGAGCTTATTATCAATGAGAACGAACAAGCAGCTCGTGAACTTTTTCATCAAATCATCGTAGAAAAGAGTCGTGAGATTTACGAAAACATTATCGACGACGAATTTGGTGAAGCTGTACACGACGATAATCAAGTTGAAGATCTTTTATCAGACATCGAAGTCGATAAAGAAGGTTTACCAGAAGCCGACGAAAACGACGATGAATTAGATATGGGCGACGAAGAAGTTGCCGGTGATGAAATGGGCGACGAAGAAGTTGCCGGTGATGAAATGGGTGACGAAGAAGTTGCCGGTGATGAAATGGGCGACGAAGAAATGGGCGGCGAAGAAGGTCTCGAAGATCGTGTAATGGATCTTGAAGCTGCACTCGACGAACTCAAAGCAGAATTTGATGCACTAATGGCCGATGAAGGCGGTAAGAGCGACGAAGGCTCAGCAATGCTTGAGCAAGATGATCAGGAAGTTGTTAGAGAGTATGTCGAAAAAGTTGGCAACGACTGGGATAAAAATGGTAACCAAGGCGAAGGAAAAGCTGTTGGTGCTCGTGCCGACAGTGTAACTGGTGCTACCAATACAAAGCCTGTACATGCAGGCCCAAATAACATGGGCGGTACAGCACCAAAGATGGGACATGCTAGCGAAGCAGCACCAGATGGTCAAACACCAAAAGGTAAAGCCGGTGGTTTTTTAAAGCCAGCACAAGAAATTGATGTGGCCAAGCGTAATGTAAACAAGCCGGGCGGAAACAAAGGTGCTCAGAATTATTATTCTAAGAAAGAAACTTCTTACGAAAAAGCACATGGTGCCGAGGGTCAAACAACAGGCGGTAAAGTTCCTGTAGATCCTAAAGCACTTCAAGGCGGCAAGGTTCGTTAAGAGATTGTAATGTCTTTGTACCTCAAAGAAAACCTTACCTTTGATCATGCCAAGCTGGAAATCCTCTATGAGGATAAAAAGTCAGGCGAAGGTAAGGACATGTACATGCAAGGTATTTTTATCGAAGGCGGGGTAAAGAATCATAATATGAGGACTTACCCTGTTGAAGAAATAAGCCGAGCAGTAAGTCAAATCAACGAACAGTTAAAGAGTGGTCATAGTGTATTAGGTGAAGTTGACCACCCTGACGACCTAAAGATTAATTTGGATCGTGTTAGTCATATGATTATCAACATGTGGATGGATGGTCATTGCGGACACGGAAAATTAAAAATTCTACCAACGCCAATGGGCCAACTTGTAAGCACTATGCTACAAAGTGGAGTCAAATTGGGAGTTTCAAGCCGAGGTAGCGGTAATGTCAACGAAGCCAATGGGCACGTCAGTGACTTCGAGATAGTCACGGTCGATATCGTAGCACAACCCAGTGCACCACATGCATATCCTACAGCAATATACGAAGGATTAATGAACATGAAATATGGTCACCGGGCTCTAGATATGGCTCGTGATGTTCAAGACGATAAAAAAGTGCAAAAGTATTTGAAAGATGAGGTAACTCGTCTTATCAAAGACTTAAAACTATAAGGGGAACAGCTATGTTTGATGCTATCAAACCATTGCTCGACAGCGGAATTATTAACGAAGATACTCGTACAGCTATCAACGAAGCTTGGGAAGCCAAACTCGTCGAAGCCAGAGAGAAAATTCGTTCTGAGTTACGCGAAGAAATGGCAGCTCGTTATGAGCATGATAAAAAAGTAATGGTAGAAGCACTGGACAAAATGGTAACTGATCATCTTTCGGCAGAGATTGAAGAATTTGTGTCCGAAAAGAAAGCTGTCGTGGAAGATCGTGTGCGTGTTAAAAACCACATGATGGAAAGTGCAGGTCGTTTCAATGAATTCATGGTTACAAAATTAGCCGAAGAAATTCAGGAACTACACAAAGATCGCAAAATTCAAAAAGAAAATTATCAGAAGTTAGAGCAATTTATTGTAGGTGCTTTAGCTAAAGAAATTCGCGAATTTGCACAAGATAAACAAGAAGTAATTGAAACTAAGGTTCGATTAATTGCCGAAGGCAAAAAGAAACTCAGCGAGTTACAAACACGGTTTATCGAAAGTAGCGCACGACTAGTAAAAGAATCGGTAACTGCAAAGTTAGGTGCTGAATTAACACAACTCAAAGAAGATATCCAACTTGCTCGAGAGAACATGTTTGGCCGTCGTATTTTCGAAGCATTTGCTAGCGAATTTTCATTAACTCATCTTAATGAAAATCGCGAAATTCAAAAATTAAGGCAAGTTGTCGAACAACAACAAAATCAACTAGTTGAAGCTACTCAAGCTAAACAAGATGTTGAAAAAGTTGTTGAAACCAAAGATCGTGAAATTCGCATGATCAAAGAAAGTGTTGAGCGTAAAGAAGTTATCGCAGGATTACTCGGTACGCTAAACAAAGAGAAGCAATCAATTATGAAAGAGCTTCTTGAGAATGTTCAGACTGACAAACTAAAGTCTGCATTCGATAAGTATCTTCCAGCAGTATTAACAAATAATTCAGTTAAAGAAAAAGGAACAACTGTCTTAGCTGAATCACGAGTTGAAATTACTGGGGATAAAACTGCTGCCAAAAGCACAGCAAATACCGTTGATAACAATGTTGTTGAGCTGCGCCGTTTAGCAGGGTTGAAATAAAAATAGTTAAACCTTAAAGGAAAGAAAATGACACAAGAACTATTAGAAAGCCGTTGGGGCGAAACTAAAGATGCCCTGTTAGAAGGTCTACAAGGCTCACGCCGCTCCACAATGGGTGTTATTCTTGAAAACACTCGTAAAAACTTAATGGAAACTGCAACAGCAGGTGCTACTGCTTCTGGTAACATGGCTACACTTAACCGTGTAATCCTTCCAGTTATTCGTCGAGTTATGCCTACCGTTATTGCTAACGAAATCGTTGGTGTTCAGCCAATGACTGGCCCAGTTGCTCAGATTCATACACTCCGCGTTCGTTACGCTGAAAGTATGTCTGACAGTTCGGGTTACTCAACAAGCACAACAGCCGGCGACGAAATGTTAAGTCCATTTAAGATTGCTGTTGCTTACTCTGGTAATACATCTACTGGTAAAGCAGATTCTACATCTGCACTTGAAGGTGTACCAGGTCGTAAGATTAATGTACAAATCCTCAAACAAGTAGTTGAGGCTCGTACTCGTAAGTTAAGTGCTCGTTGGACATTTGAAGCAGCTCAAGATGCACAAGCAATGCACGGTCTTGATGTTGAAGCAGAAATCATGGCTGCTCTAGCACAAGAAATTACCGTTGAAATCGACCAAGAAGTTCTTGGCTCGCTTCGTGCTTTAGCTGCAACTGAGTTCACATACAACCAAGCTGCTGTTTCTGGTACTGCTACATTTGTTGGCGACGAACATGCTGCTCTCGCTGTTCTAATCAATCGTAGCGCAAACTTAATTGCTCAACGTACACGCCGTGGTGCTGCTAACTGGGCAGTTGTTAGTCCAGCTGCATTGACTGTTCTACAGTCTGCCACTACCAGTGCATTTGCTCGCACAACCGAAGGTACATTCGAAGCTCCAACTAATACCAAGTTTGTTGGTACTTTAAATGGCGCAATGAAGATTTATGTTGATAGCTATGCTAGTGATACTACACCAGTTTTAGTTGGATACAAAGGTTCCAGCGAAGCCGATGCTGCTGCATTCTATTGCCCATATGTTCCTCTGATGAGCTCTGGTGTTGTTCTTGATCCAGCTACTTTCGAACCAGTAGTTGGCTTTATGACACGCTATGGTTATGTAGAGTTAACAAATACTGCAAGCTCTCTTGGTAACGCAGGCGACTACGTTTCTGAGATCGCTGTAAGTAATCTTTCATTCCAATAATTTACTTGGAATAATGAACAGAAAGGCCCTCCGGGGCCTTTTTGTTTTTATAAATACCTAATGATAGAAATAATTTATACATTGATTGTAACGCATATTACAATCATTTGTGTGACTCTATTTTTACATAGGTCGCAAGCACACAAAGCCATCGAATTCCATCCTATCTTAAGTCATTTTATGCGATTTTGGCTTTGGTTAACTACAGGAATGGTTACTAAAGAGTGGGTAGCATCGCATCGAAAACATCATAGATTTAGCGATAATGAAGGAGACCCTCACAGTCCAAAAGTATTTGGTATTTGGACAGTTTTATTTAAAGGAACTTTTTTATATAAAAATGCCTGTAAAGATAAATCAATGGTTAAACAATATGGAGTTGGTACACCCAACGACTGGATAGAAAATCATTTATATACTCCCTATCATTATGTGGGAATTATTTTATTATTAATAATAAATTTAATCTGTTTTTCTTACTGGGGGGCATTGATTTGGATAGTTCAAATGGTATGGATACCATTTTGGGCTGCTGGAGTGATCAATGGAATTGGTCATCATTGGGGATATAAAAATGGGGAAACTAGAGAGTATAGTTGCAATATTTTTCCTTGGGGTATTATTATTGGTGGTGAAGAGTTGCACAATAATCACCACCTAGATCCTGCAAATTCTAAATTAAGTAGACGCTGGTTTGAATTTGATGTCGGTTGGATGTGGTTAACTATTTTTAGATTATTCAGATTAGCAAAACTTAAAAAAATATAAATATTGTTGTTCACTCGAAAGAGAGTTTATGCGGGACCCGCCGCGTAGGCCTAGAACGCCAATACAAGGAGAAAACAAATGGGACGCCCTTTAAATAAAAGACTTTTTGGAACTAATGCAAATAATAATCTTCGAGTAAGATTTCATAATGGTACATCTAGTGTCAACGGTGCTATCGTTAAACAAAAAGGTTCAAAGAAATTTGTCTGTGTTGACGACGCTGGTGTAGAAGCTACTTGCGTTTTAGTTGCTGTTGCTGATAATAGTTTAGCCGCAGGACAAATGAGCATCACTGTTAAGAATGATGCAGGAACTAATTTATATGTTACAAAAATTTCTGCTAGAAAGATTACCGCTAGCGACGGAAATACTTATCCATGGAACTTTTCTACTTCGACTAGCGATGCTGCTGTACAAGTTGAAGAAGCCGGTACAGATTCTACATTTACAGGAAATGTCGATTTAACTTAATAATTAAGTTAATTAATAAAAATAGCACCTTCGGGTGCTATTTTTTTGATGATAAATATCATATAACAGGAAAAACTTTACATGTCGACCGTTGATAGAGTATCTGGTGATTGGTATCTTAAATCTCTTTCTGGGAATATTTATATTGAACCTAGAGGTGGCACCGGGGTAACTAGTATTTTGGGCGATTTAGTTGTAGTAGGACGCCAAACTAATTTAGGTACAATCGAAACAATTATCAGTGATAATATTATTACTCTTTGTGCTAATATAACTGAGGGTACTCCGGTCCTTGATGCAGGTATAGAAGTTAAAAGAGGTGACGAATTACCAGTTGCCTTTAAATGGAACGAAACAATTGATAAATGGCAAGTCACTAGCAACGGATTGACTTATTCTAATTTAATGGTTAGAGTGCAAGATGATCCTGATCCGCATTTAGGTGGTCATCTTTATTTGAACGGTTTTGAAATAAGATCACGACTGAACGAAAATATTGTACTAGTTCCTGGTTACAATCCTGATAACGAATCAGCTAATTCCGGAATAGAAATTCAGCAAATAAATAGAGACATAGATCCAAAAGTAGAAGCTACTATTATGTATGCCAAAATTCCCGGCGAAGGACATGCCGGTTTGTATGTTTCGAATTCTAAGTCGGTCCACGAAGAATTAATTACAAAAAGAAAATCGATAATTTATTCTTTGATATTCTAAAGGTTTATTATGGCATTAAAAAGTACAGTAATTGGAACAGCAGCAGTAAGTGTTTATACTAGCATCGGTAATACTGTTGTAACATCGATGTATTTGTGTAATACTGGTAATGTTGCTGTACAATTTAATATATATGCTGTTCCTGCAGGATACAATCTTTCTGACACAAAGCTAATTTATTATCAAGTACCTTTAACTCCAAAGGATACTTATGTTATTGACACAGAAAAATTAGTTCTTGAACATAACGATAAAATTTACGCTAATATAAAATTAGATGAAAGTAGTCTTATTGTTGGTCTTGGTGATACCGATTGGGGATTTAGTAATGTTAATTCGGTTTTCTGGGCCAACGATAGAACAGAATATATAGTGGTTGGTGATAGTGGAAAGATAGCAATAAGTCAAACTGGAGAAAGTTGGGATTATCAAAATGGGGCCATAACCTTAGGTTGGCCGGTCAGTGTTCCCGCAAATGATATAACTAAAATAAATTTAAAAAGATATGTAGTAGTAGGCAATGAGGGATGGATTGCATCTAGTATAGATGGAAAAACTTGGACAGGACAGACTGGTTTAACAAGTTCCCCATGGGGCCAACGAAATGTTAATGCTATTACTAATAATGGAGTTATATACTTAGCTGTTGGAAATGATGCCGGGGTTGCAACCAGTGTTGATGGATTAACATGGAGTTTTCAACCCGGACTAGGCTTGACAGCTTGGGGTAATTCGAATGTATATACTGCGTTATGGGATGGGAACCGATTTGTAATTGGTGGCGACAGTGGAAAAATTGCAACCAGCGTAGACGGGTCAAATTGGGTATATTCGAATGTTCTTGCTGTTGAACCAGCATGGGGTAGTTCTACTAGATTGACTACTTTAGTTTACTCAGGATCAGTGGTAACAGGATATCTAGCTTTATCAAAAGATAACGCTAAAGTAGCATTTAGTTCCGATTTAACTACATGGGAATACGATTCAAATCTAGCAGCCATAACTGTTTCGACTCCGGGGGTTATGTCGGCAACATTTAAAGTGAATTATGGGTTCTATGCCATTGGTATGTCTGGAGAAATTTTTTATAGAGGCCTGGGTGGTATCTGGCAGAAAATCGACAGTTTATTGGTGCCGCCATGGGGAGCACTGTCTGGTGGGGACATATTATGGAACCAAGAACGATCTGAGTTTATTGCAGTGGGTGCAGGCGGAAGAGTCGCAACCAGTGCTGATGGTATAACTTGGACATACACAACAGAATCTCCTCCAAATATATTAGTTGTTCCAGATGTTGTTGTAACTGTTTCTAGTATAGCCGTTTAATATGGGCCGATATATAAAAAATAAAGAAATTAAAACGGGCAGCTATAGTGTTCGTATGCCATTAGGTCAAAATGCAGTGGGTCCTAATTATCCAGTTGATGGATTAATGAGATTCAATCAAAATGTGCTAGAAATGGAATATTATTCCAATGAAAAATGGAGAATGATATTGTCAACAGATAAGCCAATAAGAGCTGTATCAAAAGACACTTTTTATGGCGATGGTATTAATAAAGTATTTGGACCTTTAAAATACGAATATGAGTTTGGTGATGAAATATTTTTGTTAGTATTTATAGGTAATGTTTTTCAAAATCCGGGTGTTGCTTATATAGTAGAGGGCAATATTATTACTTTTGCATCAGCACCACCCAATGGACATTTAATAGTGATACTTCACGGATTAGCAAGATAATTATGACTATTGGAAGAATTTCAGGGCCGATGCTAGTGCCCGACCTGAAAAGGGAGGGGATAGATCTTTCAATTGAAGGTAACTTAATATATTTTGATGTTACTAAAAATAGAGTCGGTATAAACACTAGTACTCCTATTACGGATTTTCAAGTTGTTGGTAATGCAAACATAACCAGCGATTTATTTGTTGGCAATTCTATTACAGTAGGTAATTTGTATACTTTGCCAACAGAAAAGCCCGGCTATGGTGCAATATTAACTGCTGAAGGATTCGATAGTCTTAAAACTTATTGGAGTCCGGCTCCGCCTGAATTGGGTATAAGACGAAGAAAATACGAAACAACTATATCAAGTCTTCAAGGATACGGATCAGTTGATGTCGTTCTTCCGCTAGGAGTCAGTTCGATTGTATATGCTTTATCTGTTAGTAGACCGGTAAAAGTAGAAGTTTTTGGAACACCGCAAAAAGATGAGCCCAATCCTTACACTTTTATAGCTACACCCGATCATCTTACGGATGATGGTTCGGTGGTATTAAACGACGGCAGTAGTTATCAAAGTAGACAGTATAGTATTTTTGCAAACTTCGAGGAGCCACCTCAACCAAATGTTTATGTAACAATATCAAGTTTAGACCCATATGAAGCTGCAACACCAATTAAATTATCGGTGTTTTATTTTCCTGCGGTTACAGATAGCCGCCCGGCTGTCGAAGTGGTACAAGAATTACCTATTAACGGTAATTATGAAGGAAAATTTGCTTATCTTATAAACGGTAGTACCGGAACTTTAAATATTTGGTCTAATGGGGATTGGAAACAAATTTAAACTGTTTTAAGATTTATTATTCAAATTGATAAATAATTACATATTCTAAGCACCGACTGCTGAGGTTGGACAAGGAGCAAATTAATAATGGCTATTCGTACAATATATGAAATTTCTAAACCAAGTTATAAATTCTACTCAGTAGAAAGAGCAGGATTTATTACAGTCTCTGATATGGCAATATCGGTCATCACAGATTGTTTACAACTTGGATCCTTTACTATTGCTAATGTGCAATTTATACATAGTGTTACCAGTGAAAGATTAATCGGTTCAAATTGGCCGGTGTACGAAAGAATTGTTAAACCTTCCGACGGCGGCGATGGATATAGAGTCAATGACGAGCTTGAAGTCGATTCTGGAGTTGAAGCAAACTTAAAAGTTAAAGTAACTAAAACATGGTCCGGTAATGGAACAGTTAGAGAATTGCTTGTAACTGCGGCTGGCACACAAGCCGATCCGGCAGATAATGATAAAACTGCGGTCTGGCAGATTTCCAACCCACCAAAATTTAGTACTTCGTTTGTAGTACAAGGAAATGTACTAAATAGTGCTAGTTCTCAACCGGTAGTTATTAATCCTGTACCCAATTATATGGCGACTTCTGCCACAGAGATTAATAATAAAACTGTCAAATGGTGGAAAGCATTCGGAACTGACGGATCTTTTGGTTTTGGTGTTGCCGGTAATGATTTCTCAGATGTTGATGGTCAAAGTATTTCGAATTTGTATAATATACCGGCCGGGACTAGATCACGATGGCCACAAACTGGTTTTTGGTCTAATGTAGCTTTCGAAACTAGTGGAATTTATGTCGGACAAGAAGTATTTTTAAGATCCGACTCGGGTGTAACTGTACCTGCTGATTCAAGAAGCGTTGTTCCGCCAGGTACATTTATTACAGGAGTTTATCCTCTTAAAGTAATTAGTGGCATGGGCGCTGAGAGACGAAAACCCGGTACCGCATCGACTAGTACAGAGAGATTAGTTAGAGAAGTTACTTCCACTTATGTTTGGATGACAACAAACAATCCTATAACGGTGTACAAAGGTGATACCATTGGTCTTCGCGGCGCCGGTTTAAAAATAGATGATACAGGCACAAAAGCTCCTCCTGCATTTACTGCAATTTTACAAGCCGGCGGAGCAGTTGATCCTTTAAGTGATACCGTTGGAGTAAGAGGTAATGTTGCACAAATAACTAATAATTCTGAATATGTAGTTGTTAACAATTTAGTTACCGAAAATACTTATAATCCTTTCCTTTATGCAGGACAAGAAGTCACTAGTGTTAACCCATTGGGAACTATTGGTCCTTCGGTAGATAAAAATGCTGTTACCGTTGTTGATGTTAAGAAAACCGGTCCTACTAGCGCCAATGTTAAACTAAGTGAGTCGATTACTTTTTCTCAAGCAGGCGAGCAATTGAACTTTGTGTTTGGTGAACCTCAGCCATGGAGAATATGTTTTGAAGTACTAAAAAACAGTAATAATCCTGCTTCTGGTTCACAAGCAATGAATGTTTATGCTGCTACATCGATACAATTAACAGATACCGGTAATATTGCAAATATCTGGAATATTACTGGAACCAGCATTGTTGATAGAGCCGGTATGATGGGATCTCAACCGACTGGTACTGATGGTGCTGCAAATCCAAATAATCCCGATGAAGGTTTTATTAATAGAGAAAAGCGAACTGCTAAAAATCCAGAAGTATATCCTCTTAATTATCAATTAACATTAACTGATAGGGGGATGTTCTTTGGACTTTGGGAAGGTTCATGGAGTGTGATACAAAAAAGTAAAACAAGAAGTACCACAGATAAAGATGCATATTTTAATTGGTTCGTTATTCAGCGACCTGTTAATAGATACACCGGTGCTCCTTTAACTGTCGGCCGTTGTCCGGTCTTCTGTATCAATAGTGTTGGTTATAAATATTGGAAATTTGTAGTTAGAGAAGAAGATATTCTTCATCCTCAACAAGGTGACCCAGACAATAAGAGAGAATTTATTACTAATGCAGGTGCATTGATTCAACAAAATACACCTTATAGAGTACCAGCTGACGCACACACTCAAGATAGTTATGCCGTCTTGAATACAACTAATCAAATTGCCCTAACTGAAGACAGTAAATATTTGATTTCGTTTGTTTATAATTTAACTAGCCCAAGATTCAGATATTCGGAAGAGATAGACATGATTGGCCAAACATCTGCGGATGTATGTATGGCTGGTAATGATTTATCGATTACTGCATATAACGAATCCGGACCTAGAATCTATAGAGCACTTCCTTCTAATAATCCTTACAATACAGGATTAAGGGTTGTCGCTCTAAGAGATGTAACATGGTTAGGAGATTAAATAAATGGCATGTTATTCAGTTAAAAAATTAGGAGATTAAATAAATGGCATGTTATTCAGTTACAAAATTAGGGTTTTTGACGATCGACGATTTACTCGATGATCTTATCAAAGAGATTACCGGGACTCAGACTCCAACACCAGGAACCGCATATTTTACTAAGAAATTCGACGGGGTTCCGTCTGAAGGTGCAGGAACTTCGAGTTCTAGAGTAGTTATACTAGCCAGCACCCCGGCAATTGATCCATTATCCGGCGTTGCCCGTGTTGGATTAAATGTGACACTTGCCGAACCCGGATGGAGATTGTGTTTCAATCAAATCGACGATAATAGATTGGCGGTCCATGTTGCTACAGATTTACAACTAACAAATAATGGAAAAATTAGCCAATATAATGATCGTAGCTTAGGCGGAAATCCGGCCAAAAAAGAACCTGCAGGTAATATTGGCGAAACTTGGACCGGATCCGGCGGAACACCAGCATCAACTGGCTCTGACGGATTTAATCAAATTTGGTTAAATAGAAAACCTAATATAAATTCAGAAGAAACTTATCCGATGAGTTATTTGTTAACTTTAACAAATCGAGGTATATTTTTAGCAGTCTGGGAAGGCAGTCAAGAAGAAAACCCAATTGGACAATGGGATCAGGCAGAAAATCCAAACCCCGACGGGGTAGTTGGAAATAGCCCGTTGCGTTGGTTCTTAATTCAGAGACCTGTGGATCGTTTAACAGGACATGTTAGAGGTGGCGCTGCACTTAGATATACTTATTTGAAAGAAAATAATCCGACTATTACTTGGTCATTGGCAGAACCTGCAACAGCCGAAACCAGTCGCTGTCCTGTATATTGTATGAGTGGAACTGGAATCCCGCAAAAATTTACTAAATTTATTGTACGCGAAGCCGATGTAGTTACACCTAGCCGTAAAAAATATGCCAGTGTTCAACAAGAGGATCAAGGTCCGATGATAAATTATTATCCTCAACAATCTTTAACCGAGTCTGGGGAATTCGTTGTAACATTTATTAATAATTTAAGTACACCTAGATTTAAATATTCCGATGAATTGGATATGTTAGGAACGGTTGGAGCAGATGTAGTTGGAGCAGGGACAGAAATTTTAGTTAATGTCTACGGTGAACCAAAAAAACGACAGTACACCGCACTTTATGGCACAGAAAGACATGGCCAAGGCATGAGATTAATGGTGTTAACTAAAATGGGTTTTGATCCCACCGACACCGATGCGGATAACTTGACAGACAATATTGCAGTTGAAAATAAACACAATACAAGTGATCCTACTGGCTTCTTTAATCCGAGTTGAAAATCATGACGAAACTATTGGGAGTCTTTGATGTTCAGCAGTATTTCATCCTGCATTCCCAATAGTTTAGTATCAACTGGATTCTATTCAGATAAAGAGCAATTACTAGAACTAGATAACAATATAGTAATTAAGGTCAACGATATCGAGATATCGGACAGACCGATTCAATTACTTAAAGACGACCGAGTAGAAGCAGTTGTTTTTGCTCCCGGTTCTTATCTTTCCTATCAATTTTACGAATATTTCCTTGACGGTGTTAAAAGTATTTTTGCTGTTGTCACAAAAAATCTTTATACACCCAAAGTAAAAACCACTGAAGAACAAAAAAAATGGTTTAATTATAATTCAACTAAAATATTAGTTAATTTTTATGATGATATATCGGATATACAACGACCATTGGGAAATGGAAAAAGTTTTGTTGATATTAATGATACACATATTGTACTCGACCATATAAATTTTGCTGTTTGTTTTTATTCTCAATCACAGGAACTTATTACAAGAGTTCCTATGCCAGCCGGGCCTATCGAATATAAAAAACTTTTAGTAGTTGATAGTATTACTGGACAAGAAAAAGTCGAAGCTCTAATTCTATGTGGCGATCGCAGACTTTATAGGATAAGATTTGATAATCGTTACGATTCTAGCGATGCATATAATCCAACGGTTGTTCCTATTAATTTTTTCGACAATTTGTATTTTGAAGCCGACCTACCCAACGGTGCTTCGATTTTAGATTTAAGAAGAAGAAATTTAAGTACTAAATTAAATCCAGTAGTAACCGCATTAGATGTTGGACCAAATAATATTTGGATAGGTGGATTTGATAATATTTGGATA
>Ga0129333_10002839_pt1 | contig 16202 bp, 20 predicted proteins | sample CPB6_08_DNA_FD_94474 | JGI IMG/M metagenome (GOLD analysis project Ga0129333, IMG submission 94474) | Freshwater to marine salinity gradient microbial communities from Chesapeake Bay, USA - CPBay_Sum_0.6_0.8_DNA | ecosystem: Environmental > Aquatic > Marine > Coastal | place: USA: Chesapeake...
ACTTATGGGGAAACCGGACGATAGTACACACAGCACGCTGTTTGAACGCTGTGCCCCATTGAACGAGCCAACTCCTGCAAATCTTCACCTGTCTTACTAGGATCGTTTACATTCTCTGACACGATTTAAACAAACGCTTGGATGGTCTGACTCATTGGGTCTACGATGAGTACACAGTCTACCAAGGCAAAACAGAACGAAGTAATGTTAAATGGTAGAGCATTTCCAGCTGTGAATTGCATGAAATAATTGCCCACAGGTGGACTAGATCTGGTGGAAACTCCATTAAATAATAAACCTCCAGACTTTTCTAAATCCACTCCAAGATAGTGCATATTCGGAAATTGAGTAATGACTATGGGAGTAGTATCAATACCTGAAGTAGGACGAGAACCAGTAGCAGGAATAACAAGCATACTATCGTTAGTGTTCCCAGCAATTGTAGCAACCGAAGTGTTTGTAATCGAAGCACCATAATTCGATCTAGTCATGACCCCTCCATATTTCTTCATATCGCCCGCATATCCAAGAGCCGACATGTATTGGAGAAAACACTGACCAGGCCTTTGGGATGGGTTGAGGGGAGTCTGTGGGAAGTTCAAACCACCAATTCCAACCGAAAATTGATTAACCCCAATGTTGAGAGCATCATAAAGTCCGTTGGGGCAAACCTGAAGAGCCGCACCTGCAGCAGCAGCACTGTTTTGGAAGATAAGACTTTTCACACTTGAATTGCGAATTTGATAAAGCAAGTTCGCTTGCCCAGCAGATCCGGTGGGAATATTAGCAGCTGATTGAACCCACGTTTGAGTCTTGAGAAAGTATTTACCATCGGGCAAAGTGGAATAAAGAAGAGAAGCAGAAGCCTGTCCAATAGAGACGTATTTCATATTCAGACTGAACTGATCAAGAGTAACAGAGCCAACTTGGGCTGTAGTCATCACAGCGGTTTTGGCATTGAAAGCAAACGGTAAATTTGCTGAGGTCATCAGTTGAAGCTGAAGATTCGATATAGATCCCACGGGAAAGAGATGATCCCTGTTGTTCAAGCCAATGACAGAAATAAGGGGAATAGAGAAATTATAGTACACTGGGGAAAGATTTGCCGCTGTAATAATTGGAAGATCCACACCAGCCATCGAATTGGTATCACATCCCATACCCACTGCACATCCTCCGTATTTTTCAGCAGTATTGACAGTCGAATTGAGCAATTGATTTGCAAGGATATTATAGCCGTTGATCTGCTCGATAGGCGTGTTATTACTATACAAAACCAATGAGTCAAAAAAGGACTGAGCGGATCCGATCAAATTATTCGTTACATCTGTTCCTCCAACCCCTGCAGTGGTAATAGTGTAAGCCATTCTAAAACTGAGAAAAGTCTCTCTAGGATCTAAAAACACATCACGGGAAGTTCCGGAAGGAATCGTAAAAGTCAAGAGCTGACTGTTAAAAGTGTTGGGTTGTGGAGTATTAAGAGCAATATTAGTTAAAGTTAGAGGTCCACTAGAAACAGACGTGGTTGCATCAGGTGCAATGTTGACCCAATACGCTTTAGAGTCATCTGACAAACTGGGCGGTAATTTGAAGTCTAAAGAAGCTGGAAGCCCAAGAGAAGAAGACGGGAGGAACGCTGACATATTATATAATAGATACTGTTTTTATTTTTCACCGTAGTTACGAAATGTTGGAACCAGTACGAACAGCCGATGTAAAATTTGTAATGGGATTCGGTGGGATTTCGTAAACATATTCAATTCTGAAGGTTAGAAACCAGTCCGCATTATTGAAGTCTATATAATTACCATAATCGTCGGTTACGGAAAGGTCTACTATATTAATATTGTCGACATGAGTTATGTCATACTTAAGCTGGCTATAATTATTCCAGAGGATGAGTGACCCTGTTGCCGATGAGTTCTGAACAGAAAGCAATAAGTCACTTGATCGATCTGCCCCGTTGTAGTTGGTGGTCGAAAAGGCAGTGGATCGTATCAACAGTCTGGATAATGGAAGAAAGTTACAAACATAAGGAGATACTACTATTGTTCCAGTCAAGGCTGTCGAACCCATCCCTATGAACTGTTGACATGTGGAGGTTGTCTGGATCGTGAAGCTTGTTAATGAAGTAAAGGTGTATTTATTGCTCACGCTATTGTAAGATATAGAGATGCCTAAACCAGAGAGAAAGGAGGTTATAGCTGTAACGAAATTGAGCACGTTATAATTTCCAGGTGGAATCGTAAAGCTGGATGTATTGACAACGAGTGTATTGTTTGTGGCATTCACCAAATAGAAGCTGTTGGGAATCTCTGCATGCGTTACACTCAGCATGATCTCTCGTACGATCTTATCTTTAAAATAGACGTTGGGAAATTGCACCTCAATGTTACTTTTCATGGAACCGTTGTAACTTTTGATCGCGCTGTTGCTTCCTAAATTGAACACCCGGGACGTGCTGGCTAACTGTGGTGTGGGTATATTCATTATATAATTAACAGTCTAAAATTTCCTATGCCATAGATGGAAATGCCTTTTTGCAACAGGTGGAACCACTACTACAGGTTCTTCTTCTTCTCGCAGTTCTGGGACAGATGGTGTAGGTGTTGGAGGTTGGGGATCTGGAACAGGTGGGGGTGGGGTTGGAGGTTGTGGATCTGGAACTGGTGGGGGTGGGCATCTCTCCTCGTATTTGGATCGTTTCTTTTTTAGGATCATTTCAATCACATCATCGGTAAGATCTAGGGCTGAAAGTTTTGATCTCTCTGCTTCTTCGTCGAACATTATTTATACATTGTTCTTTTATTTTTCTTCTTCTTCTGGTGTTATCTGCTCTTGACAAAGTCTTGTAGGGTCGTATGGTTCAACTTCTGGATATAATTCTTGTCTTGGCACAAGGCACTCGTAAGTTTCTCTCATCAGAATCTCCTGATCTGTTCTTTCTTGTTCAATCACAGGTTGGGCCAATTCTTCCTGTCCTCCTTCCACACATGCCATAATAAAGGCCACTCGTTCTGGCACCATCTTTAGGTATCGTTCATAAAGGGTTTTGGTCTTGATGTTCATCGCGTAAGAATTCGTTGACATTTTTCTTTTCTATTTATATAAGAAATGCCTAAAAAAAATAATTCGATTGAACGAGACGCCGAGGATATCCACCAGACCGCTGAACCTTTAGCAGATCCTGTTGTTGAAAGGATAGAACCTGTTAAAAAGAAAAGAGAAATGTCCGAGGAACAAAGACAGAAACAAGCCGAGAACCTCAAACGTGGACGAGAGGCTTTGCAACAGAAAAGGCAAGCTAAATTGCAAGAGGAAGCAAAGATGGTAGTCGAAGCTGTGAAGCCAAAAAGGGATAAAGTCGAAGAATTGGTTAAAACGATCCAAGCAGTGCAACAGCATGAGGAAGAAGAAGAAGAACCTCATGTGGTTGTGGTCAAGAAGAAGAGAGCCCCTAAAAAGATTATCATGGTACAAGAGGAATCGGAAGACGAGGAACCCACACCCCCACCCGTTGCTGCTCCCAAGCCAAAGAGGGTCTATAAGAAGCGTGAACCCAAACAGGCAGAAGATAAACCTGTTGCAACCACTCCTAAACCATCGATCATTTTTTATTGAAAGGATTATATATATAACGCGAATGGATATAAAAGACATTTTAAAAGCCTCGTATAAAACCCAACGGGGAGCGAAGGAGCAACTCGAGCAGCAAGGGTGGACGTACGACCCTTCTCTTTCCACGATAAAAGATAAGGTCTTTTTGGATCAGGCAGGCAATCCTGTTGTCTTACACAGAGGATCTAAGAGGATTGGGGAAGATTGGATTATGTCAAATTTGCCACTTGCTTTCGGAGTCGAGCGGTATAGCCCACGGTTCCAAGAATCCAAGAAGGTTATCACCCAGGTGAAGGAGAAATATGACAAGCCCGTTACGTCGATCGGGCACAGTCTCGGTGGAGCCCTTGCAGAGAAGTCTGGAGCAGAGAAAGTCATAACATACCAGAAAGGCACCGGGTTGTTTGATGTCGCTAAACAGATCCCATGGAATCAAACCGACATTAGGACAAAGTACGATCTGCCAAGCGCTTTATCAACCTATCAGACGGGTGGGAACAAGATTAGTCTCGAGGGATCCGTGTTGCCGGTCACAACTCATTCCATAGACGCAGGTTTACCATCTGGCACGTTATTTTATGAGAATTAAAAACTTATTGTAATATATTATGTATGAGATTAGCGATGACCAGCGCGAAATGGCTGCTGCACTGTGTATTGAAATACGTGCATCCGAAAATAAAAGAAAGCTTATTGACGTTTTTAGAAATGGTGACCTGTTTTGCTCTGTCGGTGCTATTAATTTTAAATATTTCCGGGAGTGGTTACGTGACGAAGGACCATATGTGGCTATATACAAGAAAGAGAAGATGCTGCAGCGATACAAAAACGACTGCAAATTAGAAACTCTGTATATGTTGCGTTTGTTGTGGTGCTGCGAATAATTATATTTTGTTTGATTATAGATGGATCTGATAGCTTTAATCAAACCTAAGAACTCGCTGCTGTTAAAGCAGCTGTATTCCAAAGCATTCAAAGAGCTTTATGAAGAGCTCAACAATTTCGACAGTAAGAAACAACTTTTAAACGATATGGAGTTTCTCGCGCTTGCTTGTAATTTAGTCGAGTTTATTGTGGACAAACAGAAGAAACACTGTAAATATTTTCGGATCAATAAAATGAAATTGGTCATCGACGTTTTCAAAGTCATTTATGATATAACAGACGCAGATGAAGAGCAGCTGAAAGAAAAGATCCAGTTCGTTTACAACAACGGAATGATCACCAAGGTGAGCGGATGGCGTATTTTAAAAAAGTCCTTGAGCCACTGGATGGGAGGCAAGTTTTAAATTTCGTGTGGGATCGTATCAAATCACAGGCTCTAAGCGTTGTAACGTCTAAGCTGGTTGAAGTGTTAAAGGTCCAGGTGATCCTGGGAAAACTTGGATGCACGAAGGCAACCATTGCAATTATTCTTTTGTTGATATAAAGCATAAGACATGGGAGGCTTTGATTTCATAAAAGGTATCGAAAAAGTGGGCTCATCGATAGGGCAAGAGGTTGGTGGCGGAATCGGTAAAGTGTTTGGTGGGAAGAAAGGAGAGCAAGCAGGCCGTAACATTGGCGGATCTGTGGGGGGGGTTGCCCTTCCAGCTGCGGGGATTGCTCTTGGAGCTTTTAAAAATGGGGGAAGGGTGCCTGGTAAAAGAGGTAAGGCAAAATTGGCAGTTGTCCACGGGGGCGAATTCGTTCTTCCTGTGGGAGTAGCCCCTACTGCTGCACAAAAAAAAGCGGTATCCAAGAAAAAGGCAGCAGACAAAAAGAAAAAATAAATCTTTAGCCTTATTATAATATGATCCGCATTAAGCACAACGAGTCCCCACCCCTTAAGAAACCTTCCTTCCTTTGTGATACAAAATTACATAATAAATTAGACAGTTATGAAGCGACTGCATTAATTAATAGATCACAGTTTACAGTCTTTTTGGGTAAGCCGGGCTCAGGCAAGACCTCTCTTATGGTTTCTCTCCTGGATACCCCACAGCTTTTCAAAAAATGTTTCCACAGGATCATTGTCTTCATGCCTTCGCATTCTCGTGGATCTTTGAAGAATAATATCTTTGAACAACTACCCGAGGAACAGTTATATGATAGGCTGGATGCTGAGGCTATCAATAATGTCTTTGATCAAATCGAGAGCAACGCAGACGATGGTATGTTTACCCTGATCATTCTCGATGACGTGCAGCAAAATTTAAAAGATAAGTATGTAGCAAAGAAGCTCTTGGAGATTGTGGCAAATCGTCGGCACTTAAAAACATCCGTCTGGTTGCTTGCTCAAACATACAAATCGATCCCTCGACAGATCCGCCAAGTCATAACAAACCTATTTGTTTTCAAAATCAACAAGACAGAGATGGAGAATATTTTTACAGAGCAGGTGGAACTGTTTAAGGAACACTTCCAAAGGATCCTTAATAAATCTTATACCGATCCCCATCAATATCTTTTTATAGACACCGGCAGCCAACGACTCTTTAGGGGATTTGATGAGATTCTTCTGGAGGATGAAAGCAGCGACGGTGAAGATGTTTAATTTCTCGACACTGTGTATAAAATGCTTGCTATTAAAGGACCTGTTGGACCAACCAATTTTATGCAGAAAGGCTCAGGAGCTGGAAGAATGGTGTCGGGCTTCATGGGCAAAGGTTCCGGGCCAATCCGTGGGGTAACTCTCCGGGCTGACCTCCAACCAATCCCTGCTGCTAAGGGTAATACTCTCGAACGCAAATAAACGATCACGCTAATTTTTAATTTGTAACTATAAATTATAAATAAATGCTAGTCAAGGAAACGAGAACAAAACGCAAGGTCTACGATATCATCCTTAGATCAACCGATAATGCTTGGATTTCTCCTGTCTATGGGTCTCCATGGGCTGCACAATGGATTGTAAACATGAACCAAATCATGTCCTCGGAGGAGATGGCTAGGCCATATTATTTGTCTTTCACGTTTATGAGCAACGTCGTTGAAGCCGTGACAACCATCACCAATGTTGTTCCCATTGAGGTTTATGTTCGATTCAACTCTGCGCAAAACTATCAGCACGCGATATCTTCAGACACCCGCATTTCAATTGGCATGCTTAAGTTTTTTAGCAACTACGATCCCAACAATTTGCATTTTGGGTTGGAAGCAAAAACCAACGATAACGAAGCGATCTATATTAACAACCTTGTGGGGTGTCAAAGTTTATATATGGAATTTGTCGATATTAACGGTGACCAAATTTTACCAGACTCACGGTTTTTGATGAGATTACACCTTACCCCTGCGGATTATTAGAGATTTTTAAATATGTTGTTACAATAAATGAGCGTCCTCGGAACTATTTCTTTATCAGGCTTGACAACAACTACCTCCGATATCGTCGTAACCCAAAATCTAGAGGTGCAAAACAATCTAACTGTTGACAATGGGGCAACAATCACCCTCCCCAATAACTCGATCAATGACAACGCTTTGTCTTCCAATGTTGCATTAAAGAATTCTCCCAACACTTTTACAAACGATAACACGTTTCAGTCCAGATTAGATATTTTGAGCACCGCCATTACAGCTTATCTCCCACTGTATGCCCCAATCGCTTTAACAAACACAAACGACACCCGCGTGGCTACTTCTTCTTATTGCAACTCATTCTATCCCCAGCTCACATCAGCGAACACCATGACAGGATCCAACACCTTCACTCAATCTGTTTATGGTGTAACAGAACTAACAACAGACAACAGCAATAAATACGCCAGTACAGCTTATGTCCAGAATCAAGGATATCTTACAAGTACATCTTTAACGGGGTACGCCCAGCTGGCGGCGACTCAAACATTTTCGGGGCTAAATACTTTTCTGCAAACGGTAACTGGTGTCACAGAGAACACAACGAACAATTCCACCCGCTTGGCATCGACTGCTTATGTCAAAAACAATTTGCTTAATTATGTACTTCTTGCAGGAAACAATGTTTTGACTGGGCTGAACTCTTTCACGCAGGTCACTCAGGGAACCACCCCCCCAACTGCAGACAATTCCAACCTCGTTGCCACGACCGCTTTCGTCAAGAATCAAAATTATTTAACCACTGCAAGTCTTACCGGTTACGCTCAGCTGGCCTCGTCGCAGACATTCACTGGATTGAACAGCTTTACACAGAGCATTTTAGGGATCACAGAAGCAACTGGAAACAATTCAACCCGGATGGCCAGTACAGCTTATGTCCAGAACAACTTAGCCGGATATGCTTCGCTCTCAGCTTCGAATGTTTTCACAGGGGCAAATAATACCTTTGGGGCAATTAGCGCCACCTTCTATCAAGTCGTCAGTCCAGCATCGCAACCGACTGCTACACAAATCGGATATCAGTTTTATTATCCTCAATCGTCGTTCAACACTTGGGCTTCTCCAAACCAACTCGTAACCAACCTCGTCACCCTAGGGCCATTTGCTGCAACAGGAGCCCATCCATTTGGAACTTGGCTTATGAACTGTAGGATTACCATTATTGCAGGTACACCGGGTCTGTCTTGTTCAGTCAACACTACCAATGGGACAACGATTGCGGGCCCTGTGTGGGATGGTACGTTTTCCTCTAATTTTGTTGTCGGGTCGACGACTTATGTAACGGTCGAAATGAATTATGTCTTTAAGATCTACAGTGCACAAACTCTGTATTTTAATGCCAAGCAGGCTTTCACGCCCTACACAGTAGATCCTTCGTGTTATTTTTCTCTTACGAGGATCGCGTAAGTTTTCTCTACTCATTATACGATATGCCTAAACGAAAAAAAGTTAAGTCTCCTGTGGTAGATGAAAGCAACTATTACGCAGCTCGATCTATCATGGGACAACACCAGCAACAGCAACAACAAAAGAAACATGCTTTTGATAATCTCCAAATGAAATATATGACACATAAGATCCAGTCAGAGCTTGGTGGGGGTGGAAGTCCTGCCCCTTCTCTATTCTTATAAGTCCGTTGTGAAAATTTTAATATCTCATCTATGCATAACAGACATGCCTAAGGAATCTAAGGAACCCAAAAAATCCAAACGGAAGGGTGGACGCAAGGGAATCACTTACAAAGATAAGGCTCTTCCATACGAGCACGTGTTAATCAAGGAGCCCAAGGCAAAACGTGGACAGAAACCAGTTTATACAACTCGGGTTGGAGAACAGCGACCTTTAACCAGGGATGAGATGAGACAGCAGGAGCTCATTCAAGCTAGAGCTATCCAGGCACAACAGGCTTTGCAGGGGCAACAAAGGCAGGACGCTCTCATTGGATTGCAGATGGAATACTTGAAACAGAAGATCAAACCCCAAGAATTCCCAGCTCAAATCAAAGTTAATGGTGAAGTTTATGAGAGGCCAGATTTCGAGACCTTTATAAATGCAGAAGTAAAATATAACAGAGACAAGCCTGTGCTCGATCAGCTGGAGAAAGAAGCCAAAGCTCTTAGAAAAGAGTTTAAGGAAAAATTAAACCGGGGAGAAGATGTTGATGAGATTAAAGTAGCACTGATAGAGAAGGGAAAACAAGTTTATGCCTTGGAAAGTGAAATGAACAAAGCAGCCGAAATTCTCAGACAAGGAGAAGCGTTTAAGAATGCTCGCCAATTAAAGAAACTACAAAAGGAAAAGGAAGATATAGACCTTGGTATAGAAGAAGTACAAGAATTAATAAAAGAAGAAGAAGAACGAACTAAAAGCGTATCTTATCCCAGAGTGGTTCGCATGATGACTGAAGCAGAAATGAAAGTGCGAGAGGCGTTTTCACAAACAGTGGATCCATTCTTACCCAAAGAAAAACAACTTATTCAAAAGAAACAAATAGAACAGCAGAGGATGGAGGCTGAAGACAAGCTTGCAAGACTTTGGAGACAAGAAGAGAAGCTGCTAAAGAAAAAGCAAATGTCATTAGGAGAAGAATATGTTCCTCCCCCTCCAGAGGAAACCCGAACTAATTTGTTTGAAAATGTTGATGTTGAAGGTAATGAGTCATTATTTCCAACCTTTTCGCTAGGAAAACCAGCATTTGAACGACCTGAGACAAAACCTATAGGAAGTTATGGAGGGGGTGGAGGTGAACCTGGTACTCGTAGGAAAAGAAGAGAGAAAGAAATACCTCTTAGCTTCGAACCTGAGATTGTGCCACCTCTTCCATTGGAAGCTGTTAAGTCTTATGTCGCTCCCCCACCTGCTATTAATTTAAACCCATTACAGTTACCCCCAGAAACACCTTATGTGTTCGAACCTCCAGCCCCATCACCGGGACCTGTAAGGATCCGGAAGGAAAAAACTCCTCTTCCTATTTCATTCCAACCCGAGCCCATTGCTCCTATTGTTCCAGAGCAAGCCATGGTACCTTATTCTGCACCCGTTGCTGGAGGCGTCCTAAAACCATATAAATGGACCAAAAAACGAGAAGTTGGCCCACTCAGTGAGGTCTTGCCTGAATATAAAATGGTAGAAGAGTTTACACCTCCGAGTAGCACTGAACTGATTTTGCCATACGATACCGATCTTTCCGGCTTGCTTGGGAAACGAGAGGCTCTTATGAGTGTTAGACGACAGTTAACCAAATCAAACAAATCTAGTAAACTCGTTCCTAAGGAAGAGGTAACTGCTCCTGCACCTTTGATGCTAACTGAACCTCCTCCTCCCAACCCATTTGCTCCTCTCCCTCCTTTCACTGGTAGTACCACTCTCTATTCACAACCTACTCCAGAATGGATGGAGTTTGCCAGTCAGTCATCTTTTTCTGATATCCCAGTATGGACACCAGGTGCCAGTGTTGGGGAAAGTTTTAAGTACAAAGCTCTGTTTGATATTTAATTATCTATAGGCTAAGGGCATTTCTGGAAGCACTTCCAATGGAATAAAAACACCGTTGCAGGTCCATCCCCATGGTCTTTTTCCTGATGGTCTGGGTTCACACTAGAACAGCTACTAGGTTCCGTTGTTTGTTTTACATCATACTTTTGATTGATATCTTCCATCAAAAGTATTTCTTCGATTATTTGAGGTTGGTCTGGGTTCACACTAGAACAGCTCGCGGGTAAGCCTCTCAACTTTCGCATGCATTCTTTTTGCTTCCTTCTGCGTTCTTCTGCGTTTTTGTAAGGCATTTATTTGTGTTGGTAAGGGTTCACACAGGAACAGCTATGTGGTGGGGGCGTGGTTACTTCAAGTTCAATATTCTTGTTGAAGTTGTCCCGTACAGGGGATATCCCGATTTGGGTTGGGGGTCTGGTTAATATATAAATTCAATAAGCCTCAAAAAACAATTCCAATGAGCCGCTTACCTCCGCTTGATATTACTAACCTTGCATGGCGCGCGTTCGGGGATGCGTTCTTAGCATCCGGGCGCCTGTTTAGAGAGTTAGGTGAGGATGCAATTATACATTACATCCAGCAACACAAAAGCGACGAACTTACAAATTACTTTTCTAATCCTCCAAATGGTATGGATCCGGAAGAAATCGCTGATGAAATCGGGTGGAGATTTTTTGATATGTGTCATGACTTCTGGAAATGGTACTGGGAGCACTATCCATCTCTTGCGGAAAATCTCGACGAAAATCTGGTTATTGAAGTCTTACACGAACACGAATACCATATGGGGTGGATCGAAAGAGGAGACGAACCTTATGGAGAGGTGTCTAGAGATGATCGGCAGTTTGAAGGTTGCGTTGCTCTTGCTGTTCACGCTATGATCTTTACGTATCTTTGGGAGGAGTTGCGTCCTTTTCTAATTGAGAGTCGTGACATGGAGATTGCTTAATAATCTATTTAATTTAAAAGTTTAAACTTTACATGTTACAGTTCACCCCATATACCGTCTGTCTTCCCCATGGGATAAAGTACTTCTGACACCATAATTCTGGTTTTGAAACAGTGCCTCAGGGGGGACCCTTACCCTTCTTAACAGTTTTGGCTGGCTCCAATTGGCTCCGTGGCCCCTCACTAATTTTTCTTCTTAGGGTTTCACTTTTTTTTTTTTTATTTTAAAAAAATTTTTCAACTTATATGACAATTATAATTAGTGAATAAAAAAAGAGCCAAGGAAGCCATAAGATAGGAACTGTTATAAATGAAAAAGGAAAAAAAAGGGAGGAGAATGAAGACCGTAACGAGACAGAACCCGCATTAACCATTGAGATTATTAGAACCTTCTGTAACAAGGTTGGAACCTCCTATAACAGGGTTGGAACCTCCTGCAATGGCTTTGGCTTCTCCTGGAACCTTCTTTTCTTGTTTGAGTTTCATACCATAGATGCATACCTTATTTCTGGTCTCATCTCTTTTATAACTTTTCTTCATCTGAAGTCCAAAGCTGGTAACCTCAGCTTCAATCTTTCTTTTCTCCCTTCCAAGATATCTGACAACTTCAGCGACAACAACAATATCCTTTTCTTCACGAGTAATTTCGTACTCCATAAGCAAAGCTTGACGAACACCCATTTGGCTTTCATCGAGTTCTTCTAATTTTTTAACACAGTTGACTGGTGTAGTTTCGTAGTTCTTAGTCAATAGAAGCACGCAGGCGTTCATCCATCGAACCTCCCGGCATTTGTCTTTCACTCGATCATCTTTTTCTCTGAAACTTTTCATCAGAAGTTCGCACTCTGCGTTGTGAGACGTTGTGAAAGCCTGAACAGCTTCTTCAATTTTTTCTTCAGGTTGTCCTTGTTTTTCTTCCCGAATAGATGTAATTTGTTCATCTCTAGAACGATCGTAATTGTCACGGATCGCTTGCAGTTCATAAGCAGATTTAAATTGAACAGCGCTACTGAATTCCAGACAGTGATCCAGGACATCTGGGCTGTCAAAGTTGATAGAGTTGTTGCCAAACAGAAAAAGAGTAGTGTCTAATTTTAAAGCCGAATCGTCGGTGTCAAAGTTTCTCCTCGCCTTTTGGGTGTCGCCACCTCCACAGATGCGCTTTATCATCTGACTGTTAACTTTGACATTTCTAGATGGAGGTGGGGTTTCTTGAGAGACAGAAATGCGTGCAAATTCCATGTCAAAAAGCCAGTAGGATTTACGGGCGCTTTCGCTAGTGTCAGTTGCTCGTTCATACGAAACATTGGCTAGATCAAATGTTTGCACATAATCTCCGAAAGAATAATTCAAGAGTTCATAGATAACTCCTTTCCCACAGTCACGACTTCCTAGATAGGTTGCCATGTGTTTGTCCTCGCTATGACCAGCGATAGCTCGAGAGAGAAATTTTAAAGCAAGATCCAGTTTATCTCCAAAGAGAGGCTCAAAGATGGTGGTAGTGATATCCCGATAAACGGTGTCGTTATCTTTGTTTTCAGCATACCAATCACCAAATGGGCGTTTGATTATCTTGCAGGTGTAGAATGGCCAAGGTAAGGATGCCCAAGGATGAAATGTTTTGGTGGGAATGTCAAGAACTCCATCTTGAAAAGCAAGCCTTCCCTTTGTCGTAGAGTGAAACAAATCATAAATGTCAGAACCTTCAGTTTGTGCAATAACTTGGACTTTGTTAAGAAGAGCTTTACAGATGTTAGCAGCGCCGGTGACGTTTTGAGCGAAAGGCTTAATATCCCCATCAGCGTTAGTTTTTTTGATGTTTGAAGCCATAATGTAATCCTCTAAACAACTCTTGACATCTTTCGCCTTAGAGAGCCAGACGTTCTCAAGTTTAAAAAAGAAGGTATCCCTTGCATACTTCAAGCGATCTTTGAGCTCTTCGTAAATGAGAGTTGCAGCTTCAGCATCGTCAGAAACTATACGATAAGGAACTTCCTTAGGGGGAGGCACGAAACCCTCTGGAATGGACAGAGAAGAAACGAGAGGCTTGTAAGACCATCTCATGTTTAGATTTGGCATTTGTTCGTTCACGTAGCAGGTGATCTCCTCAAGTAAAGTTTGATCCTCATAATGGTTTCCGTACACAACACATCCGTCGAACATCAGCACGGCAATTTCAATCTCTCGGCGAGTGATCACATGAAGGGCATGTTGTAGAATTTGGTTTTCATAGAAGCAGAGGATCCTGTTAATAGCGGATCCATTGAAGTTTTTCTTTTCGAGTGGCAAATTGTCGTGGATGTATTTATAGCACTCCATCTTGACAAGTTGCTTTTGGATCGTCTTCATTTCGGCGTCGTAGAGTTTCAGCTGAGCGCTCTTAACGGATTTTAGTTTTTGGTCTAAGTTGGTAGCCACAAGGTAAAGGGTTTTTCCTTCTTCGCGATTTGAAAACTCAGACAGACATCTGTCGCGGTTGTTAATGTAAAACTCCAACTGTGGACAAGGGATGTCATGTTTCTTGCAGATGTATCGTAAGATGGTAGGATGAGCATTGACTTGATCAATATCTGTGCAATTGGATTGCTGGAGTAGAAATGAAGAGAACAACCGAGAGAATCCTTGCAGAGATCCCCCAGAGAATAATCTACCACTGGATCCATTGGGAGTAGAAAGGGAATACGAATAGATGCGCTTTGTCTCCCCTCTGGTTTTGATAACACCTTTGAGGTATTGCTTGAACCAGTTAAAATTTGCCTTCATATCTTCTTTGGTTGGTCTTTTTCTGCCACGTTGGTCGTTGTACTCGTAAATGACTCGTGAATAATCAGCGAAGGTAAAAGAGTTGAGATACTCTATTTCGCGCAAGTTGACTCTTTCGACCAGTTCCATGTTTTATATTATCCCTAGACAATATGTTTTTATATCCTAACGAATATGTCTTTTTGATATTATACAGTACCTTTTTCCAAGTCAAAAGATAATTAATTTGTGAGCATGGTGGGTTTTTAATTTTTCGACCCAATCCCAAATTCTACTTCAACTGTAGGGAGTCCCCAAACGGAACTTCAACTTCAACTTCAACTTCGACATAATACAGTACTATATATGGACTGTATTATAACACAAATACAAAATTAATTTATCAAGGTTCAAAAACTCCGCTATTTGTTTCCGAAATATGAACCCCAGCCTGTTTTAACATGAGGATTATCTGGGCAGTCGGTTGAAGGATCTCCAACCGGACCTTAGCCTTATCATAATTGTGCCAATCCAAATTCGCCATAGGGCGATTTCCTCGTGGAGCTGGGACGTACTTGGGTAAGTATTCTGTGTGTAAGCTGCACTGGTTACTCTTCACGCGTGTGTTCCCCCGGAGAGCTTGTTTGTAGGCAGCTCTCTGTTTCTTTTGTTCTTGGAAATAAGCGGCTTGTTTCTCTTTTTTCTCAGCCTCGTCTTCTTCTGTCCTTACTTTTTTCCTCGAAGCTCTCACCGGTGGTCTTGCCCCCCGAACCCCGGACTCCAAGCCGAATTGGTTAGCAGTGGGTTCTCCACCACCCCCACCACCTCCACCGCAATCCCCATGTTGTTCTTTGTCCAAAGAAGTCATGCTTTGATCTTCATCGTCCGTTAATTGTTCCATATCGAATGTTTGCACAGTGATCGTAATATTTTCTCCAAGCTGTTGCATACCCGCAGCTTTCATTGCTTCATCAATTTCTAAGATTGGCATCTTATCGTCAGAGGACATTTTATTTTTGAGATATATATATACCTAAAGGATCTTTTTAAGTCATTTAAACGCAATCGTTTGATATGAAAATATATATTCTAAAGATCTTGTAAATCATGGACAACGAAGATTTGTTATTTAGCGGTATTCCAAAAAAGCGTAACCGTGTCTCAAAGTATCCATCTACCGAAATTTCGGAAACCTTTAAGGAGTTAATACAGTGCCATCCATACAGTGAATCGACCAAAAAGAATTATGACGATCGAATTCGCAAGCTCCTCTGCATCTTGACTCCAACAACCACCTCGGACTTTGTCACTCAATTGCTGTCAGGTGAGGAAACTCTGGAACGAATCAAGTCATCTGAGCTGTCGAGTGCATCCCAGATCGAGATTGTAAAGGCTATCCCTTGCATCTACAAAATCTTGGCTGGGGTAGAATTAACGACGGAAGAGAAGGCTCCGTATGTCAAAGCGATGATGCTGAATGGTACCAATTATATGAGACAGAAGGCAACTGAAAAGAGAGATCCATTGCCCACCTTCATGGAGTTCTTGGAAAGGGTGAAGACAGAATATGGAGAAGACAGCGAGGAATTCCTGCTGATGTCTCTCTATTCCGAGCTGACTTGTCGAGACAACTTTTGCCAAATCCTGCTTCTTCCACGATTTGATGGAAGGAGAACAAATGCCAATTATCTGATCATCAACAACTCTGAGCCAGTAACAGCCGTCATCAATTGCCACAAAACGGTGAGGTCTCATGGTCCACTGAAAATGGTGTTTAGCAACTGCGTTTCGAATCGAGTCAAGAAATACATTAATACCCACAAGCTGCAATATCAAGATTGTCTCTTTCCTCAAAGCAGCCTGTCCTCTTATGTAGCCAGAGTGTTGGAGAGGTGTGGGCTATCAGGTGCGATTTCCACCTTGAGAGACATGCGCGTGTCAGAGAATGTAAACGATCCTAGTAAGACAGGTGAAGATTTGCAGGAGTTGGCTCGTTCAATGGGGCACAGCGTTCAAACAGCGTGCTGTGTGTACTATCGTCCGGTTTCCCCATAAGT